>Ga0255338_1004774_pt1 | contig 13420 bp, 12 predicted proteins | sample MeOH1_35cm_T4_19_FD_203715 | JGI IMG/M metagenome (GOLD analysis project Ga0255338, IMG submission 203715) | Sandy soil microbial communities from University of British Columbia, Vancouver, Canada - MeOH1_35cm_T4_195 | ecosystem: Engineered > Artificial ecosystem > Sand microcosm > Unclassified ...
AGTTGATCCACACCTTACCGGTGCGCAGCTGCCGTACGTATTCGCCGGTTCGGTAGTTGAAGACTTCGAGGAGGCCTTCGTCGCTGACGTAAACGAGCGAATCGTCCAGCGCGATGCGGCCGGGCGAGCTGAATTCTCCGGGTCCCTTCCCGCGCCGACCGAAGCGTTTGACGTAACGCCCGTCACCTGCGAAGTGGTATACCGCGGCTGTTTGCGGGTCGGGGATCAGGTACGTTCCGTCGGGGGCCGCGTGGATCCATGCGGGAAGGCCGACGTACAGAGAATCGGACTCGGCGAGTGTGACTGAGTCGAGCAGCACGAGCGTCGGCCCGTCCTGCGACTGGGGATCGGAACTACCCTTTTCCCGGTCGCGGTCACACCCGAGCACAACACCGACTGCAAACAATGCGGCGGATACAACATGACGGGCTCTCGTCATGGGCGGGTAGATAGCGGTTGCCGTTTGGTCCGACGGGCTGATCGTAGAACCGAGTCGTTGGCGGGTCAACCAGCCGGCCGGGGCAGACCGGACAGAATAAAACCCCAAAGCCGATCATCTGTCGGGTTGACCTAAAGACAACAGGTACCCGGGAAGCGGGTCGCCGGAGGCGGCTTGTGAACCTCCGTGCTTTTTGTGAATTGGGTTCCAATGTCCCGGCCGCGGCTACTGGCCCGAGCCATGGGGGCAGCGGCGCTGCGAAACGGCGAACGTTCGCGGCGTTTCAGTCGGTATCATTCGCGCACGGCTCCGAAATGTAAACAGCCCAATCGGATTCTCCGGTCCGGTGGATCGGATGCTGGCGCGTGTCCTTAGAATAGCAGCATGTCCATCGCCGTGTGGACTTCGCCGGGCCACGAACCAGCGGCGCGATCGCTACGCAGGCGCAGTTTCATCGTCATCCCCAGTTCCCGTCGGGTCTACGCGGCCATCTTACTGCCTGGTCCGCTCGCCGAAGGGCCTGCCCGACCCCTCTTCGCCAGTGCGCGTTGCAGAATGTTTCTCGCCGCATTCACGTCGCGGTCGAGTACGCATCCGCATACGCACTGGTGGATCCGAACTGAGAGCGTTTTCCGCTTCTCCCGTTCGGATCCGCAGTCTGAACAGACCTGACTGGTGCCGTTCGGATCCACCTGAATCATTTCGCGGCCAGCTTCTTCCGCTTTGCCGCGAAGGGATGGAGATGAACTGACTCCAGCCAGCCTGCTTGAACGTGAGACTGTCGTAGCGATGTCGGCTCTTGAAGCGAGGGAAGCCCGGCTTCTCGCCGGCGTGAACGCGTCGGAAGAAGGCACGGTACGCCCGGTCCAGTCGCTGAATCACATCCTGCAGAACCTGGGAACCGACCTCTTTGTACTCAGGGCGTAGTTTCTTGATCTCAGGCAACTGCGTCATCTGGGAGGCCGCACTGATCGACACGCCGGCTTTGCGCCATGCATCACGCCGCTACTGGAGAGCTGCGTTGTAGAGTTCCGCACATAGCACGAGTTGGCCTTCTGCACGTCTATGCGCAGAAGGAGACGTTCGCATCTTGTACCGGAAACTCTTTCTCATACTCGTTCTACCCCATCAGTCTGGAACGCGTTGCCGAGCTATGTTCGGTGCGCCTTTTATCCCATGGCTGAAGCCAGGGGCTTTACGGCGCTTTTAGTAAACAGGGCCCCAGTTGAACCTCGCAAGAACTCGAGGCCCTCAGCCGTTTCCATTTTGTCCGGGAGCAACCTTATCGCCTCGTGACGGCGCGAACGACTGTTCAGGGCCTGCCCGTGGTATAGAAGAGTGTGTTGTTCCGGCGAAAAACAAGATGAAGGCTATCGTCGGATCCGATATCAGCGCCGAATCCCTGTTGCATATCGGGGAAATTGAATAGAGCCGAGGGCCGTGACCACTGCGTTCCATCGAAGTACACATGCACCAACTCGAACGGCGGCTCTAGAAACCCTACCGTGCGGAAATAAAACAAGTGGAGCCCGCCTCGCGAATCGGCGAGTAATATCGGATCCAAGATGGCTCCGGACTCGGTCGCGCTAATCGGCACTGGCTCTGACCAGCATTCACCGTTGTCACTGTATGAGTGCTCAATGAAGTTAGGAATCGTATTGCTATTCCTACTGCGCCCCCAAATCAGGTGGATTACACCTGCGCCCGTTTCCACTGCGACCGGCTTGTATCCAGGCCTGCTCCCTGCCTTACGAATCCGGAGCGGCGTTTCCCAGGTGCTGCCGTTGTCCCGAGATAATGAAACAAAAATGCTGTTCACGTCTGCAGGTTCTCCCGGAAGGCGAAACGCCGCGGCGAACGTAGCGAGCAGTCCGATGTTGGTAGCAGCAAGACCCGGATAGACACCGTTTATGTGCTTGCCGATCGGCTTTGACGTCGATTTTTTATCATGAAAAGAATGCAGGTACAAGGCGGGCGCCGTCCTTGGCTGAAGGCCTTCGGATAACACTATCGCGTGCAGGCTCCCCTGCTTATCGCGCACAAGGGTGCGTGCAAATTGGGTGGCGACAGACGATGAGCGCCCGATTTGCGTGCCTGCACCCCACGCGTCTCCCGTTCTGGTAGCATGCCACACTTCGATAGGCCGCCGTTCAGCCGCTGGTACCTGGGCGGATCCTATACCCCAGATCAAGTGAGGAACGCCGGCGTCGTCGAATTCAATTCCGGGCTCGATCGCACGTCCAACCCCGCTGCCGGCGAATTCGGGAGTTGACCAGCCATCCGCAGTCTTCTCGATAACATAAATGCGGTGGTACCCGGGGAGGGGCTCGCCAATCGCGATACCGCGAGACTCGAGCGCGACCATGATGCGACCACCTCGAACCGCCACATTAGGGTTTGTCGCGTCCGCCGCGGCATGGATGCCGACTGGTTCCGGAGGTGACCATGAGGAGATCTGTCCGGCACCTGAAATGCCGGGAGCACTTGGTGCGCAGATCGGATCAATGAGCGCGGCATCTGGGCCGGGCCCGGTCGAGGGACCGGGCTCGGCACAGGCGGTGATAATCGCTGCCGGGAAGGTAATCAGCAGCAGAATTCGTAGTACCATAGGGTCGGAGCGGTCGTGAACGTCCAGGCCTCTACCCCATTCACTACGAACTTATGATCTGCGTTCTGACCCACCATTAGGGCGTTAGGGTAATACAGTCTGTCGAGCGACACCATGACCCCAGCCGCGTCGCTGTTCTGGTTCACTTCCCACTCGTAAAAATGCGGCGCACCGTTGAGGGAAGTAGTGGCGAACACGCCGATTTCCTGGATGGCCCGGTTCGCGACGCTCTGAGACCCGACGTTGGCGACACGCTCCCACGTGTTCCACATGTATACCTTTTCTGACCATGAGTCGTCGCCCGTCGCGAGCGGCGGCGGCGGATCACCTTCTCCAGGAGGTTCGTCGTCGCATGGAATGATCGCCGTCTCCGGATCGCACTCAGGGTCGGACATGGTCTCCATGCCGGCCATCGCCTAGATGCCGAACCGCGCCACTGGCAGTTGCGGGCGACGGCTGTTCCCCCCTGCCCGAGCCGCGGCCTGGCCGAACTTCAGGGCGCCCGGAACACCAACTTCGTCTGCCCAGACGATCCCACGATTCCCACGCGTCATCGCCAACTTCGCCGCCGCTCGAGCGGCATTCTCGCGGCCTTCCACGGCGGCATTCATGGCGGCCGGCGGCGAAGTGCCGACGGGCGTATCAGTGGGCGTTTCGCTGCAGGCTGCAAGAACTGAGAGGGTTACTGCGAGAGAAGCTGGGCACCATCGGGTACTGCGCCATCTCTTCTTCATGTTCCCTCTAACGCGTTGGAGATTTGAGAGCTGGGCGAGGCAGAGAATGCGGAAGGCCTCACCGCGGAAGCATCCGCATAGTTATCCGAATGGTTGGCGATGTCAAGAAACTTAACGGGGGAACAATCGTTTCTCTGCATTCAACATTCAACGATATCAGTCTGGAACGCGTTGCCGAGCTACGCTCGGTGCGCCTTTTATTCCCATGGCTGAAGCCAGGGGCTTTACGGCGCATTGTGGTAACGATTCTTGTGGCGCCCATGAACAGATCGCCGCTTTACACTCTGACCACTCGCCGGGAACTTGTGCGGCCATCCAAGAACACGCCGGTAGAAGAGCAGTTCGTTGTCACCGCGTCGAGCCGGGAGGGGGAGCACGTTGGTCATGTGACCTTTCGGCGTCTTCCAGAGGGGGACTACGTCGCTGTTTACGCGTTCGTCTCTGACGTGTGGCGCAGGAGTGGTGTCACAACGGCTATGTACGACGAGGCAGAACGCGCCGGCCTTACGCTGACTCCGGCATACGGGTGACGAACTCCGTGTGCTTCCACTTCAGCGCTCGACTCGTGCGCGCCAAGCACCGGGACGTCGGAGGTAGGCCGGGTAGGTGCCAGTTCCGACGACCCTGCGTCGGCCGGGGCCCCATATCAGGAGTTATGAGGCCTGGCCGTCGAGGGCGAGTGGATCCGCACGTGGCTGAGTGTGTCCAACTCAGCCACGTTGCATCGAGTGACGGCGCAGCCTCTCGTTCTCTACCTTGAGCGGATCTGCTTTCTTGCGTCCGCGCGCACTGCCCAGCGCTGCATCTGCACCCTTCTTCTTTCGCTGCTTGCGCCATTCCGTCAGATTCGATGAGTACAGTGCCTCTCGTCGAAGCAGAGCCCCGATCTCACCCGCTTCCTTGCAGGCATCAGCCTCTGCGAGAATACGGGCTTTGTACTCCGCCGTGAACTTCCGCCACTTCGCGCGCTCGACCAACTCCGGATCGGGCGTAGTCACACGCCCATTACTTGAGCTTACCATCAGGTACTTCTCTCTCGCCCTCAAGATTCAGTATTTCAGCGAAGTTAACCGTCTCACTGAGCATAGGCAGAGAAGGCTGTGCCCAGTGCTGGAGGTTCCACCAGCGGGTACTATGCGTGGTGCAAGCGTCCGGCGTCTGCGCGGCAGCAGCGCGACGCTGCGTTGAAGGAACGGATTCGTTCGATCCACGAGCGTTCGGATGGAACGTACGGCCGGCCACGGATCATGCAGATCTCAAGGAGTGTGGAGAACAGGTCGGAGCGAAGCGCGTAGGGCGTCTCATCTCGATCTGACCGTGGTGCTCGATGTCTGGAGCCGGCGCATCGTGGGCTGGGCGATGGCAACACACCTTCGCACAGAACTCGTTCTGGATGTCCTGGACATGGCGATCGAGCAGAGGCGCCCGAATAACGTATTTCATCATTCGGATCAGGGTTGCCAATACACGTCCCTCGCATTCGGGCTGCGCTGTCGGGAAGCGAATGTGCGGCCTTTTATGGGCAGTGTTGGCGACTGTTACGACAATGCGATGTGCGAAAGCTTTTTTGCCACGCTCGAGTGCGATTTGCTGGCTCGTCGGCGCTTCCGCCCCCAGGCTGAAGCCCGTATGGCGGTGTTCCATTTCATTCATGGATGGTACCCGCACCGTCAGCATTCAGCGCTCGGGCAGCTTTGCCAATCAATTATGACTTGCAGCATGCGACGTAAGCTGGTTCAGGAACTCAGATCAGAAACCGTCCACGGAAGCGGGACAACTCCAATCGTCTCATCGCCGTGATCGCTGACGGGACGCTGCGGCGCTCCGACGCGGCTGTCAGCTCGATCGCATCCGCGTCGAACACGCCCAATCGCGGCACAACGCTCGCAGCTGCGGTTCAATGAGCGCCGCGCCGACACGGCGCGTGCCGAACGCGATCGGCTACTCGCTTTGGCGCTCGACTTCCCGCGCGTTGCACCCCAACTCCAAGGGCCGGCATTGCGGCAGCTCGTTGAGACTCTGGCTGGATCACGCTACTTCGACAAGACCAGCCGTGTGCTAAACTCTTGCAGTTCATCCTATTCCGGCGTTCCCGGCCTTGGTTCTGTCAGATCCGTCGGGGCCACGTTGATGGCCGGCCCCTCGCGCGAGTACCTTTCCCCTCCAAACCAGCAATCCGGAGAATCCCGAATGCGACGTATAGCAGCTCTCGCAGCGGCGCTCGCGCTTGCCGCCTGCGGCGGCACGAGCGAAAAAGCGGCCGACGGCCCCGCGGACCTCGTCCTGCGCAACGGCAAGATCGTCACGGTTGATTCGACGAAGCCGGAGGTGCAGGCGATCGCGATCCGCGGTGCGGAGATCGTATTCGTCGGCAGCAACGACGAGATCGAAGCGTACGTCGGCGATGCGACCGAAGTCATCGACTTGGGCGGCCGTCTCGCCATTCCGGGCTTCATTGAAGGCCACGGCCACTACCTCGGCCTCGGCCGCGCGAAGATGATCCTCGATCTCACCAAGGTGAAGAACTGGGATGAGATCGTGAACATGGTCGCCGCCGCTGCGCGTGATGCGAAGCAGGACGCGTGGATCAGCGGCCGCGGCTGGCACCAGGAGAAGTGGGATGGCGTACCGGCCGATGCGGTCGAAGGTGTGCCGGTACACGCCTCACTGTCTGCGGTGTCGGCGAATAACCCGGTTTACCTCACACACGCGAGCGGGCACGCGTCGTTCGCCAACAAGCGCGCGCTCGAACTCGCAGGCATCGATCGCAACACGCCCAACCCGGCGGGCGGCGAAATCGTGAAGGACGCGAAGGGCGAGCCGACCGGTCTGCTGCGTGAAACCGCGCAGCGCCTGGTCGGCCGTGCGATGGCGCGCGCGGATTCGCAGCGCTCGGCCGCCGATGTCGATGCCGAGCTGCGGAAGCAGGTCGAACTGGCCGCACAGGAAGCTCTGTCCAAGGGTGTCACCAGCTTCCACGATGCGGGCTCCAGCTTCGGCACGATTGATTTCTTCAAGAAGCTCGAGGCCGAGGGCAAATTGCCGGTCCGGCTGTACGTGATGGTGCGCGGCGAGTCGAACGCCGACATGGACGCGAAGCTCGCGCAGTACTTCATGCCGATCGAAGGTAACGACTACCTGACCGTCCGCTCGATCAAGCGCCAGATCGATGGCGCCCTCGGCGCCCACGGCGCGTGGCTGCTGCAGCCGTACATCGACCTCAAGAGCAGTTCGGGCCTGACCCTCGAGTCGCCCGACGATGTCGAAGGCACGGCCAAAGTCGCGATCAAGCACGGCTTCCAGGTCAACACGCACGCGATCGGCGACCGCGCCAACCGCGAAGTGCTCGACATCTACGAGCGCACCTTCAAGGCGAACCCGGACAAGCAGAACGTGCGCTGGCGCATCGAACACTCGCAGCACATCGACCCTGCCGACGTGCCGCGCTTCGGTCAACTCGGCGTCATCGCCGCCGTGCAGGGCGTACACGCGACATCGGACGGGCCCTGGATCCCGAAGCGCCTCGGCGACGACCGTACGCTCAAGACGTCGTATCCGTGGCGTGAGCTCATCAAGACCGGCGCCGTCATCGGCAACGGCACCGATGTGCCCGTCGAGGACATCGACCCGATCGCCAGCTTCTACTCGACGGTGTCGCGTAAGACGAACACCGGCCAGGTCTTCATCCCCGAGCAGCGCATGACGCGCGAGGAAGCGCTCCGCTCGTACACGCTCAACAACGCGTACGCGGCGTTCGAGGAACAGCAGAAGGGTTCGATCACGCCCGGCAAACTCGCCGATATCGTCATCCTGTCGAAGGACATCATGACGATCGCCGAAGACGAGATCCCGACCGCGCGTGTAGACGTGACGATTGTGGGTGGGAAGGTGCGCTATCGGCGGGACAGCGCCGCGGTCGCGAATAAATAGCTGACAACGCCGCGCTTTACGGGGACGATTCCGGGTACTGAGCGTACCACGTCCCCGTAACGCTTTCTGTAACAAAGCTCGTTTTGTGAGTCTTCCCCACCCCACCCCGGACTGGTGAGCGGTGAGCGATGGCGCTGGCGGTCGGAAACGGATTCCATACCAACCGCCACCGCGCCCTCGCCACGCTCACCGCCACCGCAGGTTTTAACCGGCATCGCCAACACCTCCGCCCTCGCCACCGCTCACCGCCACCGCAGGTATTACCGCCATCGCCCAACGCCTCCGCCCTCGCCACCGCTCGCCGCACCGAGCATCCGTCCTCCCTGACCCTGTTCGTCCCACCCCCCTTGTGAACCAAGGGGACAACCCCCCATCTTCCCCTTATGAACCAAGGGGAGACGCCATGCCACGCAGCATCATCGACGCCGTACAGGGCACACTCGACTTCCTGATTCTCAAAGCCCTTTCGTGGGACGACATGCATGGGTACGCGATCGCGCGCTGGATTCAGGAGACCTCTGAAGACGAACTGCAGATCGAGGAGGGCACGCTGTACCCGGCGCTGCACCGCATGGAGGATCGAGGTTGGATCGAGGCGGCGTGGGGGCTGTCGGAAAACAACCGGCGTGCGAAGTACTACCGACTGACGGTAGCCGGCCGTCGCGAACTGCGAGAGCGGACAGCGAATTGGGAGCGGTATGCGCGCGCGGTGAGCCTCATCCTGCAAGCGAAGCCCGCGGGGGGAGCCAGCGCATGAGCGATCCGAAGTCGTGGCGGCGACATTTGCGTGCATGGGGTCCGGATCCCGATGCCGATGTTGCCGAAGAAGTAGCGTTTCACCTTGAAAACCGGATTCAGGACTTCATTCGGCGCGGCATGACCCGGGAGGACGCGCAACGTGAAGCGCGCAGGGTGTTTGGAGATGTCGATCACATTTCATCCGAGCTGCGTGCCATGGGACGAAAGCGACTGAAACGCGCGCGGCGCGCGAGTTACATCGACGAGTTGCAGCAGGACATCCGTCAGGCTCTGCGTTCGTTTGCGCGGCGCCCGGGCATGACGGCCATCGTGGTGTTGACGCTTGGACTGGGGCTGGGCGTCACAACCGCGGTGTACGCGCTCTTCGACCGCGTGGTGCTGAACCCGCTGCCGGTCCGTGCGCCGGAAGAGCTGATCTCGGTGCATGAGCGCTCGTCGCCGACGAGCACGCACGCGCCGCTTACCTACCCGATGTTCAAGGCACTTCGTGAGCAGGCTCGATCGGTCACCGGTATTGCCGGTTACGCGACTCAGAACGTCGCCCTGCACGCAGGTGCCTTCGCGCAGCACGGCGCGGGAGTGTTTGCGAGCGCGAATTACTTTGCGGTTCTCGGCATTCAGCCCCTGGTCGGGCGGTTGTTTCAGCCATCGGATGAGGGTCCGGCAGGTAGCGCGCCGTACGTGGTCCTGAGCGAGGACCTCTGGGAACAGGCGTATGGTCGTCGTCCCGACATCGTAGGGCAGACGCTTGCCGTGAACAACCATCCACGAACGATAATAGGCGTGGCGCCAGGCTGGTTCCGAGGCACGGACCTGAGGAAACTGCCGGCCGTGTGGCTGCCGCTGAATGAAATCCAGGCAATTGCAAACGAAGGAATCTTCTCGCTCGACATTTTCGATACATACGCTTTTCGGTGGGTAACCGCGTTCGCTCGGCTTGCACCTGGAAAAACGGCCGAAGCGGCAAACAGTGAACTGGTCCGTATCCATGCCCTCGTTGCGCAACAATCCTCGGATCGCGAAACCGTCAAGCGGGAGAGTGGGAAGGAAGTCCTCGAAACCGGCAGTTTGGGCGAGGCTGCTGCGGGCCGTGAACGTGAGGCGCTGCTGCGGTTCATTCGCATCCTGGTTGGGGTCGTGGCGATCTGTCTATTGATCGGGTCCGTCAACGTTGCGTTGCTGCTGCTGTTACGATCGCGCGAACGGCTTCGCGATTTCGCCGTCCGCCGCGCCATCGGTGCGGGATCGGGCCGATTGTTCCGACAAGTGGCGGTGGAGAACGTGATGCTGGCCTCGTTCTCCGTGTTGATTGGCCTGTTGCTGGCCGTCTGGACGATCCAGGCGCTATCAGCGTTCGCGCTTCCGAGCGGCATCCAGATCCGTGACCTTGGGCTGTCTCTTGACGGCGGTGTTCTGCTGTTCGCGATCGGTCTATCGGCGATTGCCGCGCTTGGCTTCGGGATTGCCCCGACTCTCATCGCCGCACGTGGCGACGTTGCCAGTTCCTTGCGTTCCTCGCGGCATGGCGGCCAACGCCGTTATTGGCGCACCGGCAGCCCGCTGATCGCAGTACAGGTAGCGCTTACGCTGGTGCTTGTCGTCGGCGCCCTGCTTTTCATCCGCAGCCTGCGCCAGGGCCTGAACGTTGATCTTCGCTTCGATCCGCGTGACATCGCGAGTGTGTCCGTCGGCCTGGAACGACAGGGTTACAAGCAGGCTGAAGCGCCCGCCCTGTTTCGGCGCATCACGGAGGAGTTGCGTCGGAATCCGGTGTTTGGACACACCGCCCTGGCGACGCATGTGCCCGTCAGTGACGGCGACATGGGTTTGCCTCTCTCGTTTGTCGATGAGCCACGCCGTCGGGTTAGGGTCGGCGAAATGAACGCTGTGACGCCGGACTACCTGGAGTTGATCGGCGCTCGTCTCACGAGAGGACGCATCATCGGCTCGAGCGACGCCGAAAGTTCGGAGCAGGTGGCGGTCATCAATGAAGCCGCCGCGCGCGCGATGTCGCCAGACCGGGATGTGATCGGAAGACAGTTCCGGATTATGGGGATGGGGAGACCCTACACAATCATCGGCGTTGTTGCCGATGCTCACTATACAAGCCTGACGACCATCGAGCCGTACGTCTTCGTTCCGCTGCAGCAGAACCTCGGTCTTGGTGCCATGGCCGAGCTGCAACTGGTGGCCCGCGGCCGCGGAACTGCATCCGCGACCATCAATGCCTTGAAGCAGGTCGTGCGATCCGTGGACCCACGCCTTCCCGTTTTCGATGATACGGATGTTGCCGGTCGTATCGATCGCATGCTCATGCCGCAGCGCTTTGGCAGCCTGCTGCTCGGGCTGCTTGCAGCTCTCGCACTGCTCATCTCGGCTGTCGGGATTTACGCGATATCGGCCTATGAGGTAGTCCTGCGCAGGCGCGAACTCGGCATCCGCGCCGCGCTTGGGGCCGATATGCGTGCACTCTCTGACGTGGTCCTCGCGCGCAATGGACTGGGTATCGCCGTCGGTTGCGTTGCAGGGATGGTTCTGGCGTTCTTTGCGACGGCCGCGACCCGCTCGTTCCTCTTCGGCATCCGCCCCGACGAGCCCGTCAGCTACGCCGTCAGCGCAGTGCTCCTGGCTGTCACCGCAGTGATGGCCAGCTGGCTACCTTCACGCCGAGCCGCGCAAACGGATCCGGCCACGATCATGAGAGAGTGACCCGCATCATCGACATGAGTTCGCGAGCGAGCCTGTACTGCCGCTCCGCGTTTGCCTCGATGATCGGGAACGGGTAGTTGGAAGTGTGGGGGTACCGGCTCACGATCGTGACCAGCATTCCGGACACCATAAACGCAAGTGCGGCAATCGTATCGCTGATAGCCATCAGGCGGGTATACATGAGGATCGGTGGGGGGCGGTTGGCCCTCGAGCCCTTGAATTAAGTCAGCTTCATCGGCCCACGTTGGCGATTCAGCCCCTTCGGCGCAACGAAACTGAGCCACTTTCCTGCCCCCGCCGCCCGGTCGTATACTGATTCAATCACCTCCCCCACACACACTTCAGCGAGTAAAACCCATGTCGACCACCTTCGCCCGTAGAGCAGGCGTCGGCGTCCTCATCCTGTCGGCGTTGACGACGGCGGTGCACGCGCAGCAGCCCGTCGTAAACGCGAACTGGGCGCTGTCCGACAAGTTCAGCAACAGCAACCTGCGGCCGTACATCTACACGTCGACGGTTGCGCCGCGCTGGATCGGCAAGAGCGATTCGATGTGGTACAACTGGAAGGACCGCAACGGCTCGCGGTTCATGCTGGTCGTGCCGGCGACGCGGACGAAGCAGCCGCTGTTCGATCACGCGCGCCTCGCCGCGGCGCTCACGACCGCGCACCGCAAGCCGGTCGATCGCAACAACCTGCCCTTCACGACGGTTACGTTCACGGACGACCACCACAGCGTCCGCTTCATGGTGGACAGCCTGCGTTACGAGTGGAACCTGCGTACAAACACGCTGAAGAGCCTCGGCCGGCCTTCGCGTGAAGAATTGCAGCGCGAGCGTGCACAAGCCGCGCAGGGCGGCGGCGGTGGTGGTGGCGGCGGCCAGTTCGGCGGTGGCAACAACGCGGATTTCCGCAACTACTCGCCCGACAGCACCGCGTACGTGTACGCCATGAACCACAACCTTTACCTCGTTGAAACGAAGGGCGACACGACGCCCGTGCAGATCACGCGCGACGGCGTGGAGCACTACAGCTTCGGCTGGCGGGACACGACGCAGGTGCAGCAGCAGGACGATGACGATGAGGAGGAGGGCGGCCAGCGTGGCGGCCGCAGCCGCGACCCGCGCGTGCGCGCAAACGTCACATGGTCACCCGACTCGCGCGCGTTTGTGGTTCCACGCAATGACTCGCGCAAGGTGAAGGACCTTTACCTCGTGAACGTGCTCGTCGATCCGCGCCCGAAACTCTCGAGTTACAAGTACGCGATGCCCGGTGAGGAGAATGTGGCGCAGCAGGAGGTGTGGATGTTCACGCGCGGTGAGAAGGACGTCAAGCGTGTGAAGGTCGATCGCTGGAAGGACCAGCGGCTGTTCGACCTGCACTTCCCGGTCAACGCCGAGAAGTTGCGCATGGTCCGGCGCGATCGTCTGCAGCGCAACCTGGAGCTGATCGAGATCGATCTGAAGAGCGGCAGCACGCGCCAGCTGCTCGCCGAATCGACCGAGAACGCCTACCTCGAGCGGCAGAACGTGCGCTACGTGAAGTCGGGTGGCGATTTCATCTGGTGGTCGGAGCGCAGCGGCTGGGGCCACTACTACCTGTACGATCACAACGGCCGGCTGAAGCACGCGATCACGCAGGGCGACTGGCGCGCCGAGCAGATCGTGGACGTCGACTCGGTGCGCCGCGTCCTGTGGTTCCGCGGTGTCGGTCGCGAAAACGGTGAGGACCCGTACCTGCGCCACCTGTACCGCGTGCCGGTAGACGGCGGCGCGATTGCCCTGCTCGATGCCGGTGAAGCCGACCACAACTCGACGCTGTCGCCGAGCAAACAGTTCATCGTCGATCCGCACTCGCGCATCGACCTCGTGCCGCGTTCGGTCGTGCGTGATGCCACCGGCCGCGAAATCATGGAGCTCGAGACGATGGACGTCTCGCAATTGCGCGAGATGGGCTTCCGGCCGCCGCAGAAGTTCGTGGTGAAGGCCGCCGACGGCGTGACCGACATCTACGGCAACATGTGGAAGCCGTTCGACTTCGACTCCACGAAGAAGTACCCGATCATCGCCCATGTCTACCCGGGCCCGCAGACGGAGCAGGTGACCACAACCTTCAGTCCAAACGCCGTTCAGCAGCGCCTCGCCCAGCTGGGTTTCATCGTCATTCAGATCGGTAACCGCGGCGGCAGCCCGCGCCGTTCGAATGCGTACCACAGCTACGGCTACTACAACCTGCGCGACTAC
>Ga0255338_1004775_pt1 | contig 13419 bp, 15 predicted proteins | sample MeOH1_35cm_T4_19_FD_203715 | JGI IMG/M metagenome (GOLD analysis project Ga0255338, IMG submission 203715) | Sandy soil microbial communities from University of British Columbia, Vancouver, Canada - MeOH1_35cm_T4_195 | ecosystem: Engineered > Artificial ecosystem > Sand microcosm > Unclassified ...
TTCCTTTAAATCAACGCAATAGTGCACCTTTTTCGTTCTTCTTGTAAAGAAACGGCCGGGCGCGCACTTCCGCCCGCCGCGAAGGCCGGTTCAGCGCGCTTCGAGCGCCGTCTCGACGGCCGCCAGCACCCGGGGATCGTCGGGGGCGACCGCGCTCGGGAAGCTGCCGACCGCCTGCCCGTCGCGCCCCAGCAGGTACTTGTGGAAATTCCAGCCCGGCGCCTGCCCGGTCTTGCCCGCGAGCCCCCGGTACAGGGGGGCGGCCTGGGGGCCGGACACCACGGACTTCGAGAGCATCGGGAAGCGCACCTTGTACGTCCGCTCGCAGAAGTCGGCCACCTGCGCGTCCGACCCCGGCTCCTGCGCGCCGAAGTCGTTGGACGGCACGCCCAGCACCACCAGCCCGCGGTCCTTGTAGCGCTGGTAGAGCGACTCCAGCCCCTTGTACTGGCCCGTGTAGCCGCAGTAGCTCGCGGTGTTCACGACGAGCACCACCTTGCCGGCGTATTGGCAGAGGTCCGTGGGCTCGCCCTTGATCGACGCCATGCGGTGGTCGAGGAGCGGCGGGCACGCGGCGGCGGCCGGAAGGGCGGCGCCCAGCAAGGCGGCGACGAGGGTCCTGTTCATCCTTCGTGATCCCGGGAAATGTCGTGGCTTCCCCCATGATACGCAGTCCCCGCGCCTTCCGATGCGCCCCTCCCGGCCGGCCCGGCACCGGATCGCGCAAGAGAGGCAGGCATCCCCCCCTGTATAATCCGCGCTCTAGATTTGCCCGCCGGCGCCCGGCGAGGCATCACCCGTCCATGCCCCTGCACGTTCTCGGCATCAACCACCACAGCGCGCCGCTCGAGGTCCGGGAAAAGCTCGCCTTTCCTCCGGAGACCCAGGCCGACGCGCTCAACTCGCTCGCCGCCCGCCCCGGCGTGGCCGAGGCCGTGCTCGTCTCGACCTGCAACCGCACCGAGGTCTACTGCCGCGCCGACGACGTGTCGGCGGTGCGCGCGTGGCTGAACGAGGAGGCCGCCCGGTCGGGCCTCGACATCGAGGGCCTCCTCTACGCCCACAGCGAGTCCGAGGCCATCCGCCACGCCTTCCGCGTGGCCTCGGGGCTCGACTCGATGGTGCTGGGCGAGCCGCAGATCCTGGGGCAGGTGAAGCAGTCGGTGCGCACCGCCGAGCACAGCGGCACGCTCGGGTCGACGCTCAACCGCCTGTTCCAGCAGACGTTCTCCGTGGCCAAGGAAGTGCGCACGCAGACCGCCATCGGCGCGCAGTCGATCTCGATGTCGGCCGCCGCGCTCAAGCTCGCGCAGAACCTCTTCGGCGACATCTCGCGCACGAAGATGCTGCTGATCGGCGTGGGCGAGATGGTGGAGCTCGCCGCCACCTACTTCGTCGCGCAGGGCCCGCAGTCGGTGGTGGTGGCCAACCGCACGCTCGCGCGCGGGGAGGCCTTCGCCGAGCGCTTCAGCGGCACGGCCATCTCGCTCGAGCAGCTGCCCGAGCGGCTGCACGAGTTCGACGTCGTCATCACCGGGACCGCCTCGACGCTGCCCATCCTGTCCAAGGGCGCCTTCGAGCGCGCGCTGAAGACGCGCCGCTACCGCCCGATGTTCGTGGTCGACTTCGCCGTGCCCCGCGACGTGGAGCCCGATGCCGCGGAGCTCGAGGACCTCTTCCTCTACACCATCGACGACCTCGGCACGATCGTGCAGGAGGGCGCCGGCCAGCGCCAGGCCGCGGTGTCGGAGGCCGAGACGATCGTCAACCGGCAGGTCGAGGTGTTCCAGGCGTGGCTCAAGTCGCGCGGCGCGGTGCCCGCCATCGTGCAGCTTCGCGCCAAGGCCGACGAGTACCGCGCCGCGGAGCTCGCCAAGGCGAAGAGCCGGCTCTCGAAGGGCGAGGATCCCGTGAAGGTCCTCGAGGCCCTGGCCGCGGGCCTCGTGAACAAGATCCTGCACCACCCGACGCAGGCCCTGAACCGCGCCGCGGAAGGCGAGCGCGATTCGCTCGTGCGCGCGGTCGAGACCCTCTTCCCCGACGAAGGCAACGGCCGGGAAGAGCCGGGGGAGCAATGAAGCCGAGCGTGGCCTCGAAGCTCGCGAGCCTGGTTTCGCGCGCAAAGGAGCTCGACGCGCTCCTGTCCGACCCCGACGTCACCGCGAACCTCGACAACTACCGCCGGCTCACGAAGGAGCACGCCGACATCGCGCCGGTGGTGCGCCGCTACGGCGACTACCTCGCCGCCGAGTCCGACGTCGCGGCCGCGGAGGACATGGCGAAGGACCCGCAGATGCGCGAGTTCGCCGAGTCCGAGATCAGGGATGGGCGCGCGCGGATCGAGGAGATCGGCGCCGACATCCAGAAGATGCTCCTGCCCACGGACCCCAACGACGACAAGAACCTGTTCCTGGAGATCCGCGCCGGGACCGGCGGCGACGAGAGCGCCCTCTTCGCGGGCGACCTCTTCCGGATGTACGCGCGCTTCGCGGAGCGCAACCGCTGGCAGGTCGAGATCGTCTCGGAGAGCCCGGGCGACGCCGGCGGCTACAAGGAGGTGATCGCGAGGATCGTCGGCCAGGGCGCGTACTCGCGCATGAAGTTCGAGTCCGGCGGCCACCGCGTGCAGCGCGTGCCGGCCACCGAGACGCAGGGCCGCATCCACACCTCCGCCGCGACGGTCGCGGTGATGCCGGAGGCCGACGACGCGAGCGGGGTCGAGATCAACCCGTCCGAGGTGCGCGTGGACACCTACCGCTCGAGCGGCGCCGGCGGCCAGCACGTGAACAAGACGGATTCGGCGGTCCGGCTCACGCACCTGCCCACGGGCATCGTCGTCGAATGCCAGGACGGGCGCAGCCAGCACAAGAACCGCGAGCAGGCCTGGCGGGTGCTGGCCGCGCGCATCAGGGACAAGCAGGTGCGCGAGCAGGCCGCGAAGGAGGCGAGCGAGAGGAAGAGCCTCATCGGCTCCGGCGACCGCTCCGACCGCATCCGCACCTACAACTTCCCGCAGGGCCGCGTCACCGACCACCGCATCAACCTCACGCTCTACAAGATCGACGCCATCATGGACGGCGACCTCTCGGAGCTCACCGGGGCGCTCATGGCCGAGCACCAGGCGGAGCTCCTCGCAAGCCTCGCCGAATCCCCGTGACGCCTCCCTCCGCCCTCCAGGCGCGCCTGGCCGGGACGCGAGCGGGCGCGGTGCGCGACGAGTACCTCGCCAACAGCGCGTATTTCCCGCTCGCCAACATCCTCTTCGAGTGGCTGACGGAGGGCTGGTCCCGGTTCCTCCGCTCGCCCGACCCGTACACGCTCCTCGCGGCGGGGCTGGTCCAGGCGTGGTTCCTCGGCTCCTGGCGGCACGCCGGGCGGCCCAGGCCCTTCGCCGGAAACCTCATCGGCCCCGCCTTCTACACGCTGATCGAGGGCGTGATCGACGGGATGCGCTTCTTCCAGTCGCCCAATCACCTGGCCTACTGGGGAATCTCCCTCGCCATCGGCGCGGCGCAGGAGCTGCAGTTCCGGAGCACCGACGCGCGTGTGCGGGTCGCGGCCATCCTGGCGGAGAACGTCGCGCGCGCCGCGATCATCGTGCTCATGTACGCGATCTTCGAGGCGGCCGCCAAGCCGGAATACGCGACCCTCGAGGGGTTCTTCTCCGACGCGAGCCACAGCTACATCACCATCGCGCTCCTCGCGCTCGGGCTCGTGATCGGCGTGGCGCAGGTCACCGCCGACGGCTACCTGGCGCTGTTGCGCGCGACCGCGGCGCAACTGAGGCGCTACTCCGAGCTCGCCATGGGACGGCATGTCCTCGAGCGCGCCGTCGAGGACGAGGCGAGCCTCGCGCCGACCCGCCGCGACCGCGCCGTCGTGTTCCTCGACATCCGCGGCTTCACCGCCTGGAGCGAACGCCAGTCGCCGGAGGACGTGGTGCGGATGCTCAACGCCTTCTACGAAGCGACCGAGGCCGCCGTCGAGCCGCATGGGCCCATCCGCATCAAGTACACCGCCGACGAGGCGCTGCTCGTCTTCGCCGAGGCCGGGCCGGCGGTTGCGGCGGCGCGCGCGCTCCAGGGCAGGCTCGCCGCGCACCTCGCCCCCTTCGGGCTCGCCGCGGGATTCGGCATCCACGCCGGCCCCGTCATCGAGGGGCTGCTGGGCAGCGAGTCGGTGAAGGCCTTCGACGTCCTCGGCGACACGGTCAACGTCGCCAAGCGCCTGTGCGACGCGGCCTCCGGGGGAGAGATCCTCGTCTCGGAGGAAACGGCGTTCGCCGGCGCGGGCGAGCAGCCGGCGCGGGAGCTGCGCGTGAAGGGCAAGGCGCAGCCGCTTCGCGTTCGCGTGCTGGCCGCGCCATGAGGAGAACGGTTTCCGCGGCGCTCGACGAGGCGGCCGCGGCCATCGGCCGCGTGGACGCGCGCGTGCTCGCCTGCCACCTCCTCGGCGTGGGCCGCGCCTGGCTCGCGGCCAATCCCATGCACGTCCTCACCGAGTCGCAGGACGCGCAGTTCGACTCGCTCGTGTCGCGCCGCGCCATGGGCTACCCCGTCGCCTACCTCGTGGGCACGCGCGAATTCTACGGGCGCGACTTCGCGGTGGGCCCCGCGGTGCTCATCCCGCGCCCGGAGACGGAGACGCTCGTCGAGGCGGCCCTCGGGCGCCTTCCCCCCGGCGGGGCGGTCCTGGACCTCGGCACCGGCAGCGGCGCCGTCGCCGTGACCCTCGCGTGCGAGCGTCCGGAGGCAACGGTCCATGCCGTGGACTCGTCCGCGGACGCCCTCGCCGTGGCCCGGGCCAACGCCGCGCGGCACGGCGCGAAAGTCGAGTTCGCCCGGGGCAGCTGGTACTCCCCCGTGGCCGGGCAGCGCTTCGACGTCGTGGTCGCGAACCCGCCGTACGTGGCGGCCGGCGACCACCACCTCGCGGAAGGCGACCTTCGTTTCGAGCCCGGCGCGGCGCTCACCGACGGAAGCGTCGACGGCCTGGACTCCGTCCGGGCGATCGTCTCCGGCGCCCCGGCGCACCTGAAACCAGGCGGTTGGCTCCTCGTCGAGCATGGGTACGACCAGGCGGCCGTGTGCGAGGCGCTTTTCGCCGCGGCCGGCTTCACCGACCTCGTGACGATCGCCGATCTCGCGGGCATTCCGCGCGTGGCCGGGGGAAGGCAATGGCCCCCACGCTGACGGGGTCTTTGCGGGCGGCGGGGCCCGCGCCCTGTCGTATCATTATGGATTGGCTCCGATTCACCTGCTAACGAGAGATCCACCCATGAGCGTCCAGGAAAAGATCAAGTCCACCGTCACCTCCAATCCCGTCGTCCTCTTCATGAAGGGCTCGCCGCAGATGCCGATGTGCGGCTTCTCGGCCACCGCCACGCAGATCCTCCAGCTCTGCGGCGTCGAGAACTTCGTCTCCGTCGACGTGCTCCAGGATCCCGAGATCCGCCAGGGCATCAAGGACTACGCCAACTGGCCCACCGTCCCGCAGCTCTACGTGAACGGCGAGTTCGTCGGCGGCTCGGACATCATGCGCGAGATGTACCAGTCGGGGGAGCTGCAGAAGCTCCTCGAGGGCGCCAAGAAGCCTTCCTGATCGCCGACGCGGCGGGGGCCCGCGCATGACGCGATTCCTCGCCGCCCTGGCCGCGCTCGTCCTCGCCGCCCTGCCCGCTGCGGCCGCGCCGGGCGTGGCCGCAGCCTCCGACCTCAAGTTCGCCCTCGACGAAATCGCGCGGTCCTATGCGCGCGAGACCGGCAGGGCGGTGCGCCTCGCCTACGGTTCCTCCGGCAACTTCCGCCGCCAGATCGCGGAAGGCGCCCCCTTCGAGCTCTTCCTCAGCGCCGACGAGTCCTACGTCCTCGCGCTCGCGCGGGACGGCCGCCTCGAGGACGAGGGAGTCCTGTACGCGGTCGGCAGGCTGGTGCTCTTCGCCCCGGAGGGCTCGCCCGTGGACCCGGGCAGGGGCATGCCGGGCCTGGCCGAGCAGGCCCGCGCCGGGCGCGTGGCGAAGCTCGCGATCGCCAACCCGTCCCACGCGCCCTACGGCCGCGCGGCCAGGCAAGCCCTCGAGCACGCGGGCGCCTGGGGAGCGCTCGAGGGCCGGCTCGTCCTCGGGGAGAACGTCTCCCAGGCCGCGCAGTTCGCCGCCTCGGGCAACGCGACGGCGGGGATTTTCGCGTACTCGCTCACGTTCACGCCCGCCGTGTCGGGGAAGGGGCGGTACGCGCTCGTGCCGGAAGCCGCGCATGCGCCGCTCAGGCAGCGCATGGCGCTCGTGAAGGGCGCGGGCGAGGAGGCGCGCGCCTTCTACCGCTACCTGCAGTCGCCCGCCGCGCGCGGGGTATTCTCGCGCTACGGCTTTTCCCCGCCCGGCCCTTGATGGACTGGATCGCCCTCACCCTCTCGCTCGAGCTCGCCGCATGGACGATGCTCGCCCTGCTGCCCGTGGGCATCGTGCTCGGCCGCTGGCTCGCGTGGAATCGCTTCGCGTGGAAGCCGGTCGCGGAGGGCGTGCTGGCGCTCCCGCTCGTGCTCCCGCCCACGGTGCTGGGGTACTACCTGCTCGTGAGCATGGGCGCGGGTTCCCCCGTCGGCCAGTGGTTCCAGTCGACGTTCGGCCGCACGCTCGTCTTCAGCTTCGAGGGCCTGCTCGTCGCCTCGGTGGTGTTCAACCTCCCGTTCGCGATCCAGCCCATGCAGCGCGCCTTCGAATCGATCCCGCAGGACGTTCGCGACGCCGCGGCCTGCTGCGGCCTCACGCGGTGGCAGACGCTCGCGCGCATCGAACTGCCGCTCGCCTGGCCCGGGATCCTGTCGGGGATGGTGATGACGTTCGCGCACACGCTGGGCGAGTTCGGCGTCGTGCTCATGGTCGGAGGCAGCATCCCCGGCGAGACGCGAACGGTCGCCATCGCCATCTACGACAGCGTGCAGGCCTTCGACAACGCCGCGGCGGGAGTCATGTCGGCCGTGCTCCTGGGCCTGTCGCTCGTGGCGATGGCGGTGGTCTACGCGACGGGCGCGCGCAGGGCGGGGCATCGTGGCTGAGCGCGCGGGCACCGGCCTCGAGGTGCGCCTGTCGCAGGCCGGGCCCATCTCGCTCGACGTCGATCTTGCGTGCGCCGCGGGCGAGGTGCTGGCGCTGGTGGGGCCGTCGGGTAGCGGGAAGTCCACCGTGCTTCGCTGCATCGCGGGCGTGCTGCGGGCGAAATCGGGGCGCATCGCGGTGGGCGGCCGTACGTGGTTCGATTCCGCGGGCGGCGTCTCGCTCACGCCGCGCGAACGCTCGGTGGGCTTCGTCTTCCAGAACTACGCCCTGTTCCCGCACATGAGCGCGCAGGCGAACGTGGAGGCCGCGCTCGGCCACGTGGCGGCGCCGGAGCGCGCCGGCCGCGCACGCGCGCTCCTGGACCGCGTGAACCTCAAGGGGCTCGAGTCGCGCCGTCCGGCGGAGCTCTCGGGCGGCCAGCAGCAGCGCGTGGCGGTGGCGCGCGCCCTGGCTCGCGATCCGCGGGCGCTCCTGCTCGACGAGCCGTTCTCGGCGGTGGACCGCAGCACCCGCCAGATCCTCTACCGCGAGCTCGCCACGCTGCGGCGCGACCTCGCGATGCCTGTCGTGCTCGTCACCCACGACCTCGACGAGGCCGCGATGCTCGCCGACCGCATGTGCATCCTGCACCGCGGCCGCACGCTGCAGACCGCCCCGCCGCACGAGATCCTGGCTCGGCCGGCCAATTCGCTCGTGGCGAGGCTGGTGGACATGAAGAACGTCTTCCGCGGAACGGTTGCCGGGCACGACGCCGCCGCGCGCATCACCCTGCTGGAGGGCCTCGGCCAGCGGCTCGAAGGCCCGCTCGACGAGCGCTTCGCCGTCGGCGCCGAAGTCCAATGGGCGATCCCGGGCTCGCACATCATCCTGCACCGCCGCGACCGCCCCTCTCGCGGCGAGCGCGAGAACCCCGTGCGCGGCGCCATCGCCGACTTCCTGCCGCTGGGCGAGAACGTGAGCACCGTGATCCGCGTCGAGGCCACGGGCGAATCCCTGCGCGTCACCTTCCCCCTGCACGTCGCGCGCCGCAACGGCCTCGAGGCCGGCGCGGAGGTCGTCGTCTCCCTCCTGCGCGACGGCATCCACCTCATGGCTGACTGAAAAAGGGACGGTTCCCAGGAACCGTCCCCAAATTCAGTCGGGGTCGTTCCAGGAGAGGGTGCCGAGGCCCGAGATGTCGTAGCCGCCGAGCGAGCGGGCGTGCTCGGCAAAGCGCTTGCCGTGCGCAAAGGCGAACAGCGCGCGCAGCGGCGCCTCGAACCACGCGGCGCGCGAGACGCCGAGGTCGAGACGCTCGACGACGAGCGGCACGAAATCCAGCCCAAGCGGGGCGGCCGCGGCGCGCGCGCCCAGCCCCACATCCGCCTCGCCGGTCTTCACCGCCATCGCCAGGTCGTTCTCCCCCATGGTGGTGACGGCAATGCGAAGCCGCTTGCGCTCGATGCCGTCGCGCGCCAGCAGCCGATCGAGCAGGACGGCGCTCCCCGCCCCCGGCTGGCGCGCCGCGACGGACACGCCGCGCTTCGCGAGGTCGCCGATCGCACGGATCCGTTTCGGATTGCCGCGCGCCACGAGCAGCCCCTGCTCCCGCCTTGCCCACTCGACCAGCGCGACGTTGCGGCCGCGCAGCCGTTCCTCGGCCTCGGCGCGATTGAAGTCCGCCAGGTCCGCCGAGGGCAGGTGCATGAGGGCGCCCGAGACTTCCCCGCGCGCGAGCCGCTCGAGCCCGTCGGCGCTGCCCTGCGTGAGGAGCGCCAGCCCGCAGCGCGATTCGCGAACCGCCCAGTCGAGCAGCGGGTCGTGGCTGCCTCCCAGGGTGGGCGGCGGGATGCCCCGGTGCGCGGCCGGCCCCGAGGCCGACCGCGCGAGCCAGCGCTCGACCTCGGCCAGCTCGAAGAGGAGCTTGCTGCCCGCCCGCGTGTGCGGCAGCCCCTTGCGCGCGACGAGGTCGTAGACCTTGCGCGTGCCCAGCCGCAGGTGGCGGGCGACCTCGGCAACGGTGAGCCGGGAGGGGGCGGCGGGGACCATGGCGGCGATTCTACCGGGCACGGGTCAAGGAGCGGATTCCAAGTAATTGGTAAAATTGCCCAATGTTTGAAATTTTTGCAAGCTTCGGCGTGGCCCTCGGGCTCATCGGCGGGGCGGACCCGGAGCTCGCGAGGATCGTCTTCCTCTCGCTGCACCTCTCGCTCGTCGCCGCCATCGCCGGCGCCGCGATCGGCCTGCCCCTGGGCGCCCTCATCGCCGTCGGGCGGTTTCCCGGCCGCCGCTCGCTCATCGTCCTCCTCAACGCGCTGCTGGGGCTCCCCAGCGTCGTGGTGGGCCTCGTCGTCTACCTCCTGCTTTCGCGCGCCGGGCCCCTGGGCTCCTTCGGCATCCTCTTCACCCCGGCCGCCATCGTGGTGGCGCAGACGCTGCTGGTGGTCCCCATCGTCGCCGCCCTCGCGCGCCAGACGACGGAGGACGCCTGGAACGACTACCGCGAGCAGCTCACCTCGCTGGGCGTCTCGCGGCTGCGGGCCGTGCCCACGGTCCTGTGGGACACGCGCTTCTCCCTCCTCACCGTCGTGATGGCGGGCTTCGGCCGCGCCGCCTCGGAGGTGGGCGCCGTGATGGTCGTCGGCGGCAACATCGACGGCGTCACGCGCGTAATGACCACCGCCATCGCGCTGGAGACGAGCAAGGGCGACCTGCCGCTCGCTCTCGCCCTGGGCATCGTCCTCATCGGCGTCGTGCTCGCCATCAATGCGGGCGCCTTCGGCATCCGCGAATGGAGCGCGAAGCACCATGGCTGAGCGCGACCCCTTCGTGCTCGAGGCCCGCGACGTCTCCGTCGTCCTGGGCGGCGTCAGGGCGCTGGACGGCTTCTCACTCACCCTCGAGCCGGGCCTTCGCACCGTCGTGCTGGGCCCCAACGGCGCGGGAAAGAGCGTGCTGCTTCGCACCCTGCACGGCCTCATCCGGCCCACTTCCGGCACGGTCGCGTGGGGAAGGCGCAACGGCCGGCCCACGAGGCAGGCGATGGTCTTCCAGCGGCCGATCATGCTGCGCCGCTCGGCCATCGGCAACATCACCTACGCGCTGAGCGTGAACGGCGTGCCCGAGCCGGAACGCACCCGCCTCGCGGCCGGCGCCCTCGTGCGCGTTGGCCTCACGGACATCGCCAGGCGCCCCGCCCGCGTGCTCTCCGGCGGCGAGCAGCAGCGCCTCGCGCTCGCGCGCGCCTGGGCCCTCGCTCCCGAGATCCTCTTCCTCGACGAACCCACCGCGAGCCTCGATCCCGGCGCCACGGCCGAGATCGAGCGCGTGATCGCCTCCATCGCGGCCGAGGGCACGCGCGTCGTCATGACCACGCACAACCTCGGCCAGGCCCGGCGCCTGGCCGACGAGATCGTCTTCATCCACGCCGGGAAGGCAGCGGAGCGCACGGCGGCCGACCGATTCTTCGAGCAACCGGCCTCGAACGAAGCAAGACTCTTCCTTCAAGGAGAACTGCCATGGAAGTGAATTTCCTCCGCGCCCTCTGGCACTTCAGCGTCGCCTGGATCGCCGCCGCCACCGCCGCTTCCGCGCTGGCCCGGGAAACCTTCATCACCGTGGCCTCCACCACCTCCACGGAGCAGTCGGGCCTCTTCAAGGAGTTCCTGCCGGCCTTCCGGAAGGCCACGGGCATCGAAGCGCGCGTCGTGGCGCTGGGCACCGGCCAGGCGCTCGACATGGGCCGGCGCGGCGACGCCGACGTCCTGTTCGTGCACGACAAGGTTGCCGAGGAGAAATTCATCGCGGAAGGCTACGGCGTGAAGCGCTACGAGGTGATGTACAACGACTTCATCATCGTCGGCCCCAAGGCCGATCCGGCGAAGGCAGCGGGCAAGGACGTGACCGAAGGCCTGAAGCGCATCGCCGCCGCCAAGGCGCCCTTCGCCTCGCGCGCCGACAAGAGCGGCACCCATGCCGCGGAGCTTCGCTACTGGAAGGCCGCCGGCATCGACCTCGCGAAGGACAAGGGCGCCTGGTACCGCGCGACCGGCTCCGGCATGGGCCCGACGCTCAACACCGCCTCCGGCATGGGCGCCTACGCGCTCGCCGACCGCGGCACCTGGCTCAACTTCAAGAACCGCGGCGACCTCGTGATCCTCGTCGAGGGCGACAAGCGCCTGTTCAACCAGTACGGCGTGATGCTCGTGAATCCCGCCAGGCACGCGCACGTGAAGAAGGAAGCCGGGCAGAAGTTCGTCGACTGGGTGATCTCGCCCGAGGGCCAGGCCGCCATCGCCTCATACAAGATCAACGGCGAACAGCTCTTCTTTCCCAACGCCAGGCCCGGAAACTGACCACCCGGCGGCGTGGTCGAGGAGCGAGCCGGTCCAGTCCAATAGAATAGCGGCTCCATGAAAAGGGCCGCCCTCGCCAACGCCATCGCCCTCGCGGCCCTCGCCGCGCTCGTCGCGTGGAGCTTTTCGATGGGCCGGTTTCCCGTGGCGCCGGGCGACGTGGCAAGCGCCCTGTGGTCCGCGCTCACGGGGGGCGAGAGCGGGCTCGCCAAGAACGTCGAGGCCGTGATCCTGCAGGTGCGCGCGCCGCGCCTCTTCGCGGCCGTCGCCGTCGGCGCGGCCCTCGCGGCCGCGGGTGCCGCCTACCAGAACCTCTTCAAGAATCCCCTCGTCTCGCCCGACATCCTCGGCGTCTCCGCGGGCTGCGCGCTGGGTGCGGGCCTCGCCATCCTCTGGTCGCTGCCCGTCGTCGCCATCCAGGGCTTCGCCTTCGCCGGCGGCCTCGCCGCGGTCGCGCTCGTGGTCGCCGTGGGTTCATGGGTGCGCGGGCGCGACCCCATCCTCACGCTCATCCTCACGGGCGTGGTCGTGGGCTCGCTCTTCGGCGCCGGCATCGCGCTCGTGAAGTACGTGGCCGATCCCTACAACCAGCTCCCCGCGATCACCTTCTGGCTGCTGGGCAGCTTCGGCGGCGCGGCTCCCAAGGACCTCGCGGTGGGCCTGCCCCTCATCGTGCTCGGCCTGGGGCCCCTCGTGCTGCTGCGCTGGCGCATCGATCTCCTCGCGCTTTCCGAGGACGAGACGCGCTCGCTGGGGCTGGACGTGGCGAAGCTGCGGCTCGTCGTCATCGTCTGCGCCACGCTCGTCACCGCGTCCGCCGTGGCGCTGGCCGGCGTCATCGGGTGGGTGGGCCTCGTGATCCCCCACGCCGCGCGCCTGCTCGTGGGCGCGAGCTTCGCCCGCGTGCTGCCGCTCTCCCTCCTGCTGGGCGCGGCCTTCATGCTGGCGGTGGACACGCTCTGCCGAACCGTGGCCGCCACCGAGATCCCGCCCGGCGTGGCGACCGCCTTCGTGGGCACGCCCGTCTTCATCGTGCTGCTGGCCGCGACCTTCCGCCGATGACGCTCGCCGCCCGCGCCCTCGATTTCGGTTTCAGCGACCACACCGTGGGGCGCGGACTCGACTGCGCGCTCGAGGCGGGCGAGGTGGTTTGCCTGCTGGGCCCCAACGGCAGCGGCAAGTCCACGCTCATGCGCACGCTGCTGGGCCTGCAGCCGCGGCTCGGCGGCGAGGTGACGCTGGAAGGACGGGACCTCGATGCGTGGGGCGCGGCCGAGCGCGCACGAAGCCTGGCGTACGTTCCGCAGGCGGCGGACAGCTACTTCGACTTCAGCCTGCGCGAGCTGGTGGAGATGGGCCGCACCGCGCACCGCGGCGTCTTCGAGAGCCCGGGGGAAAGGGACCGCGAGATTGCGGCGGCCGCCCTCGAGCGCCTGGGCATCGCGCGCCTCGCGGACCGACCCATCCACGCGGTGAGCGGCGGGGAGCGCCAGCTCGCCCTCATCGCCCGCGCGCTCGCCACGGAGGCGGGCTACCTCGTGATGGACGAACCGACCGCCAACCTCGACTACGGCAACCAGTCGCGCGTGCTGGAGGAAATCGCCCGGCTGAAGGACGCGGGCATCGGCGTGCTCGTCTCGACCCACCATCCGGAGCACGCCTTTCGCATCGCCGATCGCGTGCTGCTGCTCGCAGGGGGCCGTCTCGTGGCGAACGGCCCCGTGCAGGCGACCCTCACCTCGAAGACGCTCACCACGCTCTACGGGCGGCCGATCGAGGTCGCCACCGTGACGCTCGCCGACGGAACCGAGCGGCAGGTCTGCGTGCCGTCGACCGAAGCCTAGCGGCCGCCCGTCACGTCGAGGATCGTGCCCGTCACGTAGGACGCCTCGTCGGACAGCAGCCAGAGGATAGCCTGGGCGACCTCCCGCGGCTGCCCGCCCCGCTTCATCGGCACCGCGGCCTTCACGCGATCGACGCGCCCGGGCTCGCCGCCGGTGGCGTGGATCTCCGTGTAGATGTGCCCGG
>Ga0255338_1004776_pt1 | contig 13414 bp, 11 predicted proteins | sample MeOH1_35cm_T4_19_FD_203715 | JGI IMG/M metagenome (GOLD analysis project Ga0255338, IMG submission 203715) | Sandy soil microbial communities from University of British Columbia, Vancouver, Canada - MeOH1_35cm_T4_195 | ecosystem: Engineered > Artificial ecosystem > Sand microcosm > Unclassified ...
TTGCTTTTTATAGACAATGGTGTATGATGTGTGAGTCAAGAACAGCCCCTCCGGGCGGTTTTTTTTAACCAAAATCACAATGTCACTACTCACCTATATCAAAGATACTCGTGCGGAGATGAAGCACACCACCTGGCCTACCAAGTCTCAGGCGATACACTACACTCTCCTCGTCATCGGTATCTCAGTCGCTACCGCTCTCGTCCTCGGTGTATTCGACTTTCTCTTCTCGTCAGGGATACAGAAGATAATTCTCAAATAATATGTCAAAGCAGCAGACAGACGGCTCACGCCATTGGTACGCGATACACACCTATTCAGGCTATGAAAACGCAGTCGCGAGAAATTTGCGTCAGCGTATCGACTCACTCGCTATGAATGACAAGATTTTCAATGTTGTCGTACCGACGGAAAAGAAGATAAAGGTAAAAGGCGGTAAGCGTGTCGAGGAGGAGGAAAAAATTTATCCAGGATACATACTCGTCGACATGGTCGTGACGGATGACTCGTGGTTCGTCGTACGAAACACTCCTCGTGTGACCGGCTTCGTCGGCTCTGGTGTCCACCCAGTACCACTTCTCCAGAAAGAGATCGATACGCTCTTCGGTCGCATGGGTGCATCTGAGGTCAAACACACCATCGATCTCGTCGTAGAAGACATCGTGAAGATTGCAGACGGTCCATTCAAGGATCTCGAGGGTCGCGTCTCTGAAGTCGATGACTCAAAGGGCAAGGTTAAGGTCCTCGTCAACATGTTCGGTCGTGAGACACCAGTCGAACTCGATTTCTTGCAGGTAAAGAAAATTTAAGGTAACCTAATCAACCTATATGGCAAAGAAAGTAACAAAAGTACTAAAGCTCCAAATCCCAGGCGGTAAAGCCGTTCCTGGCCAGGCGCTCGGTCCCGCACTCGGTTCTGCTGGTATCAATATCGGTGAATTCGTAAAGCGTTTCAATGACGAGACAAAGACTCGTGTCGGCGAGACTGTCCCTACAGTCATCGAGGTATTTGATGACAGGACATACAAAATGACCTACAAGACTGAGCCAGCATCGCAGATGATATTGAAGGCGATGGGCAAGGAGAAGGGTTCAGGTAAGCCAAATACCGTCAAGATCGGCACCATCACAAAAGCTCAGGTCAAAACGATCGCAGAGAAGAAGATGCCAGACCTCTCAGCAGCATCTATCGAAGCAGCTATGAAGACCGTTGAGGGTACGGCGCGAAACATGGGCGTCGAAGTGAAATAGGCAACTTCGCCGGACCTTTTGAGATATTTTCGAGAACATTTGTTTAAAGAAAATATCCAAAAGGTGTACTGCTCCTGTAAGGAGTGGAGGTGAAATAGTCTCTTAATAAAAAACCACCCGAAAGGGCGGTTTTTTTATTGTCTTTAATCACGGTTGTGATAGTGTCGGTTTAGATATGAACACTATAAACATCTATGTTGGGTGTGCACTCAAACATGCGCCGAAAGCGTTTGTTGATGAAGTGCTCGCCCTCAGAGCCGAACTCGAGAAATATCCTAGGTTTACTGTCCTGAAATTTCTCGGTCGAGGAGAACCACGGGATATCTATATTCGAGATATCAAGGAATGTATTGCTCAGGCGGATGTGATGCTCGCCGTCGCTGATCTACCATCTACTGGTCTCGGATATGAGATGGCGACTCACTATGAGAAAAACGGCCGACCGCTCCTCATTGTGGCCCATCCTAGTGCTGATGTTTCAGGTCTCATCCTAGGTATTCACGGGACGGCACCAATCGAAGTTAGGCAGTATGGTCATCTCTCACAGGTGCCTGAAATCTTTATCGATTGGCTCGGCCGCATTCCTCCTTCATTTCTCCTGAGGAACGGATCCAGTCAAAAGAATTCAGCATTTCAACACCCTGCTTTTCTTCCCGGAACGGCAAGTAGGTGATTCTAGCCCCGTGCATAGCGTGGGGCTTTTTAATTTCTCTATACCAGCTATACTTTCAGTATGAAAGAGGAAACAAAACATGTTCGCCCATCATGGGATGAATATTTTATGAAGATATCCGAGGTAGTGGGCGAGCGCGCGACATGTGATAGGGGGCGTTCTGGTTGTGTCATCGTGAAAGACAAGAGGATGCTCGTCACCGGATATGTCGGTGCGCCTGCAGGCGTCGCTCACTGCGACGAGGCAGGGCACGAGATGCATACTGTCGTGCAGGATGATGGTACGCAGTCAAAGCATTGCATCAGGACTACTCATGCTGAGCAAAATGCGATCGCAAATGCAGCGAGAAAAGGTGTGGCCGTCGAGGGGGGTACACTCTACTGTCACATGACCCCGTGCTATACCTGTGCCAAGATTCTCATCAATTCTGGTATTCGTCGCATTGTCGCGCTGAAGGACTATCATGCGGGCACGCGATCAAAAGAAGTGTTCAAGGAAGCGGGTGTCGAATTTGTGCTTTTGAAAAACGAAACAGAAACTTATTCGAATATGAAATAAAAAACCCCGCCAAAGCGGGGTTTGTCTTATTCTTTCTTGACGATATCCTGTGCACCTCTCTTGATATTCCATGTGCCAGGTGATTTGTCGTGGTGCATGGTGATGCCTGGGACTGAGGCGAGGATGGCGTCACCCATTCTCTGCGCCTCGATACGGAGTGTCGGATGCACGGTGTCAGATGAGCGGAGTTCGGCTATATAGACCGCCGAAGGAAGACTGCATGACATGCGCACGGTCACGATATGACCCATAGCGATGTAATACTGTTTTACTTCGTCACTTGCGGAGAGTGCAGCGATCCTTTTTGCCTGCTCGGCGAGGAGGATTTTTGCTTCAGCCCGGAGATCTTCTGGTAGTTGCTCCAGATACCACGGATGGAATCCGTGGCGCATTGTGAGGAGTGGCATCTCCTGCACCGCACTTCTCTGTCTCTGTAAATCTCGGTATGAACCGAAATCGAGAGGGAAGGAGAACACGATGTCACCATATTCACGGAACCTATTGTGTAGCTCTGCTTTTGCAGGTCGCTCAGCGAGGAGTGACTGGTGCACAGCGAGGCCCGCGAGGTCGAGCCGAGGACTGTATGAGAAATTCGTTATTGACGCATCGTCGAAATAGGCGAACTCCTTCATACTTTTCTCGACATACTCCTCATCCGCTGGGTATTCCTTGTGGAGGAAACTCGACGAATACTTTGCCTTGAGTGCATCGTGTATCATTTTCGCCACTTCACGGACTTCGAGGAGTGGATGATGACGCATTTCCTTCAGGTGATCATGTGCCTGACGGAGATTTGTGTGCCATGCGGCGTAGGTCGTCACTCCCGCGGGGAGAAATCCTCGCGATATATCAAACGCTCGTGCCTTGATGGCCTTCTCATATACCGACTCCTTCTCACCTTCTTTGAGAGGAAAGCGAGCCTTGAGCACGGGCACGAGTGCGTCGATAGCGTGACGATAGAATGCCATCCAAGCATCCTGAATTGCTTTACCCTCGGCTGTTTCGAGAGGGTTCAACACTTCCTGAGCGGCCATATCGAGATAGCGCGTCGAGGCCTCCTGACCACTATAGAGTGGCCAATCCTGCACTGCCTTTGCGACGAGCATTGAGACATTCTCGACGAATATCGAAGTGGTGCCACAATCGCCGATAGATTTGTGTCCATAGCCGACATAGTAGTCAGCCATGAATTTCTCGGCACCCTTGGTCCTCACTTGCTCGAGATGCACAGTGACACTCCGAGGACTCCTCGAGTAGAGGGCCTGGAGCATTGCATTTGCTTCTGGCTGGATGTCATCAACGATGATTATCTGTCTATTTTTTGGTTTCATAAAGTTCATTGTATCTAATTCTCATTCTTCACGACAGCACCATCCTGTCAATCCTGTGTTCTTCTTCGGAGCGTGGTAGCATTTAATTCATGATGAAAGACAAAACTGTAGAAAAACTTATAAAAGCAGAGCGAGAAAGGCAGAAAAAGGTCATCAATCTCATCGCATCAGAAAATTATGTCTCAAATGATGTCCTCACCGCACTCGGCTCAGAGCTCACAAACAAATACGCGGAGGGATACCCGGGCAAGCGTTACTATGGAGGCAATACCATCATCGACAAAGTAGAAGATCTCGCGACATCTCGTGCTCTCAAGCTTTTTGGACTCAAGCCAGAGGAATGGCATGTAAACACTCAGCCTCTCTCGGGTAGTCCTGCAAATCTCGCAGTCTATGTCGCCCTTCTCGAGAAAGGGGACAAGGTGATGGGTATGTCACTCGATCAAGGCGGACACCTCACTCATGGACACAAAGTTTCAGCCACGGGCAAATTCTGGACCCAAGTACCATACGGAGTTTCAAAAAATACTGAAGTTCTCGACTACACTGAGTTGAAGGCTATTGCGATGCGTGAAAAACCTCGCATGATTATCGCTGGGTTTACTGCATATCCTCGAGAAATTGATTGGAAAAAGTTCCGTGAGATTGCAGATGCATGCGGCGCCTATCTCATGGTAGATATGTCTCATGTCGCAGGACTCGTCGCGGGTCGTGCATACCCATCACCATTCCCATATGCCGATATTGTCACGACGACGACACACAAAACTCTCCGAGGTCCACGCGGGGCTCTCATATTTGCAAAAAAAGATGCTCGTGAACTCAATAAAAAAATAGACAAGGCAGTTTTTCCAGGTCTCCAGGGCGGTCCACACATGAATCAGACTGCAGCCATAGCTGTAGCACTCGCTGAGGCCTCTACGCCAGCATTTAGGAAGTATGCGACACAGGTCACAAAGAATGCTCGCGCATTAGCAGACGAGCTCGTAGCGCTCGGTTGGCGTGTCATATCAGGTGGTACTGACAGCCACCTCATACTTCTCGATGTCTGGCTCGATGGTTGCGGTATTGGTGGTAAGGAGGCTTCAGACAAGCTCGAGCGGGCAGGCATCATAGTGAACAAAAATGCCATTCCATATGACACTCGTCCACCCATGGGCCCATCGGGTATTCGCCTCGGTACTGCAGGGGAGACGACGCGAGGGAGGAAGGAAAAAGATATGCGTAAAATTGCGAGAAAGATAGATAAGGTGTTGCGAAAATAAGACATCGCGTGTAGCTTGATATCCAGAATGAACACTAAACCAAAATTCATTACTATTTCGGGCGGTGAGGGATCTGGTAAATCATCCCAACTTATTCGTTTGCAGAAAGCGTTTCCTGAGGCTCTCTTTACTCGTGAGCCAGGGGGGACTGAGTTTGCAGAGGCGGGCAGAGGACTTTTTCTTGGTCCTCTTGGCAAGGATACAGGCCCTTTCACTCAGCTCTGTTTTACTTTTGGTTGTTCGAATGATCATCTACGCAAAGTCGTGGCCCCAGGGCTCGTTCGAGGAGTTTCAGTCTTTTCAGACCGTTTCTGTCGAGTGTGCGCATACGCATATCAGATTGGGGGTGGAAATGGCAGAGATTTCCTCGATGTCTACGAACTCCTCGCTCGTCGCAATGCCGAGCTTGCGGATCCAGACCTCTCCATCATCATCGATGTCTTGCCTGAGGAAGGGTTGCGTCGTGTAGCAAAGCGAAAGGGTGTGCCAAATCACTTCGATGAACGGAAGATTGATTTCCATACCAAGGTTCGGGAGGGATATCTCGAATACGCACGACTTAATCCAAACAAAACTGTCGTCATTGACGGCAATCCTTCAGAAGAAGAAGTTTGGAAGCAAATCAAGGATGCAGTCGACAAGGTCATGACCGCCTAGTAAGGGCGGTTTTTTATTGCGCTTGCGGACAATACTTTAGTGGCTTGTCGCAGGGACATGGATGAGGTCAATTTTGTATTGAAGAAGCAAAAAAAGTGTGTGATTGCGATAATCCACAGACTGATTCTCTTGCTTGGAAGGTATACTCTATCTAGTCGTTCTTGTTGGTCCCTCTGAGCCTAGTAACAAATGTGGAAAGCTCTGGGGAGTTCGGTGCTCTGTGTTGACATGGAGACGTCTGTGCTTGGCACATCATTGTGTGGGGTAGGAACCGCACCCTTCAAGGAAGATACAATCTCCCGCGCGTTGGCTCGGGAGATTTTCTTTTATATAATGCGCGCATGAAGAAATTAAAGATTGTCCGCCTTTCAGACAAAGTGCCGATGCCGAAATACGCCCTCTCAGGCGATGCTGGTTTTGATCTCTTTGTAAACGAGCGTGTTGTCATACATCCAGGTGAACGCGCTGCGATACAGACTGGCTATAAAATGGAAATACCATCTGGGTATGTGGGAATTATTTATGAAAAAAGCGGTCTCTCTTTCAAGCACGGCATTATCACATATGGAAATGTCATCGACTCAGGATATCGAGGTGAGGTGCGTGTCGGAGTCATGAATCTCGGAAAAGAACCTTACACTTTTGAACCAGGGCACAAGGTGGCGCAGATGATCATACACAGCTATGAGGAGATGAAATTTGTCGAAGTAAAAGACGGTGAACTCTCGGAATCCGAACGCGGAGCTCGAGGATTTGGAAGTACAGGAAAATAAAAAAACACCACACTCTATAAGAGTGTGGTGCCGAGATGTTTGATTCCTTTTCTTCGATTGGAGGAAGGAATACTGGGTTTATTGCTCTGTCTGGCCGTAGCATGTATCCCAGCGATTATTCGACTGATTCCGTCTGTACCTCGTAGTCCGGAGTGGAATAATCCTCACAAGTAATTCTTAGGTTTAGGTCCTAACTTTAGGGCCCCTAAGGAACTCTATCTACACTGTAGCACATACAATGTTATTTGTCAACAATATACATTGGACACCGGGTTGATACAATAAAAGAGCTTTATTTTAGGCCATTTATATGGATGTACAGGATAAATTAAGGGGTTTGATAGAGGGGGCGCTCAAGGTTGCTGGTATTTCTGTGCCCACTATTACCCTCGAGCATCCTGCCGACCTCTCTCATGGCGACTATGCCACCAATATCGCTCTCATAGTCGCAAAGGAGGCAAAGACAAACCCTCGCGAGCTTGCGACGCATCTCGTCGCTGAGATGGAGAAAACAAAACCGCATTTTGTCGATGCGATAGAGACAGCTGGTCCCGGATTTATCAATTTTCGTCTCTCTCGATCTTTTTTCTCAGATTCTCTCCGAGCGATACAGAAAGCAGGGAAGCATTTCGGCACCACTCGAGATCTCAAAGGGCAAAAATATCTCGTCGAATACACTGATCCAAATCCGTTCAAGGAATTCCATATCGGTCATCTCATGTCAAACACTATCGGTGAGTCTCTCGCCCGACTATTTGCGTCTCAGGGAGCGAAAGTGAGGAGGATGTGCTATCAGGGCGATGTCGGACCACATGTGGCAAAAGCTCTCTGGGCCATGAAGAAAAATAGTGCTTCTATGCCAGACAGAAAATCTTCTGCCTCAGAACGAGCGACATTTCTCGGACGCTGTTATACCGAAGGATCACGAGCGTATGAAGACGATGTTACTGCAAAGTCAGAGATAGATGCGCTCAACAAGGCGGTCTACAGCGGTACAAACAGGGAGCTCATGAAGCTCTACAAAAAAGGGCGTAAATGGAGTCTCGAGAAGTTTGAGGAGTTGTACAAAATACTCGGTACAAAATTCGATTACTACATACTCGAGAGCGAAGTCGTGCATGACAGTATCGCTATCGTAGATAAATACCTCGCCGAGGGTATATTCCAAAAGTCAGATGGAGCAGTCATATTTCCAGCAGAAAAATACGACCCCAAGCTCCATACGAGGGTGTTTATCAATTCTCAAGGTCTTCCGACCTATGAAGCAAAGGAGCTCGGTCTCAATCTGAAGAAATGGAAGAAGATTCGACCAGATCGCTCCATCATCATTACCGCCAATGAGCAGGCAGATTATTTCCGCGTACTTCTAAAAGCGCTCGAACTCATAGCACCAGAAGTCCGTGCAGTCACTGAACACATCGCTCACGGTATGCTCCGATTCGCAGAAGGCAAGATGTCTTCTCGCACAGGCAATGTCATCACCGGTGAATCACTCGTAAAAGAGGTAGAAGCACTCGTACAGGCAAAGCTAGAGGGGAGGGAGATGAAAAACGCAGAGAAAAAAGAGGTGGCAGAGATAGTCGCAGTCGCTGCTATCAAATACTCAATATTGAAACAGGTCACTTCAGGCGACATCATCTATGATTTCGACAAATCAATCTCTTTTGAAGGAGATTCTGGTCCATACCTCCTCTATTCAGCGGTCCGTGCTCACTCGATACTCGAAAAGGCGAAAAAGGAAGGAGTAAAACCGAGTTTCTCAAATGTGCCCAAAGAAGTATCAGTATTGGAGAAGATGTTGTATCGATTTCCAGAGGTAGTATCTCGTGGTGTGACAGAGCGCGCCCCCCATCACATCGCTACATACCTCATCGAACTCTCGGCCACATTCAATAGTTGGTATGCAAATACTCAGATAGTAGACAGAACTGATACCACATCGGCCTATCGTGTCGCCCTTACAGAGAGTTTTCTCACTGTATCTCGCAACGGGCTCGACCTTCTCGGTATGAGAGTGCCAGAGAGAATGTAATTGACTTTATTGCCTCGGAGAGTAGTCTCATGGGTAGAAGTTCCCATGAAAAAATGTATCTCATATATCACTCGTCTTTTTGGATGGGGCGGTAAAGCTCAATCAGAAAGCGTTGAGCATGAAGTTGTGTTTGCTGGCAAGACCCATCGCATCTGTTCTCGGGGCAATCCGAGCATTCCCGCTCAGCAATTCGTCGATCAAAACGCCGTCGCCTGCGGACGATGTGGGGAGATGATGCTTCCGGGTTCGAAAATCTGGCTGTATCGGCCGGAGAAGGTAGAGGAGTTCGATAAACCCGCTGTTCTTGCGGTTGGTGAAGGCGAAGAGCGCATGCTTGTCGCTTGCCTCGGTTGGGACTGTTGTCCTACCGCTGCACTTATGTGTGGTGAACTCAATGAGAATCGAATTGTTGTTCCATTCGAGTCAATCATGCAAAAAGCATTACGCACAAACGAGCCGGTCATCGTTTCCGATATTTCGACCTACAAGGGATGATTCCTTGTAGGTTTTTTAATGCAAAGGAAAACCGCCTGGGAGCATGCTCGAGGCGGTTTTTCTGTGCAAGTTATCCGTTCCTCCTGTGATGATTCAGCAAACAATGATTTGCGGAATCTGGGTTACTTAAACTCGAATCGCATGGCATTCGAGATCCTCGCGCAGGATGCCGAGGATATTTGTTTTCTTTTCTCACATTAATCAGATACGCGGATGAGTCAAGTGTGTGTGAAGTCCAGACTGTGCATAACAAATGCTTTTATTTCAGGAATCGTTCTACAATGAGGGAGAACAGCACAATCACATATGTCATCAAACCATATTCCAGGTAAGAAGATTGGTAAGAACCTCTTCTCGTTTTCGGTCAACGGAGATTCCTTCGGGGACCTCCTGTCTTTCGCAGGGTGCAAAGATGGTGCCGGGCTTTCGGGGGCTGTTCCAAAAAACATGAAGCCGCCTCCGTATGAAGGATTTTTTTACGAGTTCAAGATGATTCCGATGCCACTGTCTGATACTCGCGACCTCCTCGCGATGGTCTCGGGTGGTCAGTGGCGTGGCAACGCAACCTTGCGAGAGCTTCTCGCGTTCCTGAGATGGTTTCCGGAATTGCCCAAAAAACGGTCTATCAGGCTTGTCGCCCTGGGCAGAGATTTCATCTGTCCGCTCGGTGGGCCTGTCGCGGTCGTCAAACCTGGTCGCAACCGTTTCGTCCTTGATGTGATCGAGTCTCAGCAGATGATCGATGCCATGGCGAAAGGGCGTCCTCTCTGGACACCGGATGATCGGTTCCTTGTCCGTGTCAATCCGTCGAGTGTCAAAGTCACCAGCGCTGCATAAGCGCTGGTTTTTAATTTTTTGAAAAAACACCTAAAAGTGCTAGGATTCAGAGTATTATGGCCGAAAAAGGTGAAACTAAACCAAAATCAAAGCTCGTAGAAAACGAAGAAAAAACACTCTCGTTTTGGAACAAAGAGCGTATTTTTGAGAAATCACTCGCACAGACAGCGAAAGGGAAAGAGTTTGTCTTTTATGATGGTCCACCATTTGCAAATGGTACGCCACACTATGGTCATTTTCTTGCTTCTTTCATCAAAGATGTCATACCACGCTACAAGACGATGCAGGGCTATCATGTCTCTCGCCGTTGGGGTTGGGATTGTCATGGTTTGCCAGTAGAGAATCTCGTCGAGAAAGAGCTCGATCTAAAGACAAAAAAAGATATTGAGGCATACGGTCTCGGTCGCTTTAATGAGGTCGCTCGAGATAGTGTCTTGCGATACGCCGAAGAGTGGAGACAGCAGATACCACGCATCGGTCGCTGGGTAGATATGGAAAATGATTACCGTACTATGGATGCGGGCTTTACCGAATCTGTCTGGTGGGTATTCAAAACACTCTATGACAAAGGGCTTATCTATGAAGGGTTCAAGTCGATGCATGTCTGTCCTCGTTGTGAGACCACGCTTTCAAACTTTGAAGTCAATCAGGGGTACAAAGATATCACAGACATATCGGTCTATGTAAAATTTGAGCTTGTCGATGAACCAGGCACCTGTATGCTCGCGTGGACGACAACCCCGTGGACCCTTCCAGGCAATGTGGCGCTCGCCATAAATCCAGAGATCAATTATTCGATAGTAGAAGTCGACGGTACACGCCTCATACTCGCAAAAGATCTTGTTTCGCCAGCGGTATTTGGCGACAAGATTTTCAAACCAGTCTCAGAAGTGAGTGGCGCATCTCTCGTAGGGAAGAGATATAAACCGCTCTACCCATACTATGATCACGAGGGTACAAAAAATCGTGCCAATGGATGGAAGGTCTACAGCGCTCCATTTGTCACGACGACTGATGGTACCGGTATCGTACACATTGCTCCTGCTTTTGGTGAGGATGATATGAATCTAGGCAGAGAGAAGGAACTACCTTTTATACAGCATGTCGGTATGGATGGTCGTATGAAGCCAGAGGTGAGGGATTTTGCTGGACTTGATGTAAAACCAAAAGATGATCCGCAGAGGACAGATGTTGAAGTCATCAAAAATCTGGCGCACAGAGGCCTTCTCTTCGAAAAGAAAAAGATTATACATCCGTATCCTCATTGTTGGCGTTGCGAGACACCGCTACTCAACTATGCTGCTTCGTCATGGTTTGTCCGTGTAACAGATTTCAAAGACAGACTCATCGCTGCAAATAAAAAAGTCTCATGGATACCAGATGACATACGCGACGGAAGATTTGGTAAATGGCTCGAGGGCGCCCGTGACTGGGCGATTTCGAGGTCGCGTTATTGGGGAGCACCGCTTCCTGTCTGGCGAGGGGTCAATTCAGGGAAGATATATGTCGCTGGTAGAGTAGATGATTTGAAGAAAATCGTACAACGCAGGGGTAATACCTATACACTCATGCGCCATGGTGAGAGTGAGGCCAATGTACTCGGCATATCAAATTCGCGCGACAGAGACCGTTATCCGCTCACCGAAAAAGGTAGAGAGGAAGTCGAGGCACGAGCTCGTGAGTTTGCTCGGAGCGGTGTAGATGTCATCGTCGCTTCTGATTTCATACGAACAAAAGAAACTGCGCACATCATCGCTCGTGCTGTCGGTATACCTCTGAACAAGATCGTCTATCATGATCAACTCCGCGAGTTTGATGTCGGTCCTGAGAGGGAGGGCAAGCGTTGGAAAGAAACCGAAGAACATGTTCGGAGAGGTAAGACATACCCAGATATGGAAACCCCTGCCGATGTGAAGCGTCGAGCATTCAGCGCCCTCTATGATATCGATGTTCGATACGAGGGTAAGCGAATACTTATCATCTCTCATGGCGCTTTACTCAATATGCTCTATGCGGGAGTCGAAGTCAGTGCGAGTCTCGAAAAAGTATTCCATGATTCACGCCGTCATTTCCAGAAAACAGCCGAAGTACAATCGATTGATTTTGTACCATTGCCACACAATGCCGATTTCGACCTCGACCTCCACCGTCCGTTCATAGACACGCTCGAATGTGTCGCACCTGATGGCGAAGCACTCCTTCGTGTCCCAGAGGTCTTTGATTGTTGGTTTGAATCTGGTGCTATGCCATATGGCGAAGCGTGTTATATCGGTGAGGCAAAGGAGCACTTTAATCCAAAGAAGTCATTTTTCAAGAAACGCACCGGATTTCCAGCTGATTTTATTGCTGAGGGCCTCGATCAGACTCGTGGATGGTTTTATTCTATGCTTGTCCTCGGTGTGGCGCTCTTCGACGAGAGTCCATACAAAAATGTCATCGTAAACGGCATTATCCTCGCAGAAAATGGAGAAAAAATGTCGAAGCGCCTCAAAAATTATCCTGATCCGATGGATGTTATAGCGACATACGGCGCCGATTCACTCCGCTACTATCTCATTTCTTCGCCTGTTGTCGCTGCTCAGGATTTGCGATTCTCAGAAAAGGGTGTGGATGAAATCAGTAAGAAACTCTTGCAGAGACTCGACAATGTGCTCTCTTTCTATGAGCTCTACAGAGACGATAGGGCACTGACAGTGAAACAGTCTTCACATGTACTCGATCGTTGGATAGTAGCGAGACTCCACGAGACGGTGGGTGATATGACACAGGCTCTCGAGGGATACATGCTCGACAAAGCCGCTCGTCCTCTCATGTCATTCGTCGATGATTTGTCCAATTGGTATGTTCGTCGTTCGCGCGATAGATTCAAGTCAGAAGACATGTCTGATCGACTCTCCGCACTCTCGACTACACGATATGTGCTCGCTGAATTTGCAAAGATAGCAGCACCATTTCTACCTTTCTATGCGGAACATCTCTGGTCAAAGACACGCTTCTTGAATGACGCTGAGAGTGTGCATCTTGCTTCATGGCCTCTCGTCTCCTCAAAACTCAAATCAGAGGATTCAAAACTGATTGCTGATATGGCGGAGATTCGTCGTATTATCTCGATAGGTCTCGAACAGAGAGCCAAGGCGAATGTAAAAGTCCGACAGCCACTCGCCGAGGCAAAGATAAAAAAGACATTCGAACCAGATTATCTCGATGTCGCCCGAGATGAGCTCAATGTGAAGACTGTCGTTTCTGATCCAGCTCTCGCTTCGGATATAGAGATCGACACTGTGATGACGCCGATTCTTCGAGAGGAGGGAATTATGCGCGATATTATTCGTGCCGTACAGGATCTGCGCAAAAAAGAGGGTCTTACAGTAGGAGATAAGGTGGAGCTCATCCTCGATTCTGATGAGAAGGGTAAGGAGCTCGTCCACAAATACCTCACTGAGATTCGTCGAGTGACTCTCGTCACCGGTGTCTCGTATGCTCATATACCAGATGGTGAGAAAATAAAAATCGAGGAGTATACATTTGGTTTTAGATTCAAA
>Ga0255338_1004777_pt1 | contig 13414 bp, 16 predicted proteins | sample MeOH1_35cm_T4_19_FD_203715 | JGI IMG/M metagenome (GOLD analysis project Ga0255338, IMG submission 203715) | Sandy soil microbial communities from University of British Columbia, Vancouver, Canada - MeOH1_35cm_T4_195 | ecosystem: Engineered > Artificial ecosystem > Sand microcosm > Unclassified ...
GCCGAGGCGCATGGCCTCGAGCACAAGGCGCAGCACGTCTACAGCGTCTGCTTCGAAGCGCGCGAGCTGTGGGGCGAGCAGGCCTCGGCGCGGGACACCGTCTACATCGACCTGTTCGACGACTATATCGAACCCGATCCCGCCGGGGCGAGGGCGAGCGGAAGCCGGTGACCTCGGCCGCGCCCCCGATCGACTCGATTCCGCGCGACGGCGAGGGCCCGGTGTTCCGCGAGCCGTGGGAGGCGCAGGCATTCGCGCTGGTCGTGCAGCTGCATCAACTCGGCCTGTTCACCTGGAAGGAATGGGCGGACATGCTGAGCGGGGAAATTCGCGCGGTGGGCGAGCGCGGCGAGGCCGATACCGGCGCCGATTACTATCGCCACTGGCTCAGCGCGCTGGAACAATTGCTCGCCGCCAAGCAGCTGGCCGATGCGGCCCAGCTTGGCGCCCGCCGCGAACAGCTTCTCGCGGACTGGCCCAGCGGGCACGATCATGTCGCGCGGCGTGAACCGGTGACGGTGGCCTGACACGATTGTCGCGTGGGGGTCGGAGAAGGCGCGCGGGGAGGGGCTTGGATGCGAGTGGTCGACGAGGAAGGCATGGGCTCGCTGGAAATCTTTCCGCTGTCGACCGAGGAGCCGGCATTGCGCGCGTTGCTCACCGACCTGTTCAGCGAACATTGGCAGACCATTCGCTTCGGCACGTTGATCCAGGGCGCGGTGTTCGAGATCGCCGCACCGAACGCGCCCGAGAAGATCACGATGATGGACGGCTACATGACCGTGGATTTCGGCTCCTGGCACTTCCATCTGTGCATCGGCGAAAATCGCGGCAGCGAGGGGCATCCGGTGTCGCCCGCGCTCGCCCAGCATCGGCGGACGGCGCGTGCGGAATTGTATCGCATCGTCAACGGCGGCGCGCCGTCGTCATGGGGGCTGCGCCTGTTCAACGGCGCGGGCGAGCAGCAACTGACGGTGATGCTGCCCAACCCGTTCCTGTCGGAGGAGTCAGGCCTGCTCGAGACGCCGGACTGGACGCAACTCGCGCTTTGGGATCGATTGCGCAGCCGCTATCTGCAGCTCGAAAGCGACCCGCGCGACCGCAGCGCGAAGGCCTTTGTCCACCCCTGAGAGTCGCTCCCTAGGACCACCGCACGGCGCCGCTCACTCGACCGGTTCATCGAACATCAGCGCGCGCACGAAGCGGACCGGCGGTGAGCCGTGGCTGAGCAATTCGTCGTTATAAGCCTTGAGATCGAAGGCTGCGCCGCGCCGCCGCTTAGCCTCCTCACGCAGCTCCATATGCTCTGAATAGCCGACGAAATAGGAAGGGAGCTGGGTCGAGCCGAGGCTCGCCCGCGTCCATTTGCCGGCCGCCTCGCGCTCCTGCTGGAACCCCGTCCGCGTCATCAGCTCCATCGCCTGATCGCGGGTCATGCCCTCGGTGTGGATGCCGATGTCGATCAAGGAGTTGGTGATCGAGCGAAGCCGCATCTTGAGCACGGTCAGGCGGAACAGAGGATCGCCGTCGAGATAGCCAGCGTCGGCCATCATGCCCTCGGCATAGACGGCCCATCCTTCCACGAAAGTCCCCGACGAAAGCACCGCGCGCAGCAGTGAGCGATTCTGGTTGGAATGCGCGATCTGCACGAAATGACCGGGCATCGCCTCGTGGATGCTGAGATCATGGATCATGTAGAGATTATATTCGCGCAGGAACGAGGTGACCTGCTCGGTGGTCCAATCCTCCGGCAGCGGCGAGACCATATAGAAGGTGTCGAGATGCCGCTCGAGGGGCCCTGGGCTGTCGCAATAAGCGACCGCCACCCCGCGCATATATTCGGGCACCGGGATGATCTTGACCGGCGTCGCGGGGAGGGTGATGAGGCCCGCCTTCGCCACGAACGCGGTGGCCTGGGCCAGCGTGTCGGTCGCGGCCGCCATCACCCCATCGCGCGGCGGACGCCTGGCGTAGCTAAGCTCGAGCGCCGCTTCGATCGCCTTTTGCTGCTGATCCGCGCTCGGCGCTTCGGGGAGTGGTGGAGCGCCGGCACGGCCGGCGAGGATCTGCCGGGCGAGCGCATACATTTGGGCGCGCGTGTCGATGAGCGCCCGGTTGGCGCGCTGCTTGATCTCGGCGCGTCCGAGCGGCGAGACGAGCGCAAAGCGCAGCTTGGTATCGTAGAGCGCCGGGCCGAGCCGGAAATCGCCCTTGGCACCGGGCACCAAGACCTTGTCTAGCCAGATCTGGTGCTCGGCGACGGCTGCCTTGAGGGTGGCGAAGGCCGTGCCGAAGCGGCCGCGATCCTCCGGCGACAGAAGATCGCGGTGCGGGATGAGCATCTCCTGCACGATCGAGACGATGCCAGCGTTCTGCTTTGCGACGGTGGTGGCGTAGATCGGCGGGACGCGGGCCGGGACCAGATTGGCGCGCGCCTGAGCGAGCAGCGCCGGGATCGCGGCCATGCGCGCGGTCGCGGATTTCAGGCGCACCTCCCACGGCGCGAAATCGCGCGCGGCAAGACTGTAGAGCGACGTACCGGCCGCATCATTGTAGATCTGCGGGTCCCAAGCCCAATTCTGCAACGTCTCGTCGCTCCAGAGCGCGTAGCGCAGATTGTTGTCGAGCAGAGCGGCATCGACCTGGTTGTCACGGTCGAGCGAGCGGCGGTCGATGCGGCCAAGCTCGGCCAATGTTTCCCCGAGGAAGGCGCGCGCGCGCGCGCGTCCGGCGGCGGACATGTCGGTGACCCTGTCGTCGAAGCGGTGATCACCGAGACCGGTCGCGTAAGAGGGGTTGAGGCGGGTCAGGCCATCGAGGTAGCGCTTAGACAAATCGGCGAAGGCAACGTCGGCAGACTGCCGGCTGACCGTTGCGACGGCAGCTTCGCGGGTGGTCGCGCAGCCGCCGAGGGGCGACAGCGCGAAAGCAAGCCACAGCGCGACGACAAATTTCCGCATGCCAAACACTCCTGCCTGCCGCCAAGCCTTATGTGCGTACCGCATCGGGCGTGCAAGGCAGCCCCCTCGCCAGGTCACGCGCAAAGGCTTGCCGTCGCGCTTGTTTTTCGGTTGGCCGGGCACCACGCTTGACACTAGGGAGAAGGCCGAGGCCGATAGCCGTACGGCGAGGGACACATATGAAATCCATCACCGCGCCATGACAGAAGCTTCCAAGAGCGGTGCCGGCCGGATTGGCATGACGGCGCCTTTACGCAATCCACTTTATCGCAACATCTGGCTCGCAAGCCTGCTTTCGAACCACGCTTTGATGATCCAGGGGGTCGGCGCGGCGTGGGCGATGACAGAGCTCACCACCAACGCAAGCATGGTCGCGCTGGTCCAGACCGCGACCACCTTGCCAATCCTCCTGCTTGCCTTGCCGGCCGGAGCGATCGCCGACATGTACGACCGGCGGGGCGTTTCGATCGTCGCGCTTCTGCTCTCGATCACGGGGGTGAGCATCCTCTTCGGCCTTGCCCTGACCGGGCACATCTCGGCCTGGGCGCTGCTCGCCTTCTCGTTCCTGATCGGCAGCGGCACGGCGATCTTCTGGCCGACCTGGCAATCGTCGGTGAGCGATTACGTCCCCGTCGAGCTGCTGCCATCGGCGGTCGCGCTCAACAGCATCAGCTTCAACGTGGCGCGCAGCTTCGGGCCCGCGGTCGGGGGCGTGATCGTCGCCACGGCCGGTGCTGTCGCGGCATTCGGCACGGGGCTATTGCTCTATTTCCCAATGCTGGCCGTGTTGTTCAATTCGAAGCGCATGGTCGAGCCCGCGCGGCTGCCCCCGGAGCGCCTGAGCCGTGCGGTCATCTCGGGCATCCGCTACGTGTTCCACTCGCCGCCGATCCGCGTGGTGATCGTCCGCGCATTCGTGCTCGGCCTGATGGGTGGATCGGTGCTCGCGCTGCTGCCGCTGATCTCGCGCGACCTGCTTGGCGGTGACGCCAAGACATTCGGATTCCAACTAGGATCGTTCGGGATGGGCGCGGTGGTCGGAGCCTTCAATGTGGCGCGGGTCAGGAAGCACTTCGGCTTCGAAGGCGCATTGCGCTCTTCGGTGGCGGTGATGGCGTTCGCGGTCGCGATTGCAGCGATCAGCCGCAACGAGCTGCTGACGGCAGTGTGCATCTTCTTCACCGGCGTCGGCTGGATGCTCTCCACGACGACGTTCAACGTCGCCATCCAGATCTCGGTACCGCGCTGGGTGGCGGGACGCTCGATCGCGTCGTTCCAGGCAAGCTTATCGGGCGGCATCGCCTTGGGCAGCTGGGGCTGGGGCGTGCTTGCCGAAGCGACCAGCGTCGAGACCGCGCTGCTGGTCTCCGCCGGCGGCATTTTCGCCGGTGGGGTGCTCGGATTGTGGATGCGCGTGGCGGACGCGGCCAAGACCTATGCCGAGGAAGCGGAGGTGCCACCCGATCCGGAGGTCAAGCTGGCGCTGACCAGCCGCAGCGGACCCATCGTCATCGAGCTCGAATATCGCGTGCCGGCGCAGGAGGCGCGCGCCTTTTACCGGCTGATGCTCGAAGTGCAGCTCAGCCGGCAGCGCAACGGCGCCTACGGCTGGTCGCTTGCGCGCGACGTCGGCGATCCCGAATTGTGGATAGAGCGTTATCATTGCCCGACCTGGCTCGACTTCCTGCGCCAGCGCAGCCGCCCGACGCAGGCGGAGCGGCTGCTCCATCAGCAGGCCATGGCTTATCATCGCGGCGACGAACCACTGCGCGTGCGCCGCATGCTCGAACGGCCGTTCGGATCGGTACGGTGGAAGGAGGAAGCCCGCGATCGCGGCGCCACCGATGTCCTGCCGCTGTCGCCGCAGGGTGGCACCTAAGTGCCTGCTTGGTGCGGGGCGCTGGAAATGGCGTCGCTGATCGCGCTAAAGAGGCGCGGCCGCCCCTAGCTCAACCGGATAGAGTGCTGGGCTTCGAACCCAGAGGTTGCAGGTTCGAATCCTGCGGGGCGGGCCACTTGCTCGACACGGCCGAGGCTCAGGCCCCGCGCGGCCGCTCCTCGACCTTGACCGCTTCAGGCTGAGTCATCCTGAAGCGCTGAATCGAGGGCTCAACCATCTGAACGGAGCCTGGTTCACGCTCTCGACGGACGCGCGAAGCGCCTCCTCAGAGGATCAGGCTCTGGCCGCGACCCCTTCCATGCCGGAGCGGGGAACGGTGCGCGACCATTGGCGTTGATTCGTGAAACCGCCGTAACGGAAACGGCAAATCATCAAGAGGAGAAGCATGCCAGCGAGTGATGGTAATCTGCTCGAACCATTGGTCAGCAAATTAAGCAAGCTCGCCGCGCTGAGCGCGGCAGACCGAGCAGCAATTCTCGCCCTGCCATTCACCACCGAGGAAGTGCGGGCAGGACGTTATCTGATCCGCGAAGGCAGCAGTCCCGACCGTTGTTGCCTCTTACTTCGCGGATTCGCCTGCCGCAGCAAGATGTCTGCCAATGGCGGCAGGCAGATCGTGTCTTTCCATCTCCAAGGCGACCTTCTCGACGTGCAGCATTTGCTGCTCCGTGTCGCTGATCACAACGTCGAGACGATCACCGACGTGATGGTCGCCTGGATCGCGAAGGACGATCTCAGCCGCCTTGGCTTCGAATATCCGGACATTGGCCGAGCGCTGTGGCGCGATACGTTGGTCGACGCGTCGATCTTTCGTGAATGGGTTCTCAATGTGGGCCGGCGCGACGCAAAGGTGCGGATCGCCCATATGCTGTGCGAATTCGCCGCGCGATGCGTGGCCGCAGGGTTCGGCAGCGCCGAACGTTTCGAATTGCCGATGACCCAGGAACAGATTGGCGATGCCACCGGCCTCACCCCGGTGCACGTCAACCGGATGTTGCGCGTGCTTGGCGAGGACGGCGTGATTGCCCGAGCCGGGAGGACGATCAAGATCGCCGACTGGGAGCGGATGCGACAGGTGGCCGATTTCGATGCGACCTACCTGCATGCCGCGGCCTGAGCAGAGGTCGAAGTGGGGCCTTTCATATAGCTGGTTTTCCGATCTTTTTCAGCCAAACAGCGAGCGCCGACTGTCATGCCACGTTACTTCTTCCACCTCTATGACGACATTGTTCTGCTCGATGAGGAGGGCATCGAACTGCCCGATATCGCGGCCGCCCGAGCCGAGGCCGTGAGAGCGGCACGGGAGATGGCATGCCAGGAAGTGCAGAATGGGAAATTGTCGCTGCATCATCGCATCGAGGTGGAGGACGATCAGAACCGGCCGGTGCTGACCTTGCCGTTCAAGGCGGCGTTCACCGTCGAGGATAAAAGCGCCGGCTGACGGCGCGCGTACGCCATTGGGCGGACAGAAGATGAGTGCAGATGGAGGGCGCCCGAGCAAATAACCAGCATCAAGCCGACAAAGATCGGGGCCAGCCAGGTCGATTGCGCCGAACGCCTTCCAAGGTCATCGGCCATTCCTACGACTCAGGTGAGCCTCACCAATAAGGGACCCCAATGGGGGCAGGTCGCCTGGCGCAACATCAGGGCTGGTCGCTGAATTCCTCATAGCGAACCGTCAGCTCCTCACCGGCGCAAATCACCCGGCGCGCATAGAAATTGAGCTCCGCATCGACCGTGACATTCGGCTCGTCGCCGGGCGCAGGCTCGTTGAGATACCAGCCCGGCGTGAGATTGTGGAAGTTGACCGGGCAGCCGATCCTGTCGCCCCGCGAGATGCCGAAATCGCGGTAGAAAGCGCGCTCGGCGTCGCTCAGACCGGCATCGTCGAGCGCGGCCTTGTTGACCCACACCAGCTCGACCCGATCGTTGGCGAAGATATTGGTGCCTTCGGCAATCTCCCTGATCGCAAAGACGCCGATGCCATGAACGCGCGACAGGCCCAGCCGCACATAGACATCATGATGCGGCAATTCTGAAGACATCGCGTTCGGCTCCTTTGTCCGCAGCGGCCTAGCAGGCGCGGCAAAATCAAGTCGCGCCGCGTGACGCTTCGGGATAACAATCGGCGCGGACAATGAAAGCCGCCTTTGCCGTTCAGACGAGACGATCGCGCTGATGCGCTTTCTGGGCGTCACCGAGACCTGCGATCTTGCCGCACTTTACCTTCGTCTTGCCGAGGCGGGGCATGAGGTGAAGGTCTCGATCAGCGAGCCGCTCGCCCAAGGCACGCTCGCCGGGCTGATTGCGCGCGTCGGGGCGGATTGGCGCGCGGAGCTCGATTGGGTGGGGCAGGCCGGCGAAGAGGGAAGCATCCTGTTCGAAGCCGTTTCCGAAGGGTTCGGAGCGCTGCAGGATGCGCTGCGACGCGACGGTTATAATGTGATCGGCGGCAGCGGGTTCGGCGACCGACTCGAGAATGATCGCGCTTATGCGCAGAGGCTGCTGGCGGGGCTCGGCTTCCCGACCGCGCATGTCCAGGAATTCTCCGACCCTGCCGAGGCCGATGCTTTCGTGCGCGCTCGGCCGAGGCGCTACGTACTGAAGTTCAACGGCGGATCGGGGACCACTTTCGTCGGCCAGCACCGCGACGGGCGCGATATCCGGGCGATGATCAAGGCGCGGCTGCGCCGGCAACAGGGCAGCGCGCAGGACCGAGAGACGGCGCGGTTCATCCTGATGGAGCATATCGACGGCATCGAAATGGGCGTCGGCGCCTATTTCGACGGCACAAGCTTTCTCACACCGGCCTGTCTCGACTGGGAGCATAAGAGGTTCTTCGCGGGCGACATGGGCGAAATGACCGGCGAGATGGGCACGGTCGCTACCTTCGACCGCAGCGGCAGCTTCTTCGAGCGGACTCTGAAGCTGATCGAGCCGCAGCTGCGTGAGGCGGGCCACGTCGGCTATGTCAACCTCAACACGATCGTGAACGAGGCCGGGATCTGGCCGCTCGAGTTCACCACCCGCTTCGGCTATCCCGGCTATGCGGTGCTCGACCCGCTGCAGCAAACCGGCTGGGCCGAACTCTTCGGGATGATGGGGAGGCGACATGGAGAGAAGCGCTTCATCACCCACAGCGGCTTTTCGGTCGGAATCGTGCTGACGACGCCGCCTTTCCCTTATTCGCGCAAGGAAGTGGACGAGCCTGTCGGGCTCCCGATCCTGTTCGACGAGATGAACGAGCAGGACCGGTGTCATTTGCATTACGGCGAGGTGGGGCTGGACGGTGATCAACTCGTCACGAGCGGCCTCTACGGCTGGACGATGGTCGTGACCGGCGTCGGCGCGACGATCGAGACGGCGCGGGCCGAAGCTTATCGGCGGGCGAGCCGGATCTCGATCCCCAATGGGCGTTATCGGCTCGACATCGGGACGCGCCTGATCGATGGCGATTATGCCCAGCTCGAAAGAATGGGCTTTCTCGCCTCCGGCTGATCCCCCACAGATCGAGCTCCGGCCAAGTCTGCCACATCAGGAGAAACATGCTCATGTCCGACGGCGCCACGAATCTATCGAAGAACATCGCGCTGCTGATCGACGCGGACAATTCCTCTCCCGAGAGCCTCGATCCGGTGCTGACCGTGCTCGCCGAGCTGGGCACGGTGAACATCCGCCGCGCCTACGGCAATTGGAGCAAACCGGCGCTCAAGGGTTGGGCCGGCATCGCCCATCGCTACGCGATCGAACCCCAGCAGCAATTCGACATCACCAAAGGCAAGAGCGCGACCGACATGCGCATGATCATCGACGCGATGGACATGCTGTTCCGCGGCCATGTCGACGGGTTCGGAATCATGTCGAGCGACAGCGATTTCATGCCGCTGGCGATGCGCATCCGTCAGGACGGGCTGCCGGTCTACGGCTTCGGCACGGCCAAGACGCCGGAAGCCTTCCGTCAAGCCTGCACGCGGTTCATCGACGTCAGCGCGCTGGCGAAAGCGGGTGAGGACGCCGTTGCGGAAGACCGCGCCGCGGGACGTCAGGCCAAGATCGACGAGGAATTGCTCGACCTGCTGGGTGCGGCCTGGAAGGCGTCGAAGCGCGACGAGCGCGGCTTCGCGCGCCTTTCCGAGGTTGGCGAGCGCGCAGGCAACCGCTCGTCGTTCGACGCGCGCAACTACGGCTTCTCGCGACTTGCGGAACTGATCGAAGCGCTGCCCAATTTCGTTTCCGAAAAGCGCGAGGGCGCGACCTGGGTGAAGCGCGTCCGCTGAGGCCGGTCATCGCGCGGCACCGGCCGGGAAAAAGCTCTACGCCAATGGGCAAGGCTGCAATAAGAACAAGAAGCGGTGTGGAAGCGCCCGGGAGAATGAAGGATGAGCAGCAGCGATCCGGTTGATGGCTTCGGCACGCCGGCGCCGCCGCGGGTACTCGGCGGCGCAGTGCCTTACATCAGCTTGTCGGACGCCGGCGCGGCGGCCGAATATTATAAGGAGGCGCTGGCCGCGGTGGAGGTCGACCGACGTCCGGCGCAGGACGGCAAGCGGCTGCTTCATTGCCATCTCTACATCAACGGCGGATCGGTGATGCTGTCCGATTTCTTTCCCGAATACGGCCATCCCGTCGAAAAGCCGCAGGCTTTCGTGATTCACCTCCAGGTCGAGGACGCGGACGAATATTGGGAGCGGGCGACGCGCGCGGGCATGGTGGTCGTCATGCCGCTCGCGCGGCAGTTCTGGGGCGATCGCTACGGCCAGCTGCGCGATCTGTTCGGAGTGACCTGGTCGTTTGGCGCGCGGGCCGAGGAGCCTTAGGCACACGCGCCATCCTGCTGTGAGGGCGTGCGAATCCGCTTCCCTCCCTGCCGCTCTTGGGGCATGTTCGTGCTTTCAAGCCGCATTGGGAGAGGACCATGCTTACGCTTGCAATCGCCGCCGCATTGGCGGCTGCACCCGACGCCGGCGCGGGGTCGCCCGGCCAACTTCGCAAAGATTATGGCGCCTGCCTCAACAAGTTCGTCGAGGCGAGCGTGAAGGACAAGCTTACGGGCGACGCGTTCACGACCGCCGCCAAAGCGGCCTGCGCGAGCCAGGAGGCGGCGTTCCGCAAGTCGATCATCGACGCGGATCTGCGGATGAAGATCAAGCAAAGCGAAGCCGAAGACAATGCGAACACGCAGGTCGAGGACTATCTGGTGAACGCCGCGGACAAATATTCGGGCTACGTCGCGGAAGCACCTAAGCCGGCCGAGGCACCCAAGCTGGCCGAGGCGCCGAAATAGCTGTCACGCGCGGGGACGCCAGAGATCCGAGTGCCGTGTCGCGGCGTTGATCCAGGCTGCTGAAGCGGGAGCCAGAACGGCCTTGCGGTCCGCTCTGGCTCTGTGGCGATCGAAGCCCGCCGGCCGCGTTCAGCCGCAGTAGCGGACCTTCACGCGTCGACCGATGTAGGGATCATAGATCCGGCGCGTGTGACAGTCGCCCCGATAGCGATGACGGCCGGAATAATACCCGGGCCGATAGGACCGGTAGCCGTAATAAGCCCCATAGGGGCGCGGCCCGTAATAGGACCCGTAATAGGACCCATAATAAGGCCGGTAATAGGGGTCGTAGTCGTAAGAATAATAATGTCCGCGGCCATGATCCGAGGCGAGCGCGACACCCAGACCGAGACCGACGATGCCCGCGCCGATCGCAACGGCCGCATCGTCGCCACCGCCGCGGTGGTGATGCCAGGAACGTGCGTCCGCCGGCACGGCCACGGCCGCCGCGCCGATACTCAAGGCTAGACTCGCGACAATTCTCCCAACTCGTTTCATGACAAAATACTCCTCGTCATGGCGTTCCCCTGCGATGGTTAAACGTTTCGGGGGGCGTTGAGTTCAAGGCCATCCGTTTCATTCCGGTCGATTGCACGCCCTCGCCGTCGCGAGCGCGGGACTTCGTCTCGCCCGTGGCGCGAATGGGAAGCGGTTGCAGGCTGTCGCGAATCAATAGGGTGTAGAGGCTGCTGCGCAGCGCTGGCCCGGGACATGTCGTCACCATCTTCCTCCAGTTGCGCGCTCGCCCTGCTCGTCCAGCGGCCAGCCATCGCCATCGAGGCGGAGTTCACTGCGGATGTCGGCGGCAACGTCATAGAGCGCATCGCATTCGAACAGGTCGAAGGCTGCGTTGACCAATGCAAGTCCGCAAGGGCTGCAAAAGAGCATGCCGCGGGCCGCCTCACGACGCGCCAAGGCGGCTGCGCTGATCAGCGAATCGAGCTTTTCGGCTTGTGGATGTATTGACAAGGCCATCGCCGAGGTATACGACGGACCTGTCCGTCAGTCAAGTCGTCTGCGTGCGGTGCCGTCGACGTCGAGCCATCGGCAGCTCTCCAGCGTCGCGCCATTATGGATTCGATTTTCTGGCCGCCGTCACACGTTGTTAATGTCCCGCGAGCGAGACTTGGACGGCCATGATGATAGATGCACCTCCAGGTCATAGGAAAAACCCTAGACTTGTAGGAATTAGCCGATCAGAACAAAAGGAGAACAAACGCTAGGAGGTTTGTATGCTTCTCGATACCGGAGTTCTCCTGTCCGCGCCGGCGTGCGCCGCCGGTTGCGACCCTTGCTATCGCAGCTGCGCGCTGACGCGCATCAAGCTCAGTTGGTGGGAGAGGGAGGAGGAGCGGCTTTTGCGCGGCCGCGTGAGGGAGGACGATCCTCGGCGCGAGGCGTGGCAGGCTGAGCTGGCGGAAGCCCGAGAATCGCTGCAACGGCTTCGGCTAGGAATGACGCTTTCCGTTCCCAGCTTCCCCGGCGCGGCATTTCCGGCAAGCTATCCAGGAGCGCCTGCTCGAGCTCGGCTGCACTAGGCAGTTCCGAGCGCAAGCGGATCCCAAACACCGACAAATCGGTGCCGAGCGCGCCAGCAAGCGCCGCCAGAACCTTGAGCGAGGGATTATTGTTGCGGCCCCGCAGGATGTCATAGACGACATCACGGTCGAGCCCGGCATCGCGCGCAAGGCCACGCTGGCTGAGCGGCCCAAGCGGCTTCACCGCGGCACGCACCACATTGCGTACGAGCTCCATGTCGACTGCGGTTGCAGGATCGGGCGGCGTCTTCGCATTCGCCGAACTCGCCAGACCGGCTCGCGGGCCACGATCGCCGGAAGCGGCGAGACTCTCAGCGCTCGCCGCATCGGCTGGATTCGCCGGATTGGTCCGTTGGGACAGCATGGCGCTCTATCCCATGTTCGTGGACCGCTCCACAACATACGGATATATCCGTCAAATCGCTTGACAAGCCGGACATATCCGTCAAACAAGGGATCTCGAGCGGGAGGATCATGATGGTCAAAAAAAGACGAAACGCAGGAACAGGGGCGGTGCCGGGCAGATTGCGACGGACGCAGAGCCGATCGTCAACGAATTCACCGCCCGCCAAGGCGCCTACCGCCCCTCGACCGTGGTCGATCTGGGCAACGAGCTTGGAGGAGGGCGGCAGAAGACCTACCGCGTGATCCGCAATCTCTATCCGACCGTCGTCGACCGCTGGCTGGCCGAAGGGGGACCCGGCTTCGACGAACCGCAGCGCCGCGCGATCGACCATTGCCGCGCGCTCTGGCAGCGGCTGGGCGGAAGCGGGACGTTGGTCGCGAACCTCAACTGGATCGGCGGCGGCAATCCAGGACGCGAGCGCGGCCTCGAGCAAGCCGAGGCGCTCGCCCAGCTTGGCCAATATGAGAGCCGGATTCCGCGGGCTTATTGGCGCGTCTTCGAGAATGTCGTCCGACACGATATGGCGGCGGGCGCTGCAGGCTCGCACCTGGCGAAGAACAGCGCGCAGCAGCAAGCGCATGCCAAGAATTGCGTCGGCTTCGTCGCGAGCCTGATCGCGATGTGGCGCGGGTTCTAGACTTTGATCGTTTCAGGTTTAGCGGAGCGCCGGCAGCGCACCGATATGCGAGCACTTGCCGGTGATGCGGCAATGAAGCTAGGAAAGCGCGATGAGGCGCGTTTCCTTTCTCTTTGCCAGAACGGCTTTCCTGCAACGGCAGGACCGGGCCGCGGCTTGGTTTAGCTGACGATCAGCGCCTGAATCGACCCTTGCGCCAGCCCAACCAGGAAGGCGGCGCTTCGAACCACCGGAAAATCGACCATGCAACATCAGATCGACGACGTCCGTATTCGCGAGATCAAGGAAGTCTCGCCGCCTTCGCACGTGCTGCGCGAATTCGGACTGAGCGAGCAGGCGCGCGAGACGGTTTATGCCGCGCGTTCGGCGATCCACGCCATCTTGAACGGCACGGACGACCGGCTGCTGGTGGTGGTCGGGCCTTGCTCGATCCACGACCCTGCGGCGGCGCGCGACTATGCCGAGCGGCTGCTGGCTGAGCGGCGGCGGCTGGCGGACCGGCTCGAGATCGTGATGCGGGTTTATTTCGAAAAGCCGCGCACGACGGTCGGCTGGAAGGGGCTGATCAACGATCCCGACCTCGACAACAGCTTCAACATCAACAAGGGGCTGCGGATCGCGCGCGAGCTTTTGCTCGACATCAACGAGGC
>Ga0255338_1004778_pt1 | contig 13413 bp, 11 predicted proteins | sample MeOH1_35cm_T4_19_FD_203715 | JGI IMG/M metagenome (GOLD analysis project Ga0255338, IMG submission 203715) | Sandy soil microbial communities from University of British Columbia, Vancouver, Canada - MeOH1_35cm_T4_195 | ecosystem: Engineered > Artificial ecosystem > Sand microcosm > Unclassified ...
CTACGTCGGCGAAGTGGACGAGGCATCCTGCCTCGTTTTTCTGCTCCGGCCGTCGCTGGCCGCGCGCCCAGGAAAAATCACGCCCCCGCCTTGAACACCGCCCCGAACGCCGAAACCACCGACGCCGGCGGCCGCACCGGTTTTCCCTCGCGATCGATGAACGCGTGGACGGTCGAGCCGGTGGCGAGCAGCTCCTCGCCGCGGCGCACCTCGTACTCGAGCCGGATCCGCAGCAGCGGCCGTTCGCGCATGGTCGTAATGATCGTGATGGTGTCGTCGTAGACGGCGGGGCGCAGGTACTTCGCCGTGACCTCGAGCACCGGCAGCCGGAAGCCGTCCGCCTCGAGCTGACGGTACGGCAGGCCCAGTTCCTTCAGCAGGGTCGTGCGGCCGACTTCGAACCAGGGCAGGTAGTTGCCGTGGTAGACGACGCCCATCATGTCGGTTTCCGCATAGCGGACGACCACCTGCGTGCGCGACTGGATCATGCTTCGGACCACTCCGGGTTGAATAGCGCGGCGGCCGATTCCTTCCAGCAGTTCCGCATCGCCCATTCGCGCCCCGCGGCGCCGAGCCGCCGGCGCAGGGCCGCATCGTGAATGAGTTTCTCGAACGCCGCCGCGAGCTGCGCCGGCCGTTCCGGCGGCACCAGCAACCCGGTCTGGCCGTCGACCACCGCCTCGCTCACGCCCCCGACATCGTGCGCGACCACCGGCAGCCCATGCGCGGCCGCCTCGAGGTAGACGAGCCCGAATCCTTCGACGCTGCGCTCCAGGCTCAGGCTCGTCATCGCAAAGATGTCCGCCCCGTCGTACACGCCGGTCAGCTCCTCGTCGGGGAGATTGCCGAAGAAGCGCACCAGGAGATCGGGCTTGGCGGCCGCGCACGCCCGCAGGTCTCGCTCGTAGTTGCCCTTGCTCTGGCCGCCCACGACCCAGTACTCGATCCGCGACCGGACTTCGGGCGGCAGCAGTTGCAGGGCCTGCAGGGTGACGAGTTGGCCCTTGCGCGGGTGCAGCCGGCCGACGGTCAGGATCACGATCTTGTCCCGGCTGGTTTCCGGCTTGGGTGGCACGACGGCGAAATCCGACCGCAACGCGCCCGGCGTGAGGTAGATCTTGTCCGCCGCCTCCGGAAAGTGATTGAGCAGGAGTTCCTGGGTATAAGTGCTCAGGGTGCTGACCCGCGTGGCCCGGCGAATCAGCTGGCCGGCGAGCCAGCGGCGCACGGGCTGCCGGGCAAACTTCAGGATCTCCGAGCCGTGAAACGTGAGCACGAGCCGGCCGGGCCGGAACGCGTGGAAGAACTGCAGGAGCATCATCGTCATCATCGGCCCCGGCTCCGGCAGGTAGACGGTCGCCCGGCGCAGATCGCGGCGATGCCGGATCAGTTCGCGCGCCAGCCGCAGCTGACAACTCCAGTCATGCGTACCCTTGAGCGGGAGCCGGCGCAACCGGAACGGCCAGTCGCCCTTTTCCACGGCCGGCGGCGCCGATTGCGCCCAGACCTCGATGTCGTAACCCAGCACTGCCGACGCCCGCGCAATCTCCTCGGCGAACGTGGCAATGCCGCCACGCTTCGGATAAAATTCGTGCGTAATGAGAAAGACGGGGCCTCCCGTCTGGTCGGCATGCAAGGTCGCGCTCATGCGCGACGTCACGAAGTGGCGAAAGTACCGGCAGCGTCGAGCTTGAAACCGCGGCGCTCCGCGGTGCGCGGCAACGCACGATGTGGCCGCCACCGGAAGCGCTCTGCCGGCATCTGCCAATGGCGGAACCAACCACGTTCCGCGCGGACGATCCCCCCGGTGTCCGCGTCGAAATAATGGGTTTACTTTCCACTCTCCCGTAACATAGAAGGATCACACAATGCCAGATGCAGGTTCTCCAAGTTCCGTGACGCAAAAATCGGTTGCCGTGCCCGCCAAGCCGTTTGCGCCGGAGGACGAAGCCGCTCTGCGCGAGGCACTGAAACGTTGCTCGCCATCGACTTTCGAAGCCGCGGTGCAGTATCGCAAGACCGGTAATCCAGAACATGTTCCGGCCGTTGTCATCGGAGTGATCGAGCGGTTCGTGGAACCGGATCTGCGGGTGAAACTGAAGGACGCGGACGATGATCTGCGCCTGATCGAGGATCTGGGCATCGACTCCCTGACGATGATGGAAATCGTCATCCTGGTCGAAGACGTCCTCCAGATGTCGATCAATAACGACGAACTCCGCAACCTGCGGACAGTGGGCGATGTAAAGACTTTCATCGACTGCAAGATTCGCGGTCTGCCGCTGCCGAAACCGACGAAGTTCATCCCGATCGAGCACATCGGCGCGGTGATGCCGATACAGCCGCCGTTCCTGTTTCTCAACGAGGCGTCCGTCAGCTCCACGTCCGCCAACGGCAAGTACAAGATCAGCGGCCAGGAGTTCTTCCTGCAGGGTCACTTCAAGGACAACCCGGTCATGCCCGCCTCGATCATGCTGGAAGCGCTCGGCCAGCTCGCGGTGCTCTATCTGCTGGAAGGCGCGCCGACCGAGCCGGGCAAGATGGTCAGCCCGCAGACGATCTTCTTCACCGGCTGCGAAGGCGTACGCGCCCACCGCGTCTGCAAGCCGGGCGACATTCTGAGCCTGTCGATCAAGCCGAAGCGGATGAAGATGCCGCTGGCCACATTCGAGGGCGCCATCCGCGTGGGCCAGGAAAAGGCCGTCATCGCCGAGGAAATCACCCTCACCTTCGGCATCGTCGACGCCGCGAACGCCCCGGTCCCGATCAACGGCGTCGGCGTCGCCCATGGCGAACCGATCGGCGCCGCGCCCGAAGTTGCCGCCGTCGCGCCACCCATCCGCGCGGCGATGAACGGCTGAGCCGGCGACCTCCGCCACTCTTTCTGCGCTTTCCACGGCGGCCCCTCCGGCCGCCGTTTTTTTGCGCCCGAACCTCTACCCTCGGCTGCCAGCGGCCTGCCTGAGCTGCAGGAGCGGGTTTACCCCGCGACCCGTCGGGGCATGAAGCCCCTCCCACAGCTTCAGCGGGTCTCACCCCGGCTTCCCCCGCATTGACCGCACCGGATCCACGTCCTTCACTTTCCCCATCACGGCGCATGTCCAGAGTCTACATCACCGGCCTAGGATTCGTCACCAGCATCGGCAATGACGCCGCAACGGTCACCGCGAACCTCCGCAACCTGCGTCACGGGTTCGAGCTCTACCCGCCGTTCCAGAAGCCGGACATCCCGGTGAAGGTCGTGGGCACGATCAAGGGCTTCAATGCCGAGTCGACCGACCCCGAGGACTGGACATTTCCCGACCGTTACCGGATCAAACGCGAACTGCTGCGCTCGATGGCGCCCAACGGCCTGTTCGCCCACTGCGCGATGCTGCAGGCGATCGAGGATGCAAAGCTCGTCGAAGCCGACATCTCGAACCCCGGTACCGGACTCTACGCCGCCTCCGGCGGTTCGCCGATGCTGACGCACTACCACCACGAACGGCTGGTCAAGTTCGGGGTCATGCGCTGCTCGCCGCTCGGCATCGTCGCGTCGATCGTCGGCACGCTGAACTTCAACCTCGTCGCCGCCTTCAAGATTCACGGCGCCTCGTGCGGTTTCTCGTCGGCCTGCGCGTCCTCGGCCCACGCGCTCGGATTCGCGTTCGACGACCTCGTCCTCGGACGCCAGCGCCGGATGTTCGTCGTCGGCGCGGAGGATGGTAACACGGACGCCATCCTGCCGTTCGCCGGCATGCGCACGCTTTCGCTCCAAACCGACCCCGCTCTCGCCTCGCGCCCGTTCGACTCCGCCCGCGACGGTTTCGTGGGCACGGGCGGCGCGACCGTCATCGTGCTCGAGACCGAGGACGAGGTCGCCCGGCGCGGCGTGACGCCGTACGCCGAAGTGCTCGGCTGGGGGCAGGCCTCCGACGGCCACAACGTCGCGATCTCGCACCCCGAGGGCAACGGCTCCGCCGCCGCGATGGCCAACGCCCTGCGCGCGTCCGGCGTCACGCCGGATCAGGTCGACTACGTCAACGCCCACGCCACCTCCACCCTCATCGGCGACGTCTCCGAAGCGCGCGCCCTGCGCTCCGTGTTCCAGGAACACCTGCCTCGCGTCGCCGTCAGCAGCACGAAGGCCCTGACCGGCCACGGTCTCTCGCTCGCCGGTGCGATGGAGAGCGCGTTCTGCGCCCTCGCGCTGCGGGATGGCTTCATTCCCGGCTGCGCCCACCTCTCGAAGGTCGATCCCGAGTGTGCGAGCCTCAATTTGCCGCGGACGACGGAGGACCGCGCGGCCGGCATCGTCGTGAAGAACAGCAGCGGGTTCGGCGGCGCCAATGTCGCGCTCGTCTTCCGGCGCACGACCTGAACTCGTGGCCGCCCTCCGCGTCTCCGACCGCCACCGCACCGCGTTCGTCACCGGTGCCAGCACCGGCCTGGGCCGGGCGTTCGCGGAGATGCTCCTGCGCGAAGGCGTCCGCGTGTGGGGCACATCGCGCGACGCGACACGGCTGGCCGAACTCGTGCAATTGCATGCGCCGCACTTCACCGCGGTCGCGCTCGACCTGCGCGACGGCGACGCGGCCGAGCGGGTGTTCCGCGCCGCCGACGCCGCGGCCGGCGGTTTCGATCTCATCGTGAACAATGCGGGCTTCGGCCTCTTCGGGGATTTCGAGGCCGTCGACTTCGCCCGCTGGCGCGAGCAACTCGACGTCATGCTGATCCAGCCAGCGCGCCTCGCGCACGCCGCACTGCCCGGCCTGCGGACGCGGAACCGTGGTGCGCTCGTGAACATCTCCTCGCTCGCGGCGGAGTTTCCGCTCCCGTTTCAGAGCGCCTACAACATGGCGAAGTCCGGCCTCTCCGCGCTGAGTGAGAGCCTGATGATCGAGACCGCCGGCACGGGCGTGGTCGTGATCGATTTTCGTCCGGGCGACTACCGCACGGACTTCGACCGCAGCCTCGACCGGCCGCAGACCGCGCCGGGGCCGCGACTCGAACGCGCCTGGGCGGCCTTCGCGGCGATGATGCGGAGCGGCCCGCCGCCGGCGCACGCCGCCGAGTCGCTGCGCCGCGCGCTGCTGCGCCACCGCAGCGGCACCGTCCGCACCGGACGTTTCTTCCAGGCCGTGGCCGCCCCGTTCCTGGCGCGCCTCGGCTCGCTCAACCTGAAACGCCGGATCCAGGCGCGGTATTTCGATGTGTGAGGGACTGGGCGGAGCCAGTTGAAAGTTGAAGGTTGAACGTTGAAAGATCGGGATCGGAGAGCACCCGCCGACCCTTAGGGACGAACCCGGGCGTGCTCCGTCTTTCAACTTTCAACTTTCAACTTTCAACTCCACTGATCGCTCAAAGCGCATGGCCAAAGTCCGCATCCTCGTTCTCACCTCCAGCACCGGCGGCGGCCATGACGCCCGCGCGGAGGCGTTTGCGGAGTGGTGTTTCCAGCTCTACCGGCACGAGGTCGATGTGCGCATCGAGCAGATGCTCGAGAAGTCCTCGGTCATCAACCGCGGCGGGGTGAACCTCTACAACTGGATCCAGCGGCGCGCGCCATGGCTGCACCAGGTCTTCTATACAATCGTCGAACTGCTGAGCTATATCAACCGCCGGCAGGTGATGCTGGGGGCGGGCTACTACCTCGACGTGCTCCGCGAGTATCAGCCGCATCTGGTGTTCAGCGTGCACGACTGCCTCAACCGGGGCTATTTCCAGCTCGCGCGCCGGATCCTCACGCCCGAGCGCGTGCGCTGCGCCACCTACTGCGGCGAGTTTTCCGGCGGCTGGGGTTATTCGCGCAACTGGATCGAGCCTTCGGTCGACCTCTACATTTCGCGCACGCCGACGGCGCGCGACTTCGCGGTGAAATGCGGGATCGACCCCGCCAAGGCCCGCGTGCGCGGGCACCTGATGCGGCCGCGTTCGCACCTCGAGGTGCTGAGCGACGCCGAGCGCCGGGAGTACCGCACCAAGCGGCTCGGCCTCGACCCCGACCGCTTCACCGTCTTTCTCGCGACCGGCAGCAACGGTGCCAACAACCATGCCGCGCTCCTGTCCGTGCTGCTGCGCCATGCGAGCCGGGTCCAGGCCATCCTCATCTGCGGCCGCAACAAGGAGACGTTCAACGAACTGATCCACTGGCGCGCCCTGCACCCCGAGTTCGCCTGCTCGATCGAGGGCTACTCGGAGACCGTCCACCTGCTGATGCAAGTGAGCGACGCGATCGTGACGCGCGGTGGCACGACGACCTGCGCCAAGGCGCTGAACTTCAAGTGCCCGATCATCTTCAACGCCTTCGGCGGCATCATGCCGCAGGAGCGGCTCACGTGGAAATTCTTCCGCAACGGCGCCGCGTCCGAGAAGATCGAGTCCGCCGCGGATTTCGCCCGGATCATCGACCGCTGGATGGCCGAGCCCGACTCGTACCGCCACGTGCGGGAGAACTTCCTCAAGCTGCGTTACGAAGAGGACCCGACCGTGGTCATCGACGAACTCGTCGCGCTGGCCAACGAGGTGCCGCGCGCCCAACTGAAGCGCCGGCCGTTCCCGCCCCCGCCCGGAGAAGAAGGCTGGCGCTCGTCGCGCGCGCCGTTCGGCGAGGGGCAGTCGATTTGAAAATGGAGGAGCCTCTGAAAACGCCCTCCCCGCCGTGACCGAAATCATCAAACCATTCTACAGGAGCTCACAGAGCGGCGCAGAGGTCAGGCGTTGCGGGTTGCTCTGCGCTCCTCCGCGATCTCCTGTAAAATCCGATTGGTTTTCAACACTCTCCTGGAGTTGAAGGACCCGCTCCACCCGGAGCGGGTTCGTTGCTCGACCTTCGATGCTCAACTTTCAACTGGATGCCCCGGCGCCGCGTTCTAGTTTCGCGTCACCTTGTCCGAGCCGACGTCCGTCATCGCCTATCTCTTCACCACGTTTCCGAAGAACACGGAAACGTTTCTCCAGCGCGAGATCATCGCGCTGAAGCACCACGGCGCGCGTCTGCGGATCTATTCGCTCTGGGGTGGCGCCGAATCGTTTCGCGGCCTGCCGATCACGCGCTTCAACAAGTGGCGGCTGCTGACGCTGCTCTGGCTGATTCCGTACGAGTCGTGGCGCCGGCCCGAGGTGCTGCGCCAGGTGCTGACCGGCCTGTTCACCCGGCGCGCGCCGTCGTGGCTCAACTTCTGGGAGAACATGCTCGGCGCGGGCTTCGCCTGCATCTTCGCGCGCGAGTTCCGGCGGCGGCAGCCCGCCCTGGTCCATGCCGCGTGGGGCGGCGCCCCCGCCACCGCGGCCTGGCTGCTCTGGCGCATCAACGGCCACCGCTACAGCGCCGCCGCGCACGCCTACGACATCTATGAACACGGCGGCGACTGGTGGCTGCGGGACAAGCTGCAGCACGCGGAGTTCATCCACACGTCGACGATGATGGCCCGCCGCGGCCTCATCGAGAAGGGGCTCCCGCCCGGCAAGATCGTGTGCATCCGCCGCGGACTCGACCGGCTGCCCGCGCTCAAGCCGCTGCGCGCTTCGCGCTCGCCGCTGCACCTGCTCTGCGTCGCGCGGCTGGTCGAGAAGAAGGGCCTCTCGTATCAGATCATCATCTACGCCGCCCTGAAGGCGGCCCGCATCCCATTCGTCGCCCGCATCGTCGGCGAAGGCCCGCTGCGCCCGGAACTCGAGAAATACGCCGGCCACCTCGGCGTCGGCGCCGAGGTCACGTTCACCGGCCACCTGCCCCAGCACGAAGTCTGGGAGCAGCTCGCGTGGGCCGACGTCCTGCTGCACACCGGTGTGATCGCGCCCAGCGGCGACCGCGACGGGCTGCCCAACGTGATCCCCGAGGCGATGTCCGCCGGCGTGCTCGTCGTCAGCTCGCCCGCCGCCGCCACGACCGAGGCGGTCACGCAGGGCATCACGGGGCTGCTCGCGCACGTCGAGGCGATCCCCGACTGGGTCTCGGCCCTGGAACGCCTCGCGACCGACGACGATCTGGCCGAGAAGCTCCGGCGCGCCGCCCGCCGCTGGGTCGAGGAGAACTTCGACGCGCACCAGAACGCGCGCCGGCTGCTCGAGGAATTCGAGCGCATCATCGATCCGCCGCCGGCACCCGAGGATTCGACGGTGTCCGCCGCCGGCGCATGATCTTTCTGGATACAACCCGGACGGGCGCGGCCGGCCACCGCTCCGGCCTCACGCGCGTCGGCACCCGCGTGGCCGCGGCGCTCGGCGCGCGCGCGGTCGCGACGCGCTGGGACAACACCCGCCGCGCGCTCGCCGCAACGCCGGCCGTTCCGGGAGCCGGCGACTGGTTTCTCACCACCGAGCTGTTTTCCGAGGACGAGCGGCCGGGGTTCACGGCGTTTCTCGAGGCGGGATCGTGCCGGCGGGCGGCGGTCTTTCACGATGCCATCCCGCTGCGGCATCCGCACATCACCTGGCCACGGAGCGTGGCGCGGCACCCCGGCTACATGAAACTGCTCGCCCGCTTCGACCGCGTGTGGGCGGTGTCCCGCGCGAGCCGGGACGACCTGCTGGGCTTCTGGCGCTGGCAGGGCGTCACGCAGCCGCCGCCGGTCGACGTGCTCGCGCTCGGCGCGGATTTCAACGGCGCCCCGCGCGTGACGCAGCGGTCGACGCCCCCGGGGGTGCCCCGGCTGCTCTGTCTCGGCATTCTCGAGCCGCGGAAAAACCAGGCCTTTCTCGTCGACGTGTGCGAGGAACTCTGGGCCGCCGGGCTGGTGTTCGAACTGCACATCGTCGGCCGCACCAATCCGCACTTCGGCCGCCCCATCCGCGCCGGGCTCGAGGCGGTCCGCCGCACCCGGCGGGACCGGCTGCACCTGCACGCCGCCGCCGACGACAACGTCGTGGCCGGCCTTTTCGCCACGGCGCGGGCCACGGTGTTTCCGACCCTCGCCGAGGGCTGCGGACTGCCGTTGCTGGAGTCGCTCTGGCTCGGCGTGCCCTGCGTTTGCAGCGACCTGCCGGTGCTGCGGGAAAACGCCGACGCCGGCGGATGCCTGCCTGTCGCCGCCAGCGACCGGTCCGCCTGGCGACAGGCGATCGAACGCATCGTCACCGACTCCGCGCTCGCCACCCGGCTCGGCGCCGAGGCCATGGCTCGACCGCTGCCCGCGTGGAGCGACACGGCGGACATGCTGGCGGCGGCGTTGCGGTAGACACCTTCCTGGGAGCGCGGGCGTCCTCGCCCGCTGCCCCCAGGCACGAGGCAGGATGCCTCGTCTACGTCGCGGGGCACACCGAAGTGGACGAGGCATCCTGCCTCGTTTCCAAGGAATTGCCGGGACGCCCGCGCTCCCAGGGGAAAGGTTCAGCGCCCCGCCGGAGCCGGAGCGGAGGCAGGCGCGGGTGGCGCCGGCGCGACCGGGGCCGCGGTGTCGGGCGGCGCCGCCTTGGACTCGAGCGACTTGATCGCGGACTCCCGCACCGAACTGACCAGGGGGGAGTTCTGCGGGATCTCGATCTTCGTCTCCATGCGCGTGTCGGTCGCGAGGTAGTTTCCGGCCACCGCGCACAGCAGCGGCATCGCCGATTCGATGCGGCCGGAGATGCCGAGCACGGCGACGCGGATGTCCCAGAGTTCAGCGCCGGTGCCGCGGTCGATGGCACGGTCCGGATTGTCGCGGGCGGAGAGCTGGATGTACGTTTCCCGGGAAGCCGGGTCGACCCGGCCCGACGTATCGGTCCCGTAACCGACCTCGATGAACATGTCGGGCGCGACATTCGGCGGCGGCTCGAACATGCCCTGGGCCACCAGCGCGGCGTCGACGCAGGCCTTCACCACCTGCACCTGGACCTGCGCCTGGTTCACGACGGACTTCCGGGCGATGAGCCGGTAGGACTTGCCGGTCGGCTTGGTCACACCCGGAGCCGCGATCGCGTCGACGAGGACCTTGTGTTTCGCGATGAACGGATTGTCGCAGCCCGCGACGCCCAGCGCGACAGCGGCTGCCGCCACCCAGAAGAAGGTCCGAAGAATGCGACCGGGGGAATTCATGCGCACAACGCCCTCCGTATACGCCGGCGGTTCAAATTCGCAACTGGAGACATGTAACGTCGCCGTTACCGAGCGCCCGGGGCTAGAGCGTGTCCTCAAATCCCGTGGGCGGGGCTTCACGCTCCGACCACGGGCCGCACACGCTTCGAGTCGGGGCGTAAAGCCCCTCCCGCCATTCTGCCGGGTGCAGTCTCATGAGTTCAGTCGAGCCGCATGCGCGTCCGATAGAAGGCGTCGCACCGCGCGTAGATCTCCCGGGGGGAACTCATGCGCAGCGCCTCCGCGGCCAGCGCGCGGGCGTCGGCCATCTTCATCGCGCGCACCAGATACTTCACCTGCGGCACCCAGCCGGGCGACATGCTCAGGGTGTCCACGCCGAGGCCCAGCAGCAGCGGCGCGAACACGGGATCGCCCGCCATCTCCCCACAGACGCTCACCGGCAGGCCCCGCTTGTGGGCCTCGTCCACGACCTGCCGCAACGTGCGGAGGACGGCGGGGTGCGTTGGCTCGTAGAGGTGCGCGATCCGGTCGTTCACGCGATCGATCGCGAGCAGGTACTGGATCAGGTCGTTGGTCCCGATGCTGAAGAAGGCGCACTTTTCCGCGAGGAGGTCGGCGGTCGCGGCGGCACTGGGGATCTCGATCATCGCGCCGACTTCCATACCGGCGTCGAACGCCACGTCGCGCCCCTTCAACTCCTCGCGGCACTCGGCGAGCACGGCGTTGGCCCGCGTGAGCTCCTCCACGCCGCTGATCATCGGGTACATCATCCTGACCTTGCCGAACGCGCTCGCCCGCAGGATCGCCCGCAACTGGTCCTTGAAGATGTCCAGGTTCTCGAGGCAGAACCGGATCGCCCGGAAGCCCATGAAGGGGTTGTTTTCCTTGGGAAAAAGGTCCGACTTCCCCGCCATCGGCTTGTCGCCGCCCAGGTCGAGCGTGCGGATCACGACCGGCAGCGGCGCCATCGCCTCGGCCACGGCCTTGTAGGCGAGAAACTGCTCCTGCTCGGAGGGCAGCCGCGACGAGTTGAGGAACAGGAATTCCGTGCGGTAGAGCCCGACGCCCTCGGCGAAGAACGAGCGCACCTTCGCCACCTCCTCGGCCCGCTCGATGTTGGCCATCAGGGTCACGGCCACGCCGTCCTGCGTCACCGCCGGCTCGCGGTTCGCCTCGAGCATCCGCGCCTCGAAGGACTTTTTCTTCTCCTGGATTTTGCCGTAGCGGAAGAGCGTGCTCTCCGACGGATTGACGATCACGAGCCCGTCGTAGCCGTCGACGATCACCCATTCGCCGTTGGCGACGCGCGAGGTGAGGTTCCGCACGCCCACGACACACGGAATCTTCATCGAGCGCGCGACGATCACGGCGTGACTCGTCTTGCTGCCCGAATCGAGCACGAGGCCGAGGGCGGCGGAGCGGTCGAGCGTGGCGGAGGCCGAAGGCGAGATGTCCGTGGCCACGACCACACGCTGGTCCGCGAGCCGGTCGAGGGCGTTCTCGGCCTGGCCGAGGAGATTGTTCAACACCCGTTGCGCGACATCGCGCAGGTCGCCGACACGTTCGCGCAGGTACTCGTCGTCGATTTCCGAAAAGGCCTTCACGTAACGCGACGACACGCGGTGGAAACACGTCTCGATGTTCCGCCCCGTCGCCTCGAACTCGCGGATCGTCTCGCCGATCAGCGCCTCGTCCTCGAGCACCATGAGGTGGGCGTCGAAGATCGCCGCCTCCTCGGGCCCGATGTTCTTCTCCACCTCGTTCTTGATCTTCGAAATCTGCTGCCGCGTCGCGATCAGCGCGCGGTCGAAACGCGCCACTTCGTCGATCCGCTTTTCCGGCGACACTTCGTACGAGGGCACCTCGACGTCGCTCTGGACGTAAACGAAGATCTGCCCATACGCGATTCCCTGCGAGGCGGCGATGCCAGGCACGGTGATTTCGGTCTTCGCGCGGGAGTCCATCAAATGAGTTTCAAGGGCCGGCCGAGGCAGGGGTCCGGCCCGCGCCCGACGATAACGAGACGTGCTGGAAACGGGTCAATGCGGATTTACGCGAGTCGCGTCACCGTGACAAACGCCGACTCCCCCCAGGCCGCGCGCACGGCCGCGACCAGCGGTTGCGGATCGGTCCCGGCGTCCAGCAATGCGAAGCACGCGCTGCCGCTCCCGCTCATCCGGGCCGCGAGACCGAAACGCGCCCGCAGCTGGTCCAGCAGCACCGGCAGCGCGACGAATTTGGCGAAGGCCGGCGGCTCCATGTTGTTGAAAAGGAGCGCCTCGGCCGGCGCCTCCGCGTGCCCGCACCACGCCGCCAGCCGCGCCTCCGCCTCGGCCGCGGGCAGGTAGCTGGCCGGAGCGGCGGCCGCGAGACGCGCGTACGCCCACGGCGTCGGGATGCCGAACGCCGGCTTGAACACGAGCACGCGCCGGCCGCACAGCCGGCCCGCCGCATCGGACGGCAGCGCGGTCACGCGCTCGCCCCGACCGCGCATCACGACGGGTCCGCCGGCGAGAAACAGCGGACAGTCGGAACCCAGCTGCGCCGCCAGGGCGACGAGCCGGTCCGCGTCGAGCGCGTGCGCCGGTCCGGCGAGCACCTGCAACGCCCGCAACGCCGCCACCGCATCGCTGCTCCCCCCGCCCAGACCAGCGCCCATCGGGATGCGTTTTTCGAGGTGGAACGCCGCGCCGCCCCTCCACCCCGCCGCCGCCGCGAAGGCGCGGGCGGCGCGGAGCACGAGATTCGACGCGTCGACCGGCACCTCGGGGTCCGAGCAGCGGAGAGAAAATTCCGCCGCCGGCTCCACCGTGAGCGTGTCGCCGAACTCCAACGGTGCGACGACGGAGACGAGCTCGTGAAACCCATCCGGCCGCCGCCCCGTGACGGCGAGGAACAAGTTCAGTTTGGCAGGGGCAAAGGCGGTGATCGGATCCACGGGAGTGACGGCACTCAGGCACAGTCGTGCCCGCAAATCCAGTTCGCCGCGCGCGCCCGTCCATTCATCGCTTCGTTCCATTTCGGCGGGATGCCCTCACCCCGCGAAAGTGGCGCGAGCATCCTGCTCCCGCCACGCTGGGAAAGGTGGCGGGGTATCGGGGCACCCCGCCGACACCAGGCCAGACGCACCCCGGCGCAAAGCGGCGCCCAAGCTGGAGTTTTGTCTTCATTCGTGCCCATTACTGGCCTTACTCGCTTCCCACCGATGGCCTGCGACCTGATTCTCGTCCTCGATGCCCAGTCACCGCGCGATGTCGCACCCGTGCTCCGCCAGCTCCAGGGCACCGTCCGGTGGGTCAAGGTCGGCCTGGAGATGTTCACCGCCTGCGGGCCGGACTGCGTGCGCGAGATCGCCGGCCAGGGCTTTCAGGTGTTTCTGGACCTGAAGCTGCACGACATCCCGAACACCGTCGCCA
>Ga0255338_1004779_pt1 | contig 13408 bp, 10 predicted proteins | sample MeOH1_35cm_T4_19_FD_203715 | JGI IMG/M metagenome (GOLD analysis project Ga0255338, IMG submission 203715) | Sandy soil microbial communities from University of British Columbia, Vancouver, Canada - MeOH1_35cm_T4_195 | ecosystem: Engineered > Artificial ecosystem > Sand microcosm > Unclassified ...
ACATGGCATTCATGAGAAAGCAGGCGGTCGTCGAGGCGGTCGACGTGAACACGCTCACCCCGGAGGACACGGAGAAGCGGATCACGGCGGGCGTCAAGAAGTACGCCACCAACGAGGCGAACTACGCCGCCGCGGACGCGAACACCCCCTACCTCGGCCACATCGTGGGCATGGGCATCGAGTCCTCCAACCTCGCCGACATCACCATGTCGATCGAGCGCCAGTTCCTCACGAAGATGACCACGAAGACGCCCGTGTCCGAGGGCTCCGCGGAGTACAAGCTCACCGCGGGCGAACTCGGCAAGCTGCGCATCCTCGACGGGCAGGACGCCCTCGCGGCGACCCCCGGCCTCTCGGTCAAGATGCTCATGGACCTCGGCCATATGCCGAAGAACGACGCCTATCTCGAGAAGGTCATGTCCTTCGCCTACGTGATGGCCACCGGCGACGGCTGGAAGATGGCCGACGCCCTCAAGAAGATGTCGGGCAAGGCCGAGAAGCTGGCGGGCGCCGAGCGCGCCGAGGCCCTGGCCAACCTGAAGACCCTGATCGGCCAGGCCAAGGACTACGACGCTTTGCTCGCCGACGCCTCCAAGCTCGCGGCGTCCAAGGCGAAGGCCTACGCCAACGACAAGGCCGGCTTCGACGCGCTGACCACCGAGCTGAACCTGACCCTCGACAAGATCAAGGGCGTGTCGGCCGGCGGCGACGCGGCCGCTCTGGCCAAGCTCCGCGGCGAGGAGGCCGAGATCCGCACGCGCCTGAAGATGAGCGCCGCGAAGCTCCGCGTCTCCCAGGAAGTGGCCGAGGCCGCCGGCAAGCGCCGCGCGATCGAGGAGACGAAGGTGGCGGAGGTCCGCAAGGCCCTCCAGGACGCCGTCGCGCTGGCCGAGAAGCTCTCCTAAGATGCCGCCGTCGCTGGAGGCGGAGGAGATCAAGGCCCTCCGCCTCCAGTGGGCGCTCAGCCGCGCGCTCGTGGTGCCCGTGTCGCTCGTGGTCGCCGCGGTCGCGCGGCTCCATTTCGGATACCGCCTCGACGACGAGATCGACCGCATCCGCGCCGAGATCTGGGCCAAGCTCGACGCCCACGACGGCCCCGTCATCTGGGCCGCCAACCACCTCACCCTCATCGACAGCTTCCTCGTCTACTGGGCGGTGTTCCCGACGAGCCGCCTCGTCGAGGACCGGCGGATCCCCTGGTCCACGCCGGAGTACACGAACTACTACAAGCTCGGCGGCCCGGTGCAGAGCGCCTTCGTCCGCGGGCTCCTCTACCTCTGCCGCTGCATCCCGTTTCTCCGCGGCGGCGAGGACGCCGCCTCCGAGACCTGGAGGCAGAAGGCCTTCGACAAGTGCGTCTGGGTGCTCAAGCAGGGCGGCGCGGTGTTCGTCTACCCCGAGGCCGGGCGCTCGCGCTCCGGCTGGCTCGAGCCGAAGCGGCCCAAGGACTTCCTGGGCAAGCTCGCCCTCGAGGTCCCGGCCTCGAAGTTCCTGTGCGTGTACCTGCGCTCCGACCGGCAGATCTCGACGACCGCCGCCCCGCCGCGCGGCGACCGCCTGCGCGTCGTGGCCGACCTCATCGACGGCGTGCTCCCGGGAGAGACCAACGCGCGCGACGTCAGCCAGCGCCTGTTCGACCGCCTGGCCGAGATGCAGAGGGAGTGGTGGAAGGGCTCCGACATGGCGCGCAACTGCGGAGGCAACGACGTCGTCGACCTCAAGGGCCCGCTGCTGCGGGAGAACTTCTCCGACGACCTGACCGAGGCCGATCCGGAATGGCTCGAGCGGCACCTCACCAAGAAGGAGCTCGCCGCGCTGGCGGCGCTCGGCCCGGAACAGCTGTTCCGCGGTTTCTGGCGCTACTTCTGCGCCAAGGAGGCCTGCCACAAGGCCCTCGGCCGCGCCGTGATCGTGGTCCCCAACGGCGCCTTCCACGAGATCGAGGTGGACCTGTTCCGCCGCAAGGCGACCCACATCCCCACGGGCCTCCAGCTCGACGTCCGTTTCACCGACGACGACGAGGACAAGCTGCACTGCGTCGCGGTCCTGCGCGGCGGCTTCGTCGGCGACGACGATTCCGAGGGCGACGTCCTCTGGTCCGTCGGCGAGGTCCCGCCCGGGACCTCCCCGGGAGCCTTCGTCCGGGAGCTCGCGCTCGACATGATCGCCGCCTCCAACGACGAGATCGGGACCGCCTCGCGCCTGGCGCTCACCGAGGACTCGGGCCTGCCCGGCGTGCTGTGGCGCGGCGCCCCCCAGGACTGGAGCCTGTCGCTGTCCCACTCCGGCCGCTACGCGGCCGCGAGCTTCATGATCTCCTGATAATCCGCGAAACAGCGCCGCAACATAAATCCTACACCCTGGTCCGGTCATGAGAACGACGTTCCCGGCCGCGCTCGCCGCGCTTCTCGTCGCCGCCCCGTACGCCCGGTCCGCGCCCAGCGAGCCGGAGCTCCTGCCGTTGTCGCCCTCCCGCCCTTCCGCCGCGCCCCGCCCGAAGCCCTCTCCTCCCCGCCCTCGCGCCGAGCGCCCCCCGCCCGCGCCGGCGCCGCTTGAGCGTGACGAGGTCCGGGAGAACATACGGCGCGGACCGCCCGAGCGCGCCTTCCTGACGCTCCGGTCCCGCCTCTGGCTGGCCAGCGGCTCGGTGAACACGCGCTACTCGATCCAGATACCGCGCGAGCGCATCTCGCCGCCCGGCGAAGTATTCTTCGGCGAGACCGAGGAGCGCGCGGCCTCCGGGGTCATGATGATGAACAGCGTCGAGTTGGCGCCGATCAACTGGTTCTCGGCCGAGTTCGAGTACGGGACCGACCGGCGCGGCGGCCGCTACACGGACCGATACTGGCTGCACTCGCCGCACTCCGTGACCTTGACCAAGGTGAGCAACGGCGCGGTTTGGAACAGGCCGGACCACGAGGACGACACGGTTTTTGTCGCCGACCACCAGGCCCGCAGGGAGTGGATCTCGGCGAACGTCTATTTCCGCCTCGCCGAGGGACGGGTGACCGGATCCGACGAGGTCGAGGTCCGCCACGCGTTCGACTTGTCCTTGGGCGGACACCGCTTCCGGCAATCCTCCCGCTTCACGAACCTCGAGCGCACGCTCAGCACCGGGAAGTTCTACGCGCAGGCCCCGCTGGGGCCGGTCGCCGGCTTCGACGCGACCTACGCCGCGTCCTGGGCCGGGCCCCACCTCGGCCTGCGCGAAGACATCACCGTCCCCCTCGGATTCTCCTTCGAGGGCCAGTTCCTGTGGTCGCCGCTCATGGAGTACCGGGGGGAGGGCTTCAACAACCTCGACGGCTCCCTGCGGGCGACCTCCCCGAATTACTCGGACCGGGCCAACGGTTCCGCGATCCACTTCCGCCTCGGCGCGGCCTGGAATTACTCCGCTCTCCGCGTCGAAGGGGGCTACATGCGCTTCGCCTTCACGTCGGCCCACGGCAATCGCCGCTACCATCTCGTCGACGGGACCGTTTACGACCAGGCGGTCGAGACCACGCGCACCGAGGTCTCCGGCCTCTATGTCGGCGGGCACCTGCGGTTCTGAGGGCGCGGCGCGGCCGGTCTGTTGCACGGCGGAAGGCCTAGGCTCCGTGGGACCGAAGGTCGCATGTTCTAGCTCATATTTTTAAAACAGGGTCCCCGCTATAATAACCCTATGAAGAAACTACTCCTCCTTCTGATCGCGTTCCAGCCGGCTCTCGCCCTCGCCGGGGTCACCAAGGCCGCGACCGCCTCGGCGTCCTCCGCCTCCAACGCCGCCGCCGTATCCGCCTCGCCCCTCTCCGCGCCGAGCCTGCTGGCCCCGTCCGCGCTGGCGCCCTCCCTCCTGACGCCGACCCTCTCCGCGCCGAGCCTGACCCCGGCCCTCGCCGCGCCGCTCGCGGCGCCCGCGAGCGGCGCCCGCGACGGCCATCGCGCCGGCGTCATCGAGCGCCTCCACCGCCGCTTCGTCGCGCTCGACGCGACCTTCCCGATCCCCGACGCGAGCCCCGCCGCCCGCGTGCGCCGCCACATCCGCGCCGAGCTCCTCGAGACCGCCCGCACCGTGGCCGAGGCCGACGCCGTCATCCTGGAGACCGTGGCCGACGAGGCCGACCGCGCCTTGGCCTCCATCCAGAAGCGCCTGGACGCCGGCGAGATCGACCCCTCCTTGGACCTCCGCGTCGACCCCGACGGCGGCCCCGTCGCCGCGCACTCCCGCCCGATGAAGGTCGGCATCTACCCCGTGGCCGCGGACCCGTTCCACTGGGGCCACCTGATCGTCGCCCTGCGCGCCGTCGGCGACCTGAGCGTGGACAAGGTCGTCTTCGTCCTGGCCGGCGACGACCCCCGCAAGCCGACGATGACCCCCGTCCTCGACCGCCACCCGATGGGCATCGAGGTCCTCAAGGGCTTCGCCCCTTTCTTCGCCTACTCCCCGATCGCGGTCGGCACCCAGTTCGACGGCGAGACCAACATCTTCCGCATCCTCGCCCTCAACCCGGACATGGCCATCACGGCCTGGTACATGGTCGGCGACGACCACTACCGCCTGACCGACAAGAAGGGAAACCCCGACACCTTGCCCAAGCTCGAGGCCAACCGCGCGAAGATGCTCTCCTCCGATTCGGCCCTCCACGAGCTCAAGGTCGCCTTCATCGAGCGCGAGCGCCCCACCGAGGCCGTCCCCACCACCCTCGAGGTCAGGTTCATCGAGCACGCCGGCTTCGACGCCTCGTCGACGGCCGTCCGCGAGGGCAGCCACGGCCTCGTCCCTCACCGCGCCATCGAATACGCCCGCCGCAAGGGGCTGTACGGCATGAGCGAACCGCCGTCGCCCTCCGCCGATCCCGTCAAATAGACGCGGGCTTGACCTCCGTACTTAGCGGAGTTACACTGGGCGGATGCGCCGCCTCGTCCTCGCGCTGACCGTCCTCGCCGCGCCGGCCCTCGCCGGGGAGAACGCCGACCCCGGCGGCACCGGCATGGGGGCCGTCATCATGGGCTCCTGGAAGCAGGCCGAGCGCGAGGGCCACAAGGACTTCTGCTTCACCGGCCTCGCCGTCGGCATGAACAACTACCGCGTGGCCCAGCTCGCCGCCAACGAGAAGGAGAAGGCGGAGATGTCCGGCTACTACAACATCGTCACGACCTACTTCATGACGCCGGGCCTGCCCAAGTTCTCGGTCACGGTGCACGAGCCGAACGGCAAGGGCCCCAACGACCCGATATTCCCCCTCTACAACTACTCCCTGCACATCGACGGCGACGAGACCGTCGGCCACGCGCAGTGCATCGCCAAGCTCGAGGTGAGCTACGCCCAGGCGGTCGGCATCGCGGCGAAGGAAGGGCTCGTCCTCGGCGAGGGCAACAGCCAGTTCCTCGAGCTGCGCATGGCCTCCGACCCCTCCGAGCCGGGCTGGAGCGACAAGAAGCTGCGGGGCAAGACCTACTGGATGGTGGCCGAGACGATCGGCGACCGGGTCAAGCAGTATTACCTCGACGCGGTCACCGGCAAGGTCCTGCGCAGGCCCGCGTACCGGGCGAAGAAGCCGGAGGTCGTGATAGACGTTCCGAAGCTAAATAAGTAACGTCTCTGTCATGAACGAGACCGTGTGCGCGCTGTTCGCCGGCCAATCCGTGCAGGAAACGGGCATGGGCGTCGAGCTCCTCAAGAACCCCGCCGCCCGCGCCGTCATCGAACGGCTCAAGCCCTCGCTCGGGGCGGACTTGGAGGCCTTGCTGACCACGATGCCCGAGGAGCCCCTGGCGCTGACCTTCAACGCCCAGCGCGCCATCCACGCCTCGCACGTCGCCCACTGGCTCGCCTACGAGGCCGCCCACCCCGGGCTCAGGCTCGACGGCGCCGTCGGCCACTCGATGGGCGTCGTCGCCGCCTTGGTCGCCGCCGGAGCGCTGACGGTCGAGGAGTCCGGCCGCTTCATCGCCGCGCGCGCGCAGGCCTTCTCCGACTGCTGCAAGGGCTTCACCGAGCCGATGGGGCTGGCCGCGGCGTCCGCCGACGACTTCCAGGACGTCGCCGACTCCGTCTCCGAGGTCCCCGGCGTCTCCGTCGCCTTGTGGAACACGCAGACGAAAGGGACCTTGGGCGGCACCACCGCGGCGCTCGAGGCCTACGCCGAGAAGGCGCGCGCCGAGGACTGGCCGGTCAAGGTCAAGGTGCTCAAGGTCGAGGGGCCGTACCACACCGCCGCCTTCGCCCCCGCCAAGGCGGCGCTCGCCGCCGTGCTCGCGACCCTCGACCTCAAGGCGCCCAAGGTCCCCGTCTTCATGGGCACCTCCGGGAAGGCCGAGACCGACCCGGCGCGCATCAAGGAGCTGCTGGCCGAGCAGACCGTCGCCTGCGAGCGCCACCTCGACGCCGTGCGCGCGGCCCACGCCGCGGGCTGCCGTTCCTTCCTCGAGGTCTCCTTCAAGCCCCAGCCCGTGACCTGGCTCAACGACCAGCTCGAGGCCGGCTCCTACAAGGGCTTGGCCGTCCCCACCGCCGACATCGCCGCTTGAGCCCGCGAGCCTTGCGGATCGCCGCCGCCGCGTGCCTGGCCGCGACCCTCGTCCTGTCCGCCGTCGCCGTCCTGCGCCGCGCGCCGGAGGCCGGGAACGGGGTGAGGATGAAGACCTACGCGTCGTTCGGCGAGACGCTCCTCCACGGCCTGCGCGCCGAGCCCGGCGACGTCTCCTACCGGATGCCGCTGGCCACCCTCTATTCCGCGCGGCTGCAATACCACGCCGGGCTCCCGCCCAAGGCCCTGCTCGCCGCGCACCAAGCGGCGCTCGTCATCCTCGTGTTCGCCCTCGGCTGCCTGCTGCACCCCTACGGGGGCTTGTTCTCCGCCGCGGTCGCCCTGGTATTGATGCGCGAGGGCCGGTTCGACCTCTATCCGGAATCCGGCTACCGGCTGCTGTTCCTGATGACCGCGTGCCTCCTGGTCTGGAGGGCGCGCGCGCCCTCGCTCGGCAGGACCGTCCTCCTCGCCCTCGCCGTCGGGACGACCTTGCTCTACCGGACGCCGCTGGCGTTCTTCCCCTTCGTCCTGGCGCTCCATGAGTGGGCCGTCCGCCGCCGGGCCGCCCCGGACGGCCTCCGGCGGCAGCTCGCGGTCCTATGCGTCGTGCCGTACCTGTTCCTCCTGCCTTGGGTCGCCATGAACCGATCGGTCCACGGCCGGTTCATCCTGTTCGAGAAGGACGCGGCGACCGCGAACATCGTGACCGGCGCCCTCGGGCTGGTCCGCAGCGTCGAGGGAGACCTCTCGACCCTCGTCGACGAGCCGATCGACCTGGGCCGCTCCGGCGCCGTCGTCGGCTGGGCGGCCCGCCAGATCCTGCGGCATCCCCTGCGCTACGCGAGCGCCTACGGCCGGCGGGCCGCCTTCGCGGCCTCTCGCTACCCCGTGCTCCTCGTGCTCGCCGTCTTCTCCGTCTATCATTTCCGCAGGAGGCGGGAGTTCCGTCAGCTGGGCCTCCTGGCGGCCTATTTCCTCGCCATCCATTGCCTCATGTCCGTCGAGGACGCCTACTTCGAGCCGCTCGAGCCGGTCTTCGCCGTCCTGGCCGGCGCCCTCGTCTTCGGCTTCCGCGAGACGGCTCCGCCGCCGGCGGATTCCATCGGGTATCGCCTGTCGGCCCTCGCCGTCAACGCGATGCTCGGGCTCGTCCTCGCCCTCAGCGCGCACGCGGGCTGGGTCGTCGGGGCCTTCGCCCTTTTGGAGGGGCCCGGGGACCCCGTGCGGGACCTGGATCGAGCCGTCTCCGCGAACCCGGGGGACTCCTGGCTGCTCCTCAAGCGCGGCCGAGAGCGGCTCGCCCGCGGGGAGACGGCCGGCGCGGTGGAGGACCTGAGGGCCGCCGCCGCCGCCGAGCCGGGCGAGGCCGCCGTCGGGCTGCGTCTGGCCTGGGCCCGGGCGCTCGCGGGCGACCCGGCCCCGCTCCTGGGCTGGAGCCCGCCCCCGCGCGAAGGGAACGACGACCCCCTTCAGCTCAGGCTGGACGCGGAGGTGCTCAAGGCCTGCGCTCTGATCCGCGAGGGCCGCGGCCGGGAGGCCGAAGCGCGCGTGAGGTCGGCCCTGGAGCTCCACGAGGAGCGGAACATCCTCGTCCGCGGGGACCACGGCGAACGGGAGCGGGAAGCGCTCGAGAAGCTGCGCTCCTCGGAGACGGGCTTCCGGCGGCAGTGCGAGGACCTGCAGGGAGCCAGGCCCGCGGCCGAGAAGCGAGCGCTGCGCGCGATCCTCGACCGCCTGCTTCCGGCCTCCCGCCCGCGGCCCTCCTAAGCGATCCGCACGACGGACGGGCGGCCGGCGCGCGCCCCGTTCAGGTGCTTCTTGTAGTCGCCTTCGTAGACGAAGAGGTCGAACCAGATCAGGAAGTTCAGCGCGCACCAGAGCCCGCGCCCGTTGTCCCGCCCGTAGGCGAGATGCTCGGCCCAGAGCGCCGACAGCGCCGCGTGATCGATCAGCCCCGAGCGCGCGAGCCTCTCCCGCGAGAAGTACGTCTCCGCGAGCGGGCGCAGGGGGCCGACGAGCCAGGCCGAGTAAGGCGTCTCGAGCCCCATGTTCGAGCGCCCGAGGATCCGTCGCGGGAGGAGGTCGCTCATCGCGCGCTTCTGCACGAGCCTCCCGGACAGCCTGCGGACCTTGAACCGGCTCGGCACGCGCAAGGCCAGCTCGACGACCTCCCGGTCCATGTAAGGGAAGCGCGCCTCGACGGAATGAGCCATGAAGGTCCTGTCGTTCTTGACCATCAGATCGTCGATGAAATAGTAGGTCAGGTCGATCGCCGCGACGCGCGCGAGGTCGTCGCCGCCGACCCCGGACGCCACCTCCGCGAAGAGCTCGTCGGTCGGGCGGCCGCGCGCCGAGGGCAGGAGGAGGGCCTTCTCGTCCTCGGTGAACGCGTGCCGCCAATACAGATGGGCCGCCGGCAGGTCCAGCTCGGCCCCTTCGATGAAGCGCTTGACGAGGAAGTCGAGGCTGAGCTTCGCGTGCGTGGCCGGCAGGAGCCTCGCGGCGCGGCGCGCCAGGGAGCGCGCGCCGGGGCCCAGCAGGCGGCGGTACGCCGCGCGCAGCCAGACCACCCGGTGCGTCTCGTAGGCCGAGAACAGCTCGTCGCCCCCCTCCCCGGAGAGCAGCACCTTGACGTGCTTGCGCGCCTCGCGCGCGATCAGGTACGAGGGGATCGCGGCGCCGTTGGCGGTCGGCTCGTCGAGGTGCGCCAGGCAGGCCCGCGCGTGCTCGAGGACCTCCTCGGGCCGGAACGCGATCTCATGATGGACGGAGCCCGTCGTCCGGACCATCAACCGCTGGTAGACGCCCTCGTCGAAGCTGGGCTCGTCGACCCGCAGCGAGAAGGTGTGGGGCGTCTTGCCCGCGCGCGCCGCGAGGGCGAGCAGGGAGCTCGAGTCGACCCCGCCCGAGAGGGTGAGCCCGACCGGCGCGTCGCAGTCGAGGTTCCTCGCGAGCGACGCCTCGAGCAGGGAGCGGAGCTTGCGCGCCGATCCCTCCTCGCCGAGGGACTCGTCGGCGCCCACGCGGAGCTTATGGAAGCGCCGCAGCTCCCAGGAGCCGGCGTCGAGGTCGACCTCGAGCAGGCAGCCGCCGCGGAGCTCGCGCACCCCGACGAACGGGGTCGCTTCGCCCGGGATGTAGCCGAGGGAGAAATAATCCCAGAACGCGGCGTCGTCGAGCCGCCGGTCGATCCGCGGCTGCTCGAGCAGCGCCTTGATCTCGGAGGCGAAGTGGAGCCTCCCCGGGGAGAGCGCGTAGAACAGCGGCCGCTGGCCGTGCGGGTCGCGCGCGAGCCAGACCTTGCCCGCCGCGCGGTCGTAGAGGCAGAACGCGTACATCCCGTTGAGCTCGTCGAGCAGGCCGAGGCCCCTCTGCTCGTAGAGCCTCAGCACGACCTCCGCGTCCGAGCCGGTCTCGAGCGGGCGGCGCTCGGCCAGCCGGTGCCGCGCGGCCAGCTCGCGGAAGTTCGTCACCGCGCCGTTGAAGGCGAGCCAGAGGTCCCCGCCCGCGCGGACCATCGGGAGGTCGGCCGCCGGCGAAGGGTCGGTGACGCGCAGGCGCGTGTTGCCGATCGCGGCGCGCGCGTCGGCGAGGACCCGCTCGCCGTCCGGGCCGCGATGGCGCAGCAGCGCCGTCATCGCCCCGACCCGGTCGAGCTCCTCCTCGTCGAGGCGTCCGTCCAGGCTCAAGGTCCCCGCGATGCCGCACATGGCTCTAGCCCCTCAGCGCGAGACGCGCGCCGGCCGCGAGCCGCGAAAGGCCGAGGAAGGCCTCGTACAGCGGCTGTTCCAGGTAGAGCCCGAAGCGCCGGTGGCGCAGGCGCCAGAGGCTCAGGAGGTGCAGAGGGTAGGCGGCCGCCTTGAACGGCCAGTGGGAGAGATGACGGCGGTAGCGGTAGGCCAGGAAGGAGGAGAGGTAGATCCGCCGCGGCAGGTCGGGACGCGCGAGCCACGGGATGCGGACCTCGAGATGATCGAGCGCGGCCCAGCCGAGGAGCGACCGCGGCGGCCGGAAGCCGCGGGCGAGCGCGGCGGGGAACAGCGGCGTCCCCGGCAGCGGGACGTAGGACTGCAGCTGGATCTCGGCGAGCGGATGCTCGCGGTGGAGCCGCTCCGCGAAGGCGAGGGCTTCCTCGATCCCTCCGTCGGGCCCTTCCGACGGGAGGCCGACGAGCAGGGAGAACACGACCGGCAGGCTCGAGCCCCGGAGGACCTCCAGGCCCGCCTCGACCTGCGCGGCGGTGAAGCCCTTGCTCATGCGCCGCAGGGCGCCGTCGTCCGCGGACTCGATCCCGAAATAGAGCCAGCGGCACCCGGAGCCCTCGATGCGGGCGAGGAGGTCGGGATCGAGCATGTTGACGCGCAGGTTCGCGATCCACTCGAAGCCGAGGCGGCCGCAGAGCCCGGCGAAGGCCGCTATCTCCTCGCGGCGCGCGCCCAGCAAGGTGTCGTCGTAGACGTCGAGCTCGGAGACCCCCAAAGACGCGAGTTCGCGCAGCTCCGCCTCGATCTTCCCGCGCGACTTGACGCGGGTCTCGTTGTGGAAGCCCGGGCTGTAGCAGAAGCCGCAGGTGAACGGGCAGCCGCGGGAGGCCTCGTAGCCGCACAGCTCGCGCACGCTGCCGCGCGCCAGGTAGCGAGGCAGCAGGTCCTTCGCCTTGCCGCGGTACGGCAGCGGCAAGGTCTCGAGGTCCGGAGGAGGCCGGCGAGGGTTGACGACGACCTCCTCTCCGCGCCGGTACGCGAGCCCCGGGAGCCCGCCGGGGTCCGCGCCCGCGCCGAGCGCGAGCGCCAGCTCGAGCAAGGTCTCCTCTCCCTCTCCCATGACGGCGAAGTCCACGTAGGGCTCGGCGGCGGTCTCCCGCGTCAGGGTCGTCGCGGCGATCCCGCCCCAGACGATCCGGGTGGCCGGCGAGAGCCTCCGCGCGCGCCGCGACAGGCGCGCCGACGCGACGATCTGGAAGCCGCCGATCACGCTGAAGCCCGCCAGGAGCGGCCCGCGCGCGAGGAGCTCGTCGAAGCGGGAGGCCGGGTCGAGGCGCTCGTCGAAGTACTCGACGGCGACGCCGCGCTCCTCGAGGAAGCTGCCGAGCGCGAAGACCGGGACGGGGGCGTGCAGGTCGTAGCCGAACGGGGTGTTCCGCGCGTAGCACAGGAGGACGAAGGGAGCGCTCATGGCTCGAAGTGCTCCCCGCCGAGCGTCGGCCCGAGGCCGAGGACCAGGCGCGCGAGCTCCTCGGTCCCCGAGAACGCCGCGCACGCCGAGGCGGGGAGCGCCCAGCAGAACGAGAGGGCGGCGCACAGCGCCGCGAAGCCCGCGCCTTCCGTCCTCCAGGCGAAGGCGAGGAACGGCCCGTAGGCCCCGAGGAAGACCGCCGCGGCGGCGAGGGCGGCGGCGGCCCACGGCGCCCCGAGAGGGGAGAGGAGGGCCAGGGCGAGCGCGGCCGGCGCGCACACGGTGCCCGCCGCGTAGGAAGGCGTCGTCAGCGCGGTCTCGAACCGGCGTCCTCCGGCGAAGAAGACCTTCACCCACCAGTAGACGCGGCTCGTGAAGATGAGCCGGAGCTTGCGCAGGTCGCGCGGCGCGTGCGCGACGGCGATCGAGGGATCGAGGACCAGGAGGTAGCCCGCGGCGACGATCCGGCGGCCGAGCGTCTCGTTCTCGATCTCGACGCCCTGCGCGACGACGCGCAGCCCGCCGAGGCGGTCGAAGACCTCGCGGCGGGCGATCGCGCACCAGGCGTTGAAGACGTTGTACGCCCCCCCCGCGCCGAGGAAGGAGTGGTGGGCGAAGCTCGCGTAATAGCGGGCCGAGAGGCCGCCGCCGAGGGGCTTCGGCGCGTAGACGCCGCAGACCACGTCCGCCTTCGAGCGCTCGAGGGCGTCGAGGAGCCGCGAGAGCGTGTCGGGCTCGACGACCACGTCGGCGTCGAGGAAGACCAGGAGGGGCGAGCGCGCCAGCGCGAGCGCGCTGTTGCGCGCCGCGGTGACGCCCCGGTTGACCTCGTGGCGCGCCAGACGCACCGGGAACGGGCCCGCGAAGCGCTCGAGCACCTCGGCGGTGCCGTCGGTCGAGCCGTCGTCGCAGCAGCAGAGCTCGAAGTCGCGATAACCCGAGCGCGACAGCGACTCGAGGAGGCCGGCGACCCCGCTCGCGGCGTTGTAGGCGGCCGTCACGATCGCGATCCTCGGCGTGCCGGGCATGCCGCTCCTAACGCAGCCCCGCGCTGCGCTCGGCGCACTTGCTGCAGCGGCCGCAGGGTTCGACCCCGCGCGGGCGCAGGCAGGAGAAGGTCAGCTCGAGCGGGAAGCGCTTCCCCAGGCGCGCGGCCAGGCGCGCCACCCCGTCCTTGTGGAGCTTGGTGTAGGGAGCCTCGACCTTGAGGCGCGAGCGCAGCGCGTCGTTGATCGCCGACTCCATGTCCTTGAGGAAGCGCGGCTTGGAGTCGGCGAACGGGTTGCCGCGCAGGACGCCGAGGACGACGAGCGGGATGCCGTGCGTGGCGGCGTAGACGCCGGCCTGGCTGAGCAGGAGGAGGTTCCGGCCGGGAAGGTACACCGAGTCCCAGGCCGCGCGCGACGACGGCACGCCCTTGCCCGTCAGGCTCCAGTGGCCGCCCATGATCCAGCGCATCGGCGTCTCGGCGACGGTCAGGGGCTTCAGGCGCGGGCTCTTCAGCGACCTCAGGAAGCGCCTGAGCCAATGCAGCTCGGCCCTCTCCCAGAAAAAGCCCGAGGCGACGTAGAACGGATGGACCTCGTAGCCGCGCTCGAGGTAGTCGGCCAGCAGCACGCCGCTGTCGAAGCCGCCGCTGGCCAGGACGCAGACCTTCTTCCTCATCCCGCGCAATGCGCCCATAGGGCCTCCCCGTCGAAAGCCAGCTCGGTCACGCT
>Ga0255338_1004780_pt1 | contig 13402 bp, 11 predicted proteins | sample MeOH1_35cm_T4_19_FD_203715 | JGI IMG/M metagenome (GOLD analysis project Ga0255338, IMG submission 203715) | Sandy soil microbial communities from University of British Columbia, Vancouver, Canada - MeOH1_35cm_T4_195 | ecosystem: Engineered > Artificial ecosystem > Sand microcosm > Unclassified ...
TCAACAACCGCGATCTGCGCAGCTTCAACGTCGATCTCGCCGTGACCGAGCGGCTGGCGCCGCGCGTGCCGGCCGGCCGGATCGTCATCAGCGAGAGCGGCATCTTCACGCATGACGACATCGCCCGGCTGAACCAGGTCGGCGTGAACAGCTTCCTCGTCGGCGAAAGCCTGATGCGGCAGGCAGACGTCACCGCCGCGACGCAGGCGCTGCTGACCGGCCGGGCGAAAGAGAGCGCGGCGTGAGCCGGCTCAGCCATCTCGACGCCCAGGGCCAGGCGCATATGGTCGATGTCGGCGACAAGGCCGAGACGACCCGCATCGCCATCGCCGAAGGCAGCGTCGTGATGGCGCCGGAGACGATCGCCATCGTGCGCGACGGCAACGCCAAGAAGGGCGATGTGCTCGGCACGGCCCGGCTCGCCGGCATCATGGCCGCCAAGCGCACCCATGAGCTGATCCCGCTCTGCCACCCGCTGCTGCTCAGCAAGATCGCCGTGGATCTCGAGCTGGACGAGGCACTGCCCGGCGTGCGTGTGCGCGCCGAGGTGAAGCTCAAGGGCCAGACCGGCGTCGAGATGGAGGCGCTGACCGCCGTCTCCGTGGCCTGCCTCACGGTCTACGACATGGTGAAGGCGGTCGACCGGGCGATGCGGATCGAGAATATCCGCCTGCTGCATAAATCCGGCGGCCGCTCCGGCGAATATCAGGCCGAGGCCGGCTGATGGCTTTGACGCCGGTCCCCGTCGCGCGCACGGCGCTACTCGACAGCATCCCGGGGCCGACCGGCCTTGAGACCCTGCCGCTTTCCGAATGCGCCTGGCGCGTGCTCGGCGCCGATGTGCAGGCGCTGAGGACCCAGCCGCCTTTCGCCAATTCCGCCATGGACGGCTATGCCGTGCGCGGCGACGACATGGCCGAGGGCGCCACGCTCGCCGTGATCGGCGAATCCGCCGCCGGCCGTGCTTTCGAAGGTTCGGTTGGCCCCGGTCAGGCGGTCAGGATCTTCACCGGCGCGCCGATGCCGGAAGGCGCCGACACGATCCTGATCCAGGAGGACGCCGACGGCGTCGGCCGCCCGACGATCCGCGTGCGGGTGCCCCCAGTGAAGGGAAAGTTCCTGCGCGCGGCCGGGCTCGATTTCCATGAGGGCGACGTGCTGCTGCCGGCGGGCCGCGTGCTCGACAGCGCAGCGCTGGGGCTGGCGGCGGCGATGGGGCATCCGACCCTGGCCGTCCGCAGGAAGCCGCGCGTCGCGATCCTCGCCACCGGCGACGAGCTCGTGCCGCCCGGCCAGCCGGTCGGGCGCGACCAGATCGTCGCCTCGAATTCCTTCGCGCTCGCCGCGCTGGTCGAGAAGGCCGGCGCTGCACCGGTCGATCTCGGCATCGCCCGCGACGATCATGACGATCTCGCGGCCAGGATCGCGCGGGCGCAGGCTATCGACGCCGATGTGCTGATTACGCTCGGGGGCGCCTCCGTCGGCGCGCATGACCTCGTTCAGGAAGCGCTGACGCGGGCCGGCATGGCTCTCGGCTTCTGGAAGATCGCGATGCGGCCCGGCAAGCCGATGATGACCGGGCGACTCGGCCGCATGGTTGTGCTCGGACTGCCCGGAAATCCGGTTTCCTCAATCGTTTGCGGCCATCTCTTCGTTCTGCCGCTGATCGAGGCGCTGCTCGGGATGGAGGATGTCGACCGCGACCGCAGCATCCCCGCCATCCTCGGCCGGGACATGCCGGCCAATGACGAGCGCGAGGACTATCTGCGCTCGGAGCTTGAGCTCACCCCCGACGGCTGGGTGGCGACGCCGTTCGGCCGGCAGGATTCGTCGATGCTCGGCACGCTCGCCCGCGCTCAGGCGCTGACGATCCGCCCGGCCTTCGCCGAGCCGGCAAAGCACGGCGATCCCTGCCGCATCCTGCTTTTGCGGTAAGCGATTTGGCCGCCAGCGATTTGGCAGCAATCCGCTTGCGGAACACAAGGCGAACGGCTATGGTGTTCGTGCTTTGTTTCGAATCCAGGTGCTGAGCCGGCGGCGGGGACCATGCTGACACGCAAGCAACACGAACTCCTGCGCTTCATCCAGGAACGCTTGCGCGAGAGTGGCGTGCCTCCCTCCTTCGACGAGATGAAGGACGCGCTCGACCTGCGCTCCAAATCCGGCATCCACCGGCTGATCATGGCGCTGGAAGAGCGCGGCTTCATTCGCCGCCTGCCGAACCGGGCGCGCGCACTCGAAGTCATCAAGATGCCGGACGGGCTCGGCGCCCCGACGCCACGCGGCCGGTTCAATCCTGCCGTCGTGCAGGGCGGGCTCGGCGCGCAGCCCAGCCTGAGCAAGCCCAAGCCGGCGAGCGAACCGGAGGATGACGGCCGGCTTTCGATCGCGATCCCGGTGATGGGCCGCATCGCGGCGGGCACGCCGATCTCGGCGATCCAGAACCGGAGCCACACCGTCTCGCTGCCGCCGGACATGCTCGGCTCGGGCGAGCATTACGCGCTGGAAGTGCGCGGCGATTCGATGGTGGAGGCCGGCATCCTCGACGGTGACACCGTCATCATCCGCAGGCAGGACACGGCGAATACGGGCGACATCATCGTGGCGCTGATCGACGACGAGGAGGCGACGCTGAAGCGGCTGCGCCGGCGCGGCTCCTCGATCGCTCTCGAGGCGGCGAATCCGGCCTATGAGACCCGCGTGCTGGGCCCCGACCGCGTCAAGATCCAGGGCCGTCTCGTCAACCTGATGCGACGCTACTAAGAGCCCGCTGATTTTCTGCGGAAACACGGCGTCATCCCGGCCGGAGCGAAGCGTAGAGCCGGGATCCATGCCAGAACATTCTTCGTAAGCGCTCTGGCATGGATCCCGGGGTCAAGCCCGGGATGACGGCGTGTTTCAGCGCAAGATCGATACGCGCCGACAAGGCGACGCTATAGGCGCTACTGAAGCCGCTCGGTTTCGATCTCGTTGTCCGGTGGAGCTGCCGGTGATTGGCTGGTTGCCGCGGGGCGAGGCTCCCGGCGGCGATCCCAGGGGCGATTGCTGCCGTGCTGCTCCGAGACATGGCTGCTCCAGCCGCCGCTCGTCCGGTAAAGCGAGGTCGCGCCGTCGCGGCCGAGCGCCGTGCGGTCGATCAGCCTGGCCTTGCAGGCGGCGCTCCAGGGAATGGCCGTGACGACGAGATCGGCGCGCAGGCAATCCTCGATGATCGCGAGCCTGTCGCGCGCATGGGAGACGCTCCGGCCATCGGCCGTGCGGGTGATGCAGGCCAGCGTATCGCAAGCGATGCCGGCGCGCAGTGTCGGGTCGTCCGGCGAGCGGCTGTCGCCATCGGCGGCGAGCCATTGCTGCAGGACGAAGCGGCTCGGCTTCCCCGCGATGGCGAGGCGCCCATCGGCGCCGCGCACGGCGAGGCCCGAGCCGTCGCGTTCGATCAGGATCTCCGGCTTCTCGGGCTTGCCCGCCACTGCGACGCCGAGCATCAGCGGCAGGGCCGCGAGCCAACGCCATGCGGTCGTCCAGAGCGTCAGCCAGAGCAACGACAGCGCGAAGCAACTCAAGACGGCCGGGCCGAAGGCCGCGACCATCACGGTCGAATGGTCGATGGTCGCGACCCAATGCGCGACCTTGAGCACGACATCGGAAGCCAGCCCCATCAACGCCCAGGCCGGCCCATCCAGGCCGAAGGGATAGGCCAGCACGCCGAAGACCGCCGCCGGCATGACGAAGAGCGAGACGAAGGGCAGCGCCATCGCGTTGCCGAGCAGGCCGAAGGGGTTGAAGGTCTGGAAGTGATAGGCGCCGAAGGGAGCCGTCGCCGCGGTGGCGAGCAGGGTCGTGACGACGATGCCGAGCGCGGCCGTCCAGAGCATGCCGAACGGCCAGGGCAGGTATGGCGGGTTGGTTCGATCCCGGTTCTGCCAGCGCTCCGCGAAGGCGATCAGGGCCGCCACCGCCCCGAACGACATCTGGAAGCTCGGGCCGAGCAGCGCTTCGGGCTCGCGCAGCAGTACGATCATGGCCGCGAGCGCGAGGTTTCGCATGCTCAGAGCGGCGCGGTCGACGAGGATCGCGCCTAGCATCACCAGCGTCATGATGAGCGAGCGCTCGGTCGCGACCTCACCGCCCGAGAAGATGCAATAGGCGGTCGCGCCGATCATGGCGGCGATTGCCGCGATCTTCTTGATCGGCCAGCTCAGCGCAATGGTCTGCGACAGCGCCAGCAGGGCCCGCACCAGCCAGAAGATCGTGCCGGCGGCGAGCACCATGTGGAGGCCGGAGATCGAGACGATGTGGTAGATCCCGGCGGCGCGCAGGTCGCCATTGGTGGCCTCGGTGATGAGCCCGCGCTTGCCGGTGACGAGAGCTGCCGCGACCGCCCCGCCCTGCCCGCCGGCAACCTCTGCGATGCGCTGCGTCAGGGCATTCCGGGCCCGGTCGATGGCGACATCGAGGGCGAGCCGCGTCGGTAGCGGATAGGGCGGCGGCGCCAGCGCGATCTTGCCTGCGACGCTGCCCACGGCACCGATTCCGCGGAAGAAGGCGTCCCGCCCGAAATCGTAGCCGCCGGCCCGCGCGGGGCCGGGCGGCGGCAGCAGCCGGGCGGTGGCGACAATGTGGTCTCCCGGCGCGACGGCGCCGGCGCGAATGTTGACGCGCACCCGCTTCGGCCGCTCGTCTGCCGGCAGGCCGGCGATATCCGTCACCAGCAGCACGAGCCGGGCGCCGCCCTCGCGGGCCTCCACCGTCTCGACGAAGCCGGTGAGCTTGCCGATGCGCGGCCGCTCCAGCATCGGCGCGGCGATCTCCGCCGTGCGCCAGACGCCCGCAGCGAAGCCGGCGAAGGTGGCGGCGAGCGCGAGGCAGGCCATCGCACAGAGCCGACGCAGCCGGAGGGCGAAGGCGAGCCCCGCGCTGAGGCCCAGCCCAAGAAGCGGCGCCCAGAGCGCCGGCTCACGATCGGCGGCGAAATAGAGCAGGATGCCGATGCCCATCGCCACCGGCAGCCAGAGGAAAGGGCGGCGGCGCTCGGCTTCGAGCGCCAGCGCCTCCACGAAACGGGCCTTCCGGTCCTGAAGCCAGGCCGCGAGGCCGGAGCCGGCCGGGACCGCCTGCCACAGCCGCGCTGGGAGGGCAGCCGCGCGAGCGCCGCGCGGCTTCGCCTGCGGCCCGCTCGGCCGCTTTCCGTGCCCTGGCGGCGCCGGCTGCATCGCCTGCTCCCCCTCCCCAGCCGGAAGCGCGATTTGACCGCTTAACCTTTCCGGCAAAGCCATGTTACAGGGCGCGCGCCGGTTGTCATGTCGCGAAGCTTTGTCGGCGCGGCTTGGCCATTTCCCCTGTCTTGCCCCGGACGGCCCCGCGCCGCCCGGTCGGAGTTGCCTTCATGAGCAATGCCGTCGTCACGCGCTTTGCGCCCTCGCCCACCGGGTTCCTGCATATCGGCGGCGCCCGCACCGCGCTGTTCAACTGGCTCTATGCCCGCCGCCATGGCGGCAAGATGCTGCTGCGCATCGAGGACACCGACCGCGAGCGCTCGACCGACGCGGCCATCGCCGCGATCATCGACGGGCTCTCCTGGCTCGGCCTCGATTGGGACGGCGACACCGTCTACCAGTTCGCCCGCGCCGCGCGGCACCGCGAAGTGGCCGAGCAGATGCTCGCCGCCGGCAAGGCCTATTACTGCTATGCGAGCCAGGCCGAGCTCGAGGAGATGCGCGAGAAGGCCCGCGCCGAGGGCAAGCCGCTGCGCTATGACGGGCGCTGGCGCGACCGCGACGCGGCGGACGCTCCGGCCGACGTCAAGCCGGTGATCCGCCTCAAGGCCCCGCAGACGGGCGAAACCGTGGTCGAGGACGAGGTGCAGGGCCGCGTCGTCTGGCAGAACGAGAACCTCGACGATCTCGTGCTGCTGCGCTCGGACGGCACGCCGACCTATATGCTCGCCGTCGTCGTCGACGACCACGACATGGGCGTGACCCATGTCATCCGCGGCGACGACCACCTGACCAATGCCGCCCGCCAGACCCAGATCTACGACGCGCTGGGCTGGAAGGTGCCGAGCATGTCGCATATCCCGCTGATCCACGGGCCGGACGGCGCCAAGCTGTCGAAGCGCCATGGCGCGCTCGGTGTCGATGCCTATCGCTCGATGGGCTATCTGCCCGTGGCGCTGCGCAACTATCTGCTGCGCCTCGGCTGGAGCCATGGCGACCAGGAGATCTTCTCCACCGAGGAGATGATCTCACTGTTCAACCTCTCCTCGATCGGCCGCTCGCCGGCGCGCTTCGACTACGCCAAGCTGGAAAACCTCAACGGGCTCTACATGCGCCAGTCGAGCGACGCGGATCTGTTGGCGGCGCTGAAGGTGATCCTGCCCGAGATCGGGCCGGCGCGCGGTCTCCCGTCGGGGCTTTCGCCTGAGCTTGAAGCCAAGTTCCTCGCCGCCATGCCGGGGCTGAAGGAGCGTGCCAAGACGCTGGTCGAGCTGCTTGACAGCGCCTTCTATCTCTACGCCCAGCGCCCGCTGAAGCTCGACGAGAAGGCCGCCGGGCTGCTCGACGGGGCCGCCCGCGCCCGCCTGCCGCAGATCGCCGCGAAGCTCGCCGCCGTCAACGACTGGGCGCCCGCGCCGCTCGAAGCCGCGGTGCGCGCCTATGTCGAGGAGAACGGCCTGAAGCTCGGCCAGGCGGCCCAGCCGCTGCGCGCCGCGCTGACCGGCCGGGCGATGTCGCCGGGGCTTTTCGACGTGATGGCGGTGCTCGGCCGGGAGGAAACTCTGGGCCGGCTCGCCGATCAGGCGTGAGGTTTGCGCCCGGCGCGATTCAGACCGCCTTTTGGCTCGGTTGAATGCGCTGGGCAAATGGTCTAGTGACGCGCAAGTGCGTTGCTCGGCCAAGGGCCGGCGGGCATGAATATTGCTTGTAAATCAGTCACATGGATTGCCTTCCCTTTCCCTCCGACATGTTCCCGTCACATCACGGCCTTCGGATGAGAAAAGCTCCGCGCAAGCGCGGAGGGGCGAGACAGAAACTGATAAGCTGCGAGCCTTGAAAGGATCGGTATCGATGAGCGGAAACACCAGCCAGCTCCAGGTCGACGGCAAGACCGTCGAGATGGCGATCAAACCGGGGTCCGTGGGTCCCTCCGTCATCGACATCGCCAAGCTCTATGCCCAGACGGGCATGTTCACCTACGACCCCGGCTTCACCTCGACGGCGAGCTGCGAGTCGCAGATCACCTATATCGACGGCGACGCCGGCGTGCTGCTCTATCGCGGCTACCCGATCGAGCAGCTCGCCGAGCATGGCGACTTCCTCGAGACCTGCTACCTGCTGCTCGAAGGCGAGCTGCCGACCGCGGCCCAGAAGGCCGATTTCGACTACCGCGTCACGCGCCACACCATGGTGCACGAGCAGATGGCCCGCTTCTTCCAGGGCTTCCGCCGCGATGCGCACCCGATGGCGGTGATGGTCGGCTCGATCGGCGCTCTCTCGGCCTTCTATCACGACTCGACCGACATCTCGGACCCGACCCAGCGCATGATCGCCTCGATGCGCATGATCGCGAAGGTGCCGACGCTGGCGGCGATGGCCTACAAGTACACGGTCGGCCAGCCCTTCGTGTATCCGCTCAACGCGCTCGACTACACCTCGAACTTCCTGCGCATGTGCTTCGCGGTTCCGGCCGAGGACTACAAGGTCAACCCGGTGCTCTCGCGGGCGCTCGACCGCATCTTCATCCTGCACGCCGACCACGAGCAGAACGCCTCGACCTCGACCGTGCGCCTCGCCGGCTCGTCGGGCGCCAATCCCTTCGCCTGCATCGCCGCCGGCACCGCCTGCCTCTGGGGCCCCGCCCACGGCGGCGCGAACGAGGCCGCGCTGAAGATGCTCGAGGAGATCGGAACGGTCGACAACATCCCGAAATACATCGCCAAGGCCAAGGACAAGAACGACCCGTTCCGCCTGATGGGCTTCGGCCACCGCGTCTATAAGAACTACGATCCGCGCGCCAAGATCATGCAGAAGACCACGCATGAGGTTCTGGCCGAGCTCGGCATCAAGGACGATCCGCTGCTCGACGTGGCGATCGAGCTCGAGCGCATCGCGCTCTCCGACGAGTACTTCATCGAAAAGAAGCTCTATCCGAACATCGACTTCTATTCGGGCATCACCCTCAAGGCGATGGGCTTCCCGACCTCGATGTTCACCGTGCTCTTCGCCGTCGCCCGCACGGTCGGCTGGATCGCGCAGTGGAAGGAGATGATCGAGGACCCGTCCCAGAAGATCGGCCGCCCGCGCCAGCTCTATACCGGCTCGCCGAAGCGCGACTATACCCCGATCGGCCGCCGCTGATTGCAGGCCGTTCGCGGCGCAGACAAGAAGGGCGCGGTGGCGACACCGCGCCCTCTTTATTTCAGATGATTGATGTATCACGTGCGAGTGATCGCTCCGCTGAGCTCGGTAAAGTCGCCGCCTCCAACGGAGATCCGTTCATGACAGACAATCGCATTCTCGACCGTCGTTCCTTCATGATCGCGGCCGGCGCCCTCGGGCTCGCCGGCACGCGGGCACAGGCACAAGCCGCCTTCCCGACACGCCCGATCACGCTCGTCGTTCCCTTCGCCGCCGGCGGCTCGACCGACATCGTCGCGCGTCTGGTCGGGCAGAAGATGAGCGAGCTCCTCGGCCAGAGCATCGTGATCGAGAACCGCGCCGGCGCCGGCGGCAATATCGGCTCGACCGCCGTCGCCCGCGCCGCGCCGGACGGCTACACCCTCCTCCTCGGCACGATCTCGACGCACGCCCTCAATCCGGCCATCCTGAAGACGGTGACGTTCGATGCGGTGAAGGACTTCACCCCGATCTCGCTGCTCGCGATCGTCCCCAACGTCATGGTCGTGCATCCCTCCTTCCCGGCCAAGACGGTCAAGGAGGTGCTCGAGGTGCTGAAGGCCAATCCGGGCAAGTACTCCTACGCGTCCTCCGGCGTCGGCACGCCGCTGCATCTCTCGGGCGAGCTGTTCAAGTCGCTCGGCGGCGTACAGATGAACCACGTGCCCTATCGCGGGGCGGGCCCGGCGTTGAACGATGTCGTGGCCGGGGCTGTGCCCATCATGTTCGACAATCTGCCCTCCTCCGCCGGCTTCATCCGCAGTGGCCAGCTGCGCGCGATCGGCGTCACCACCAAGGAGCGCGTCTCCTCCTTCCCGGATGTCCCGACGATCGCGGAAGGCGGCCTCGCCGGCTACGAGACCTACACCTGGAACGCCCTGTTCGGCCCGGCGAACATGCCGCGGCCCATCGTCGAAAAGCTCAACCAGGTCGCCAACCAGGCTCTCAAGGACGAGAACGTGAAGAAGAGGCTCAACGACGTCAGCGCCGACATCGTCGGCTCGACGCCGGAGCAGCTCGGCGAGCACGTCAAAGTCGAACTGGCCAAATGGGCGCCGATCGCCAAGGCCTCCGGCGCGGTCGTCGAGTAAACCCGACCCGCCTGCTCACGCCTCGCGGCGCGCCCGCGAGGCGACCAGCGCCAGCGCCGCCTCGACGGCGTTCGCCGCCGGACTTGGCCCGGCCGAGCGCATGATCGTCTCGACCTCGGCGAAACCGGCGAGCTGCTCCTGCCGCTTCGGGCCATCGGCCGCCGCGTCAAGCAGATGCCGACTCAGCGCCTCGGCTGTCGCATCGTCCTGGATGAATTCCGGCACGACGTTCCGGCCGAGGATGAGGTTGGGCAGGATCACGCTCGGCAACTTGACGAGACGCCGCGCCAGCATGACCTCCCAGGCCGCCGCCCGGTAGGCGGCAACGGTCGGCACGCCGGAGAGCGCGAGCTCCAGCGTCACCGTGCCCGAGGCGGCGAGCGCCGCACGCGCGGAGCGGAAGGCGGCGAGCTTGGCGGCCTCGCCGCTGACGATCTCGGGCGCGACCGGCCAGCGCGCGAGATCGTCAGCGATCATCGTTTGCAGGCGCGGGACGGCCGGCAGGACGAAGCGGGCGCCCGGAAGCGCCGCCGCGACCCTGGCGACGGCCTCGCCGAAGACCGGCATCAAATGATGAATCTCGGAGCTGCGGCTACCGGGCAGGACGAGGAAGAGCGGGCGCTGCCCGTCGTCGCGCGCCTGCTGCTCCAGCGGGCCGGGGCGCATCTCTGGAAGGCGTTCCATCAGCGGGTGGCCGACATAGACCGTCTCGGGACCATGCAGCCGGGCGAGCGCGGCGGGCTCGAAGGGCAACAGCGCCAGGATGCGGTCGACATGCGGCGCCATGGCGCGCGCGCGGCCCGAGCGCCAGGCCCAGACGCTGGGACAGACCCAGTGGACGATCGGGATGTGAGGCGCCCGGGCACGGACCTTCTTCGCCACGCGCAGGCAGAAATCGGGGCTGTCGATGGTCAGCAGCAGGTCGGGCTCGAAGGCGGCAACGCCGCGTGTGGCATCCTCCATGCGGCGCAGCAGCAGCGGCAGGCGCCTGATGACGGGGGCGAAGCCCATCACCGCGATATCCGCCTGCGGGAAGAAGGGCTGGAGCCCGGCCTCGGGCAAGCCGTGATCGCCGACGCCGCAAAGCTCCAGCGGGCGATCGCCCAGCCTGTCACGCAGCGCGGCGAGGAAGCGCAATGCGAGCGCATCGCCCGAGGCCTCGCCCGCGATGATGGCGAGCTTGAAGGGGCGCATCAGGCGAAGCCCTCGACGAAGAGGCCGAGCTGGTCGGCCAGCCGCCCGAGCCCGGAGCGATCGCCGACGAGCACCTGACCGGCCTTGACGCCGATGCCGGACAGGCGCGCGTCGGCGATGTTGCGCAGCGTTTCCGGCCCGATGGCCGGCATGTCGAGGCGCAGATCCTGGTCGAGCTTCGGGGTCTTGACCAGAACGCCGTCACCCTTGCCGATCCTGAGGCGGCCGCTCGCGACGAGGTCGGCGACGCGCCGGATCATGGCGTCGGTGCCTTCGGCCGCCTCGATGGCAACGACGCGATGGTCGGCGAGGACCGCCGCCTGCCCGACATCGAAAGGCGACAGGGCGTCGAGAAGAGCAAAGCCGCGCTGCAGCAGCTCACGCTGCTCGGGATTGGCCTGCCGGCGGCCGAGCGGCCCGACGGGCGCCGCAAGCTCGGGCGCGATCTCCGCCGGTCCCAGGACGCGAAAGCCCTGTTGCTCGAGAAAGCGGATGCCGCCGCTCAACAGATGATCGTCGCCGCCGCGGAAGGCCTTGGCGAAATAAGGCAGGTATTTCAGCGTGGAGGCTTCCGGCCGCAGCGCCGAGAAGCTCGGGCGCGGCAGGTTTCCAAGCATGACGATGTCGGCGATGCCGCGCCGGCGCAACTCGTCCAGCATGCTGCCGAGCTGGCCGAGACGATAGCGCCGCACATCCGCATCGCCGAAGGCCTCGGGCTCCGCCACTCCGTCGATCGCCACGATGAAGGGCCGCTGTCCACGGCCGGCGAGGATGCGGGCGAGCTGAAGTGGATAGTCGCCCCCGCCCGCAACCAGCGCGAGCGGGCCGCGCTGCGTATCAGCGCTGCTCACCTCTCGACGGCGGAGACGTCATGCGGCATGCACAGCGCCTTGTCGCCGCCTTCCCTGATGAAATCCAGGATCTCATGGATCAGCGGATGCGCGGCGAATTCCGCGGCGACGTCCTCGACCCGCTCGGCCAGCGTGCCCTCGTCGGCGAAGAGCAGACGGTAGGCGCGGCGCAGCTCGTGGATCTGCTCGCGCGTGAAGTTCCGGCGCTTGAGGCCGATCAGGTTCAGGCCGACCAGATGCGCCGGATTGTCGCGAACCGTGCCGAAAGGAATGACATCGGCCAGGACGCCGGCACCGCCGCCGATGAAGGCATGGTCGCCGATGCGGATGAACTGCTGCAGGCCGGCGCCGCCGCTGACAATGACGTAGTTGCCGATCGTCACATGGCCGGCGCACATCACATTGTTCGAGAAGATGATGTTGCTGCCCAGCCGGCTGTCATGGCCGACATGGGAATTGGCCAGAAAGAAACAGCGATCGCCGACGCTCGTGATCATGCCCCCGCCTTCGGTGCCGGGGTTCATGGTGACGCCCTCGCGGATATGGCAATCGGCGCCGATCGTCAGCGTCGACGGCTCGCCGCGATATTTCACATCCTGCGGCGGATGACCGATCGAGGCGAAGGGATAGATTCGCGTGCGCGGGCCGACCGTCGTGCGGCCCGCGACGACGACATGGCTGACGAGCTCGACACCCTCCCCGAGCACGACATCCGGACCGACCGTGCAGAACGGGCCGATGCGGACGCCCGCGCCGAGCACGGCCTTGGGGTCGACGACCGACATGGGATGGATGGTGGGGCTCATCGCCGACTTATCCTGGCCTTGCAACGTCACGGGGCCGCTCAGATGACCATGGCCGAGATCTCGGCCTCCGCCACCAGGGTTCCCTCGACGCGGGCCTCGCCGCGGTAGAACCAGATGTTGCGCTTGCGGGCGATCTTGGAGAGGTGGAAGCGCAGCTGGTCGCCCGGGATGACCGGCTTACGGAACTTGGCCTTGTCGATGGTCGTGAAAAGGACGGTCTCGACCTTCGCCTCGTCCGCGCCGCGGGCATTGACGACGAGCACGCCGGCGGTCTGCGCCATCGCCTCGATCATCAGCACGCCCGGGAAGACCGGCCGCTCGGGGAAGTGCCCGGTGAACTGCGGCTCGTTGACGGTGACGTTCTTGATCCCGACGCCGTAGTCGTCGCCCTTGATCTCGACGACCCGGTCGACCAGCAGAAACGGGTAGCGGTGGGGAATGCTGGCCATGATCTTCTGGATGTCGATCACCCCCAGCGCCGTCGTCGCCTCGCTCATCGTCTGTCTTCTCCCGAGCGCCGTTCCAGGGCGGCGCCTCGCCATCGCGTTACACGCTGCCTCTGCGGAACCCGTCCGCTAGCGCAGCCATTCCAGCAGTTTCCGACCGTTTGCCGGAAACGGAACGGTTCCGGCAAGATAAATCTCACGCCTGCGGCCAGATCGCCGCGCGCCCCGTCGGACGCATAGCGGCGATCCAGCTCATTGTCGTTGCATCGGATTGATCCGAAAAGTGAATTTCACTTTTCGGTCCGATGCTCGAAAGCTGCGCGGCCGCGCCTAATCCTGAGCATCGGGCTTGCGGCCCCGCTTCGCCACCAGCGACTTGAGCAGCGCGGTCTCGCGCGCCCAGCCCAGCGCCGGCTGGGCGGGATAACCCCCATAGCGGGCGCCGCGCGGGACATCGCCGGCCACACCACTCTGCGCCGCGATCTGCGCGCCGGCGCCGACCGTCAGATGCCCGGCGAGGCCGACCTGGCCGCCCAGCACGACGAAATCCTCAAGCGTCGAGGAACCGGCCAGGCCCGTCTGCGCACAGATCACGCAATGGCGACCGATGACACAGTT
>Ga0255338_1004781_pt1 | contig 13397 bp, 12 predicted proteins | sample MeOH1_35cm_T4_19_FD_203715 | JGI IMG/M metagenome (GOLD analysis project Ga0255338, IMG submission 203715) | Sandy soil microbial communities from University of British Columbia, Vancouver, Canada - MeOH1_35cm_T4_195 | ecosystem: Engineered > Artificial ecosystem > Sand microcosm > Unclassified ...
ATGAGCAGCAGATGCTTGCCCTCGGGGCTCTGGCGCAGGTCGAGCAAGGTCCGGATGGCGCCGGTCGACGCCGTGCCCGCGTAGGAGGAGACCGCGACGAAGTCCGTCTCGACGTCCACCTCCGGGCCGATCGCGCGCAGGAGGTCGGCCAAAAAGATGACGCTTCCCTTGAGGACGCCCACGACCACCAGGCGCTTGCCCGCGTAGTCGCGCGTGATCTGGGCGCCCAACTCCTGGATCCGGGCGCGGAGGGTCGCTTCATCGAGCAAAACCCGGTTCAGAGCGGGGTGGACGGCGGTTTGGGAGGTCATGAACGCGCATTTTACCTTTTAGGTCCTCTCCTTATCAAGGAAGCGCGCGGCGGCGCCGTTACGGGGCCGTGTCCTGAGGGTGGACGGCTTGGGATTGGTCTGCTACAATGCCGCCGATGCCCGCCCCCACCGAACTCGCCTTCTCCGTCCTCGTCGTCGACGACGAGCCGGACGCCCGCACGCTCCTGCGCGGCGAGCTCGAGAAGGTCCCCGGCGTGACCCTCAAGGTGGGGACCGCCGGCACCGGAGACGAGGCCCTCAACAGGCTCAAGGACACCCCTTTCGACCTCGTCTTCCTCGACTACCGCCTCCCCCCCACCAACGGCCTCGACATCCTCGAAAAGATCCGCCAGCACCACCCGAAGACCGCCGTCGTGATGACCACGGCCGCGGGCAACGAGCAGGTGGCCGTGGCCGCCATGAAGAAGGGCGCGATGGACTACATCACGCAGAAGGACCTGCGCCAGACCGACCTCGGACAGCTCCTGCGCCGCGTCATCGAGATCCGCGACCTGGTCAACCAGAACATGGAGCTGCGCCAGGTCAACCAGATGAAGAACGAGTTCATCGCGAACGTCTCCCACGAGCTGCGCACCCCCTTGACGGTCGTCATCGGCTACGCCAACACGATGAAGGACGGCAGCATGGGCCCCCTCAACGAGGCCCAGCAGAAGGCGCTGGGCGCGATGATCGAGCGCGCCGAGGGCCTGATGGCCACCCTCAACAACATCCTGCGCATCCGCGAGGTCCACGAGGGCCGCAAGCAGCTCCTGCTCAAGCCCGTCGAGCTCAACCGCCTCGTCGCGGCCGCGCTCGAGCGCGCCGGACGCGAGATCCGCCGCCGGAAGCTCAAGCTCACGGTCGACCAGCAGTCCTCCGAGATCTGGGTGATGGCCGACGAGGAGAAGCTCGGCGACGTGATCGACAACCTGCTCTCCAACGCCTGCAAGTTCAGCCCCGCCGAGGGCGCGCTGCGCGTGACCGTGGCGACCGAGAAGGGCCACGCCCGATTGTCCGTCGTCGACGCCGGCCCCGGCGTGCCGCCCGAGGTCCTGCCGCACATCTTCGACACCTTCTCCGCCGCCAACCAGGGCCCGACGCGCGAATACCCCGGCCTGGGCCTCGGCCTGCCCCTCTCGAAGCAGATCGTCGAGGCCCTCGGCGGCCGCATCTGGATCGAGAGCGAGGGCTCCGGGCGCGGCACGACGGCCCGCCTCGAGCTCCCGGTCTCGGCGAAGGACGCGCCGCCGACCGTCGTCGACGGCTCCGAGGCCGTGCGCAAGAAGCGCATCCTCATCGTCGAGGACAACCCCGACCTCGTCGAGGTGCTGATGCTGTTCCTCGCGAGCGTCAGCCGCAACCTGGCGATCGCGACCGCGCACTCCGGCTTCGAGGCGCTCGAGCGCATCGAGGAGGAGCTGCCGAGCCTCGTCATCCTCGACGTGATGATGCCGGGCATGGACGGCTTCGAGGTCCTGTCCCGCCTCAAGCGCCTGCCGGGCGACAAGCGCCCCCCGGTGATGGTGCTGACCGGCTACTCCGACGCGCTGTCCCGCGCCAAGGACGCCGGCGCCGACGAGGTCATGCTCAAGCCCTTCGAGAAGAACGCCTTCGTCAAGAAGGTCCTCCAGCTCCTCGGCGCCCCGAACGTCTGACGTGGCCGCCGAGGTCTTCCTCTATTTCCTGAGGCTCGGCGCGACGGTGTTCGGCGGCGTCGGCCCCCAGCTCCTCGCGATGCGCCGCGACCTCGTCGACGGGCGGCGCTGGGTCACCCCCGCCGAGTTCGACCGCGGCGTCGCGCTCGCCTACCTCTGCCCGGGGCCGGTCGGGACCCAGGCGGGCGTGTACATGGGGTGGCGCCGGGCCGGCGCGCTCGGCTCGTTCGCGGCCCTCACCGGCTTCCTGCTGGTCCCCTTCCTGCTCGTCGTCGCCCTCGCCGCCGCGCGCGCGCATTACGGCTCCGGCGGCTGGTTCGGGAAGGTCGTCCTGGGGATGCGCAGCGCCGTCGTGCCGGTGATCGCGCTGTCCGCCGCGAGGCTGTTCCGGACCGCGCTGACGAGCCGGGTCGAGAAGGCCGTCTCGATCGCGGCGCTGGCCTGGTGCGTGCTGCGCCCGGAGGACGCGACCGCCGCCGTCCTCGCCGCCGGAGCCCTCCTCGCCTTCCGCGCGTCGCGCGGGACCGGGGAGAGGGGCGCCGCCTCCGCGGGCCTCCTCGCCCTGTTCCTCGTCGGCCTGCAGGCGGGCGCGCTCGTCTACGGCACCGGCCAGGCCATCCTCCCCATCGTGCGCGAGGCCGCCGTCGTGCGCCGGAGCTGGCTCAGCGACGCCCAGTTCGCCGACGCGGTGTCCGCCGGGCTCGTCACGCCGGGCCCCATCGTGATGGCGATCGCCTACGTCGGCTTCGTCGCGGCCGGCTTCGGCGGGGCCTTCGCGGCCGCGGCGGGCGCTTTCGTCCCGGGCTGGCTCCTCGTCCTGCTCGTCGGGCCCTGGATGGAGCGGCTCGAGCGCGACCCGCGCCTCAAGGCCTTCGCGCGGGGTGCCACCGCCGCCGCGATCGGCGCCGTCGGCGCCGCCGCCGTCGCGCTCGCCGGGACCACGCTCGGCTCTCCGGCGGGCGCCGCGATCGCCGCCGCGTCCACGGCCGCCATCCTGCTCGGCGCGCCCGACGCCGCGGTCATCGCGGCGTGCGGGGCCGCCGCCGCGCTCTTTTTATAAGGCTATAATTCCCCCATGGCGCGCGTGCTGATAGTCGACGACGAGGAGTACATCCGGGACCTCATCAAGGAAGTGCTCCTGGCCCAGGGCCACGAGTTCGAGCTCGCCGCCGGCGGGACCGAGGCCCTCGAGATCCTGCGCCGGAAGGCGATCGACCTCGCCATCATCGACCGGAACATGCCGGGCATGAGCGGCATCGAGGTCGTCCAGCTCATCCGCCAGAACCCGAAGACCAAGGGCCTGAAGGTCCTGATGTGCACCGGCTCGAGCGTCACGAAGGAGATCGACGAGGCCTTCGCCGCCGGCGCCGACGACTATCTGCTCAAGCCCCTGAACTTCCCGGCCCTGCTCGGCAAGGTCGCCAAGGCCCTGGCCTCCCCCCCGAGATGAAACGCGCCACGGTCGTCGTGCTGTGCGGGGGCAAATCCGCCGAAAGGCTGGTGTCTCTGGTGTCGGCACAATGCGTCGTGTCGAACCTCGACCCAAAACGATTCAAAGTCAGACTGATCCACATCGGGACGGACAACGGATGGATGGAGGTCTCCACCAGGCGCCTTCTGGCCGAGACCCCGGCCGCGCTGCACCGCGGAGGAGCCTCGGTGCTTCGCCTTCGGCGTAACGGCATCAATAGAGATCCTTGGAGGCTTCTCACCTCGCTGGGACCTCGCGATTGCGTTTTCCCCGTATTACACGGCCCCATGGGCGAGGACGGCACGATGCAGGGCCTGCTCGAGCTGGCCGGCGTCGCCTACGTCGGCTGCGGCGTCCTGGGCTCGGCGGCGGGGATGGACAAGGAGGCGACCAAGCGCGTCGCCCAGTCGGCCGGCCTGCCCCAGGTCCCGTGGGCCGTCGCCCGCACCCCGCGCGAGGCGTCCGCGGCCGCGCGCCGCTTCGGCTTCCCCGTCTTCATCAAGCCCGCGCGCATGGGCTCCTCGGTCGGCGTCGTGAAGGTCAAGGGGCCCTCCGGCGTCGCCGCCGCGCTGCGCGAGGCGCTGCGCTACGACGACAAGGCGCTCGTCGAGAAAGGCATCCCCGCGCGCGAGATCGAGACCGCCGTGCTCGGCGATCCCTGGGCCGCGAAGGGCGACCGCTTCGAGCTCAAGGCCTCGCTGTGCGCCGAGATCCTGCCCCACGCCGAGTTCTACGACTACAAGGCGAAGTACCTCGACCCGGACGGGGCGAGCTTCGCCATCCCGGCGCCGATCCCGGCGAAGGTCTCCGCGCGCGTGCGCGAGGTGGCCCTCGCCGCCTTCCGCGCGCTCGACCTGTACGGCCTGGCCCGCATGGACTTCTTCGTGCACAAGAAGACCGGCGCGGTCTACTTCAACGAGCCCAACACCTTGCCCGGCTTCACCCCGGCCAGCATGTACCCGCGCCTGTGGCGCGAGACCGGGCTCCCCACGAGGAAGCTCGTCGAGGCCTTGGTCGCTCTGGCCCTTCGCCGCGCCGCCTCCCGGCGGCGGATCAGCACGAAGCATTGACGCCGTGATCGACGCGTCGATCGTCGCGGGCTTCCTCCTCGCATGCCTCTACTTGGGCGCGCGGGCGCGCCGCTCCGAGGACCTCGAGGGCTGGATCCTCGCCGGCCGGACTTTGACCTTGCCCGTGTTCGTCGCCACCTTGGTCCCCACCTTCTACGGCGGCGTCCTCGGCATCGGCGAGTTCACCTGGAGCGCCGGCCTGTCGAACTGGACGGTGATGGCCCTGCCCTACTACGTGTTCGCGGGCCTCTACGCCGTGTTCCTCGCCGGGCGCGTGCGGACGACCGCCGGGATGACCATCCCCGACCATCTCGAGTCGGCCTACGGCCGTCCGACGGCGCTGATGGGCGCTTTGCTCGTGTTCATCCTCGCCAGCCCCGCCGACGAGCTCCTGATGGCGGGGTCCCTGCTCGGCCACATGACGGGACTGCCCGTCGCCGCGGCGTCGGCGGCCGCGGCCGTGGTCGCGCTCGCCCTGATCTGGCGCGGCGGCCTGCGCTCCGACGCGGCCGCCAACCGCCTGCAGTTCGTCGTCATGTTCGCGGGCTTCGCCTTGGTCATCCCGTTCGCGTGGCATGCCGTCGGCAGCCCCCTCGCCATGGCCGCGAAGCTTCCCGCCGGCCACATGAGCCTCACCGGGGGCTTGGGCTTGCCCAAGCTGATCGGGTGGTGGCTGATCGCGGTGTGGACCATCGTCGACCCGTCCTTCCACCAGCGCTGCGCCGCGGCCGAGAGCCCGGCGGTCGCGCGCAAGGGCATCCTGATCTCGATCGCGTGCTGGGCCGTGTTCGACCTGATGACGACGACGGCGGGGCTGTACGCGCGCGCCGCCCTGCCAGTGATGGGGAATCCCACGCTCGCCTTCCCCCTGCTCGCCGACGCGGTGATGCCCCCGGTCGCGCGCGGCCTGTTCATCGCGGGCGTCTCCGCCTCGCTGTTCGCGGCGCTCCAGGGCACGGCGATGCTCGCCGCCGCGTGCCTGGGCAAGGCCCGCCTGCGCGCGGGGCTCGTCGCGACGATGGTCCTGTCCTACGCGCTGTCCCGGCTCGTGCCGTCCATCGTCGGCCTGTGGTACGCGGTCGGAAGCGCCGCGATCCCGGGGCTGCTCCTGCCGATGCTCGGCGTCTACCTCCCGGCGCTGCGCGTGCCCGGGAGCTGGGCGGCGGCGTCGTCGGCCGCCGGCTGGCTCGTCTCGCTGTCCTGGGTCGTCGCCGCGCAGAGGAACGGGGCGCCGCCGCTCGGCGTCGAGCCGATGTTCCCCGGGCTGCTCGTCTCCGGCGCGCTGTGGGCGGCGGGCTACCTCTCGTCGACGCGCACGGCCACCCCGGCCCCGAGCAGCACGCCCCAGGCGCCGCAGTAAGCCCAGATCAGGATCGCGAGCACCGAGCTCAGCGCGCCGTTGAACAGGCTGACGTGCCACACCTTGGGCAGCAGGTAGGAGAACAGCAAGGACACCCCCGACCAGGTCGCCGCGGCCACCGCGGCCCCGGCGGCGGCCGCGCGCCACGACGGGCTCTTCTGCGGGACGAAGACGTAGGTCGAGGCGAAGGCCGCGAACAGCATCACGAAGGCGGTCGGGTAGCGGATGACGGAACCGAACGCCCGCGGCAGGAGGCCACCGCCGCCGAAGCGCGCGAGCTCGCCCTGCGCGAGCGGCAGCATGACGAAACCGACGGCCGCCGCGCCGATCGCGATCGCCCAGATCGCCAGCACCCCGAAGGCCTTCCCGCGCCGGCGCCAGCCGCCGAGGTTGGGACGCTCGGGGTCGGAGAACAGGAAATGCACCGCGCGCGTCATCTCGTTGAGGCCGCTCGACGCGGTCCAGACCGCGAGCACCGTGCTCGCCGCGGCGAGGCCGTGCGAGCCCTGCTGGATCGAGGCGGCGAGCGCGTCGGGACGGAACTTGCTCTCCGGCGGCAGGACGTCGCGCAGGAAGCTCAGCAGCTCCGGCGTGAGGTTGGCCGAGAACACCGCCGCCACGCCGCGCGACACGACGATGAGGAACGGCACGAGCGAGACGAGGAAGTAGAACGCCATGGCGGCCGCGAAGCTCGGGAGCATGTTGAGCTTTCCCTGAAGGCGGCGGCCGAGGAGCCAGAGCACGGGTACAGCTTAGGAAATCTCCCCCGGCGCGGCTACGGCCCGGCTTCCTCGCCGGCCTTGACCGACTCGAGCTTGAGGATCACGCGCTCGAAGGTGTCCTTGAAGCCGCCGGTGAACGGCTCGTCGATCACGCGCAGGGTGCCGAGCCGGTCGACGCGGTCCGCCGGGATCAGGCCGCGCCCCGGCGCCTCCGCGCGCAGGCGCTCGAGCTGGTCCGACGGGAGCACCTGCCCGGCGGCGAGCTTGGCGGCGAACTTCTTCTCCACGAGCCGCGCGGCCTCCGCCGCGTCCTTGCCCACGAGCAGGAACTCCTTGCCGCCGGCGCGCACCGGCTCCTCCACCGAGTAGCCGAGCTTGCGCAGGCGGTTGACCTCGACGCGCATGATCACGCCGAGGCGCTTGAGGTACCGGTCCCCCGCGTCGTGGCCGAGCACGTCGTTGACGGCCTTGAAGTTGCGCGCGGAGATCATCGCCGCCGCGCCCTTGCCGTCGTAGTCCGCCTCCCACTGCGGCCGCGCCATGTCGATCCACTCGGCGGTCCGCGTCAGAGTCAGCGGGTCCTTGAACACGGCCTCGAGGAACACGGCGTACTCCTTCTGCGTGAGCTTCTCCTTGAGGGCGCGGATCTCCGACACGCGGTCCGGCCGCGGCGCGGCCGGCGCGGCCTCCCGCGGCGCGACGCCCTGCGCCAGCGCCGACAGCTCGCGCAGGCGCGTGAAGGTCAAGGTCCCGGGGACCTCGACGACCGCCTCGCCGCGCAGGCCCTCGGCCTTCGCCTTATTGAGCACCCCGTCGGCGGCCTTGAGCGCGCTCTCGAAGCCGCGCCCCTTCTCGGCCGCGATGCCGTAGGTGAAGTCGCCGACCGGGCCCGTGCGGTTCATGCGGGTCATCGCCGCGTCGATGGCCTGCCTCTCCGGCGCGCCCGTGCCGCTGAGGACCTTCTCCGGCGGGAACGCCTCGCGCATCCGGCGGGCGAACTCGATGATGTCGTTCATCGAGCCGAAGGCGACGATCTCCTCGCCGCCGAGGCGCGCCGCGCGCACGCCGGTCGCCTTCGCGATCGCGTCGATCTTGGGCCCCGCGGAGGCGAGCATCCGGTCGCCCATCTCCTTGCCCGCCACGGGCCCGTGCACGTCGGCCAGGCCCGCGTTGACCGCGCCGAAGTTGTTCATGTCGAGCATCGCGACCGTCGGCTCCGCGACGCCCGACAGGAGCTCCTCCGCCTTCTCCATGATGAAGGCGCGGTTGGGCAGGCCCATCAGGCCGTCGGTGTAGAAGATCTCCTCGGCCTTCTTGAACAGCGCGCCCTCTCCGCGCGACAGGAGCGATATCTCCATCTGCCTCAGAGGCGAGCCCTTGTCGGAAAGGTTCCGGGAAGGCCCGTTCGTGGGGCTGTGGTCGAAGAAGCCGTCGGCGACGCCGCGGATGCGGATCGGGCGGTTGCGGATGTGGTCGAAGACGTCGACGGGCGTGCCCAGGATGGCCCCGGCGTGCACCGAGAGCGCCCGGGCGTTCTTGACGGTCGGCCTCCAGCGCGGGTCGAGCCCGACCCTCGAATAAGTGCCGCTGTTGAAGTCGAGCCGCGGCCGCCCCGAGGCCGGGTCGACCAGCACCTCGCCGGCGAACAGGACCGGGCGCCCGCCGCCGAGCGCCGCGTGCTTGACGCCCATCTCCTTGTCGTTGCCGGGCACGACGCGCCCGACCGTCATCCCGATGCTCCCGTCGGGGTTCTCGAAGATCACGTAGTTGTGTCTGACCCCCGGCTTCATCCGTTTCCAAGATGCCGCGTCGGCCTCGAAGACGAGACCGTGCTCGCGCGCGACCTGCATGATCTCGGGCGTGTAGATCTCGCCGGGCAGCAGCCCGGGGTCGAGCTTGACGCCCGCGCCGCGCCGCTCGAACCCCGCCGGGCGCAGGACGGGGCCCGCGGCCCCGGCCTCGCGGGCCGCGCCCTGGTCGAAGAGGATCCGGCCCGCGTCGCCCCCGGCCTCGGGCGAGTCGTCCGACCTCGACGCTGCGGTCGGGACATGTCCGCCGATGACGCGCGGCTTGACCGGCGCGACGGCGGAGCCCGGCAGGGTCGGCAGCGCCGCGGTCGGCGCCGCCGGCCGCGCCGCCTGCGGCCTGACCGGCAAGGTCGAGGTCGGGCGTATGCCCGCCGGCGAGACGGCTCCCGGCTGGGCGGCCGCGGGGTTGACGGCCGCGGGCTGGACGAGGCCCGGCGCCGGCGCCAGGACGTTCGCCAAGGTCGGCGCGCCCGACGCCGACAACGACGGGACCGTCAGCTGGACCGGGGCGGGAGCGCCGAGTGAGGACCCGATCGCCCCCGTCTGCGTGCCGGGCGCGGCCTGGCCGGAAATGGGGCCTTCGATCTGTCCCGCGCGGACGGCGCAGGACAGGCCCAAAAGCAATAGGGCTCGGAGGGAGAGGGGCCTCACACCCCCAATATAACAGCCCCGCCGGGGTCCCGCCAGGTGATTTATGTAAGGAGAAGCGCCTTGACCCCCCGGGCCGATTTGACGACAATGGCTCATGGACCTGAGCGCCGGCGCGACGATCTTCCTCGGCGCCTGCGTTTTCTTCGCCGGGGTCGTGGACGCCCTGGCCGGCGGCGGCGGCCTCATCACCTTGCCCGCCTACCTCGCCGTCGGCCTCGACCCGGCCTTGATCCTCGGAACCAACAAGCTCACCTCCTCCGTCGGCACCGTCGTCTCCACCTGGCGCTACCACAACGCGCTGAAGTTCTCCATCACCGACTTCCTCCCCGTCATCGCGGCCTCCATGGCCGGCTCCTGGCTCGGCGCGCGCGCCGCCATTTTGGTCGACCCGTCCTGGATCCGGCCGATGCTCCTCATGGCGCTGCCCGTCGTCGCCTGGCTGGTCTGGTCCAAGAAAGACTTCGGCTCCGTCGACGACAGCCACAGCCTCTCCGCCGCCGAGCGCCGGCGCCGCGGCGTCCTGGTCGCCGCCCCCATCGGCGCCTACGACGGCTTCTTCGGCCCGGGCACCGGCACCTTCTTCGCCATCGCCTTCGCCCGCTGGGGCCGCCACGACCTATTGGGCGCGACCGCGCGCGCGAAGATCCTCAACCTCGTCTCGAACCTCGGCGCGCTGGGCGCCTTCATCTGGGCCGGCCGCCTCGACTGGAAGATCGGCCTCTCGATGAGCCTCCTCTCCGTCGCCGGCCACTGGGTCGGCTCCCACCTCGGCGTCAAGAAAGGCGCCGCCGTGATCCGGCCCGTCGTGGCCCTCGTCTGCGCCGGCCTGTTCGCCAAGGTGCTCTTCGACGCCGTTCGTTGATATGATGTCCCCGTGAGCGAACGCCTGATCGCCGTCTACGAAGTCACGGGGCCCGCGGCCGAGGCCGGGAAGACCGCGCGCGCGATCGCCTTCGAGGAGACCGTCGAGGTCCCCTTCGAGTTCCCCCTTCCCGCGCGGATCCGCGAAGGGATCGTCGGCCTCGCCGGGGAACCGGCTCCCCTCGAGAACGGGCGCTTCCGCGTCGAGATCTCCTTCCCCGCCGCGCTCGCGGGCGGGCGCATCGGCGCGCTCCTCAACCTCGTCTTCGGCAACGCCTCGATCTGGCCGGGCGTCCGCCTCGTCGACATCCGCTTTCCCGAGTCCTTCCTGTCGGCGTTCTCCGGCCCGAACCACGGCGTGGCCGGGCTCCGCGCTCTTCTCGGCGTCCAGGGCCGTCCGCTGCTGGCGACCGCGCTCAAGCCGATGGGCTCGACCGAGGTCGAGCTCGCCGCCTCCGCCGCCGCCTTCGCGCGCGGCGGCGGGGACATCGTCAAGGACGACCAGAACATCGTGGACGCGACCTTCGCCGCGTTCCGCTCGCGCGTCGCGCGCATCGGCGAAGCCGTGTCGGGCACGAAGTGCCTGTACTTCCCCCACCTGTCGGGACCGCAGGAGGAACTGGAAGAGCGCCTGCGCTTCGTCCTCGGCCTCGGCCTCAAGGGCGTCCTCATCTGCCCCGCCATCGTCGGCCTCGACGCGATGCGCGCGCTGGCCGACCGGCGCAAGGCCGTGTTCATGGCCCACCCCGCCTACTCCGGCGCCTTCTACGCCGAGCGCTCCCACGGCATCGAGCACTCGTTGTATCTAGGGACGCTCATGCGCCTGGCCGGGGCCGACATCACCGTCTTCCCCAACGCCGGGGGCCGCTTCGCCTTCACGCCCGCCGAGTGCCGGGCCATCGCCGAGCGCGGCCGCGCGCCGATGGGCGGCCTGGCCCCGATCTTCCCGGCTCCGGGCGGCGGGATGAACCTCGACAACACCGCCGCGATGGCGGCCGATTTCGGGACCGACGCGATCTGGCTCGTCGGCGGGCGCCTGTTGATGCATCCCGGCGGACCGGAAGCCGGAGCGCGCGCCTTCCGCGAAAAGATGCCCGCCTAAGCCTGCCCCTCCTCCGAGTTAGGCTGACATAGCCTGCAGTGTTTGTCGGTTCCCTTATTCGTCCACAATTCCCGGATTGTCCCTTGCTTTCCAAAGCTAATCCGACAATACTGACTAATCCGGTCAACATGTTAGCTAGACCGAGTGAATTAGCGTTAGCGGGCCAGTTAGAAACGGACAGTACCGGAGTATTAAACGAGAAGATGATTAGCACTTGGGCAAAGCGGCTAGCCCTCACAGGATTTCTCTTTACGGCAGGACTTTGGGTGACCATTTTGATCGTGCAGCCCAAAACGCCCGCACGGAAGAATCCGGATAAGGCACTCGTAATTGTTGCCGCGGTCTGTGCAGCACCTCTCATGCCCTTTGAGTCGTTCATTTCGTCAGTCGTACGTTATGCACCAACCAAGTCGCAGATGAATTTACTTGCAGCACTAGTTATCCTGTTTTGGACGGTCGCTGGGGGCTTCATCGGCTGGATTTGCGACCGACGGAAGGCAAAACGAATATGAAAACGGCTGAAGAGGGCCTCTGGCCCGCTAACCATGGGATTGTGCGGACGGCGGCCCGGGTGAGGAATTTCTTAATAGCCGCCGCCGCACATCCTCGGCGTTAAGCGCCCTCACCGCGGACCCTCCGCGACAGGATCACGCCCTTAGCACGGAACAAAAGGCCCCCCTCGATCGTATGTATATATGGGCCTCTCCCAAAACCCCCGTCCTCCAGCGCTTGACATATATAGCGCATATGCTATACTATGACTGGCACACGGTACCGGATCCACTTCTATCGGTCACAGGCCGGCCGCTGCCAAGCCTGCGACTACGCCCGCGCGATGACCGTCGACCATCAAGCAAAGGCCAAGCGCTGGTTCATGGCGCTGGCGGAGCTGGGGCCGGGGATCCCCCAGGATTATGGCAAGCACCTGCGAGACGGCGTCTGGGAACTTCGCGTCATCATCCAGCATCACCAGCATCGATTTCTGTATTCGTTTTGGAAGGACAGGATCCTCGTGACCAACGCGTTTCTGAAGAAGTCGAAGGCGGTCCCGGAAAGCGAGATCGAGAGGTCCCGCAAGGCGGCGGCCGATTGGCTGAGCCGGAAGTGCTGGGAGGATTCATGAAGAAGAAAACGAGCGGGAGCGTGTCCCTCGACGAGGTCTTCGCCGCGGCGGAGAAGAGCCCGGAGTGGAAGGCGGCCTACGCGAAGGCCGACATCGAGGTGAGGATGGCCATCGACATCGCGAAAGCGAGGGAGCGGGCGCACCTGACGCAGACCCAGCTGGCGAAGGCGATCGGCACGACGCAGTCCGTGATTTCCCGCATCGAACGGGCGGACCAGAACCTGACGCTCGCCACCCTGTCCAAGATCGCCGAAGCGCTCCACCGCAATCTCGTCATCCAACTCCGGTAAACTATTCATAGCCCATGTACGACATCGACAGCCGCGACCGCGTCGCCGTGCTCGACCTGGCACCTCCCCCGGATTCGGGCGACCCGCTGCCCATCGTCCTGGCGAAGGACGGAGCGGTGATCCTGTCCTACGTGGCGGGAAGGGAGCTGACCGTCGTGGCGACCTTCCCCGTCTGCGCGGCGACGCTCTTCGGGGAGCCTCACGCCAAGTCGCTGAGCAAGCACCCGCTCGCGGAGCGCGGGCTCAAGCCGCACGGGGCGTTCGAGGTCAAGGAGTCCTCCTGGGCGCGGGCGCTCGAGGCGCGCGACGGCACGGGGCGAAAGAAGCACTTCGTCTTCACTTTCCGCGACTCCGTCTTCGAGTGCGTCGCCAACGACATCGGCGTGGAGCTGATCAGGGAAGACGACGACACCATCAAACTGATGTCCAAGCGCCTGTATAAGTGACCCGCCGGGATCCCGACAATATCCATACGGATGCTGAACTTTTTCGAAAACGAGCCGTTCCGGGGCCGACGCCGCCGCGATAATCTCCGATTGACGCCCCCGTCGGGGAATTGCTACGATTGCTCTTCGCCTCATCCAGCCCTTAGGAGCATCAAGCCTCATTAATAATTACAACAGGAATTTTAAGGATACCCGGGACACGACCCGGATCAACAACATGATTCGGGCCCCCATGGTCCGGCTCATCGACGCAGACGGGACTCAGGTGGGAGTCAAGCCCATCGCCGAAGCGCTGGCCCTGGCTCGGACGCGCGGATTGGACCTCGTGGAGGTCGCCGCGACGGCGCAGCCCCCGGTTTGCAAGGTTTTACCGTACTCGAAGTACAAGTACGAGCAGGACAAGAAGGAAAGGGAGTCCCGGAAGAAGCAGAAGGCCGGCCTCCTGAAGGAACTGAGGTTCCGCCCGAACATCGGTCAGCACGACCTCGACGTGAAGGTCCGGCAGATCGAGGAGTTCATCGACGCGC
>Ga0255338_1004782_pt1 | contig 13392 bp, 12 predicted proteins | sample MeOH1_35cm_T4_19_FD_203715 | JGI IMG/M metagenome (GOLD analysis project Ga0255338, IMG submission 203715) | Sandy soil microbial communities from University of British Columbia, Vancouver, Canada - MeOH1_35cm_T4_195 | ecosystem: Engineered > Artificial ecosystem > Sand microcosm > Unclassified ...
ACCAGCGCCAGCGAGATGCCCATGGTGATCCAGACTTCCTCGATCGCGTGGCGGGTGAACTCGGTGTAGTCCACCGAGACTCCCAGCTGGGTCCCCTTGGGCAGGGTGGTGTTGATCTCCTGGATCGCCGCCCGGACGCCGTCCGAGATCTCCAGGTCGTTGGCCAGGCTCTGACGGGTGATCGCGATCCCCACCATGTCCTTGCCGTTCGAACGGAAGAGGCGTCGGCGCTCGTCGGGCCCCTCTTCCACCCGGGCGATGTCGCCCAGGCGGGTGATGTAGCCCTGGGCCGTGGTGGCGCCAGCCACGTCGCGGATCGCCCCCTGGGCCGCCCCGGCGGTGGCGGCCGAGCCGCCCAGCACCGCCGAACCCTGCGCCGTGCTGGCTGTGCGGGTCGGCACGATCGGCATGCGCGAGAACTGCTCGGGCGTGGCGTAGCCGCGGGCCACGCGGATGGTGAAGTCCTTGTCAGGCGCCTCGAGCGAACCGGCCGGCAGTTCGGCGTTCTGACTGTTGAGGGCCGCTTCGACGTCCTCGACCGTGATGCCGCGCGCCGCCATGGCGTCGGGGTTCAGCCAGATGCGCATGGAATAGTACTGCGCGCCGCCGACCCCCACGGTGGCCACGCCCGGCACGGTGGAGAGCCGCTCCACCAGGTAGCGCTGGGCATAGTCCGACAGCTGCAGGCGGTTCATCGTCTGCGAGGTGAAGTTCAGGAACATGATCGGCGACGCGTCGGCGTTCGCCTTCTGGATCTGCGGCGGGTCGGCCTGTTCCGGAAGCTGCGCCGTCACGCGGCTGACCGCGTCGCGGACATCGTTGGCCGCCGCGTCCAGGTCACGGTCCAGCTTGAACGAGATGTTGATCCGCGAGGAGCCGTCCCGGGACGCCGAGTTGACCCGGTCGATCCCCTCGATGCCCGCGACCTGGCGCTCGATCAGCTCGGTGATCCGCTCCTCGATCACTTCGGCCGAGGCGCCGCGGTAGTTGGTGGAGATGCTGACCACGGGCGGGTCGACGCTGGGCAGTTCGCGCACGGTGAGCGCGCTGAAGGACGCGATGCCCACCACGCACAGGATGATCGCCGCGACCGCGGCGAAGACCGGACGGCGGACCGAGATGTCGGAAAGCATCATGCCGCGGGTCGCGAGCCCGCGGGCCGCGCTCCTGCCGAGGGGTTGGACGTCTTGAGCTCAGGCGCGCCGGCCGAGGCCGGCCGCTGGCCGGGGCCGACTCGCACCGGCTGGCCGGGCTGGATCTTGTTCAGGCCGTCGGCGACGATCCGGTCGCCCGCCTTCACCCCGTCGGTGATCTCGACGAAGCCCTGCTGCCTGAGGCCGGTGACGATCGGCCGCTGTTCGACCATGGTCCCGCCCTGCGCCCCCGGGCCCTGCCCCGCCGGACCGGCGCGGAGGATGTAGACGAAGGCGCCGTCGCCCTGGACGGAGACCGCCGATTCCGGCGCGCCGGGACTGGTTCGCTGACCCCGCGAGACGCCGACGCGGACCAGCATGCCGGGCTTCAGCTTGCCGGCCCCGTTCGGGAATTCGGCCCGGGCGGTGATGGCGCGGGTGCGCTCGTCCACGCGGGTGTCCAGCTGGGCGATGCGGCCGGCGATGGTCTCGCCCGGGTAGGCGTCCGCCGTCGCCAGCAGCGCCTGGCCCACGCGCAGCTGGCCCAGGTAGCGCTCAGGCACCTGGAAGTCGACGCGCATCACCGAGACGTCGTCCAGGGTCACGATGGGCGCGCCGGGGTTCACCAGCGCGCCGGGCGCCACGTCCGATAGGCCCACGACCCCCGCGAAGGGCGCACGGATGGTGCGATCGCCCTGGCGGGCCCTGGCGGCCGCCACGTCGGCCTGGGCCGATCGCCAGGCCGCTTCGTACTGTTCGACCTGGGCCTTGGAGGTCCAGCCCTGATCGCCGAGGGTCTTGTAACGGTTGTAGGCGCGCTTGGCCTCGACCTCGCGGGCCTGGGCCTGCGCCAGGCCGGCGTCCTGTTCCGTGTCCTTCAGCTGCACGAGCACCGCGCCGCGCGCCACGCGCTGGCCATCCCGGAACAGCACCTTATCGACCAGCTGCGTCGTCGCCGCGGTGAGCGTCACCGACTGGCGACCCTTGGCGACGCCCAGCACCTCGATGGTGTCCTCGAAGACGCGCGGCTGCACGGTGGCCACGGAAACGAGCGTGGGTCCGCCGAAGGCGCCGCCGCGCCGGGCGCCGCCCTTGGCCATGGGTCCGCCGGCGCCCTGCGCCGCGCCCGCCGGGCCGCCGTCGGCCGACTTCTTGGTCAGCACCTTGAAGCCGCCGGCCACGACCATGAGAGCCAGGACCACAAGGGCCGCAACGAGGAAGAAGTGGCGTCGGATCAAACTACGGGTCCCCATCGCCCACGCGATGCAGGCGGATTACTGGAAGCTAGGCGTGCTCTTAGCCCGGCTCCATATACGCGGCCGGGTGACAGGAGGATGGCTGTCCGTTGCGGCGCTGAAACTTCCGCCAAACAGTGAAACGGGCGCCCGCTGCGAGCGCCCGGTTGCACAAGCGGCAGGCGTCGCCTCGGCTAGGCGTCGTATCCGGGCAGTTCGCGGTCCAGTTTGCGCAGGCAGCCGGGCCAGGCCAGGGCCCCGCCGATGCCGCCCCGAACCTGCGCGGCGACCTCGGCCTGCGAGGCCTCGGGCGCGATCAACACGTTCTCGCGACCGGCCGACAGGGCCTGGACCTGCATCTTGCAGGCGCGCTCCAGATAATACATCCCGACCCAGCAGTTCGCGGCCGTATCGCCCACCGCCAGAGTGCCATGGTTCTTGAGCAACATCAGGGTCTTGTCGCCGATATCCGCCACCAGGCGCTCGCGCTCGTCGTGGTTGAGCGCGATCCCCTCGTAGTCATGGTAGGCCAGCCGCGGGAGCACGATCAGGGCGTGCTGCGACAGCGGCAGCAGCCCGCCCTTCTGGGCCGCCACCGCGACCCCCTGGTCGGAATGCAGGTGCATCACGAACTTGGCGTCATCCCGCGCGGCATGGATCGCCGAGTGGATCGTGAAGCCCGCCGGATTGATGAAGTAAGGGGTCTCCTGGAGGATGTTTCCCTCAAGGTCGATCTTCACCAGTGACGAGGCCGTGATCTCCTCGAACAGCAGGCCGTAGGGGTTGATCAGGAAATGGTGTTCCGGCCCGGGAATCCGCGCCGAGATGTGGGTGTAGATGAGATCGTCCCACCCATGCAGCGCCACCAGCCGGTAGAGCGCGGCCAGATCGACCCGCGCCTGCCACTCTTCGGCGCTCACCTTGCCCTTGAGCAAGGTGACGCCCGCGACCGAACCGTCCGCCATGGCCGTTCTCCCTGAATGATCGTTGATCACTTCCTCGCGCCGCCGGGGGCGGGCGTCAAGCGCGCCAGCAGTCGAACGATCTCGCTCGCCGCCGCGTCCTGGCTGGCGCCCTCGCCCGGCACCAGGTCCAACGACCCCAGCAAGGGTCGCGCGTGCTTGCGGCGGGAGCGGTCGTAGGCGGGGTCGTAGTGCAGCGCCATGATCGCTCCGGCCAGCTCGGCGAAGGCGCCCGCATCGGCCATGGCGCGCCAGGCGGATAGCCGCTCGGCGCTGGGCCGCACGGGCAAGCGTGTGAACGCTGCGTCCAGCGCCGCCCGGTCGGCGATCAGGTCGGCATAGGTCGTCACGATGTATTGCGCCCGATCGGCCCGCTCCGCGGTCAGCTCGATCCGCGGCGCCTCGGCCAGCCGGGTCCAGAGCGCCGGCGGCACCATGCGATCGCCGATCTTGCTCGACTCCGCCTCCGCCACCACCGGCCGGCCTGGCTCGACGGCGTCCAGGGCGGCCAGCAACCGGCTCTCGAACAGCTTCTGACTGGGTTGCGCGCGACCGGCCAGGGCGCCGAACAGCGATCCGCGATGGGCCGCGAGGCCTTCCAGGTCCAGCGTCTGCAGGCCCATCCCGGCCAGCCGTCCCAGGAGCTCGGTCTTGCCCACTCCGGTCTGGCCGTCCAGCAGGACGAATTCCAACGGCAGCTCGCCGTCGTACAGCCGCGCCACCACCTCGCGACGATAGGTCCGGTAGCCTCCGGAGAGGACCGTCGTGCGCCAGCCCACCTGGGAGAGGATCGTGGCCATGGCGTTCGACCGCATGCCGCCGCGCCAGCAGTAGACCAGCGGCTTGAACCCGCCTGGCCGGTCCGCCAGCGCCGTCTCAAGGTGGTGCGCGACATTGCGCGCCACGTGCGCCGCCCCAAACCGCCTGGCAGTGAAACGCGACTGCTGGACATAGACCGTGCCCACCTGGGCGCGCTCGGCGTCCGAGAGCACCGGCAGGTTCACCGCGCCGGGCAGATGGTCCTCGGCGAATTCGCCTGGGCTGCGCACGTCGATGATCATGTCGAAGGACGCCAGGGCCGGGGCCGAAACATCCTCAGTGACTTCAAGGCTCATGGCGATGCTATAGCCCGCTTCGCCTCGACGGAGATCCCATGCTCGACACCGTGCGACTGACCTCTCTCGCCCACGGCGGCGGCTGCGGCTGCAAGCTCGCCCCGGCGGTGCTGCAGGACATCATCGCCCGCATGCCCGCCGCGGCGGCGTTCTCCAACCTCATGGTCGGGACCGAGACCTCGGACGACGCCGCGGTCTGGCGCCTGAATGACAGCCAAGCGCTCGTGGCCACCACCGACTTCTTCATGCCGGTGGTGGACGACCCCTTCGATTTCGGCCGGATCGCGGCGACCAACGCCCTGTCGGACGTCTACGCCATGGGCGCGACCCCGATCCTGGCCCTCGCCATTGTTGGGATGCCGGTGGGCAAGCTGAGCCCGGACACCATCGGCAAGATCCTCTCGGGCGGCGCGAGCGTCTGCGCCGCGGCCGGCATCCCCGTGGCGGGCGGCCACTCCATCGACAGCGTCGAGCCGATCTACGGCCTGGTGGCGCTCGGGCTGGTTCATCCCGACCGGGTGCTGACGAATCGCGGCGGCCGCGCCGGCGACGTGCTGATCCTGACCAAGGCCCTGGGCGTCGGCGTGCTCAGCGCGGCCTTCAAGCAGGAACGCCTCGACGCCGCCGGCTACGACGCCCTCATCGCCAGCACGACCCAGCTCAATCTCCTGGGCCAGGCGCTGCCGGATGTGGCGGGCGTCCACGCCGTGACCGACGTCACCGGCTTCGGCCTCATCGGCCACGCCCTGGAGATGGCCCGCGGCGCCGGCCTGAGGGCCGAGATCGCCGCGGACGCCCCCGCCGTGCTTCCCGGTGTGGAGCAACTGGTCCGGAACGGCGTCCGCACCGGCGCCTCGGGCCGCAACTGGGAGAGCTATGGCGCCGCCGTCGACGACGCGGGGGTTCCAGACTGGCGACGGGACCTGCTCACCGACCCCCAGACCAGCGGCGGGCTGTTGATCGCGGTGGCCCCCGAGAATGCGGACGCCCTGCTCACGATGGCCAAGGCCCGCGGCTTCGAGCGCGCCGCCGTCGTCGGCCGGCTCGTCGCCGGCGCGCCGGGCGTGGGGCTGGTCTAGACCCCGCCGTTCACCCGCCAGACAATTCGACTCGCGAGGAAATGTCGCAATGTCCGTCGCGTAACGGCTAAGTTTAAGCTGCGGGATTGGCGCTCGCCGATTCAGACTGGAGACTCAAAGCTTGGCCAAGGCGCGGAGAGACGCCTTCGAGAGGATGGCGGAAGTCGGCCGCGGCGACGCCGGCGCGCTGGCGCTCGAGCTGCGCCGGGGCGCGACCGACCCGCGCCTGCGGACCCTGGCCGCCCTGGCGGTTCACGCCGCCGCCGCCGCGCCCGAGCGCATGACCGAGATCTATGACAACGCCGCGGCCGGCTGGCTGGGCCGGGAGGCGCCTGAACCGCGACCGAGCACGCTCGATCCGCTGCCGATATCTCCCCGATGGTGGAATACGCTCTGGAGCATAGCGTCTCCGCCCACCGGACCGGGTCGCGTGCGCTATGCCGAACGGATGATGGAGCTGGCCGGAGAGCTGGACCCGGGGATCAACGGGCGCATGGCGGCCGCGGCGCTGGACTTCCCTGGCGTGGCGGAGGCCGCGACCGGAGAAACGCCCCAGCCCCATGACTTCGAGTGGCTGTCTCAGTTCCCGCCGGCTTCGCTGGGCTTTGCCCTGAGCCAGGAGATCATGAGCCCCGGAAGTCCGGCCTCCGACCCCTATTGGACGAGCGTGCTTCCGTATCTGCGGCACATGCCGCCACCGCTCAACCACATCAACGTCGAGGTCATTCAATCCATGTCCCTCTGGGGACTGGTCGCGGGCTACTCGCCGCGCGCCCTCGATCGCGTGGCCTTCGGAGCCTTCCTGATGGGCCAAGTCGGGCACCACTACTCGGCCCTGGCGAGCGCCGTCACATTGACCACCTTGGCCGTCACCCGCCCCGACAATCTGGAGGCTGTCCTTGATTGTCTGTTCAAGGGCTGGGCGCACGGCCGCGAGACGCCGCTCCTGCTGCGGGCCTCCTGGCAGCCGTTGTGGCCGCTGCGGGTCGATCAGGTCCGCGAAGTCCTGCGGATTAAGCCGTTCGACTCCCCCTACGCCCGAGTTGCGCAGCCCTCGAAGGGCTGGGCGCCGCGGGTGGTTTGAACGGGCGAACGCGGGCCTCGCTGAAGGCCCGAGGCTGCTGGACGCGGTTCGTTCTTACGCGTTAGTCTCGTTGCGCCACTGACGGCCGCCGGGGGGATGGAAATGGATGCGGCGACGACCGCCAAGGTTCTCGCCGCCCTTGGTCACGAAGGGCGGCTCCTGGTCTTTCGGATGTTGGCGAACGCCGGTCCCCAAGGCCTGCCCGCCGGTGAGATCGCCCGCAGGGCAGGCCACCTGCAGAACACGACCTCGACCCACCTGAGCGTCCTGTCGCACGTCGGCCTGGTGTCCGGGCGGCGCGAGGGGCGCTCGATCATCTATGCCGTGAAGCGCACGCGCTTCAGCGAGGCCCTGGAGTTCCTGGCGGAGGGCTTCTTCGAGAATCAGGCCGCCGACCGGGCCGCCTTCTTCCGGCGGCTGCTGGACACGTGGAGCGTTGACGACGCCCCCGAGGACGGCGGGGCTCAAAGCCACCGGAACGACGCGGCCTGAACCGCCGGCTCGCGAACGCAGGTCTAGATCGTGCCCACCCGGTTCACCGCATCCAGCCAGCGGGCGTAGGCGCGTTCGCGCGGGTCCGCCGCCATGGCGGGACTGTAGCCCTCGGTCTTGGGCCGGGCCCCCGCGGCCTCCTCGACATCGCGATAGACCCCCGCCCCCACACCCGCGAACAGCGCCGCGCCCAAGGCGGTCGTCTCCTGGTAGGTGGCGCGGCACACGCCGACGCCGGTCAGGTCGGCCAGCCGTTGGCTGAACCACGGGCTCTTCGACATGCCCCCGTCGATCCTGAGCTCCACATCGCCCTTGAAGGCCTGGGGCGCGTCGGCGCGCATGGCCTCGATCAGGTCGCGGGTCTGCAGCGCGCAGGCGTCGAAGGCGGCTCGGGCGATCTCCGGCAACCCGGCGTCCCGGGTCAGGCCGAAGATCGCGCCGCGGGCGTTGGCGTCCCACCAGGGGGCGCCAAGGCCGGTGAAGGCGGGGACCAGCACCACGCCGAGGTCTTCCTTGGCCGTCATCGCCAGGGCTTCGGCCGCCTTGGGCCCGCCCGCGATCCCCAGCCCCTCGCCCAGCCACTGGATGGCGGCGCCAGCGATGAAGATCGCGCCCTCTAGGGCGTAGGTCGTGCGGCCGCCGACGCGGGCCGCTACCGTGGTCAGCAGCCGCGCCTGCGAGACCGGCGCCGCCTCGCCCGTGTTGATCAGCATGAAGCAGCCGGTGCCGTAGGTCGCCTTCATTTCGCCCGGGCGGATACACCCCTGCCCCATCAGCGCCGCCTGCTGGTCGCCGGCCACGCCGCGGATCGGGATCGCGCGACCCAGGATGGCGGCGTCGGTCTCGCCATAGTCCCCCGTGCAGTCGCGCACCTCGGGCATCAGGCCCAGCGGAACCTGCAGCATCTCGCCCATCTCGGCCGACCAGTCCCCGGCGCGGATGTCGTAGAGCAGCGTGCGCGAGGCGTTGGTGGCGTCCGTGGCGTGGACCCGGCCGCCGGTCAGCTTCCAGATCACCCAGGTGTCGATCGTCCCGGCCAGCAGTTCGCCCGCCTCCGCCGCGGCCCGCGCGCCGGCCACATGGTCGAGCAGCCAGGCCAGCTTGGTTCCCGAGAAATAGGGATCCAGCAACAGGCCGGTGATCTCGGTCACCCGCTGCTCCCGCCCCTCTTCGCGCAGGCGGGCGCAGGTGGATTCGGTGCGGCGGTCCTGCCAGACGATGGCCTTGTGGATCGGGCGGCCCGTGGCCTTCTCCCAGACCACAAGCGTCTCGCGCTGGTTGGTGATTCCGATGGCGGCGATCTCGGCCAGCGATCCTCCCGCCTTCTCCACGGCCCCCTTGAGGGCGGCCACGGAGGCCTGGAAGATCTCCTCGGCGTCGTGTTCGACCCAGCCGTCCCGGGGATAGTGCTGCTGCAGCGGCGCCCCGGCCTCGGCCAGGGGCTGTCCGTCGGCGGAGAAGAGGATGGCGCGCGTGGAGGTCGTGCCTTGGTCCAAGGCGAGGATCAGAGGTCGGTCCATGTGCATTCCCTCCCGGCCGGGCCGCCATCCTTAAGCATGTCTTCACCCGGCGAGCCCAGAGTCGGATATAGCCGCGTTCGTACTGTAGAAATGGGAGATCCGGCGTTGAGTCTCGCGATGAGCAGCGAAAGCCTGCTCGATCTCGCAAAGAGCCGCCAGCCGGCGGACCGTGAACGCCTGCTCCTGGCGATCGCGGATCTTTGTGATTCGCCCTATGCCGGCGAGGCCATGAAGGGCCCCGGGATCCAGGGTCTGCTCTCCTCGATCTTCATGAGCCTCGTGGTCGAAGCCGAGCGCGACATCCGCCACCGCCTGTCCGACAAGCTGGCCGCGGCCGAATGGGCGCCGAACGCGCTCATCAACGTGCTGGCCCTGGACGACATCGAGATCGCCCGCCCGATCATCTCGCAGAGCCCGGTGCTCCAGGAGGTGGACCTGGTCCGCCTGCTGGTCGAGGCCACCATCGAGCACCAGATCGAGGTCGCTCGCCGGCCGCGTCTGTCGCACACCGTGGTCTCCGCGATCCTGCAGCAGGCCGAGCCGGCCGTGCTGACCGCGCTCGCCGGCAACCACTCCGCCGAACTGTCGTCGGGCGATATGGAAGATCTGGTCGAGGCCTCCCGCCAGATCGCCGCCCTGCGCACTCCGCTGTCGCAGCACCCGCTGCTCACCGGACAATTGGCCAAGCGCCTCTACCTCTGGGTCGGCCTGGCGCTGCGCCAGGGCCTGGCCGACCGCTTCCGCCTGGACGTCAACGCGCTGGACGAGGCCCTCGCCGCGTCGATGAACGAGGCCCAGAACGGCCTCTCGACCGAGCCCCAGCCCCGCATGGCGCGGGAAGGTGAGCGCGAGGTGATGGAGCAGCGGCTGATCGACAAGCTGCACGCCGCCGGCCAACTACGGCCCGGCTACCTGATCCGCGCCCTGCGCGAAGGCCGCCTGGGCCTGTTCGCCACCTCGCTCGCCATGCTGGGCCGCTTCGACGCCAACCACGTGCAGGCGACCCTCGATTCGGACCGGCCGGAGCTGCTGGCCCTGGCCTGCGCCGCGGTCGGCATCGACCGCAGCGTCTTCCCGGACATCCTGGAGATGACGCGCAAGCTCAATGAGGGCCGGCCGGGCGGCGGCGCAGAGGGCGCGCGCAAGGCGTCGGTGGCTTTCGCGCCGGTCACCGCCGAGGTGGCGGGCGCCGCCTTCCGCCAGGCGGCGCAGGCGCTGTCACACGCCTGACTCGAACCGTTGTTTGACACGGCGCGGACCTTCAGCATTTCTGGCGGCCGATGAAAAAGTCGTTCGTCACCCGTCTCACCTTCGTCGCCAGCAACCGGCCGGAAGCCCAGGAGGCGCGGGAGAAACTCGTGGCCCGCTATGGGGACGCCGGCCTCGAGGAGGCGCAGGTGATCGTCGCCCTGGGCGGCGACGGCTTCATGCTGGAGACGGTCCATGAGCTGATGGACGTCGGCAAGCCGATCTACGGCATGAACCGCGGCTCGGTCGGCTTCCTCATGAACGAGCATTCCGAGGACGATCTGTTGGGCCGGATCAACGCCGCCGAACAGGCCGAGATCCACCCGCTGCGGATGCAGGCCGTGGACGTCGACGGCAAGACCCACGAGGCGCTGGCCTTCAACGAGGTCAGCCTGCTGCGCACCACGCGCCAGGCGGCCAAGCTGCGGATCTCGGTGGACGGCAAGGTGCGGCTCTCGGAGATGATCTGCGACGGCGCCCTGATCTCCACGCCGATGGGCTCCACCGCCTACAACCTCTCGGCGCACGGACCGATCATCCCCCTGGACGCCAAGATCCTGGCGCTCACGCCGATCAGCGCGTTCCGCCCCCGCCGCTGGCGCGGCGCGCTGCTCTCTCATACCGCGCGCCTGCGCCTCGAGGTGCTGGAGGCGCCAAAGCGGCCGGTCAGCGCGGTGGCGGACAACTTCGAGGCCCCCAACGTCGTGGAGGTCTACATCGCCGAGGATCGCGACGTGTCGCTCTGCATGCTGTTCGACGCCGGCCGCAGCCTGGAGGAGCGGGTCCTGGCGGAGCAGTTCTCGGTCTGACCGCGACCGCCGACACCGCTCATTAACGGCTTCACCTTATTTTCGCCGGGCGATCGTTCGGGAGAGTCACGTGAGCGAACCCAAGTCCGGCCAGATGATCCAGGCCCCCAGCGCCCTTCGCCTGAAGGTCGGCGGCGGCCGCCTCGGCGCCATCGATCCGGCCGCGATCGCCAAGGCCGAAGCCGCCTTGCAGAGCCTCTCGGGCAATTTCACGCAGTGGCTCAATGACGAGATCAACAAGCTGGAAGCCGCCCGCGTCACCGTGCGCGCCGAAGGCCCGACGGCCGAGAACATGGAAAGCCTCTACCTCCGCGCCCACGACCTGAAGGGCCTCGGCGCCACCTACGGCTTCCCACTCATCACGCGCATCGCCGGCCTGCTCTGCCGTCTGATCGACGACAAGTCCAAGCGCCTGCAGGCGCCTGTCGGCCTGATCGACGCGCACATCGACGCCATCAAGGCGGCGGCCCGCGACGACATCAAGACCGAGGAACACCCCGTCGGTAAGATCCTGGTCCAGGAACTGGAAAGCCGGATCACCGCCTTCGGCGCCTAGCCCGCCTTCGGCGCCGCTTCCGCCGCGATCCGTTCCATGGGTTCGGCCACCGGCCCGTAGCCCGCGTCCGGCGGCAGCACCAGGAACCGCGCCTCGCCGCGCACCTCCACCTTCGGCAACACCGTCACCAGCGTCCGCGCCTGCGCGCGCGCCACGCAGTCCTCGGCGCTCGACGCCTCGGCCAGCAGTTGCACGTTCATCCTAGTGGGGAAGATCACCGTGCGCTCGCCCGCCGCCTCCAGACGCAGGATCTCGGCGGGCGCGATCCACTCGGCGTCCACCGCCTCGCGCCCGTCGGCCGCGGCCACCTGGTCGGCCGGTGCGCGCGCCGCGTAGAACCAGGTGTCGAAGCGCTTCGGCATCATGGTGGGTGTGATCCAGCGGGCGAAGACGGCCAGCCCGTCCAGCCGGAGCCGCACGCCCAGGTCCCGAACCACGTCGATGAACGGCCGCTCGCCCCGGTCCACCGCCGAGCGCACCTCCGGATCGCACACCTCGGCGAAGTCGGAGCCGTCGAGGCCCTCGGCCAGCAGGATGCCCGCCTCTTCGTAGGCCTCGCGGATCGCGCCGATGCGCAGGGTCCGCTGCTCGTCGTCGAACTGGTCCCAGCCCAAGGTGTGGTCGGCCCAAGCCGGGTCCTGGTCGCCCGCATGGGTCTTGCCGCCCGGGAACACCAGGGCCCCCGAGGCGAAGTCGATCTGGTGATGGCGTTTGACCATCAGGACCTCGAACTCCGGCTCGTCCCGGAGGAGCAGGATGGTGGCGGCCGGCTTCGTCTCGGCCGGCTCCTTCTTTGGCGTTTCGCTCATGCCGTTAGCTTGGGCCGGGCCTAGGGCGGAGGCAAGACTGACCCCGGGGAACGGATCAGCCGATCATCACCGCTTCGCGCGCGGGCTCGCGCGGCGCCTGAGCCTTCCCATCCATGCGGGCCAGGAGGTAGTCCACGTCTTCCCGCGAGGCCTGTTCCGGCTGGGTCATGAACCGCTGCAGCATGCGCTCCTGGAAGCGCTCCTGGTCCTTCGAGCCGCCGTCGAATTCCATGGAATGGAAGGTGTCCACCGCCGCACGGAACGCCGGGAACAGGCGCGCCGGCAGGCCAGCGCGCTCGTAGATCGCCCGCAGGCCCAGCGGCCCCGCGTCGTGGATCATCAGCCAGGTGCGGTGATGGGGCACCCCCGCCAGCTCCGCGACGCCCCACTCGAAGAAGGTCATGTGCCCGTGCGCCAGCGCCCGCAACAGCAGCGAGGCGGTGAGCCGCTTCTCGCCGTTCAGGTGGCTGACCAGGCTGCGCACGTCGGCGGTGCGACCCGCCTGGTCCACCGCGTCCACCGTGGCCTGCTCGGCCGCGCCGGTGACGATCTCCAGCGCCGTCGCGGGCGCGACCGCGTGGTGGGTGACCAAGTGGTCGCGGACCCGGTCGGTGACCAGGTTGATCAGGCGCTCGGTGATCGAGAGCGGCAGGACGGTGCGGTAGGCGACCGCCGCCAGCACGCGCTCCGAGGCCTCGAACCGGTCGATCACGCGGCTCAGGCCGGACTCGGTGAAGTGGGCGCCCGGATTGGCGCAGGCCGTGGCGACGGCGCGCTCGCCGCCATGTTCGGCCAGGCTGTCGGTGACGGTGGGGCTGAGTTCCGGCCGCTTGGCGATGGCCGCCTGGCGCACGGGCCCGCCCAGGCGCACGATCTCGGCCAGGTCGGCGTCGGTGAACGCCGGCGAGAAGCTGAGCAGCGGCAGGCAGACGCTTTCCACGTCGCGGGCCAATCGCACGGCCACGTCCCGCGGCACGACGGTGGAGGACCGCAGGGTCTCGGCGATGGACTTGCGCACCAGTTCGGCGGCGTCGGCGGCCATGACCCGCAGGATGTCGGCGGCCAGCGCGCGATCCTCGTCGCTCAGCGGCGCGCGATCCATGCTCTGGCAAAGCTTGCGGGCCGCGAGCGCGCGCTCGTCCGGCGTCGCGCCCTTCACCAGCGTACGGATGTCCTCATCCGTCAGCGCTGACCTGGTCGTCGCCATCCCCGTCTCTCATCCCCATCCGAAGCAGCTTCGGAGTCCCGCGATTCGACATTTGCCCGGCCAAGCTTAACGAGAGGTTGCCAATCGAATCTGTGGATTAAGGATTTCGCGTAACGGGGCGCCAACGGCTGGCTCCGTAGGGT
>Ga0255338_1004783_pt1 | contig 13384 bp, 28 predicted proteins | sample MeOH1_35cm_T4_19_FD_203715 | JGI IMG/M metagenome (GOLD analysis project Ga0255338, IMG submission 203715) | Sandy soil microbial communities from University of British Columbia, Vancouver, Canada - MeOH1_35cm_T4_195 | ecosystem: Engineered > Artificial ecosystem > Sand microcosm > Unclassified ...
CGTTTCCGCTGTGGTGATCATAAAAAGTGATCTCCGTTTCCGCAGGTCGGGGCCTTGATCGTGTGCGGGGTGGTGCGGGGTCGGCCTCGGCCGGTGCGCGGGGCTGCATGGTTATGCGTCGGCCATGCATGGACCTCGGGTCGGATGTGACGGTGGGTCACCATGGGCGGCGGTCGAGCTGGGAGAGGGGGCGGGCGCCGCGGCGCTGGTTGCACAGGCCGCAGCCCATGGGGCAGGGGTTCAGCTCCTGGTTGCCCATGGTGCCGTGGGCGGGGGCGAGGTTGGCGGGGTCGTCGAGTCCGGGCAGGAGCTTGCCGTCGGGGCCGCGGGGCCAGTCTCGGGCGGGGATGATGTGGTCGACGGTGTGGGCGTCGCCGTGGCCGCAGAGGTGGCAGGTGTCGTCGTTGGCGAGGACGGTGGCGCGGTTGCGCCGGTAGGGGCGGGCGCCTGTGCCACTGCGCCCGCTGCTCATGCCCGGGTCCAGTCCAGCGGTCTGCGCTCGTACAGGCCGGCCAGCGGCCCCAGGAACGGGTCGATGCGCTGCGAGCAGTGGCGGTGGAATTCGGCGCCGTGACGACCGCAGAGCAGCAGCGCCGCCCCCGGTGCGTGCCATCTGTCCCCCCACAAGATGGGGGCGCGCAGCTCGCATCGCTCGCGGGCGGGTTCAGTGCACCCGCTGCTGTGCTGGCAGCGGGGCGCGAGGTCGCGCAGGAGGTGCCGTTCGACGCTCCGCCAGGCTTCGACCAGGCCGCGCCGGTCGTGGCTGTGGTCCCTGACCTGGTGGCCGCGGACCTCGTACTGGTGCATGCGGTCGCCGTGCAGCAGCGTCAGCCGGTAGGCATCACCGAGCTGGTCGATGTAGCGCCACAGGGCGGTGAGGTGGGGACCGGGAGTGGGGGTGCCGCAGTGTTGGCACAGGTTGCAGTCTTCGTACTCCGCGCGGCCGGTGGGGTCGTATGGCGTGGAGATGTCGAACGTGACCGGCAGGACCCGGCGGCCGTCGCCGGGGGTGTCGATGACGCCGCAGTTGCCGCAGCGGCGTAGCCAGGGTGCGGTGCTGCCGGGCAGGGCGAGCCGGTAGCCGCGGCGGAACAGGGTGTCCAACGGCGGGCTCTCGGCGGCGGCTGCGATCTCGGCCGGCGATAGTGTGGCGCCGCCTCGCTGTTGGGCGGCCCACCGGTCCTGGCAGCCCTCGGTGGCGTACCAGGCGGATGGGCTGCGGTCGGTGATGCGGTGGCCGCAGCCGCATGCGCAGCGGCCCTCGATGGCGGCGGTGATCTGGTCGACGGTGTCCACTGCTAGACCTCCGGCGGCGTGGTGGTGATGTATGGGGCGAGGTCTGTGGTGTTGAGCCATGCGAGTATGCGGACCAGGCCGTCGGCGTCGGGTCGGCGGCCTTGGCCGAGGCGGGTGCAGGTGGAGGGGGAGATGCCGGCTTGTGCGGCGACGTCGCGCCACTTGAGCCGGCTGTGGCGGCGGCGGCGGTCGAGGGCGACGTAGAGGGCGTCGACGTCGAGGCGGATCATGCGATCAGCGCCTTGGCGACCCAGCGGCGTAGCCGCAGCTCGGCGGGGAGTTGCGTCGCGTGGGCGTGCGCGGCGCGGACAGCGACCGCGGGGTAGAGGTAACGGCGTCCGCGCTCGTCAACTTCCAGCGTCCGGCCGATTCTGCGCACGGCGCACCAGCGGGCGACCTGGGTGCGGTTGATGCCGACCAGCGCGGCGACGTCGGCGGTGGTGAGTAGTTCGGGCCGGGTCACCGTCGCCCCTTGCGCCGGTTGGCGTCGGCTACGAACTCGTCAGCGAGGCGCACGGCCTCGGCGGCGGTCGCGGCCGGTGGGCCTTGGATCGGCCGGGCAGGGTTGTGGTCACCGTGGCGCCACACCTGCCAGGCCCAGCCGGTGGGGTCCCAGACGATGATGCTGGTGTGGCCGTCCGCTTGGCGGATGGCGTGGTGGAGGTAGCCGGATCCGCGTCGGCGGTGCCAGCCGGGGGCGCCGGTGGCGATGGCCTTGTGCATGTCGGCGAGCCGGTCGGCCGCCTCGGGGCCGTGGTGGTGGAGCATCCAGGCGGCGTGTTCGTCGTCGGTGAGGGGTGGGCGGGTGCCGGCGGGGTCGTAGGGGGTGCCGTCGTCGACGAACATGACGCCGACGGTCTCTGGGGGCGGGTTCGGGTCGAACAGGTTGAGGATGCGGGTCACAGGTACGCCTCCGACGGCTGGATGGTGTCGACGGGCTGGATGACGTCGTCGGGCCACGGCTCGCCGTCGTCCTCGGGCCAGCCCTGGTCGTCGTCGTACGGGTCGTCATCGGCCGGCCCACTGCACAGGTACGACCCCCGGGCGACGCCGCAGCCGTGGTCGCAGCGGGGGCAGTCGCAGGAGCCGATGCCGTCGCCGTCGCCGTTGTACGGGTCGGGCAGGCCGCACACGTCGCAGATCACCGGTCAGCCCTCCGCCTGCTCGGCCGCCGTTGCATGGTCAGATCGAGGGAGAGCGGGCGTGGATGCCCCCCTTCGCAGGTCGGGCCTCCGGGGATGCACCAGGGGCAGTCGGGCTCGGGCTCGATGCGGTCGCCGCCCATCAGCCGGTACCGGTCGGGGTGGGCGCGGGCGGCGGCCTGGGCCATGATCGCGTGCTGGATGGCGTGGATGTGGGTGGCCATCTCGGCGAGGTCCCCGGCGCGGGCGGGGCCGTCGCCGGCGATAGCGCACAGGGCGTTCCACAGCTGGGCGGTGAGGTCCATCGCGGTGTGTTCGGCGTCGGTCAGCATGGGTCAGCCCTCGGCCTGGTCGACGCGGTCACCGAGCAGGAAGCGGTCGCCGAGGTCGTTGGAGCTGCACTCGTAGAACCCGGGCGGGGCGGGCGGCCCGTCCAGCTGGCTCAGGTCGATTCCGGCGACCCGGTTGACGGGGCAGTTGAAGAGATCCGGCCGGCAGGCGAGCGGGTGCTTGATGGTCCAACCGTCCTCGCGGATCTGGATGATGTGCCGGTGGTCGTCGTCGGTGGGGGCGAGCCGGCCGGCGGCGGCCAGCGCGTCCAGCACGGCCCGGGCGATGTCGTGCTCCGTCGGCGCGAGCAGCATCCGCGTCTGCACGCCGAGCCACGGGGGCCTGCCAGGCTCGACGGGGTTCTTCTTGGCCTCGGCGACGAAGGTCGACGCGACCAGGTCGACGTCGGCATCGGTGTACGGCGTGGCCATCGGTCAGCCCTCCGCGCCGGCGTCGGCCGGCTGGGCCGGGGTGGGGACGGGCTCGTAGGGGCCGAACAGGCCGCGCCGCCGGTGGGTGGCCAGCTGCTGCACGGGGGCGTTCGGGTCGCGCCGCAGGTTGGCGTAGACGTTCTGGGCGAGGGCCAGAACGTCCTGCGGCACGTGGTGCAGGTAGGTGCCGATCAGCACGCCGTTGCGGGAGGCGGACACGATCGGCTCGACGCTGAGGATGGTGTCGAGGGGTGTGGTGTCGGGGTACCAGCGGACGACGGTGCCGTCGGTGATGGTGGGGCTGACGGTGACGATCATGGGTTGCGTCTCCTGAGGATGTCGGCGAGTAGCCGGGCTCGCAGGGGTCGGGTGCGGGTGCGGCGGATGATGTGGGGCCACGCGTAGCGCAGGACGTGGCGGCGTACCCACGGGCTGGTCAGGTGCGTCACGTGTCGCAGGTGGCCGGGGCCGGATGGTCGGCGGTGTCGGCGTGCTGGAGTACGGCGTCGAGGCGGTCGCGTGCGTCGCGCAGGTCGGCCAGGGTGGCGGCGGTGAGCATCTTGGGCCGCCACAGTGGGTCGTCGGTGAGGGTGTGGAGGCGGCGGGCGGCGGTGGCGGCCTGGAAGGCGGCGCGGCGCACGTCGTCGGCGGTGGTGCTGGTGCCCTCTGGGCGGCCGGTGGTGCGGCGCCGGTTGTCGGTGCTGGCGGGCATGGCGGCCTCCTAGAACGGGCTGATCTGGCGGAGCCACCGCCACGGCGACCCGGGGTCGAGTTGCCGGCGGCCGGTGGTGTTCGGGCCGGGCGTCTCGGGGTCGGGTGGCATGGGCAGGGCTGCGGCGTCGGCCAGGTACGCGGTGTCGGGCAGCGGCGGCAGTGGTTCGCCTGGCCCGGCCACCTGTTCGGGTAGCGGTGCGGTCTCGGCCGGCGCGGCGGGCCGCAGCCTGACGGGCTGGGTAGGCCCGTGTTCCGGCACCAACTCGCCCGGGGTGTCGCCGGGGCTGGCTGGCCGCCAGGTGGCGGCCGGCACGGCCACCTGTTCGGGCACCTCGCCGGGGATCGGCGTGAGGCGGCCGGAGATCAGTGGGTCTGGGCCGGTCCACCGGGGTGCGGAGTGGATGTCCCGCGTCGGTCTGGCGGGCGGCTGCTGGCCGTACTTGGCCCACCAGCACGGGTTGCCGGGGCGGGTGTCGGGGTAGGTGGCGTAGCCGGGTCGGCCGGCGGCGGTGGCGCGCCAGGTGGCGGTGTCGGGGGTCATCGGGTGGCCTCGCTGTTCGGCTGGGGCTGGGGGAGGCGCGCGACGGCGACCATCACGTACTGGGCGGTGGTCTCGTCTGCAGGGACGGGGCCCATCTGGCCGGTGGCGGCGGCGTGCTCCAGGCGGCGCTGCACGTCGAGGGGGACGGGCGCGCCGTGGAAGTTCAGCGGCCGGCCGGTGAGGTAGGCGTCGAGCAGGTGGTGGACGTACGTGGGGGTGGCGCTGTCGATCGCGGCTGGCGGCGCGGTGGTGGTGTGCGGGGTGTCGGTCATGAGGCGTTCCGTTCGCGGAGGTGTGTGGCGCAGGCATCACCGTTGACCGGGTCAGCGGCTACGACGCCTGGGTGCCCGGATGCCTGGCAGGGCACGCAGAGGCCGACGCCGCGGGTGGGCGTCGGTGCCGGCGTGGTCGGCTCGGGGATCGGCGCCGGCGTGGTCCGGGTGGTGTAGCGGGACAGCGGGGCGCGGCGGTGCCCGCGCAGCGTCTGGCGGATGTGGGCTTTGGCCTGGTCGGCGTTCACGGTCGTCTCCTCGCTGGGGACGGGTGCGGGCCACAGGGCGGCCTGGATGGTGGTGGCCGGCCGGGCCGGGCCGGTGCCGGCGATGAGGCGCAGCGGCGGCGGGTCGGGTCTGCTGTCGCCGGCGGGAAACTCGATCTCTGCTACGGCCTCGCACGCGCGCGCAGCGGTGACGGCCGTACGAACATCAGCGACGTGTGATGGGAGGTGCGTAGTTGACCGGGTAGGTGTAGTAGGGGAGGTGGGGGCTATCCCATGGGATAGCCGTACAGGGCCCTCTGCGTAGCCGTACTTTTCGGCGTACGGCTCGCCCTGGGATAGCGGTACAGGCGTCGGCCCGTTGCCCCCTGCACGGCTATCCGTAGGCGTAGCCGTAGACCCCGCCTCGCCACGGTTATCCACAGGCGCGGTACGGCTCGCGCATGGCGTAGCCGTACGCGGGCGCTGCGCCGCGGACCGCACCTCCCGCGCCTCCCGCCGGTACGCGTCCGGGTCCGGCACCTCCAGGTGCTCGAGCACGTCCGGGCCGAGGATCAGCCGGTACTCGTCGCTGCGGCCACGCCGCCGCACCCGGGCCACCAGCTCGATCAGCCCGATGCGGCGCAGCTCGGCCAGGTACTTGCGGGCGGTGGAGTAGCCGATCTCGCAGTCCAACGCGAGCCGGGCCACCCCGCAGTGCACGTCGGTGCCGTCCGAGTCCGCGTATGACCCGACGACCAGGGCGGCGAGCTTCAGCCGGTGGTTGCCCCACCGTGCCCGGCGTACCAGGTCCAGCCAGGCGCCGGCCGTGGCGCCGTAGTCCTCACCACCCCTCATCGCTTGTCCGTCCTCTCTGACCAGCGCGACGACCGCGCGAACGTGCGGCCACCGACCGCGGTGAAGGTCCAGCCGCAACCGTCGAGGCGGCGCACGCCGGCGACGACCGTCCAGGTCTTTCGCCGGCGGCACGCCGCCTCGTAGTCGGTGCGCTGGTTGGTGACTTCCTCCGGGCGCGAGGGGATCAGGTAGTCCCCGCACAGCCGGCACGTGCCGACGAACTCGCCGGCCGCGCACGCCCGCATCCACAGGCTGTGGACGATGAAGCCCTCCGCGTCGACCAGGTGCCGATACAGGCCGTGGTCGAGCGGGTTGAACGTGGGGTGCCCGGTGCCGGGCAGCGCCTCCTGAGCTGGCATCACCGTCCCCTCGGCTGCACGGCGGGCCAGGTCCGGGCGACGATCCGCGCGACGACCGGGATGCACGTCTCCCACTGGGCGTGGTCGATGTCCGACGTCGGCGTGGCGGGCAGGGTGCCGTGCACGGCCGCGCGCACCAGGTGCCGGGCGGCCTCCCGGGCCTGCTGCTCGGTGTGCACGTCCAGCGCCTCGACCAGCAGGAACACCACGGCGTCGGTGTCGGACAGCTGGTTGATGGTCAGCATGTACGGGCCGGCGGGCGGTTTCACCACGACCACGTTGACCGGTGGGCCCTCGGTGGGCCGGATCGTCCAGTCGTCGATGATCTGGCCACGGAACTCCGCGGGCGCCCGGGTGAGGTCGGTGCGGGCGGCCACGCCGGCTTCGCCGGTGACCACCAGGACGGTGGCCAGCGCGGGGGCGGCCATCAGACCCAGCCTCCTGTCAGGAAGTGGGCGATCAGCCACACGCCGCCGCACAGCACGACGGTGCGGGCCAGCCGCAGCGTCCACGTGGGCGTGATCTGCAGCGACGGCAGCACCAGGTTGCCCGACGTCAGCGGGATGACCGTCGGTGACCGGTCGGGCAGGCGAACGCCCAGCCAGGCCCACACGTGCTCCGACAGGGTGTCGCCGCGGCGGCTGTTCAGCAGGGCCACGCCCTCGATGACCACGATGGCGGCGGCCACCGCGATCCAGGCGACGGTGAAGCCGTTCACTTCGGGTCGTCCAGCCACTCATCGCGGCGGCGCTCCGACACCGGCCCGTCGTCGCCCGGGTCGACGCCCGGGATCGTCGGCTCTTCCGCGCCGGGCAGGTTCCGGCCGGCGGCGGCCGGGCCGTCGTCGACCTGCGGCCGGTCGACCGGGTCCGCGGCAGCGTCGAACAGGGTCTCGGCGACCGGGCCGAGGCTGACCAGCTTGCGGGCCTGGTCCAGCATCTGCCGGCCCTGCTCGGCGGCGTCCTCCGACAGCGGTTCGATCGCGAGGAACTTCACCCGGGGCGACAGCGGCTCGCCGGGGCCGGGGATGGTGGCGCCGGCGAACGTCACGATGCCGACGACGACGTGCCGGCCGAGCTGGTTGCGGATCAGCTCTTCGGCGATCCGCTCCAGGCCGTTGTTGGGTCGTTCGTCCTTGCTGAAGGTGCCGGAGATGGTGACAGCGGTCATGGCTGGTCCTTCCTGTCGGCCGGCTCCGCCGGCGGGTGGGCGTCGGGGCCGGTGGTGTAGCTGGCGCGGCATGCGCCGCAGTGGTGCTGTCCGAGGTGGGTGCCGGTGGTGGGGTCGACCCGGCGGGCGCAGCGGTGGACGTGGGTGGCGCCGGTCAGCGTGCCGGCGGTGCCGGCCACCGCGGCGGCGCCGCAGATCCCCTCGGCGGACGACTGCCCGGGGGCTGGCGGCATCGGGTCGGGCCGGTCGGCAAGCATCACCAGCGCGGCCAACAGCAGGCCTCGCGTGACGTCCGGGTCGGCTCCCTCGACCAGCGCGACCAGGGTGCCGCTGGGGCACTTCGGCAGCGGGCATCCGCTGTCGTCGACCCAATGCCGGCGCACCCGGGCGGCCAGGTCGCGCACCACCGCCGTCTGCTGGTCCAGATCGGAGATGTACTGGGCGATGTCCGCTGGCGTCGTCGCCGCAGCGGCGCTGGTCTCCCCCGTCCCGGACGGCTCTGGCAGCGGGGTGGGGGAGGTGAGCTCCAGCCGCACGTGCTCGACCAGACGGATCGGGTAGCCGCCCATCGCGGCCGCCACCGATTCGTACTGGTCGCACCACATGGTGCCGAACGCGGCGACCATCAACGCCCTGGCCTGTTTCTGGTCGGCGGCGACCACCGTGGCGTAGTGGTCGTCGAGCTTGCGGCCGGTGAACGGGCAGACGTGCCCGTACCCGAACGTGAACACCTGCGTGATCACGCGATACCTCCCGCCGTCGGGATGGAGTTGGTTTCGGGCCGAAGGTGGAAGTCCGGCCAGGCGATGTCGCCGAGGACCTTGGCCCGCCAGCGGGGGACCGGGCCGGGCAGCAGGGGCCGCCCGTACCGGTGCAAGCCCATGGCCAGTAGCCACAGCGCGTCGGCCTGGTCGTGGTCGTTCGGATGCGCGACGTGCCGCAGCTGGCTGCGGGCGGTGGCCAACATCAGGTCCTTGTCGGCGGCGCCCGAGTTGGTGGCGTACTTCTTCAGCTGCTTGTCGTTGACCACCACGTACGGGACGCCGCGGCGGTAGAGGCCGTCGAGGATGACGCCGTGCAGCTCGGCCAGGCGCAGCGCCGTGTCGCCCTTCGCGCCCTGGAACACGGCCTCCACGACGGCGAGCGTGTTGGTGGTGATGCACGGCCAGATCGGGGCGGTGATCTGCCCCCACCGGGCCGGCCGAGGCCGGGTCTCCGGGCTGGTGTGGATGGTGTCGAGGTAGATGCGGCCCTCCCGCCACACGGCCACGCCGGTGGCGGCCAAGGCGGCGTCGATGCCGATGACGGTCGTGACAGTCACCGCGACCGCCTCACCGCGAACCACCAGATGCGGTCGCCCACCCGGGCAGCCAGGCCGCACCGTCCGTTGCCGGCCCGCCGGCGGACCCAGCCGAGACTGGCCGGCCAGCTCCGCGTCCGGCCCCGCCGCTCGCTGGCCGCCGACGCGACGACCCCACCGTTGATCCGTATCTCTTTCATCGCTGCCGCCTCTTCTTGAGGTCTCTGCGGTGCACCCGCCGGCGGCAGGCGGCGGTGTTGATGCACACCCACCGCTGCCCGCCGCTGCGCCGGGACGTGGTCAGCGGGGCCACGTCGGACCCGCACCGGCAGCACATGCGCGCCTTCACGCGACCCCCTGGGTGGCCAGCTGCACGCGCAGCGATTTGATCTCCGCGTCCTGCTCGGCCAGCAGGATCAGCGCCGCTACGGCCAGGTCGAACCGGTGGTGTTCGCACACCCGGCCGAGGTGGCGGATGACCGGGACGCCGGGGCACGCCGACCCGGCCGGGCAGCCGGCGTCGAGGTGCTGGCGGACCTGGCCGGCGAGGTCGCGTACCTCGGCGCGGCGCTGGTCGATCGCGGCCTGAACGCGCGGCTGCGCCAGGTGACTGGCGGGGAAGTGGTCCGGATCGGTCATGTCGGCAGTCCTCGGTGGATCGTGATGGTCGGGGTGAGTGCGTCGACGACGAACGCGGCGGCCTTGCGGACCTGCGCGATCCACTCGGGGCTGCACTGCCCGCAGGGGGTATCGCCGGCGAGGATGGCGCGGAGGTCGGCGTGCAGGGCGCGCAGCGGCCCCAGCACGTCCGCCGGCAGCGGCACGATCTCGGTGTCGCGGCCGTAGTCGTCCCAGCCGGTGATCACCACCGGGCCGGCGTAGGGCTGCTGCGAGGCGCCGCAGCACATCAGCAGCAGGGACCCGACCACGTTGCGCGGCAGGCCCGCCCGGAAGCCGACGTCGTTGACGAAGCCCCGGGCGCCGGCCAGCCTCAGCCGCACCTGGTCCTTGCCGCCGTCGCCCACCTCGGCGTTGATCGCGTCGAGGGTGGGCGTCTGGTCGCGGATGTGCAGCGCGCCGTCAGTGTCGATCACCAGGTACGTCACGCCGTCGCCCCCGATCCGGTCAGCCGGCGCACGGCGTGGATCTCCACCTTCGGGTCGACGCGCATCACCAGGGTGCGTTCGCCGTCCGGGGCGACCACGATCGTCGGCTTGTCGGCGCTGGCGTTACGCACCGCGTACGCGCACGCCGCGCCCTTGTCGATGAAGGTGCGCGTCCAACCCTGGGCGTCGTTCACCGTCCAGTCCTGGAGCTGCTGCGCCGGCGTCGTCACGACGGCACCCCCGACCCGGGCTGTGCGGTCTTCACGTCGGACCAGTCCGCACCGCCCGGGTCACCGCCGCGGGGCGGCAGGTCGTCGACCAGCTCCGCGTCGACCACGTCGTCCGGCGAGCCGCCGTAGGACCGGGCCGGCCGGTCCGGGATCCCGGCGAACCCGGTCGACGCGCCGGCTTCCGACGACGCGAGCTGCCACCGGTACTCGGCCGAGGTGGGCACGAACGTCTCCAGTCGGTGCAGCGCCGACTTCTTCCACATCGGCACCGTGTTCGGGCCCTCATCAGGCCACGGCGGTCCCCAGAAGTTCCCGCCGCCGGCCTTGCGGCCGGACGGGGACATGGCCCGGATGCGTGCGATGTCGTGTCGGTTCAGCCACACGACCTGCGACGTGGCGCCGCCCATCAGCGTCGCCCACGCGTACGCCGCCTTGAGCGGGCCGCGGTCCTCGGGTGAGGCGAACTCGTCGAAGTCGTGATCGGGCAGCCGCATCCGGGTCGGGTTCCACCGCAGCACCGGGTCGCGCTCGCGGCCGACCTCCACGCGCACGGCCTGGACGCCGCCGGCGCGGTACATGCGCTCGATGACGCCGTGGTAGGTCTCGATCCCGACGATCGTTTTCCCGCCGGGGGCGTTCTTGTCGTTGAACGCGGTCAGCGCGAACACCTTCGGCACCGGCACGTGCCCCAGCACCGCGCACTCGCGCAGCGCCAGGATCAGCGACGCCGGATTGACGCTGGCGGCCTGCCGCAGGTACTGGTCACGGCGCACGTACGCGGCGGCCAGCCCGACGAACGCGCCCACGTTGACGTGCCGGGGCACCACCTGCGCGAAGTCGCCTTCGTAGCTGGCGATGAAGTCGGACAGGGTGCCCTTCTTCTTGACGGCGACCTCGCCGCCTGGCTTGGTCTCCTCACCGGGCATCGGCGGGCACCTCCTCATGGATGTCGACCACGCGGTACGCGGTCTGCTTGAAATCGGTGCCGGCCCACACCGTTTGCTGCCGGCAGAACAACCGCAGCAGCGCGGTCACGACGGTCGACCGGTCCTTGCCGATCGGGCCGATGCGCTCCAGGTCGACCACCAGGTGCACCCGCACCCGCTCAGGCGGCGCGCTGATCTCAAGCGGCGCGCTGGTCTCCACGGGTCTCACCGCCCTTCGCGGCCAGGTCGGCGCGGATACGGCGCAGCCGGGCCAACTGGCGGCGCTGCTTGCGGCTGACCCGACGACGGCGGGGCCACTGCTGCTCCGGGCGGCGGTCGTCAGCGGCCATCGTCGGCACCCCCGTCCCGCAGCCGGTCGCCGACGTAGCGGGTGTCGACACTGCCGAGCCGGGCGAGGTCCGCACGGCGCAGGATCGCGGCGCGGGCCTGCGACTCCTGGTGGCCCGCCTTGTGCGCCAGCCGCCGCCGCTGCCGAGGGGTCAGCTCGTACGGCGGGCCGTTCTGGTCCTGGTAGACGCCGATCCGCTCGACGTAGCCGAGGCCGGGCGCGGACCGGCCACGCGCGCCGGCGAGCCGGGCGGCGACCGCCGGGTCCGGGCGCAGCGGCGGCACCGCGCCGGTCAACGGGGTGTGGTGGCCGTGGCGGCGGCCGATGCGGGCCACGCCGCGCATCACCCGCTGGCCGATCTGGCCTCTCGTCTTCCTCACTTCTGCTTCCTCCTGAGCTGATCGACCATGCCGGCGGCCACCTCGTAGCTACGCCGCTTGTAGACGACGCGGTGCGCGACCCGCCGCCCGTCCGGGTCGACCGCGTACTGGGCGCGGCCCATCCGGTCACGCACCCGGTTCTTCGCCTCCTCGGCCCGCGCCTTCGCCGCGTCCAGCGCGTCCAGCGCCTCCACGAACTCGGCGGCCAACGCCGCGGGCAGGAACTCCTCGGTGTCCTCATCCACGGCCGGGTGCAGCTGGGAGAGGGTCGCGGCGGTCGCCTCGTGCCCGTCGATGTCGGGCGGTGCCCCGGCCTCCAGGCCGGCGACGAACGCGCGGCCCTCGGCCAGCCAGCCGGCCATCTCGGCGCGTGCGGCGTCGTCGTAGTCGACGCGGTAGGCGTGCTCTTCGCGGACCAGCCAGCCGCGCGGCGCGCCGAGGATTTCGCACTGCACCAGCAGCTGCACCCGGTGATGCGCGGGCACCTGGTCGGTGCCCGGCTTCCCCCAGCCCCGGCCGCCCTTGTCGGACTTGCACTCCACCGGCTCGATGTGCACGCCGCCGCGGTCGTCGAAGTTGTGCAGCCCGCGGGTGTCCCGGTGGACCAGGCAGTCTCCGCCGTGCGTGCACAGGTCCGCGTCGCTGGCGACGGCGATGAAGTCGGGGGTGCAGCACAGCCACTGCTCGACCGGGTGGCCCCACAGTGCGGCGCCGGGCCGCACCACCAGCAGCTCCGGCCGGTCCTCGGCGAACAGGCCGGCGATGCCGGCCTCCACCGCGTGCCCGTACCGCTGCCGGCGGCCGGCCGGGTCCCGCTCCCAGTCGGGCTGCTTCGCCCAGTACAGGGAGAACGGGGAGGAGTGCGGGCTGAGGCCCAGGACGGCGGCCAGCTCGGACGCGCCGACGCGGTAGCCGTCCGGGCCGCGCCGGCGGGCCTCCAGCCACACGTCCTCGCCGGCGTCGGGTGGCAGCAGCGGGACCGCGGCGGTGCGCGGGGACCGGCCGAACCGGGCCACCGCCCGCTTCGCGTCGCCGTTGCTTAACGGCACCACGCTGCGGGCCCTCATCGGATCCGCTCCCAACGGATCACCTCGTAGCGGCCGAACCCCTGGGACCGAGACGCGCCGATGCCCTGCTGCTCGCCGGTCAGCCACAGCAGCGCCCATTCCTCCTCGCTGAACACGTGGTCCGTGGCGACGGTGAACGACACCTTGGCGTCGTCGACGTACTCCTCCAACTGGATGCCAGAGCCACGCCAGGTGTGGACGAACCGCTGGGCGACGCCGCTCGGGCTGGCCACGCCGAGGGCGATGTGGTCCTCTTGGACGAACACGTGCTCGGCGAAGAAGGCCCGGGTGCCCTTCTTGGACGGCCCCCAACGATCCTTCGGCCAGCGCACGTTCGCGGCCTCCTTGATGCCGGCCTTGACCTGCCGGCCTTCGATGTAGAGGCCCTGGTCGTCGCGGCGGAAGCCGTTGAGGTGCTTGTTGCGGGCCAGCTCGTCAGCGGCGGCGTCGGCGCTGATCCCGCGCTCGGCCATGATCTCGGCGACGGCTTCGCGGATCAGGTCGTCGCCGGCGGCGAGCTTGGTGCGGATCCAGTTCTCGGCGACCCGGGGGTCGGAGGGGGTGCCGCCGGCGATGCGGCCGACGTGGAGGGTCGCGGCGAACAGGTACGGATAGGCCTTGGCCCTGTACTTGTCGAACACGGACACGTGATCACTCCTCACGGTTGGGGTTGTCGGGGTGGGCGGGGGTGACGTTGGCGCGGGCAGGGC
>Ga0255338_1004784_pt1 | contig 13371 bp, 10 predicted proteins | sample MeOH1_35cm_T4_19_FD_203715 | JGI IMG/M metagenome (GOLD analysis project Ga0255338, IMG submission 203715) | Sandy soil microbial communities from University of British Columbia, Vancouver, Canada - MeOH1_35cm_T4_195 | ecosystem: Engineered > Artificial ecosystem > Sand microcosm > Unclassified ...
CCGTGGTGCGTCGCGCACCACGCGTCGCGCTGCGGGGATGATGCGGCGAGGAAGATCGGGACCAGCTTGATCAGCTGGGCCTGGGTGGCGGCGTACTCCTCGATGTCCTTCTGAACGATCGCGCGCAGCAGTGGGTTGGTCCGGGTGGCGGCGAGCGCCTCGGCGTGCCGCCAGACCATCTCGCGCCAGCCGCGCATGATCGTGGAGACCACGAGCTCGTCGACGGGCCCGAGGTCGAGCTTGTTGAACATCGGGTCGAAGCGTGCGGCCTCCTCGTCGAAGACCGGGTGGTAGAGCTGGTCGAGCCGTTGGTTGTAGGCGTTGTGGTCGGGCTTGTGGGTGCTGCCGTCGGCGGCGGTGAGCCCGACCTTCTCCAGAACGTAGGGGAAGTCGTTGTTGATGTGCGCGTTCATGTTCAGCATGAAGTCACCGAGACCGGACATCGTCCGGTCCTGGCTGGCGCGCAGCGCGATCCGCCAGGCGTGCGGCACGGCGGTCGTGCGACCGGCTCGCCAGGTGTCCATCGTGTCGAAGTACATCTGCGCGAACACAGCGTCGATCTGCGTGAGCCAGCCGCGGTCGGCGAAGTAGCCGCTGTCGGCGGCGGCCTTCACGTTCTGGGTCACCCGCAGGTAGGCGAGCGAGAAGATCGCGTCGTGGCTGCAGCTCGCGGCGAGGGGTGCGAGCCGGTTCTCCATCTCGTCGATCACGTCGACGATGCACTGCGGGTCACCGGTGGTGCAGATCGGTCCGGTGTAGGGCCGGTACGGGGTCGGCAGTGCCCCGAGCAGGGAGATGACCGGATCGAGGATGGTCGGACTCAGCAGCTGGGCGAGCGGATCGCCGCCCCCGACGGGCTCGGTGTCGGCCTGGGCCGGCGGGGTGGCGACGGTGAGCGTGAGCGCGGCGGCGAGACCCAGGACCACAGCCCTGAGCGAGCGGCCCCGGAACGAGCGCAGCTGCATGTGCTGACCAACGACCGCCCCCGTGCCCGGCTACGCGACCGGCCGGGCGGCTAGGCTCCGACCGTGACCCAGGAGCACCGACACAAGGCCGGGTTCGAGACGCGTGCGATCCACGCGGGCTACGAGCCTGACGAGGCGACCGGGGCGGTCATCCCGCCCATCTACGCGACCAGCACCTACAAGCAGGACGGCGTCGGCGGGCTGCGCGGCGGCTACGAGTACAGCCGCTCCGGCAACCCCACGCGGACGGCCCTCGAGGGCAACCTCGCGGCCCTCGAGGAGGGCGAGCGCGGCTTTGCGTTCGCCTCCGGGCTGGCCGCCGAGGACACCTTGCTGCGCTCGGTGCTCAGCCCCGGCGACCACCTCGTCATCCCCGACGACGCGTACGGCGGCACCTTCCGGCTGATCGACAAGGTCGGGCGCCCATGGGGCCTCGAGCACAGCCCCGCCCCCGTCTCGGACATCGACGCGGTGCGCGCCGCGATCCGGCCCGGCCGGACGAAGGCCGTGTGGGTCGAGACGCCGACGAACCCGCTGCTCAACATCGGCGACATCGAGGCCCTGGCGGCGGTCGCCCACGAAGCCGGCGCCCTCCTCGTCGTCGACAACACCTTCGCCTCGCCGTACCTGCAGCAGCCGCTCACCCTCGGCGCGGACGTCGTCGTGCACTCGACCACGAAGTACTGCGGCGGCCACTCCGACGTCGTCGGCGGCGCCCTCGTCGTGCGCGACCTCGAGATCGCCGAACGGATCGGCTTCCACCAGAACTCCATGGGTGCCGTGGCCGGGCCGTTCGACGCGTGGCTGGTGCTGCGGGGCCTGAAGACGCTCGGCGTCCGGATGGACCGGCACTGCGACAACGCGGAGCGGGTCGTCGACTTCCTGGTGTCGCACCCGCAGGTCGCCCACGTCATCTACCCCGGGCTCGAGTCCCATCCCGGTCACGCCGTCGCGTCCAGGCAGATGAAGCGGTACGGCGGCATCGTGTCCTTCCGGGTGCGCGGCGGAGAGGAGAAGGCCCTCGACATCTGCGAGAAGGCCGAGGTGTTCACGCTCGGGGAGTCGCTGGGCGGCGTGGAGTCGCTCATCGAGCATCCCGGCCGGATGACCCACGCGAGCGTCGCGGGCACCGACCTCGAGGTGCCGGCCGACCTGATCCGGCTCAGCGTCGGCATCGAGACCGTCGACGACCTGCTCGCGGACCTCGAGCGAAGCCTTGGCTGACGGGCTGGCCTGATGACCGAGCCCGACGTCCGGTTCAGCCTGGCCAACGAACGCACCCTGCTGGCCTACCAGCGCACCGCGATCGGGCTGATCGCGGCGGCGGTCGCAGTGGTGCACTTCCTCGACGAGGAGGTGCTCGCCCTCGTCCTCTCCGGCACCCTGCTGGCCAGCGGCGCGGTGGCGGCCGTCGGCGGTCTGCTCCGCTTCCACGCGGCCGACCGGGCGATCCGCGACGGCCGGCCCCTCCCGGAGGGACGGACGCCGCTGCTGCTCACCGGCGGCCTGGTCCTCTGCCTGGTCGTGGCGGCCGTCTACGTCGTCGTGTCGGCCTGATGGCCCACGTCGTCTGCGTCGACTTCGGGTCGACGTTCACCAAGGCGGCACTGGTCGACCTCGACCGCGGGGAGCTGGTCGCGACCACCCAGCACCGCACCACCCTCCCGGGCCCGACCGGTGAGGGCGACGTGCTCGACGGGTACGACGCGTGCCTGGCCGCCCTCGAGGCCGCCCACCCCGGAGCGAGAGCGGCGCGCACCCTGGCCTGCTCGTCGGCCGGCGGGGGCCTGCGGATCGCCGTGCTGGGCCACGAGCTCCTCGTCACCGCCGAGGCCGGCCGCCGCGTGGCGCTGTCCAGCGGCGGCAGGGTGGTCGCCGCCCTCAGCTCGGCACGCGCGCCCGGTGAGCTCGCCGCCGTGCTCGCCGAGGAGGCCCCCGACGTGCTGCTGCTGACCGGCGGCACCGACGGCGGCGACAGCGAGGCCGTGGTGGGTGCGGCGCGCGAGGTCGTCGACTGCGGGTGGGGCGGGCCGGTCGTGGTGGCCGGCAACGCCGAGGCCCGTACGACGGTCGCGACGATCCTCCGCGACCTGCCGCACGTCATCGCCGACAACGTCGTCCCCCGGATCGGGGTGCTCGCTCCCGAGTCCGCACGTCACGCGATCCGGGAGATGTTCCTGGCCCACGTGATCGGCGGCAAGCACCTGAGCCGGCGGGCGACCGCCGACGGGCAGCAGTTCGCCTCGATGGTGCTCGGCGCGACCCCCGACGTCGTGCTCACCGGCGTCGAGCTGCTGGCCGGCGAGGTCGGCGCCACCGCCCCGGGCGCCGGGGTCGTGGTGGTCGACGTCGGCGGTGCCACCACCGACGTGCACTCCGTGGTGGTCCTCGACCCCGAGGAGGCCGGGCTGTCCCGCGAGGTCGTCGCGGTCACGCCGGTCACGCGGACCGTCGAGGGCGACCTCGGCATGCGCTGGAGCGCGGCCAGCACCGCCGACGCCGCGGTCGCGGCCGGGCTCGCCGACGCCGACCTCGTCGACGCCGCGTGGAGGCGGACCGCCGACCCGGCGTACCTGCCTGACGACGCAGTCGGCCGGGAGCAGGACGAGCGGCTCGCCACGGCCGCCGTCGTGCTGGCGATGCGCCGCCACGTCGGCCGGTCGCGCGTGGTGCTGTCGCCGGACGGCCGCGTCGTCGAGCGCACCGGCAAGGACCTTCGCGCCGTCGACCTGCTGGTCGGCTCCGGCGGCGTGCTGCGCGCGGCGGACGCAGCGACCGCGACCCGCATCCTCGGTGCCGCCACCGGCCACGACCCCGACGGCTGGCAGCTGCCCGAGCACCCGCGGGTCGTCGTCGACTCCGACTACGTGCTGGCCGCCGCCGGACTCCTCGGACTCAGTGACGACCCCGACGCGCGCGCACAGGCTCGGCGACTGGTCTGCAATAGCCTGTCGAGGTGGCGATGAAGCGGGGCATGGGACAGCGCTGGCGGGAGCGGCAGGCGCGGGAGGAGGCCGAGCTCGAGGCCGAGGAGGCCTCGGAGCTGGCCGAGCAGGATGCCGAGGAGCGGCTGCGTGAGCGGCTGCTCCAGCAGCTCACCCACCAGTGGGAGCAGGTGCGTGAGGCCCGGCGTCGCGAGGAGCCGGTGATCGAGTCCGGCCCGTCCAACTTCTCCCGGGCCCAGGTGCCCTGGGCCTACGACCTCGCCGCAGCCTGGGCCTGGCGGTTCATCGTGATCGCGGTCGCGCTGCTGATGATCCTGTGGACCCTGAAGTACTTCGTGGTCGTCGTCTTCCCCGTCGTGATCGCGCTGTTCATCGCGGCGCTCACCGCCCCGGTTGTGTCGTTGCTGGAGCGCGTGTACGTCCCGCGCAAGCTCGCATCGTTGCTCGTGGTCATCGGCGGCTTGGCGATCGTCGCGCTGCTGCTCACCTTCGTCGGCCAGCAGGTGGCGTCGAGCATCGACCAGCTGTCGAACAAGGTCTCCGGTGGCCTCGGCGAGATCCGCGACTGGCTGCAGACCGGGCCGCTGCACGCCAGCGACTCGCAGATCAACGACGCGATCACGAACGCGCAGAACTGGATCGAGGCCCAGGGCAAGGACCTCGCCACGCGCGCCAGCGACCTGAGCACGACGCTGAGCCACATCGTCGCCGGGTTCTTCATCATCTTGTTCTCGACGTACTTCTTCCTCGCCGACGGCCATGTCATCTGGGCCTGGGTGGTGCGGATCTTCCCGCGCGCCGCCCGCACCCGCGCGGACTCGTCGGGCCGGGTCGCCTGGCGGTCACTCACGCAGTTCGTGCGCGCCACCGTCCTGGTCGCCGGCACCGACGCGATCGGGATCATGGTCATCGCGGCGATCCTCAAGGTGCCGCTGGTCAGCGCGATCGGTGTGCTGGTGTTCCTCGGCGCGTTCGTGCCGCTGATCGGTGCGTTCCTGTCCGGCACCGTCGCCGTCCTGGTCGCGCTCGTGGCCCAGGGGCCGATCGTCGCGCTGGTGATGCTCGGCGGGGTCGTGCTGGTCCAGCAGATCGAGGCGCACGTGCTGCAGCCGTTCCTGATGGGCCGGTTCGTCTCCGTCCATCCCCTCGGCGTCATCCTGGCGATCGCGTGCGGTGTGCTGGTCGCGGGCATCGTCGGCGCCCTCGTCGCGGTGCCGCTCGCGGCGGCGCTGAACGCGGTGGTCCAGCACCTGGCCGCCTACACCGACGTGGGGGAGCCCGGCGAGGAGGCGGCCGCCGACGACGTCGCCGGCGGTCCGCGGCTCGCCGCCGAGAGCCAGGGGGAGTCGTCGTGAGCGACCTGTCCATCGCCGACGTCGAGGCCGCCGCGGAGCTGCTGCGCGGCACCGCGATCACGACCGCGATGGAGGAGTCGCGCTGGCTCTCCTCGGCCGTCGGCGGCCCGGTGCTGCTCAAGTGCGAGAACCTCCAGCGCACCGGCTCGTTCAAGATCCGCGGCGCCTACGTGCGGATGTCCCGGCTGTCCGCCGAGGAGCGCGCGCGCGGCGTCGTCGCCGCCTCGGCCGGCAACCACGCCCAGGGAGTGGCGCTCGCGGCGCAGATGCTCGGCATCCGGGCGACCGTGTTCATGCCCGAGGGGGCGCCGATCCCGAAGCTCAACGCCACCCGTGGGTACGGCGCCGAGGTGATCTTCCACGGCGCGATCCTCGATGAGGCGCTGACCCGTGCGATCGAGTACGCCGAGGAGACCGGAGCCGTCCTCATCCACCCGTTCGACCACGTCGACATCGTCGCCGGCCAGGCGACGGTCGGCCTGGAGATCCTGCAGCAGGCCCCGGCCGCTGCCAGCGTGCTGGTCCCGACCGGGGGCGGCGGCCTGGTCGCCGGCATCGCGCTGGCCATCAAGGCGCACCGGCCCGACATCCAGGTGATCGGCGTGCAGGCGGAGGGCGCCGCGGCGTACCCGGGCTCGCTGCGGGCCGGCACTCCCGTCGCCCTGAAGGCGATGACGACGATGGCCGACGGCATCGCGGTCGCCTGCCCGGGCGTGGTCCCGTTCGCCGAGATCCGTGACCACGTCGACGACATGATCACCGTCTCCGAGGAGTCGATCTCGCAGGCGCTGGTGCTGCTGCTCGAGCGTGCCAAGCTGGTCGTCGAGCCGGCCGGCGCGGTCGGCGTCGCGGCCGTGCTCGACCACCCCGACCGGTTCCCGACCCCCGCCGTCGCCGTGCTGTCCGGTGGCAACATCGACCCGCTGCTGCTCGGGAAGGTGATCCGGCACGGCATGGCCTCGGCCGGGCGCTACCTCAACATCCGGGTGCGGATCCCGGACCGCCCGGGCGGGCTGGCCCGGCTGCTGGTGCAGCTCGCGGACGTGGGCGCCAACGTGCTCGAGGTGGTGCACCAGCGCACCTCGATGGCGCTCAGCGTCGACGAGGTCGAGGTGCACGTGCAGCTCGAGACGCGCGGCCGCGAGCACGCCGAGACCGTGCTCGCCCGGTTGCGCGAGCACGGCTACCCGGTGAGTCAGCCCTCGTAGGGGACGGCCTCGACGATCTCGACCTCGAGGGTCTTGCCGTTGGGCGCGACGTACTCGACCGTGTCGCCCTTGCTCTTGCCGTTGATCGCCTCGCCGAGCGGCGACTGCGGGGAGTAGACCTCGAGGTCGTCGTCGTCGCCCTTCATCTCGCGGGCGCCGAGCAGGAACTTCTCCTCCTCGTCGTCGCCGACGAAGCGGTAGGTGACGACCATGCCGGGCTCGACGACGCCGTCGTTGGCCGGCGTCTCGCCGACCTGGGCGCGCTTGAGCATGTCCTCGAGCTGGGCGATCCGCCCGTCGAGCTTGCCGAGCTCCTCGCGCGCGGCGTGGTAGCCGCCGTTCTCCTTGAGGTCACCCTCGTCGCGCGCGTCGCTGACCTTCTGGACGACGGAAGCACGGCCGGGCCCGCGGAGCTCCTCGAGCTCGGCGTGCAGTGCGTCGTACTTCGCCTGGGTCAGCCAGACTCCAGTGCGCTCGTCGGCCTGCGTCATGGCAGTCACTCCTGTGTCGCTGGTGTCGTGTCGGTGCCGGCTCTCGCTCGCCCCGTACGGGATCGCTCGACCGCCGGGTGGAGAGAAGGATCAAGCCTAGCAAGCGCCCTCAGCGCGTGCAGCGCACCAGCGTGGCGGTCGTGGCGCGGCGCTCGGTCCGGATCGGGATCCACGTCCCGCGCGCCGCGCGCAGCTCGTCGGCGGTGACGTTCAGCTCGCCGACGATCGTGTGGTCCTCGGCGGTCGCCCGCAGCAGGCAGGTCCCGTCGACCTCGTCGTCGCGGAACCGGGCGGCCACCTTCACACGCACCTCGTGCGTGCTGACCACGTCGAAGGACGTGACCGTCGCACTGATCGCCGGCGTGCCCTGCAGGAAGCCGGCCCACACCGCCCAGCCGAGGAGTGCCGCGACCAGGACGCCGCCCGCCACCAGGGCAGGCCAGCGCGGGCGCCGCCGGTCGGTGCCGTAGCGCTGCGTCAGGCTCTTGGGCGGTATTTCCGTGGGGCCGGTCACGACGTCGATCCTAGGATGGGCAGCATGTCTGACCCCGGGCAGTCCCGCCTGCGCCTCATGCACGTGCACGCGCACCCCGACGACGAGTCGAGCAAGGGCGCGGCCACGACGGCCAGGTACGTCGCCGAGGGCGTCGACGTCCACGTCGCCACCTGCACCGGTGGCGAGCGCGGTTCGGTGCTCAACCCCAAGATGGACCGCCCTGACGTGCTCGCGAACATCACCGAGATCCGCCGCCAGGAGATGGACCGGGCGCGGGAGATCCTGGGCATCACCCAGGACTGGCTGGGCTTCGTCGACTCGGGCTGGCCCGAGGGCGACCCGAAGCCGCCGCTGCCGGAGGGCTGCTTCGCGCTGGTGCCGCTCGAGGAGGCGGCCGAGCCGCTGGTGCGGCTGATCCGGTCGTTCCGCCCGCACGTGCTCACGACGTACGACGAGAACGGCGGCTACCCACACCCCGACCACATCCGCTGCCACGAGGTGTCGATGTACGCCTACGAGGCGGCTTCCGACCCGGAGCGCTACCCCGACGCCGGGGAGCCCTGGCAGGTGCTGAAGCTCTACTACCAGCACACCTTCAACCGGCCGCGGACCCAGGCGATCCACGACGAGATGATCCGCCGGGGGCTGGAGTCGCCGTACGCCGAGCGCCTCAAGGAGTGGAAGCCGGACCCGGCGCACGATGCCCGGATCACGACTCGGGTGCCGTGCGCGGAGTACTTCCCGGTGCGTGACCGGGCGTTGATCGCGCACGCCACCCAGATCGACCCGGACGGTCCGTGGTTCCACGTGCCGCTCGAGGTGCAGCAGTCGGTGTGGCCCACCGAGGACTTTGAGCTGGTGAGGAGCGCCGCGCCGGTCCAGCTCCCGGAGGACGACCTGTTCGCGGGCCTCCGGGCGCTCGCCTCGCAGGACTCATGAGCCCCGCGACCACCACCTGACCCGGTGGTCCCGGCCCGCGGCATGACTTTCGGCGCGAGCGGGTAGGACCGAAGGTGAAGGCCGGAGGTCAGTGATGAGCACGAGGGACAGGTCCGGGCGGCACCAGTGGGGTCCGGCGCCGTCGGGCGAGAGCCGCCATGTCAGCGAGTGCCGCCGGTGCGGCCTCCAGGAGGTCGCCGACTGGTACGACGCGCCGGACGGTGCGCCGGTCGAAGTGGTCCGGTGGGTCACTCCGGGCGGTGACGTGCTGGCCGTCCAGCCCCTCGACAGCCGCCAGGGCCCGCCCGCTGCGGCGCGCGACCGGCTCTTCGAGCCCGCCGTCGCGGCGCCGCCGACCGTCGAGGCGATCACGCTCTGCCCCGGGCATCCCGGGGCCTGGGGATCCTGAGACACTGGGGCCATGAACTCCTTCGTCCTCGCCTTGTCCGGGCTCGTTCCGATGGCAGACAAGGTCCCGTCCGAGGAAGAGATCGGCACCGGCTGGATGTACTTCGTCCTCTTCGTGCTGCTCGTCCTGGCGATCGCGTTCCTCGGCTGGAGCCTGACCAGGCACCTGCGCAAGGTGCGCCACAACGCCGAGACCGGCGTCTTCGGCGCGGACGACGCCCCCCGCTGACCGGGCCGGACCACCGCGGACCAGTAGCAGGTCAGGACAGGACTCTCGACCCTCGATCCGCGACTCCTGGCGGCGCGACGATGAGACATGGTGCCCACGCTCCGCAGCTTCCGGGTCTTCATCAGCTCGACCTTCGACGACCTCGGGGCCGAACGAGACGCACTGCAGCGTGGCGTCGAGGTGGACGGCACCCGGCAGGAGGGCGCGTTCGCGCGCCTCCGGCGACTCTGCGAGGCGCGCGGTGCCCGCTTCCAGGCGGTCGACCTCCGCTGGGGCGTCAGTGACGAGGCGGCGCTCGACCAGCGCACGGTCCCGCTCTGCCTCGCCGAGGTGGAGCGCTGCCGACGGCTGAGCCCGCACCCCAGCTTCGTCGCGATCCTCGGCGACCGCTACGGCTGGCGGCCGCTGCCCTACGCCCTGTCGGTCGCCCAGTGGGACCAGGTCTGCGCCGGCCTGCAGGGCGACGACCTGGAGCTCGTCCGGACCTGGTACCGCCGCGACGACAACGCCGTCCCGCCGGTCGCGGTCCTCCAGCCGCGGGTGGGACGGGACGGTGAGCCCGAGGCGTGGAGCGCGGTCGAGGACCGGCTCCGCACGCTCCTGGAGCCGGTGACCGGCCGCACGCCGTCCGCGACCGAGCAGGAGATCCGGGCCGGCATCCTCGCGGAGCACGACGGGACGGACTCCGGGTTCGCCTTCCTCCGGACCATCGACGGGCTGCCGGCGGACGCCTCGGCGGCGCCGTACGCCGACGTCGCCGGCGGTGATCGCGACCCGGTGGCGGCCGCGGCGCTGGCGTCGCTCCGCGCGGAGCTGCGCGACCGGCTCGGCGACCGGGTCCGCGAGTACACGACCCGCTGGGACGGGCAGGCCGCCGGCACCGACCATCTCGCCCGCCTCAACGAGGACGTGTACGACGCGCTGGCCGGCGCCATCGAGGCCGAGCTCGGCCGCCTCGGCGCGCTCGACCCGCTCGACGTCGAGCAGGACACGCACCAGCGCTTCGCCGCCGACCGGGCGGCGCACCTGGTCGGTCGCGAGGACCTGCTCGCCCGGATCACCGAGCTCCGCCGGGGGAGCACCTACCGGCCGGTGACGGTCTGCGGGGTCGCCGGCAGCGGGAAGTCCGCGGTGCTCGCGGAGGCCGCCCGCTCCGCCGCCGAGGAGCCCGGCGCCGTGGTGATCTGCCGCTTCGTCGGCGCCACCCCGGCCTCGTCGCTCGGCCCCGAGCTCCTCCGCGGGGTGTGGGCCGGGATCGACCGGGCCTACGGCGTGACCGGCGGCGGCGCGCCCGGGGACGAGAACCAGCTGCTCAGCCGGTTCCACGAGCAGCTCGGCCGGGCCACGGAGGAACGGCCGCTGCTGGTCCTCCTCGACGGGCTCGACCAGCTGCCCGAGCACGACCCGGTGCGCCGGCTCACGTGGCTGCCCGACTACCTGCCGCCGCACGCCTGGGTCGCGGTCTCCACGCGGCCCGGCGTCGAGCTCGACCGGCTGCGGCAACGCTTCGGCGAGGAGCAGGTCGTGGAGGTCCCGGGCCTGTCCGGCGACGACGGAGCCGGGCTGCTCGCCCAGTGGCTCGGCGCGACCGGGCGGGCGCTCCGGCCGGACCAGGCGCGCACGGTGCTCGACGCCTTCGGGCAGGCCGACGGCCTCCCGCTGCACCTGCGGCTCGCCTCCGAGGAGGCCCGGCTCTGGGCGTCGTGGGAGGAGCCGGAGCCGCTGCCGGCCGACGTACCAGCCCTGATCGACGTGCTGTTCGAGCGCCTGTCCCGCGAGGAGAACCACGGCGCGGTGCTCGTCGGCCGGGCCCTGGGGCTGCTGGCCGCGTCGCGCAACGGCCTCACCGAGGACGAGCTGCTCGACCTGCTGTCGGAGGATCCCGAGGTGATGGCGGACTTCGCGCGCCGCTCGCCGCGCTCGCCGAAGGTGGAGCGCCTGCCGGTCGTGGTGTGGTCGCGCCTGTTCGCGGACCTGGAGCCCTACCTCACGGCCCGCAGTGCGGACGGTGCCGTGACGATCGGGTTCTACCACCGCGAGCTCGCCGAGGCCGCCGCCCGGACGTACCTCGCCGGCGACCTCGGCCAGGTGCGGCACGCACAGCTGGCCGACCACTTCGCGCGCCGGCGCGGCGACGACCCCGGCACGATCCCTCTCCGCGTCCTGGGCGAGCTGCCGTTCCAGCTCAGCCGGGCGGGCCGCCTCGACGAGGCCACCGACCTGCTCACCGACCACGCCTTCGTCGACGCGAAGGTCCTGGCGACGGGACTCCCGACCCTCGTCGAGGACCTCGACGAGGTCCTGCGGCAGGGTGGCGACGACCGGTCGCTGCCGATCCTGCGGGAGGCGCTGCTGCTCTCGGTCGACGCGGTCACCCGTGACCCCGGACAGCTCGCCGGCCACCTCGTCGGCCGGTTGGCGCTGGTCGCCGACCCGCGGATCCAGCGGCTCGTGTCCGGGGCGCGTGCCCGGCAGGGGAGTCCCTGGCTGCGGCCGGTGAACGCCAGCCTCAGGCCGCCCGGCGAGCCGCTGGTGCGGATCCTGCGCGGGCGGTTCGACCCGGTCCCGGCGGTCGCCCTCTCGCCGGACGGACGGTGGGCCGCCGGCGGCAGCTACGGCCGCGACGTGCGCGTGTGGGACGTCGCCACCGGCCTCGAGGTGGTGCACGTCGTCGGCGCGCCGCCGAGCGGGGCCCAGGCGGAGGGCCAGGGCGGAGACCGGATCGTCGACCTCCGGTTCGCCGCGGACGCCCTCGTCGCCGTGTCCGCGGACCGGTGCGTCTACGTGGTGGACCTGCGCTCGGGGGTCGGCTGGACGGCGCTGAAGGGTGAGACCGACAACCTCTACGCGATGGCCGTGGTCGACGAGGGCACCGTGTTGTCGGCACCGAGCAGCATCTGGGGATCCGGGGCCACGACCCTGCAGGTCTGGGACGTCACCGGCGGGAGCCAGCGCGAGATCCCCGGGCTCGAGGGCAGCTGCGCCCACCTGGCGGTCAGCGCGGACGGGCGGACGGCGATCAGTCGTGCCGACCACGACGTCGTCACGCGGTGGGACCTGGCTCGGGGGCAGCTGGCCGGCACGTGGACGGTCCCGGGCTCCTCGGTGGCGGTGGCGCTCTCGCCGGACGGGACCGCCTGGGCCGTGGGTACGGCGGACGGGGACATCCGGATCGGTGGCGACGACGGCCCGACCCGCACCCTCTCGGGCCACCACGGCGCGGTGTCGGCGCTGGTGTTCGCCCGCCAGGAGCTGCTCGTCTCCGCCGCTGCCGACGGGACGGTCAGGGTGTGGGACCTCGGCGTCGGCCGGGAGCTGCGCTGCCTGCGCGGTCATGGCAGTGGCGTCGCGTCGGTGACCGCGACCACCGACGGGCGGCTGATCCTGTCCGGTGGCGCCGACGGTGCGATCCACGTCTGGGACCTGGCGCGCGAGCCGATCGGGACCTCCGGCCGGCCCCCGGCGGTGCACGCCTCGACGGTCGTCGGAGCGGCGGTCGGCGACGACGGCACCACCGCGGCGACGCTGGCCGCGGACGACTCGGTCCTGCGCTGGGACCTGACCACCGGCGAGTCCGCGGCGGTGCCGGACGGCGGACCGGCGGCGCTCGACCCCGCGGCGCGTCGTACGCCGGTCGCGGCCGACGCGCTGGCGACGGCCGAGGAGCTCGACGAGAAGGCGCCGCGGTCGGCGTCCGACGCGACCCACGCCGTGCTCTCCGTCGCGGTCTCCGCGGACGGTCGCCGGGCGATGACCGCCTCGACCGACAACATCATGGTCTTCTTCCGGCTCAACGTGACCCGCGACGAGGCCCGCGTCCGGCTGTGGGACCTGACGACGCGCACCCGGCTGCGGGTGCTGGCCTTCACCGAGGAGAGCGGGGTCTCCTACAGCCGGGCGGAGGCGTTCCGCTGCGTCGCCGTCGACGCCACCGGCCGGTTCGGCGCGGCCGGGGGCGACGACCGGACGCTGCGCGTCTGGCATCTCGACACCGGCGCGCCGGTGGCCGCGCTGACCGTGGACGCGGCGGTCACCGGGTGCGCGATCTCGCCCGACGGCACGACGCTGGTGGCGGGGGAGGCCACCGGACGCGTGCACCTGCTCCACCTCGAGCTGGGCGCGTGGGAGCCGCCGGCCGTTCCCGGTGAGACGCCCGCGGTGCAGCTCGACCCCCAGGCCGGCGAGCGCTGGGGCGGCAGCCTGCGGGACGTCGGCGGTGTCCTGACCACCGAGCAGGGCTGGGTCGAGGCGGTGGCGGTGAGCCCCGACGGGGAGAGCGCGCTGGTCGCGGGCGCGGACGGCTCCGTGGTCCGGTGGAACCTCGTCGACCGGCGG
>Ga0255338_1004785_pt1 | contig 13368 bp, 11 predicted proteins | sample MeOH1_35cm_T4_19_FD_203715 | JGI IMG/M metagenome (GOLD analysis project Ga0255338, IMG submission 203715) | Sandy soil microbial communities from University of British Columbia, Vancouver, Canada - MeOH1_35cm_T4_195 | ecosystem: Engineered > Artificial ecosystem > Sand microcosm > Unclassified ...
GGCACGCTGTACGGCACCAACCTCACGCCCGATCCGTACACCGGCATCGGCAACTGGCCGGAAGAGGCGTTCGTGCGTGCCATGCGCAGCGGCATAGACCGCGAGGGACGGCATCTCTATCCGGCATGGGCGACGAGGTGAGCAAGGCGCGTCGCGGCGCGCCGGAATCGTATGCCGGGAGGTAACGCATGCCGAATTGCCATGGACCCTCACGCATGAGGCTGCAATGCTGACGCTCAACGTCAATGGCCGCGCGCATCAGGTCGATGCCGACCCGGCGACGCCGCTGCTGTATGTCCTGCGGGATCATCTGCAATTGAACGCCGCCAAGTTCGGCTGCGGGCTCGGTCAATGCGGCGCGTGCACGGTGATGGTCGACGGCGAGGCGGTCTATTCATGCGTCACCCCGATTTCCATGCTGGTGGGCCGGCAGGTGAGAACGGTCGAAGGGCTGGGCACGCCCTCGGACCCCGGCCCGGTACAGCGGGCATTCATCGCCGAGCAGGCGGCGCAATGCGGCTATTGCATACCGGGCATGATCATGCGGGCGCAGGCGCTGCTCGAGCGCACCGCGACGCCGTCGCAGGGGCAGATCCGCAGCCACATGAGCGCGAATCTCTGCCGCTGCGGGACGCACATGCGCATACTGCGCGCCGTCGAGCGGGCCGCAGCTGCGATGAAGCGCGGCAGCGGCGGGAGCGACGGACGATGAGCGCGATCCTGCCTGCGGGCCTGTCCCGTCGCGAATTCCTCAAGACGGGCGGTGCGCTCATCGTGACCTTCACGCTCGCGCCGCGTCTTTACGCGGCCAAACCGCAGGAAGGACAGAACATCGGCAAGGAGCCCCAGCTGCCCGGCAGCCTCGAGAAGTCGCCGCTGCTCGAGTCGTGGATACGCATAGGCGCGGACGGCTCGATCACCGTTTTCACCGGCAAGGCGGAGCTCGGGCAGGGCATCAAGACCGCGCTCGTGCAAGTGGCGGCGGAAGAGCTCGTCGTCGATCCCTCGCGCATTACGCTCGTGACCGCCGATACGGGACGCACTGCGAACGAAGGCTATACCGCAGGCAGCCATTCGATGCAGGACAGCGGCACCGCGATCTTCAATGCGGCCGCCCAGGTCCGCGGCATACTCACGCAGCGTGCCGCAGCACGGTTCAACGTACCGCCGGAGACGCTCACCGCGCAGGACGGCGCGATCAGGACGCAGGACGGACGTTCCGCGAAATACGGCGAGCTCGTGCAGGACGAGACGCTGCACGTCGAAGCGCAGCCCACGTCGCCGCTGAAAGATCCGCGCACGCACTCGGTGATGGGCAGATCGCTCCCGCGCATCGACATCCCGGGCAAAATCACCGGCGGCGTGAGCTACGTGCAGGACCTGCGTCTGCCGGGCATGGTGCATGCACGCGTCGTGCGCCCGCCGAGCTATGGCGCGCAGTTGAAGCCCATCGATACGACCGGCGTCGAAAGAATGCCCGGCGTGCTGAAAATCGTGCGCAACGGCTCGTATCTCGCCGTCATTGCGGAGCGCGAGTTCCAGGCGATCGGCGCCATGCACGCGTTGCGGCGCGCGGCGCAATGGGAGGAGCGCGCAACGTTGCCGCCGCCGAACGATCTCTACAGGCATCTGCGCACTTTGCCGACCGACGATTACGTCATCCTCGGCGACGCCACGACTCCTGCTCCGGGTGCCGGCGCGATCACGGCGGCATACACGCGGCCTTATCAGATGCATGCCTCCATTGGCCCGTCATGCGCGGTCGGCGTGTACAAGGAGGACATGCTGACGGTGTGGACGCACAGCCAGGGCGTCTATCCGCTGCGCAACGCCATCGCGGAGATGCTGCGGCTGCCGCCCGAGCGCGTGCGCTGCATACACATGGAAGGGTCCGGCTGCTACGGACACAACGCGGCCGACGACGCCGGCGCCGATGCCGCGCTGCTCGCGATGGCGCTTCCCAACCGGCCGGTGCGCGTGCAATGGATGCGCGAGGACGAGAACAGCTGGGAGCCGTACGGGCCCGCCATGATGACGAGCGCGCGCGGCCAGCTCGACGCCGACGGCAACATCGCCGCGTGGCATTACGAAGTCTGGAGCAACACGCACTCGACGCGTCCGGGTCCCGCGGGCAACCTGCTGGCCGCGCAGTATCTCGAGCAGCCGTACACGCCCCAGATGCCCAAGCCCCTGCCGCTGCCGGACGGCGGCGGCGACCGCAACGCGATCCCGCTCTACAAGCTTCCCAACGCGACCGTCGTCCATCACTTCATCCCCGCGATGCCGCTGCGCGTCTCCGCTTTGCGCGCGCTCGGCGCCTACATGAACATTTACTCGATCGAGAGCTTCATGGACGAGCTCGCAAGAGCGGCGCGCGCAGACCCGGTCGAGTTCCGCCTGCGGCACCTGCAGGATTTACGCGCGCAAGACGTCATCGAGCTCGCGGCGCAGCGCTTCGGCTGGGCGGGCTATCGCCGGCAGCAGGGACGCGGCCGGGGCTTTGCATTCGCGCGCTACAAGAACCAGGCGGCTTACGCGGCGGTGGCTTTCGAAGTGGACGTCGACCGCAACAGCGGAAGAGTGCGGCCGCTGCGTGCAGTGGCGGCAGTGGACAGCGGCGAAGCGGTGAACCCCGACGGCATACGCAACCAGATCGAAGGCGGCATCATCCAGTCGTTGAGCTGGACGCTGTACGAATCGGTGGCTTTCGATACGAAGCGCATCACGAGCCGCGACTGGGGCGGCTATCCCATCGTGCGCTTCACGAATGTGCCGGACACGGTCGAGGTGCACATCATCAACCGCCTGGGCATGCCTTTCCTCGGCACGGGGGAGGCGACGCAGGGACCGGCTGCTGCGGCCTTGGCCAACGCGATCGCGGATGCGACCGGAGTGCGGGTGCGCGATCTGCCGCTGACTTCGAATCGTGTGAAAGCGGCGATCGGGCTGTAGCTTGGCAACGCGACGGCCGCGTGCCGCGTCAGTCGCCGAGCAGCCGGTCGCCGAGCTCGCGCATCGCCGCTTCGCGCGCTTCGGCGTCTTCCAGTTCCGGATCCGTTTCTTCCCACTCGACCGTGAACTCGGTGTCCGAGTCTGTGGCGTTCGGATCGAAGCGCGGTGCGTTGCGCTCGGTCCGGTGCAGGTGTCGCGCTTTCATAACAGCTCCCATGCCAGTTACGATAGTCATCCTGCACGCTTCATGTGACACGCAATACGGATAATAGCGGCCGGTTTCCCCGGCAATTCATCGCTCGCACGTGTCACTTGCGTTGGAAGGCCGCGCAATACTGCGGATCGCCTTGCCACCTCTGATCGACCACGCGGCCGTCCCTGAATACCAGGGTGCGCTCGCAGCTCACGAGGCCTGTGCTGCCCGGGCCTACCGTCGCACCCGCACCGACGCCCACGCCGCCACCGCCGCCGAAGATGCCGATCGACGGCCACACCGCTCCCCGGCTCGTGGTGCTCTCGGAGACCCAGGTGTACGCCTGTCCTCCGCTGGACAGGGCCGTGCTGCGCGCCGGCGTGCCCCAGCGCGCGACCGCTTCGTCGTAACCCGCGCCCTGCCACGACCGCTCGACGTCGTACATGTCGCCCGGCGTGCTGGCACAGGCGCCCAGCCACAGGACCGCGATCAAGGACGCGCGCTTCATCGGATGCCTCCCGCAGGGTGGATGCTCGCACGACATGGAGCGAGAGTCGTGCCAGCCGCACGATGTTTTGCAGCCGCGGTGCGTGGTAGTATCCCCGTGCTTGAGCGCCCTGCAGCATAAGGGCCGGATACCTCCCTACCGGACCTCCGAGGAGGGGCGCTCAAGCACCGCTTCTTCTGCTGCATTCCTGACGTATCTCCCCCTGTTCGATCGCAACGCGCCCCGCCCGGGCGCGCCGGCTGCGGTGCATCGTATGCATGCTCGCATTGTGACCACAGCGGAAGCCGTTCATCGAGTAAGAGCAGCATTCGATCCGGGCAAGTCGCGCAATTGCGCGCCGGTTAATGGCAAGATCGGCACTGCTTGCTCATACGGTGAGTATCGCGATGACCCAGATGACCGCAGGACGCGCCGTGATCGAGACGCTGCGCGCGGAAGGCATAGACCACGTCTTCGGCCTGGTCGGGACGACGACGAACAGCATCGTCACCGAGCTGCATGGCCGTCACGACATCCGCTTCGTCGACACGCGGCACGAGGAGGGCGCGGCCTTCATGGCGTACGGCTATGCGCGCGCCTCGGGCAAGCCGACGGCCTGCGTGACCACCTCGGGCCCCGGCTCCATCAATCTGCTCACCGGGATCGCGCTCGCGTACAAGGGGCGCGCGCCCGTGCTCGTGATCGCCGGCGACGTCGCGCGGGATTATCTCGATCGCGACGGCAGCCAGGCCTTCGACCTGGTGAATCTCTTCAAGCCCGTCACGTATCTCGCGCGGCAGGCGCACAAGACCGAGCGCATCCCCGAGCTGCTGCACGATGCGCTGCGCGCCGCGATGTCGGGCCGGCGCGGGCCGGTTTTCGTCGACATTCCCCGCGACCTGCTCGATCACCAGGCGCTCGACGTGTCGGTGATCGCCCCGCATGCGTATCGCGCGGTGCATGCGCGCCTGCGAGGCGACAGCGAGGCGATCGAGCGCGCTGCTCGCCTTCTGCTCGAGGCGGAGCGCCCATTGCTGCTCGCGGGCGGCGGCGTGGTCGATGCGGAGGCGACGGAGGCGGCGGTGGCGCTCGCCGAAGCGCTCGACATGGCGCTCGTCTGCGCTTACGGTCACAACGATGCATTGCCGAACAGCCACGCGATGTACGTCGGCATTCCGGGTGGGCGTGGCGCGCCGGAAGCAGGGACGGCCATCCATCGCGCCGATGTCGTGCTCGCGCTCGGCTCGCGACTGAGCCAGGCCTCGACGTCCTGGAACTACCACGTCGTCAACCGTGCTTCGCGCATCATCCAGGTGGACATCGACCCGCAGGAAGTGGGCCGCAACTATCCCGTCGAGGTCGGCATCGTCGGCGATGCGCAAGCGGTCGCGCAGCAATTGCTGGAGCGTGTGCGTGCGGGCTCGTCGGGCGCGCGCCGCCATCCTGCGTGGCGCGCGGAGATCGAAACGCTGTCGGCGCAGCGCAAGAAGCGGCTGCACGCGGAACATGCGCTTACGGGAGAGCCGATGATGCCGCAGCGCGTGTATCCGGAGCTCCGCAAAGTCCTGCCGCGCGACTGCATGGTGACGCTCGACGCGGGCGTTGCCGCAGGGCTCGCCTACGACCGTCTCGACTTCGACGCGCCGCGCACGTTTTTCAATTACGCGGCGCACGGCGGGCTCGGCATGGGGTACTGCGTCGGGCTCGGCACGAAGCTCGGACGTCCCGACCGCGCGGCGGTGACGCTGCAGGGCGATGGCGGCTTCATGTACACGACGCAGGAGATCAATACCGCAGTGCGCTTCCGCATACCGCACGTGAGCATAGTCATGAACAATCGTTGCCACGGCGCGGAGAAGGCGCAGCAGCAGCGTCACTACGGCGCGCGTTACGTCGGCGTCGATCTCGAGAATCCGCGCTTCGACAAGCTTGCCGAGGCCTATGGCGCACATGGTTTCCATGTCGAGCGGCCCGAGCAGATCGCCGATGCCGTCGCCGCGGCGCTCGAAGTAGACGGGCCCGCCGTCGTCGAGGTTCCCGTCGCGGAGCACTTCCCCTTGCCGGCAGCGACGCCGGGTAACGCGTCGGGAAAAAGCTGAAGGCCGGTTTGTCGAGAGCCGTGTATCAATGAATGACGTTCATCGATGCGGCGCGGGGATCTCCGCCTTGTGTGACCACCATGTGGGCAGCAGGCGCCGTATCGGCCGAGAATATTTCGCATTACGAAATCGAGTTCCGCGGAAGGGGCCTGCAAGCGTATAATTCGTCGCGTGACTGGCGATGCTATGGGTTCGATCCACTCCGCTGACGCGCGTCGGGCGCTAGCAGGTCCGCTGCCCGATCGGTTTTCGCCCCGCGCCGTCTTCTTCCACTCTCTTTAATCCACAGAGAACGAGTCCTTATGTCTACGAAATACAAGATTCTCATCCTGGGCGCCTCTTACGGTTCGCTGCTGGGCGCGAAGCTGCTGCTCGCAGGACATACTGTTCATCTCATCTGCCTGCCTGCCGAATCGGAGCTCATCAACGCGGAAGGCATACGCGTGCGCCTGCCAGTGAAGGGCAGGCAGGGGCTCGTCGGGCTGGATTCGCGCACCATGCCGGGCAAGATCTCCGCGGGCGGGACGCAGTCCGCCAATCCCGCCGACTATGACCTCGTTGCGCTGGCAATGCAGGAGCCGCAGTACCGCTCGCCGGGTGTGCGCGAGTTGCTCGATGCGATCGCGAAATCGAAAGCGCCGTGCATGTCGATCATGAACATGCCGCCGCTCACGTACTTGAAGCGCATCCCCGGCCTCGATGCCAATGTGTGCCGCGATGCCTACACCGATCCGACCGTATGGGACGGCTTCGATCCGAAATACATGACGCTGTGCAGCCCCGATCCGCAAGCCTTCCGTCCGCCGGAAGAGAAGGTCAACGTGCTGCAAGTGCGCCTGCCGACCAACTTCAAGGCCGCGCGCTTCGAGTTGGAAGAGCACACGAAGATCCTTCGCGACCTGGAGAAAGACATCGACGGCATCCGCTACGATGTCGGCGGCGGCGAGAAGATCGAGCTGCCGGTGAAGCTCAAGGTGCACGACTCCGTGTTCGTCCCGCTCGCGAAATGGGCGATGCTGATGGCCGGCAACTACCGCTGCGTGACGAAGGAAGGCATGCGCACGATCAAGGACGCGGTGCACAGCGACCTCAACGCCTCCCGCGACATGTACAACTGGGTCGTGAAGCTCTGCACCGATCTTGGCGCGGATGTGAAGGACCTCGTGCCGTTCGAGAAATACGCCAACGCGGCGCTATCGCTGCAAAGCCCGTCGTCGGCTGCACGCGCGCTCTATGGCGGCGCACCGAACATCGAGCGCGTCGACCGCCTCGTGCAGGCGGTGGCGAAGCAGAAGGGCCGCAGCTCGCCGGTGCTCGACGAGACGGTGAAGCTCGTCGATGCGCAGCTGGAGAAGAACCGGGCGGCGCAGAAGAAGTGAGGTTGCTGGCGCGGTGACCTCGCCGCGCGGGTGACGAGGTGAAAAGCGGCTCGAACGGGCCGCTTTTTCTTTTGGCGGTCGGTCGCCCGCAAACACCCGGCGCTTATTCCAGCTTCAGGTTGGCGGCCTTCACCACTTTCGGCCACTTGTCGATTTTCCTTCCCGGCCGCCGAGCTGCTCGGGCGTCATCGGGTAAGCCTCAACGCCTTGGGGATGGGTCCAGTTGATGCCGGTTTGCGCTTCGAAAGCGACACCGGCGAGATGCGTCGCGCTGCTTATCGATGAAACGGCGAAGTCGAGCTCGCCGGGCTTCGCGCTGCGCCGCTCATTCGAATCGGACGTCGGAGGAAGTCGTGACGGTGCAGAAGCGCTTGAGGCCGTTGATGGAACTGACGTGCTCTTCCTCGGATAGCGCGCAGCAGCAGTCCTCGAGCAGAACCATCTCGTAATCACGGTCGTGTCCCTCGCGCACGGTCGCCTGCACCACCGCATTGGTGGAAATGCCTGAGCAGTAAATGCGCGTGACGCCGCTCGCACGCAGGATCGCTTCGAGACTGGTGGAATAGAACGGGCTCACGCGATGCTTGACGATCTGGAAATCGGACGGCTCCGGCGCAATCGACGGATGGATCTCGGTGCCCCACGTGCCGAGCTTGAACAATCCGTTTTTCTTCGCTGCGGAGAAGATGGGAGAGTTCGGAGGGCACTCGCGGTAGTCGGGCGAGAAACCGACGCGCACATAACCCACTTTGATGCCTGCCGCGCGGGCCTTCTCCAGCGCGGCCGCAGTCCTTCGGATGATCTGCCGGGACTGCACCTGCTGCCCGTACGGGCCTTTCGCGTTCGGGCCGTCCTCGTGCACGAGATCGTTTTCCATATCGAGTACAAGGTAGATCGATGACATGCCTGTTTTCCTGGTTTGACGACCGTTGCGGCCTGCATGCGCCGCACACTACGCTCCGGTGGCTGCCTTGACGCGCTTCTCGTAAGGATCCGGAGCATTTTCCCGGGCGAGATGCGCCTGCAACTCCCGCCAGCCGGCTTCTATGTGCTCGCGGACCGCGTTCACCACGGCCTTCTTGTCGCCGGCCTTCATGGCTTTCAGCAGGCGTCGATGCTCGGCCGAAGCCCGGCCGGCCCGTCCCCCGATCATGTTGATGAGATCGAAGGGATACTTGGCCCAGAGCACCTGGACGAAGTGCAGGGTTTGGGGCTGCCGTGCCAGCGCATAGAGATGGCTGTGGAACCGGTAGTTGAGCGCACGCACGGCCTGACGATCCTGGCGCGCCTCCGCTGCTTCGAATTCCTGCTGCAGCTTCGCCAGCTCGGTGTAGTTCCCGGGTGTCATGTGCTGCATTGCGCCGAGCACGAGGCGGCTTTCGAGGAGCGCGCGCAGCTCGTTGATCTCGCTCGTGGCCGACGGATCGAAGGGCGCTACGACGACGCCGCGATGCGTCTCGTTGATTACGTAGCCTTCCGCTTCCAGAATCCTGAAGGCCTCGCGCACGGGAGTAATGCTGAGCTCGAGCTCCTCCGCGATGTCGGCCTGCTTCAGCCGTGTTCCCCGCGGATACCTGCCGGCCAGTATGCCTTCACGCAGGTATTCGGCGACGAATTCCTCTTTGGTCTTGTAGCTCATGTGCACCCGATCATACGACAGTGTGCGAGCCTGGGCCAAGGTCCGGGTAGCCGGCCGCCCTCGACAGTTCAACTTGCGAGAGCGCTGGCGTGCGCTTGCGGTAAGGCAAGGCGCGCGACATGGACGAGATCGCGCAGGTTGCCGGCAACGTGCACGCCCGCCTTGCGCAGCGCTGCGGCTTTGGCGGCCTGAGTGTCCGCATGCGATCCGACCAGCGCTGCTGCGTGGCCCATTTTCTTGCCGGGCGGGGCGGCGCTGCCAACGATCAGGGCGGCGGCGGGCTTGGCGTCCGCGCGTGCGGCGTAGAGCGCCAGCGCGTGCTCATCGTTGCCGCCGATTTCCCCGAGATACAGTATCGCCGCGGTGGCTGTATCCGCGTGTAGCGCGTCGATCGCTTCAACGGCGGTGCAGCCTTTGACGGGGTCTCCGCCGATCCCGATGACCGTCGTCTGGCCGATGCCGGCCGTCGTGAGACGCCATGCGACCTCATACGAGAGTGATCCGCTGCGCGAGATGACGCCCAGCCGTCCCGGCGCATAGCACGATGACGGCATGAAACCGAGCTTCGCTTCGCCGGGAGAAATGATCCCCGGCGTGTTGGGGCCGATCAGGACCGCCTGTTTACGAAGAGCGGCTGCGCGCATTTCGATCGCGTCCTGCACGGGCAGGCCGTCGCCGGGATAGACGACGAGCCTGCATCCCGCATCGAACGCTTCGAGAACGGCGTCGAGGGCAGCCGGCGCGGGTACGTACACGATGGCGGCGTCCGCGGCAGTGGCGCCGCAAGCCGAGCGCACGTCCTGGAATACCGGCACGCCTTCGACCTCGCTCAAGTTGCGGCCGGGAGCGACGCCGGCGACGACCTGCGTGCCATAGCTCACGAGGTCGCGCGCCGAGAACCGCCCGAAGTTGCCTGCGATGCCGTGGATCACGACCCGCGATGATTTATCGATGAGGACGCTCATGGTTTTTGCACTTCCGCGACGACCGCGTCCACGGCGGACTCGATGGTCGGATGGTTGTAGAGACCGGCCTCCTGCATCACCTCGTCGGCCCGGTCACGGCCCGTCCCGTTCATGCGGAACACGACCGGCTTGCGCGACCGACGTTTTTTCATGATGTCGGCCATGACACGCGCGACGCGATCCATGTGCGTGCCGCCGCCGAAGATCGAGACGAGGATCGCTTTCACTTCCGGTTCGGCATCGAGCAGCTTGAACGCAAGCGCATAGCCTGCGGGGGTCGGATTCGAGCTGCAGTCGAGAAAGCACGCCGGCCGCTGCCCCGCGTCGGCAATGAGATCCATGGCGGCCATGGTCATGCCTGCGCCGCCGGAGATGAGCCCGACGCTGCCATCGAGCCAGACCATCATGAGGTTGGCCTGAATTGCCTTGGCAACCGTGGGGCGCTCTTTTTTTCTCGCACGCTCGAGCGCCTCTGCGACTTCGGCGTGCCTGAACGCAGCCGCGTCGTCGCGCACGACTTTGGCATCGAGGGCGAGGAGTTTTCCATCGGGCATCACGGCGAGGGGGTTGATTTCGATGGTGACCGCGTCGATGGCCGTGGCGATGAACATTAGGCGGCGTGCGAGCGCGACGACCCGCTCGCGCACTGCGCCATCGGATTCGGCCTGCGTGAGCAGACGGCGGAATTCGTGGGCCTTGAAGTCGCGTGCCGAACCACAGGCGTAGTTGAGCGGCGCGTGGCGCTCCACGTCCACCCCGCCGGCCGGCGAGTAGAGCAGGGCGTAGCCTCCCGTCGTGCCATCGACAGTGAGCCCGAGATAAAGCTCGCGCGGATGGTCGAGCCACGGCTCGAGCAGAACGGCGCCGGGCCGCTCGCCGCCGAATTCGCGCCCGAAGAGCTGTCTCGCCGCGGCCTCCGCTTCGTCGGCATCATTCGCGCGCAGCACGCCGCCTGCATTGCCGCGCCCGCCGGATGCAACCTGCGCCTTGACCGCAACCGGAAACCCGTTATTCCAGCGGCGCGTGTGCCCCGCATGACGCACGAGGCTGCCCCTGGGCACGGGCACGCCGTGCGCTGCGAGCAGGGCTTTGCCTTCGTGCTCGGTAATCAACATCGATTGTTCTCCTGCCCAATGTCGCGCACCGAAAGTTTGCGCGACGAAGAAATATAATGCATTATATTTTCCAATAAGCCAACGGCTGCCTGTCAGACCGCGACACGCGCGCCTTTTTTCGGATCAACTCATTGGAGCGAGGAACTATGGGTTCTGTCGACGAAGCAAAAACGATGAAAGACGCGCCGACCGAGGCGAAGATCACCGACGAGGCGATCGCCGCGGCGAAAGCGATGATCGGTATGCGCCTGCGCCCTGAAGGCCCGTATCTGCAGGACGTGACCCTCGATACGATCCGGAATTTCTGCAACGGTGTTGGCGACTTGAATCCGCTGTACCGGGATGCCGAATACGGACGCAACAGCCGCTACGCAAGCGTGATCGCGTCGCCGATGTTCCCGATGGCGTACGGCTGGCTAGGCCGCACGCGGTGGGGTCTGCCCGGAGTGCACGGCTTCTACGCCGGAAACGATTGGGAACTCTTCCGCAACCTGCGGCCCGGCGACCGCATCAGCGCCGAGGAGCGCGTCGTGGCCGTCGACGAGCGCCAGAGCGAATTTTCCGGGCGTCTCGTCATCCAGTATGTCGAAGCGAATTTCGTGAACCAGCATGACGATCTGGTGGCGCGCGTTCTTGGCTGGTGCACGCGTCACGAGCGCAAGGCGGCGCGCGACAAGGGCAAGTACAAGGACATCAAGAAACACGAATACACGCGGCAGGAATTCGAAGCGATCGACAAGGCGGTGCTCGAAGAGGACAAGAATATCTGCGGGCGCAACATCCGGTACTGGGAAGACGTCGAAGTCGGCCAGGAATTGCCGCCGATCGCGCGCGGGCCGCTGTCGCTCATGGATACCATGGGCTTTCTCGTCGGGTGCGGGCGCGGTCACACGCATGGCGTGCTGCTGAAGGGCGCAGTGCGCCACCCGGGGCACTTTTTCCGCAACCCGGAGGCGGGCGGCGGCGTGGAGTACACCGGCATCGGCCACCATCGCGAATCGGTGGCGAAAGAGGTCGGGGTGCCCGGCACGTATGACTATGGCCCGCAGCGCTCCGCGTGGGTCGCGACGCTGGTTACCAACTGGATGGGGGACGCGGGCTTCCTGAAGCGCATCAAGACCGAGCTGCGCCGTTTCAACACCATGGGCGACACGACGTGGTGCAAGGGCAAGATCGTCAGGAAATACCAGCAGGACGGCTACGCGCTCGTCGATATCGACGTCTGGGCCGAGAACCAGCGGGGCGAAAAGACGGTGACCAACGGCGCCGCGACCGTCATGCTGCCTTCGAGAGACACGAAGACAAAAATGTTCCGCGACGGCTCGGGCGTCGATCTCGGACACGCCATCTACAAAGAATGAGCGCGACCGCGGATCTTCCCCTCGCGGGAATTACCGTCGTCGAACATGCCGAGGGAGTCGCGGCTTCGCACGCGGGACGCATGCTCGCGATCATGGGGGCGACGGTGATCAAAGTGGAATCGCCCGGCACAGGCAGCGCGCTGCGCCGGAGCGAATCTCCGCTCACGTCCGAATCGCAGGCCGGCGTCCTGTTTCATTATCTCAACGTGGGGAAGCAGTTCGTCACGTGCGATGCAGGCACAGCCGAAGGCCGGCACCTGCTGGACGAGCTGATGGGCCGCGCAGATCTTCTGCTCGATGACACGCCCGTATCGCGTCGTGCCGTGCTGGACCTCGATCCGGACAGCGTCGCCGCTCGCCATCCGCAGCTCGTTTTCTTGTCGGTGCTGCCGTTCGGCGCGAGCGGGGCGCATGCCGATTATCACGCCTACGAGCTGAATGTCTTCCACGCGGGCGGCGAAGGCTATCTCATGCCGAACGGCCTGACGCTCGAGATGTTCCCCGAGCGGCCGCCGGTAAAGATCTACGGTCATTTCGCGGAGCTCATGGGCGGCACTTCCGCGGTGTGCGCGGCCCTGTCTGCGCTGCTCGTACGCGACGAGGCGGGCGGGCAGTTCGTCGATGTGTCGGTGCAGGACGCAAATATCTCGGTCGGCTGTTTCGCGATTCAACGGCTGGGGGACGGCGTGCTGGAAAACCGCCACGGACGTTCTTTCAGGTACGGTGGCGTTCTGGAATGCAGCGACGGCTACGTCGGCGTGCTGACGCTGGAGCAGCGGCAATGGGAAGGTCTCGTCGCGCTGCTCGGCAATCCCGCATGGGCGCAGGATCCTGCGCTACGCGACCCGCTCGAGCGCGGTCACCGCGGCGCCGAAATCAACCAGCATCTGCGCGCATGGGCGAAGACCCAGCGCGTCGAAGACGTCGTGAAACAAGGCCAGACGCTGGGCGTGCCGCTCGCGAAGTACAACGAGCCCGTCGACATCCTCGAGTCGGAGCAATCGAAAGCACGCGGCGTGTTTGCGCCGCTGCATGTTCCGGGTCTGGGCGACGTGCCCTTGTTCACGGCTCCGTTCCAGATCGACGGTCATGCCCTGGAACCTTCGCGCCCGGCTGCCGCGCCGGGGGCCGACAACCACGCCGTCTGGTGCGGGTGGCTGGGTCACCAGCCGGCCGAG
>Ga0255338_1004786_pt1 | contig 13367 bp, 7 predicted proteins | sample MeOH1_35cm_T4_19_FD_203715 | JGI IMG/M metagenome (GOLD analysis project Ga0255338, IMG submission 203715) | Sandy soil microbial communities from University of British Columbia, Vancouver, Canada - MeOH1_35cm_T4_195 | ecosystem: Engineered > Artificial ecosystem > Sand microcosm > Unclassified ...
TCGCTCAACGGGGAAGAAATATTTTCAATCGATGGCGTTCCGGCCAAAACCATTATCGACAGCCTGAAAATATTTTATCCGAATGACGGACGAAGAGACATCATCGGATTCGGTTTGCCTGCACTTTTCAATTCTTTGTACGCTGCGTTCTGTCACGAAGCCGACACGTTTCATATCATGACCAGCAAAGGCGGGTTCAATCTGGCCTCAGTAAGAAAAGACGAAGCACCGTTCGGAAACCTGGTAGCCTATTCATGGTTGGGTTACACGAACGCTGATCCGACTTACTGCAAACAGGTTAACGAAGATTACGGTTACTTCCGGTTCACCGATTTTGCAAAAGAAGAAGACGGACACACTATCGAAGATGAATTCAGTCAACTTATCACTGATCTGAATTCACGCGGCATTAAAAACCTGGTGATTGATCTTCGATACAACAGTGGTGGCGATCCTTATATTGCCGGAAGAATGGCGACGCATTTCACCACGCGGCCCTTGCAAATTTTTCAGCGCCTGATTCTGACGAGTACGAGGAGAGTGACCTACGCATCGTACATGGTCCGGAATTTCGCGTATCGTTTTCGCCTGGCAGGAACGCGTGTACGTGGAGACCATCGCGAAAAAGTGAAACATGAAAGAGGATTGCAGGAATACAATCCTTCGCCGAATCATTTTGACGGAACAGTTTATGTAATTACCGGTTCAATGACCGGATCTGCTGCTACCATGCTGTGCCGATATCTGCAGGATCTTCCGAACGTACATTTCGTTGGAACGGAAACGGAAGGAGGGACGAATTACTTCTGTGCACATAAACATTGTGAACTTACATTACCAAACAACGGAATTTATGTAACGTTCGGAATGCAGCTGGTTGAGCTGGAAAAAGGCAGCAGTGATTCCCAGAAGCCGCACGGAATTATTCCTGCACATTCCCCTGCGTATATCATAGATGACCTGATGCGTGCACGGGACCTGGAATTGGAATGGATAAGAAATGATATTGCGGAGAAGAAACAGGAGTGAACCTGATGCGTATCCTGTACGGATCAATGTTTAGCCACCGCTATCACTTCTCTCATGGAAGATTGCGGCAAAACAATCTCAAGTGTCTGACGTGAAATCCTCGATTGAATCCATTGGTCAACAATTACCATCTCCGGTGATTTTGGTAACCATTCCATTTCGGACAGCGATTCTATCCTGTCTTTTTCCTTCTGTTGCAACACCTTGAAATCGAATGATGCGTTGGCCAGCTTTCTCAGCAGCATAACAATCGTCAATACCCGTTCCGTCAGATTGTCTTTACCCACCGATTCAACAAACGTTTTCAATGCGGTGATTCTCGACGCAGCCTCATCCGTTTTCTGTAATTCAACCAGTGCCATGATTGACAATACCCGCAACCCGATATTCCACCCATGTTTATCTTCTTCGATCGGATTGATGATGCGGTTGGCCAGCCGGATAGTTGAATTGAAATCATGCAGCATGAAACACGTACATGCGAGCAGGTAAAATCTCTTTCCCTGGCGGTACTGGATGTCACTGGTTTCCCCGGGGTCGGGTAGTAATTGCAGGATAGTGTCTTTCGCAGCTTTGTAATCGCCACGGTAATAGTGCGCGTAAAAGATCAGTTCAAGGGCCTGTTGGTGATTGAAACTTCCTTCCTTGAAATGCAAAGAGGCCTTTAATGCTGTTTTCTGACAACGTGAAAACTGGCGCAGGTACAAGTCATTATCGGCAAGGTTAGACAATACGTTGCCCACTCTGATTTTCGTGTAAATACTGGGATGCGTCTGAAGCAGTTTCAGGTTGTCTTCCAAAGCTTTTCGTGCATTCTTAAAATCTCTGATGATCTGGTAATACTGCGCCTGCAGATAGAAATAATTAAAACCGATGTGCGCGCATGATGTTTTACGGTAGTCAACCACCATTTCATCCAGAATATTTTTGAGCCAATCCGCTTTCGCTTTCTCTCCTGCTTTGAAATCCAGTTCAGCATGTACCCTGCACATTCTTACTTCAGCCCTTACGAGTGCATTCTTCATGTAATCGTACTTCTCGTAAACGGCTATCCATTTGGTGAGATGTTTTCCGCCATCTTCAGATCTCCGGAGATTGATCATGAGGCGAATCGCCAGTAATAGTTCCTCAAAGATTTCGTATTTCTTTCCTTGCTGGATTACCTTTTCGAGCATGACTTCGGAAATGTCCTGAAGTCCGCGGCTCTGAAGAATCTGCGCCTGGGTAATACTTTTCCGCATTTCGATATTCACACGGGTTCTGTCGTCATAGACACCGTCACGTTCAACGTTCACATCGAGTATCAATGCTTCAAGAATTTTTTCACGAAGCCTGTAAACCAAACGTGTGAAGTTACTGCTGGCAGGCCCGCCATACAGCTCGAGCTCCAGCTCTTTGCTGTCCGGAACCTGATCTTTTTCCAACGAGTGAGCAGAAATCAAATCGAATAAGCGGATAGCCCTTGCCTCTTTGCCTTTTTGACTGAATGTGGTCAGGTAAGATCGTGCAGCGCCTTTTTCTTCCTCTGTGAGGCGGCTTACAATCCGCAGTATTGAATCCACTATTTCCATCTTAGAATACTGTTAATCAGAATATTATCTGAATGTCAAAAACGGAGATTTTTCTTCTAACAAAGAGGCTCCAATCAGCGGATTTTTGATTAACAAACAACGACACATATGATAATCATCGACCTTATCAACTTAATCGCTGGAACGATCATCACAACCGACAATCTCGGCTTCTAAATCGTTAGAGCGCTAACCAATTTTATTCCAGAGCGACCGCCTACAGGGGGTGGGTGGTTGCTCTAATTCTATTCCTACCTGAAGCAAGGCGTTAGCGACAGCAATTTATTTCAATTTTTTGTTTGTATCACCATAAATTGAAACATTACTGGTGATTCAATTGCGTTGTTTTCCTGAAAATTTTACGGTCTCAAATTTTGTGGATCAAATCCTGTGATTGGTCGGCAATAAATATTGTTTTGACGTTGTTTTTTCCGGCTGACTTCAGTCCGGTAATTTCAGGTCGTCAGATCGGGAAAAGTCCGATCATTCTCAACCGGTATTCTCCGGCATCCGTAAATCACCACCCAAAGCGGGGCAACCGGCGCATTTTATTTGTTTGGAAAACATTTTCGCGCAATTAGTTGCGCCTGTGCCAGCGACTTTTTCTTTTCCGCCGCCAGTAAGCGTGAAATGTTCTTCCCTGGGGAATGCTGCCTCAACAACTTCTCCGTTACAACTGCATCGTGCCACTTCCCGACGGACTCTTCCAGCTTCCGGAAGAAATCGGTATTGATGCGTGAACCGTTATTTGCTTTCAGGATGGAGTTGATGTAGATAAGTCGTTTGATGATCTTACGCGAATCATGCAGTTCTCGCTGAATTAATTTCGGAATAAATACCGGCTTCAGTTTCTTCACGATGGATTTATCCAAACCCGCAATTTTTCTGTCAGGAATGTCCCGGAAGGATTTCCATTGTTGCGAAGACGCGACCAGAAGTTTATCAACGTGTCGACTTACCATGGCGTGAAAGATTTTTGATTCCTCCGCAACAATGTCACGCTGCCGGGCAAAAAAATGTGTCGTGCCCGAATGTATTTTTTTTACGAGAGCTGCACTCATTTGTGCATCGCGGATCTTGCCCGCCTGTCTGAAAAGTTTGTCCACATATCTGGTTGCATGCTGGTCAGGTTTACCGCCCGTCTTTTTCTGCAGGTACAGCAATGCCCGGATTTTCTTGAGATCGACACGGATCTTGTGGATGTTTTGTGCGCGTGTGTGTTTTGAAAACACTTCATAGTTATGCAGCACAGATTCTACCCGGTTGCTGAAGTAATCCTGCTGTCGTTGCTTACTTAGCATTGTTCTGTGTTTTATGGGATTTCTCCGATTTTCTCATTTGCATCGCCCGAATAAAACAGATGCAATGCCTGGACAATTGTTTTGCAGGAAGTGTACAATTCGCGGTTTACATTCAGGAGAGAGGATACATCTTCCGTGATCAGTTTTTCTTTCTCAGCAGCTTCATAAATCTTAGCGCTGCGTTCATGGTAGGTGTCCTGGGCCCGGTCAATGAGATCATACAATCCTGTATGTTTTTTTGACTGGAGCTTTTCGTCAATTTCACGGTAGTATTCTTCCAGCTGCTTTCTGAAATCAATGTATTGGTTGAATTTAATGTCGTCGGCCGATTCATGAAATTCAATCCGGTTGTGCATTACATCTTTCATGGCCTTGGCGGAATGCATCGCATGGCGAACGGAGGTTACAATTTCATCAATGCGTTTTTGTTTATCGGGATATATTTCTTTCAGCCTGAGGGCATAGATGAGAATTTCACCTTCCGATTTCTTCAGGTCATCGTATTTCTTATCGTAGGTTTTTAATTTTTCGTTACGGATCCTTACCGGATCAGTAATGTACTTCGGCGCGTGAATAATTCTCTGATCAGTGCCGAATGCTTCGAGATTCAGATCAAGCACCCGGTACAGTAATATTTCAGTGTCCTGGATGAGGGCATCTGTTGCAATGTCGGGCATTTTGAGAATTTTATTACTGAGTACGAATGATGACTGCTCGTCTTTTCCATGAACATATTTTTCGAGCAGGTCAGCAAACCGATTCAGGAACGGCGCAAATAATATTACCCCGGCAAGGTTGATTGAACTTTGAAATGCCACCAACTGCAGCAGAGGATTCGTCCCTGCAATTTTTTCGGCCAGAAGCATGTAGGCGTCCATGAACACAAATGCGATGAGGCAGATTGTCAGATTGAACACAAGATTACCAATGGCAAGCTGCCATTTTGCCGCGATACCGCCCACTGCACCAATAATCACTTTGATGGTAGTCGCCAGTTCACTGCCGATTACCGCAGCAACTGCAGCTTCAAACGGGATGGCGCCGGTGCTCAACGCGCTCAGGAAAATGGCCATGGACGCAGAACTGGATTGGATCAGTGCCGTAAGTACAAAGCCGATTCCAACGAAGGCTATCCGTGGGTAACCCTCATACTTCGTGATGTCGAAGTTGCTGAAGAGTTCAGTCATGCTGTCTTTCATATACCCTAAACCGAGAAACAGAAAACCGAAGCCGAGAAAGAAACGCAGCAGGTAATAGGGTTTGGTATTGCTGTTGAGGAAGACCATTGCAATAGCAGCTATCCCGATCAGCGGAAGGGCGATCATGTCAATTTCAACTTTGAAACCCAGTGTTGCAACCAGCCAGCTATCTAACGTGGTGCCGAAACTGGAACCGATTGTCACCGCGAGTGCGTTGCGCATTGTAACTATCCCGGCTCCGACGAAAGTGAGAATCGTCATTATCACCACGGAACTGCTCTGGAGAACACCGGTCACGAGAGCACTGCTACCTATAGCTTCAAGGGTATTGCTGGTATGCTTGCGAAGAAATAACTTGAAGGCACGCCCGGAAAGATCCCTGAGCGAACTTTCCATCAGATGCATGGCGAAAAGAAATAATCCTATTCCTGCAAGAAATTGCCAGAGTATATGCATATCAGGTTCAGTTCAAAGGAACATCCAAATTCTGCAACGACAGATTCCTGTTACCGTTGATCAGTAAAAGTACTACGGTATCGGCAGAGAACGGGTAAGGCAATGCCCGGTTTGTGGATGATGTGTCTTACGTGTTGGGCTGATCAAAATCATGAGACAGTATTCTGCCACGGCATGAAGTTTGGGGCTATTTCTATGTGAAATATTCAGTTCAGGAGATTCTTGTTGAGAATCTGAAAAATGAATTTTACGTCCTGATCAGGTTGCGATCGCTTCAGGAACCTGTATCGGGATGAATAATAATGCGCTGCTCCGGAAGGACCGGAGCTGCTTTTTTTCCATAAAACAATGAACCAATGAAAGGCTCAAGAAGTACGAACAACATGCAAAACAAGCAGGGTCACTCAAAAAAACCACGTCCGGAAATCCGCGATGATATCGATTCACGGAAATCGAAAGAGTTGGGATATAAAGGAGATAAGAGCAAGAAGGGTGACCGCAAGAAATTGGGTTGATATATAGATTTTCACATCTGTTCATCAATCAATCATTCTTCTGGTTGTCTTATGTCCGAAAGGATCGGGTGACATGAAGCGCAACGAGATTTCGAATCCGCCCATGGCATGGCTTGCTGTATTCAGATTTGAAATATTAATGTCGTAGCTGAACCCAGCTGACCAATAGGAATATTCGTAGCGCACACATGCAACGAAAGCATCTTTGTGGCGATAGTAGCCACTAAGACAGAATGCAGATGCTTTTATCCGCCCGGTGTAACGGGAAGCTTCACGTGGTGTGTACTTGACCATCATTCCCGGAGTAATTTCGTGGTGACCTGCCTGGATCATGACGAGGTAAGAAGGTTCAAGAATCAGGCTGTAGTTTTTGATTCCGATGTCAGCTTTTCCGTGCGCCACAAATTTCATTGGCAAACGTTCATCTGCATCGCCATAGAAACTGTATACCGGTTTGTTGATATGCTGCAACGCAAACCCAACCGCAAAAATCTTAGCGTCGTTTGAGCTGATGGTTGATGTTTTATCGCCGTAATACCAACTCACTCCTGCGGAAATATCGAGCATGTTATGATTGCTGAACGTTCCCGGCTCACCGGTCGGGGATCCGGGAATGAAATGCATCCCGTCGTACTGATTGTCCCAGGTGAGATTATCGTACACCAGTTTCCGCTGACCGAAGCCACAGGAAATTCCGCCGGAAATAAGGTTGTTACCTGATGCCCGGAGTACACCTGAAAGATCGAGAGAGCCGAACGTGGTGCTCATTGAGCCATCGCCGGCTTTATCGGTGAAAACATTCAAACCGATTCCCATGTGCCGTTCATTCGCCTTTCCGAGAATGGTAAAGTCAGCACCAACGTTGAGTGTCTTGTAAGGTGTAGTTACACTTTTCCATTGTGTTTTGTAATTCATCGTTACCAAAACATCGTGCCCCATTCCGGCTTGCGAAGGATTAAGCAGGAGGGGCGCCTCGGTGCTTTGCGAAAAGTGAATATCCTGCGAATAAGCTGCTGCGCTTAAGCTGAGTATTCCGATCGTGATGATTGATATTTTTTTACACATCTGACAATGTCTTTTATATTTTGAATTCGTGAACGCAGGACGATTTCGTGACCCACTTTATTTTACCAGTGAAATATTTCCCTGGTGTTCTTCGGATGTTCCGTCCATCATGGTTGCGCGCAGGAAGTAAGTGAAGACCGCATTCTCGCAAGGTTTTCCCCGCCACGTACCGTCCCAGCAGATGGCAGGATCATCTGTACTGAAAACCAATTCACCCCAGCGGTTGTAGATTTCAAACTGCATGTTTTTGATGCAGTTACTCCTTACACAGTACTCGTCGTTCTCTCCATCACCGTTTGGTGAGAATGCAGTCGGCAGAAACAAGTCGCCGCATTGTATATCGACCGTCACAACAACCGTGTCTATGTCGGTGCATCCCAGCGAATCAGTTACAGTGAGATAATAGGTAGTGGTAACAGTTGGTGAAGCATTCGGATTCTGGCACGTTGCGCAATCGAGTGAAGCGGACGGTGTCCAGCTCCACGAAGTTCCTCCTGTACCATTCAGCTGCGTGGTTTGTCCCTGCAGAATAGTTACATCAACGCCTGCATTGGCAGTTACAGATCCGCTGGCGCCGACCAGAACTGTTGTTGCCATGGTGCAGCCGTTTGCATCGGTAACAGTACAGGTGTAGGATCCTGTTGCGAGTCCCGTTATTGTGTCATTGGTGCTACCTGTACTCCAGAGCAGTGTATATCCCGGAGTGCCACCGGAAACAGATAGGGACGCGCTTCCGTTTAAGGAATTGCAGTCATCAGGCGACGATGCTGATGTAGTAACGATCGTTGTTGGCTGAGTAAGTGTTACTGTTTGCGTCTGCGTACAACCATCGCTGCCGGTTACAGTTACCGTGTATGTTCCTGCCCCGAGTCCGCTTGCGGATGATCCGGTTCCGCCGGTCGGCAGCCAGTTGTAGGTGTAAGGACCGGAACCGCCTGTGGCGAGAATTGCCGCTGTTCCGTTCACTCCGCTGAAGCAGGTCGGATCCGATTGCGATGTTACCTGTATTGCCGGTGCACCACTGTTACTGATAACCGATGATGCACTTGACGTACAGCCATTGGCATCCGTGATTACAACAGAATAACTTCCCGCCGGAAGTCCGGAAATCTGTTGTGTAGTCTGCGTGTTGCTCCAGGCGTAAGTGTATGGACCTGTTCCGCCGGTTGGCGTGATGCTCGCTGTTCCGTTACTGTTTCCGCACGTTGCGTCTGCCGCTGTAATTGAACCCGAGACAGCCGTTGGTTCTGTTATCGTCACCGTCTGAATGGAGGTGCAGTTACCTGCATCAGTAATTGTGACTGTATAAATTCCCTGCGCGAGATTGTTCGCAGTTGCAGCATTTCCACCGCTTGGTGCCCAGTTGTAAGTGAAAGGTCCGTTACCGGTTGCCGATACAGTTGCGCTTCCGTCGGTAAGGCCGAAGCAACTGATGTTCGTAAGGTTCTGTACAGTTACAGTGGGTGCACCGATATTGGAAATGGAAACAGTGGCGGTTGAAGTACATCCGTTCGCATCAGTAACAGTTACCGTATAAATTCCGGCACCGATGTTAACAGCTGCAGCGGCGTTACCACCTGACGGAGCCCATGAGTAGGTATATCCGCCGGTTCCGCCCGTTGCAGTTGCCGTTGCACTTCCGTCGTTGTTTCCGCATGTTGCATCCTGGAATGCACTGATCGATGGTGCCACCGCCGTTGGTTCTGTGATGGAAACAGTTTGTGTAGCTGAACATCCGCTGTTGTCGGTGACAGTTACAGTGTACACACCTGCAAACAGGTTGACGGCGGTTGCAGCATTACCACCCGTTGGAGTCCAACTGTAAGTGAATGGCCCGTTACCGCTTGCAGTAACAGTTCCTGTTCCGTTGTTACCACCGAAGCAGGAAACATCACCGGTTGATTGAACGCCGGTTGTTGGTCCGCCTGTTGTGGCAACTGCAACTACTGTTGATGTAGTGCAACCGTTCGCATCGGTGATTGTGCAGGTATAGGATCCTCCGGATAAGCCGGATGCAGTTGCCGCATTTCCTCCAACCGGTGTCCAGGAGTAAGTGTACCCACCGGAACCACCGGAGGCCGCTACTGCAGCACTTCCGTTGTTATTGCCGCAGGTTGCAGGAGTTGAAGAACCGGTAGCAGAAAGTGCAGCCGGTGCTGTGATGCTGAACGACTGTGTGGTTGTACACCCGTTGGCATCGGTAATCGTGCATGTATAGTTGTTCGCGGCGAGTCCGGTTGCAGATGATCCGCTTCCACCCGACGGAGTCCATGCATAGGTGTACGATGGTGATCCACCGGATGCAGTTACAGTTGCAGATCCCGTTCCGCCTGCACAGTTAATATTAGTCTGCGATCCGGAAGCAGAAAGCGCACTGGCCGGTTGTGTAATATTGAAAGTTGCAGTGGTTGTAGCTCCGAGCCCGTCTGTAATGGTGCACGTGTAAGTACCGGCACAAAGACCGGTAGCTGATGAACCCGTACCACCGGAAGGCAACCAGTTGTAAGTGTAAACCCCGTTACCTCCGCTTGCAGTTACTGCTGCAGTTCCTGTACATTGCGCAAAGCAGTTAACGTTGGTCTGATTCTGTGTTGTGCTGAGTGGAGTGGAAGAACTGCAGTTCAGCACTACAGGTGCACATGGACTGAGCGTGCTGATCGAAGTTGCATAACCCGGTCCGCAGGCGATAATTTCACCGTTGGTATTTACACTTACATCATACACCGCTCCTGATGTAGCGGCTGTTGCCAACTGTGCGAGATTTGCATCGTACTTCACCACCTGGTTACCCGATCCGCAATAAACGTTTCCGCAGTTGTCGATATCGAGTCCGCTGTTGAGCGGAGAATTTCCGAAGGAGGAATTGGTTGCTCCTCCCGGAATAGGAGCCGTTCCTACGATAGATCCGTTTGCGATTGCCCGTTTGTGAACGGTGGTTCCGTTTTGTGTGTAGATGAACGAGGCGGTACAACGGATGGCACTGATGCCCTGGTTGGTTACTCCATAGCCGCAGGTTCCGTAAGAGAAACCGTAGCCGCTGTTAGCTTTCCAGCTCAGCGCCATCGCGGGAGTAACACATCCTACTGAATCGAGTGTGAGAAAATAGTAATTCCCGTTCGGGGCGGATGCGATGGATTTTACTTCTTTGATATTGAGCCCTGCAATCCATCCAACTGTGGCGTAACTGAGAACTGCACCACTCGCCAGGTTGATATTCAGTACAACACCACGGAATCCGTTAACGTTAAACGGACTCTGCCCTCGCATACCGCCCACCACAAGCTGTGTTTCATCACAATTGAAAGTGAGATGCCAGTATTCGAACAGCGGACCAAACGGACCGTTCGGATTGTTGTACCACACCTGGGCACCGGCAGTGTTTACCTTCACAATTTCTCCATTCGATCCCGAAGTGCAATAAGAGTTTCCGGCCTGGTCAACTACAAAACTGCCAACCCAGAAACTTGCGGTGTCCCACGCAGTATTGAATGTCCACTGCAACGTTCCTGTAGAATTGTATTTGCGTAGTTTCATCGGTGAGTCCCCTCCATACAGGTAGACGTTGCCGGCTGCATCATGTTCGCACTCCCAGATCTTGTTGGAATTACCGAATGCAGGTGTTACTGTCCATGGATCAATGCGAATTGTCTTATTGTGATCGTATTCTCCGAGAGAAAATGTAACCACACGGCCCTTCAGTACGAATGCAGAAGAAATGGTGAGCGCCGCATTGCTGTCATAGAAAGTAGACGGGGCATGGTCGGTAATATTTCCGAAAAGAGTAGGCACCAGAAGATCTCCTGCCGGTGAAACCGATAAACGCTGAATGTTTGCGTAATCTTTTTTCATCATCGCGAGATTGGTGTATTCCATCTTCACCAATGAAGCATCGGCACCCGGATGAACTATTACCGTGTATTTGATTCCCTGAACGGGATGAATGGTGTATTCCACATCAATTCCCGGATAGAGATCAACGTAGGTCAGTTTCCTATAACCGTGAATGTTTGTTGTACTGACTACTCCACCTGCAAAGTCGTGCTGCGAGTAGGTGTGATAATCGGCAGTTTGTTCTCCGGCAACCAGTTTTACATCCGGATCAGATCCGAGCCAGTGCATCTGAACTTCATCTTTTCTGATCCTGATGTCGCGGCGTTCTTCGAGTTCATTCTCTCCTTCTTCTTCGTGTTCCTTGTGTTTCCGGCTTACGTCAATCAGGCTGTAGATGAGTCCGTTCCGGGTGAAAAAGATGCGCGTGCCTCCATTATCTATTGCGTAAAGGATTTCAGATCCGGGAACTGAATTTCCGTGTACACGGAATTGTCCTTTGTTCTCGATGAATGAACCGGCAGAATTCCAGTTAACCGTCCAGTTTCCATTGGTGTTTTGTCCGACAGAAACTGAAGGAAGAATGAGAATAGTAAATACTGTCAGCGTAAGGACGCGCAGAGTAGATGCAATTGCTTTCATGAACCGGGTATTTCTGAGTGCAATATCTTGTAATGGATTGATCAAATGTATTCCGGTTACCCGCAGGTGTCAACTATAGTCAGGGAAAAGTCGGAAAATCATAAGGTTTCAGAATATATTGAAATCAGATAATCGGACTATATTTGGTCAATACTGATGCAAATTGTCCGGCAATATTATTAGCTATCAGAACCTATGAAATCATCATCTGAATTACACGAATTGGTGCATTCGCTCTCCATGAACGAAAAACGCCACTTTAAGCTGCTCTCTCAACGTCACGGGGGAAAGGAAGGGAACAGTTACGTTGAACTCTTCGACACGATCCTCGAACAGCCGGAGTATGATGAGAAAGCATTAAAGCAGAATCTCGACAAGGCAGGTAAGCTTCGTTTCGCAACGGAAAAAAATTATCTGCAGAACCTTGTGGTTGACTCCCTGATTCACTTTCACCGTGCCAGACCTTCGATCGCCGTTTACCAGAAACTGATTTCACTGGATGTTCTCGCGGAAAAAAAACTTTTCAGGATGTGTCTGAAAACCGCGCGGAAAGGGAAAGCGGATACGTTAAAGCTGGAGAAATTATTTCCGGCCCTGTCCTTTATACGGTGGGAAGCCTCGCTGTTGTCTTTCACCGGAAGAATGAACGAACTTGATAATGTAATCGAGGAAGAGAGAACTGTACTGGCACTGCTGGATGTCCAGGCACGCATCATGCAGATTTCATTCCGCGTAAGAAATCTGTTGTCGGCCGGAAAAATCCAGCAGGGCACATTGAATGCACTGGTGGAGAGCATGAATAAAATCATGAAGCAGTCGGAGAAGGACAGGACGAGAACTTTTCTGACGATCTATTATTATTATGCTGCACTGGCAACGGCCGCTGCATTTTATGCCAACCATGAAGACCGGAAGAAAAGTTATGCGTTGATTCATGATTACCTGGAGAAAAATCCGTGGTTCATTGAAGACATTCCGCATATCTACAGCAGTAATATGAATAACATTGTGGATGCCTGCATTTACCTGGGGCAGTACGATGAAGCGATGGACTGGATACACAGGCAACGTTCGTTTATGGACAGGTATAAACTAAAGAGCGAGGCATTGCTGGCGCGTATTTTCCTGAACACGCACGAACATGAAATTCAGATTTACACGCGGCGGCAGGATTACCGGAAAGGAATTCCATTGGTCAAATCTGTCGAACAGGGTCTGCGGAAGTTCGGTGAATATTACCAGGGCGAACAATATGATGTGGTGTTGTCGTTGGCATTATTTCTTTTCGGAGGAAAAGATCTGCGCGGTGCGGCCCGTTGGCTGAACAGAATCGCATCCGTGCGCACTTCTGTACAACCGGTTCCGGAAGTACTGGTTACTTCGAAACTGGTATTGCTGATCATCCATTACCTGAACAGAGAATCCAATCTGGGTTACCAGCTGAAATCGACTCAGCGCTGGCTCGCAAAGCATGGCTATTTCCATTCGGCGGAAGCGTTTATCCGTTTCCTCGAGGCAATGCACGAGAAGCTCCCGGCCCGGGAAAAGAAAATACGGTGTATACGCGAGTGGAATGCTTTCCTGAAACTGCAGCAGGACCCGAATGAAAAACTACTCTCGAAGTATTTCGACTTCGCCGCGTGGATGAAAAAAACAGCAGAACTGCGATCGCCTAGTCTGTGATCACAATTCTGCGTGTACCGATCATCAATCCTGCATTGTCGTAGAGATTCACGAAGTAAACGCCGGAACTCATACCAT
>Ga0255338_1004787_pt1 | contig 13366 bp, 15 predicted proteins | sample MeOH1_35cm_T4_19_FD_203715 | JGI IMG/M metagenome (GOLD analysis project Ga0255338, IMG submission 203715) | Sandy soil microbial communities from University of British Columbia, Vancouver, Canada - MeOH1_35cm_T4_195 | ecosystem: Engineered > Artificial ecosystem > Sand microcosm > Unclassified ...
GAATGGCTGCTCCACGATGCAACGCCGCAGGCGCAGGACGGCTTTGTCCGTCTCCGGAAGTAAAGGAGGAGGCACTGGCTTCAGCCAGTGCCGGGGGACATGGAGTGAGACGGACAAAGCCGTCCTGCGCCGGACCGAGGGCAACGGGCGCAGCGCGGCACCGCTACGCAATCGCTTGAGGTGGCATCCCTGTTCCCGTCGCATTGATCACGTCGCTTTCGCCGCGACCTCAGCGGACGCAGACAGTTCCAGTACACCAGTGCGTCTGCGCGGAAATGACGGATAGGTTCCGAACAGCGTCGAACGCCGCGCTAGCAGCCTCGCCGGCTCCTAAGGAGCCACCTCCAGCACGATCTTGCCGACGTGGGCGCCGGCCTCCATGCGGGCCTTCGCCTGCGGCAGGCGGGTGAAGTCCGCGACTTCGTCGACCAGCGGCCGCAGCGCGCCGGAGGCGAAGCGCGGCAGGATCTCGGCCACGAAGCGCGGCACGGCGGCGGCCTTCTGCGCCTTGCTGCGCAGCTTGTTGGAGACGCCGAACAGCTTCAGCCGCTTGGCATGCAGCGCCTCGAGATCGAGCTCCCCATGCAGCATGCCGTCGACATAGCCGACCATCGCCAACCGGCCCTCGAAGGCCATGCAGCACACGTCTTCGGCGAACACGGAACCGCCGACCGCGTTGATCACCAGGTCGGCGCCGTGATTGGCGGTCAGCTCCAGCACCCGCGGCGCGAAGTCCGCCGCGCGCGTGCACAGGCCGTGCGCCAGGCCCAGCGGCTGCAGGCGATCGAGCTTGTCCTGCGAAGTGGAGGTGCCGATCACCCGGGCGCCGAGCGCCACGCCCAGCTGCAGCGCGGCGACGCCCACGCCCGAGGACACGCCGTTCACCAGCAGCCACTCGCCGCTTTTCAGCGCGCCCTGCAGCACCAGCATGTCGAAGGTCACCAGCCAGGTCAGGGGAATGCTGGCCGCTTCGTGCCAGGAGAGGTTGGCCGGCACCAGCATCACCTCGGGCGCATCCAGCAGCGCGTATTCGGCAAAGGCGCCGCTGCAGCGGCCCATCACGCGCTGGCCGACGTGGAAGCCGTCCACCCCGCTGCCCAGGGCCGCCACCTCGCCCGCGCATTCGCCGCCGATCGCCTTCCAGCTGCCGGGCGTGCCGTGCAGGCCGTGGCCGGCGACGAATTCGCCGCGATTGAGCGAAGCCGCGTGCACGCGCACCAGCAACTGCCCCGCCGCGGGCTGCGGCACCGCCACGTCGCGCTGCTCCAGTTGCGCGCCGTCCGCGCCGAGCTGCATCCACCAGGACTGCATGATTTGCCTCCTCCTCTGCGGCGCCTCGGGGCGGGCCGCCTGAAGCTGGCAATGTAACAGCGCGGCGGGCGCGCAACAGGTGGGATCCGTTCAGCTTCGGTTCATGCAGGCTGGCGCACGATCAACGCATTCCAACGCAGGAGCCCGTCATGAAACGCTTCCTCTCCGCCCGACCGCTGTTCGCCGCCGCCATCGCCATCGGCGCCTTTGCCGTGGGGTCCGCGGCCCACGCCAGGACCGACGTGTTCCTGAACATCGGCGTGCCGGGCCTGTACGTGCAACCGGCGCCGGTGTACGTGCAGCCGGCGCCGGTGTATGTGCAGCCCGAGCCGGTGTACGTCCAGCCCCCGGTGTACGTGCAGCCGCGGCCGATCTACATCGACGGCCATCGCCACGGCTGGCGCAACGACCGGCATCGCCACGGCGGCCGGGGCGACGCCGACCACGACGGCGTGCCGAACCGCTTCGACCAGGCCCCGCACAATCCCTGGCGCCGCTGATACGGCGCCAGGCGCCGGCGCAGGCCCGCTTCTCTGCCGCCCAGGCTCCTAGCCGGCCATCCGGCCGGCCAGGTCCTGCGCCTGCTGCAGGTGCGTGCGCAGCACCGGCAGGGTCTTGTCGATGAAGGCCCGCAGGTCGCGGTCGCCCACGCTGCTGCGGCTCTTCTCGAACTCCGCGATGGTCGCCATGTGGTCCGCCACGCCGGTCGTGCGGATGAATTCGTGATCGAAGTTGGCGGCGGAGGTGCCCTTCAGCGTGTCGAGCTTCGCCTGCAGCTCGGGCGGCATGCCGGGGGCGACCTTGTGGCCCTTGCCGCCCACCATCGCCATCAGTTCGCGGTTGGCGGCGGTGTGCTGGTCGAGCAGCATCTGGGCGAAGCTGCGCACCTGCGGATTGCCGGCCCGGGTGAGCGCCATCCGCGCCGCCTCCACTTCGTACATGCCGGCGCCGGCGGCCACCGCGATGAAGTGCGTGTCGGCTGCGTTGAAGGGGACCGCCGTGGCGCCCATCACCGTCGTGGTGCTCGTGGCCGGCACGATCACCGCCGCGGGTGTGCTCACGGTCGCGATACGCTGCGTGCTGCAGGCCGCTAGCGCGGCCACGGACAGGATGCCGAGGGTCAGGGAAAGGGAAGTCTTCATTGCTTGCACTCCTTTGAAGCGCCATGTTGACCAGCCGGCACAACCACCGCGCGTAGTGCGCTACGGAAGCGCGATGTAGGACATCCCTTGCGAGGCGCGGCGCGAATCGGGATGATGCGGGCCCTGCACCGGAGAACGACATGGCCCCACCCGACACGAGCCCGGAGGCGATCCGCCCGCCGGTGCCTCCCTTCACGCCCGAGACGGCGCGCCAGAAGGTGCGCGCGGCGGAGGACGCCTGGAACACCCGCGACCCCGATCGCGTGGTGCAGGTCTACACCCTCGACACGCAGTGGCGCAACCGCGCCGAGTTCCCGCAGGGGCGCGAGCAGGTGCGCGCCTTCCTGCAGCGCAAGTGGGCCCGCGAGCTCGATTACCGCCTGATCAAGGAGGTGTGGGCCTGCGCGGGCGAGCGCATCGCGGTGCGCTTCGCCTACGAGTGGCACGACGACTCGGGCCAGTGGTTCCGCAGCTATGGCAACGAGAACTGGGAGTTCACCGAGCAGGGCCTGATGCGCCGGCGCTTCGCCAGCATCAACGACCTGCCGATCGGCGAGGCGCAGCGCCTGTTCCGCTGGCCGCTCGGGCGCCGGCCGGACGACCATCCCGGGCTGAGCGAGCTGGGGCTCTGAGGGGGCGCGCGCGGGGTCGCGGCCATAATCGCCGGATGGCCTCCCCCTTCGACAGCGCCAGCATCACGCATGGCATCCAGCTCGCCGTCGCGCCCGTGTTCCTGCTCAGCGCGGTGGCGGGAATGATCGGCGCGGTTGCCGGCCGGCTGGGGCGCATCATCGATTACGGGCGGCAGCTCGAACAGCGCGCGCTCGCCTCGCACGATGCCGGCTTCGTCGCGCACGCCGGCCGCGAACTGCGTGGCCTGCGCCTGCGCGGGCGGCTGGCCAATGGCTGCATCGCTCTGCTCACCGGGTGCGCGGTGCTGATCGGAGTCACCATCATCCTGCTGTTCCTCGGCGAGACTTCTTCGTTTCGCGTGAGCTCCTGGGCCGTCGCGGGCTTCCTGCTCGGCATCGGCTTCTTCCTGCTGGCGCTGCTGTGCTTCCTGGCCGAGACGCTGCTCGCCACGCGGGTGCTGAATTTCAGGTTGCCCGGCTCCTGAGGGGGTTCAGAGCATCGCCAGCGGCGTCGGGCCGTCCGGAGGCGGGAACAGGCGATCGAGTTCCTGCAGCTGCGCAGGCGCGAGCGGCCGCTGCAGCGCCGCCACGTTCTCCTGCAGGCGCTCGCCGTGGCCGGTCTTCGGGATCGTGATCACGTCCCGCGCCAGCAGCCAGGCGAGCGCGAGCTGCGCCGGCGTCATGCCCTGCGCACGGGCGAAGGCCACCAGCTCGCGCCGGCGCAGCAGCCGCGCCTGGTCCAGCGGCGAATAGGCCATCACCGGCATGCGCCGCCGGCGCAGCGCCGGCAGCAGGTCCCACTCGATGCCGCGGCAGCCGAGGTTGTAGAGCACCTGGTTCACCTGCGCGGCCTCGCCGCCGGGCGTGGCCCACAGCTCCTGCAGCCACTGCGGATCGAAGTTGCTCACGCCCCAGTGGCGGATCTTGCCTTCGCGCCGCAGCGCCTCGAAGCCTTCCACGGTCTGCGCCAGCGGCACCTCGCCCGGCCAGTGCAGCAGGTACAGGTCCAGCGTCTCCACCCGCAGCCGCCGCAGGCTGGCCTCGCACGAGCGGCGCATGGCGCGCGGCGCGGCGTTGTGCGGATAGACCTTGCTCACCAGGAAGACCTCGTGGCGGCGCCCCGCGATCGCGTCGCCCACCAGCCGCTCCGAGCGGCCGTCGCCGTACATCTCCGCCGTGTCGATCAGCGTCAGGCCGAGGTCGAGGCCGCGGCGGATCGTCGCGATCTCCTCGGCCCGCTGGCGCGGGTCGTCGCCGATGTTCCAGGTGCCCTGGCCGAGGGCCGGCACCGTTTCGCCGCAGGGCAGCGTGAGGCGTTTCATGCGTCCAGTTCGGGATAGTGGCGGAAGATGCCCTGCTCGTTGAAGGGCAGGCGGCGTTCGCTCGCCAGGTAGGCCGCCAGGCGCCTCTGGCGCGGCACGCCCGCGTGCAGGGCCGCCAGGCGCGGCGCCTTCTTCAGCGCCCGGCGCGTGGCCCTGGGCAAGGCGTAGAGCAGGCCCTCGACCAGGTGGAACGCCGACAGGTCGACGTAGCTCAATCGGCCGCCGACCATGCGCGGCAGCTCGCGCGCCTGGTTGCCGGGATTGCGCTGCAGCACCGCCTCGAACCAGGCCATGAACTTCGGCAGCCGCTCGGCGCGGAAGTCCTGCGCGCGCCGCAGCGCCTCGGGCTGCTGGTCCTCGTAGTAGAGGCTGCCGGCGATCGGGTGGTGCAGATCGTGCACCTCCTGCACGAGATCTGCGATGGTGAGCTGGACCTGGTGCGCCCAGAGCCGGTCGGCCTCGCGCTGCGGCACCAGCCCGAGCCGCGGGCCGAGATAGAGCAGGATCGCCGCGGTCTGCCCCACCACCGTCGCGCCGTCGACGAGGAAGGGGCAGGCGAAGGGCGGGCGCGGCACCGACGCATCCTCCAGGTAGTGGAGCATGGCCGGCACGCCGAGGCCCTGGTGCGCCTCGCCGCGGCAGACGTCGATGTATTCCGCGCCGGCCGCCTCCAGGGCCAGCCGCACGAATTCGCCGCGTCCGGGGATGCCGGGCCAGTAGTGCAGTTCGTATGCCATGCAGCACTATAGGGAGAAGGCGTAACCGACTCGAGTTCAGGGCGAGTTCTCTTGACGCCTCCACGCACGGATGGCACAACGCCGGGGCTCGATCGCCGTCTTTCCCCCGCCACTCCAACCGGAAGACCCTATGCGCGCACCCAAGCCCCTCGCCTTTCTCGCCCTGCTCGGCCTTGTGGCCGCGGGCAGCCTCTACGCCCAGCAACCAGCGACGTCCGACGGCAAGCCCGCGCCCTCCTGGCAGCAGGGCCGCACGGCCGCGCAGGACAAATCGCCGCTGCACCCGATCGCGCCGATCCTCACCGGCCGGCCCGCGAGCGAGCTGCCGATCAGCAAGCTGAAGCTGCCGCCCGGCTTCAAGGTGGAAGTGTGGGCCGACGGCATTCCCGAGGCGCGCTCGCTCGCCCTGGGCAACAAGGGCACGGTGTTCGTGAGCAACCGCAACCTGTCGGACGTGTACGCCGTCACGGACCATGGCGGCAAGCGCGAGGTGAAGAAGGTCCTGAGCGGCCTGAAGTCGCCCAACGGCCTGGCCTTCAGCAAGGGCACGCTGTACGTCGCCGAGCGGCACCGCATCACCCGCTACGACGGCATCGAGGATCACCTGGAGAGCCCGCCGCAGGCCAAGGTGGTGATCGACAACCTGGACCCGAGCAACCAGCCCGGCCACTTCTGGAAGTACCTGGCGATGGGGCCGGACAACAAGCTGTACTTCAACATCGGCGCGCCCGGCAACATCGTGATGCCCAACTACACGCAGGCCACGGTGATGCGCGTGGATCCGAACAGCGGCAAGCTGGAGACGGTGGCCTCCGGCGTGCGCAACTCGGTCGGCATGGACTTCCATCCGAAGACCAAGGAACTCTGGTTCACCAACCACGCGCGCGACTGGGTGGACGACAACACGCCCAACGACACGCTGCACCGCGTCTCCAGGAAGGGCATGAACTTCGGCTATCCGTTCTGCCACCAGGGCGACTTCGCCGATCCGGAGTTCGGCGCCAGCCGCTCCTGCGCAGAATTCGACAAGCCCTACGCCAAGCTCGGCAGCCACGTCGCCCCGCTGGGAATGAAGTTCTATACCGGCAAGATGTTCCCGGCCGAATACCGCGACAACATCTTCGTCGCCCTGCACGGCTCCTGGAACCGCACCTCCAAGCAGGGCTACAACGTGATGCGCGTGGCGGTGGACAACAAGGGCGGCGCGAAGATGGTGCCCTTCATGGAAGGCTTCCTCGAGAACCCGAACGCCGACCCGCCGATGTGGGGCCGCCCGGTGGACGTGCTGCAGCTGCGCGACGGCTCGCTGCTGGTCTCCGACGACTACAACGGGGTGATCTACCGCGTCAGCTATGCGAAGTAGGGCGGCGCTCGCCGCCGCACTCGGCGTGGCGCTGGCGGGCGCCGGCGCGCACGCCGAGGTGGATCCCCAGCTCTGTTTCGCCTGCCACGGCCCGAACGGGAATTCGACCAATCCCGTCGTGCCGTCGCTGGCCGGCCAGCCGGCGCAGTTCATCGGCACCCAGCTGATCATGTTCCGCGAGAAGCGGCGCACCGATGCGCTGATGTCGCCGGTGGCGGCGCCGCTGACCAATCCGGAGATCATCGCGCTGGGCAAGTTCTTCTCCGCGCAGCAGCGCGCCGCGCCGGCGAAGAAGCCCGGCGAGGCGGTGCTCGCCGCCGGCCGCAAGCTGGCCGAGGACTACAACTGCGTGGTCTGCCACGGCCCGGCGCTCAAGGGCCAGCAGCACATCCCCCGCATCGCCGGCCAGCAGATGGAGTACCTGCGCACGCAGCTGCGCGGCTTCATGGCCGGAACGCGCTTCGACATGGACGGCAACATGACCTCCGCGGCGCAGCGGCTGAAGCCGGCGGATGTCGACGTGCTGGCGGAATACCTCGCCGGGCTGGAATAGGCCCGGCATCGCACTGTCATTTGACGTTCATCAAGGGTTTTCCCTGAGTTCCCGCATAAGGTGCCCCGCGGATGCACCTTACCCATTGAACTCGAGGAAAACGATGAACGCGCGAATGAAACTTGTGGGCCTGTTGCGCGCCACGCAGGCGCTCGCCCTGGCGGCGGCGCTGTGCGCGCCGCTGCTGTCGCTGGCCGCCCCGAAGTCGGCCGGCGATTTCGGCCCGCCCAAGGGAGCGCCGATCAAGGCGATCCTGACCAGCCCGCCGCACGTGCCGCCGGCGACCAACCGCAACTACCCGGCCAAGGTCATCGTCGACCTGGAGGTGGTCGAGAAGACGATGCAGATCTCCGAAGGCGTCAACTACACCTTCTGGACCTTCGGCGGCACGGTGCCCGGCAGCTTCATCCGCGTACGCCAGGGCGACACGGTGGAATTCCACCTGAAGAACCACCCGGGCAGCAAGATGCCCCACAACATCGACCTGCACGGCGTCACCGGCCCCGGCGGCGGCGCGGCCTCCAGCTTCACCGCGCCCGGCCACGAATCGCAGTTCACCTTCAAGGCCCTGAACGAGGGCATCTACGTCTACCACTGCGCCACCGCGCCGGTGGGCATGCACATCGCCAACGGCATGTACGGCCTGATCCTGGTGGAGCCGCCGCAGGGCCTGCCCAAGGTGGACCGCGAGTACTACGTGATGCAGGGCGACTTCTACACCGCGGGCAAGTACCGCGAGAAGGGCCACCAGCCCTTCGACATGGAGAAGGCGATCGACGAGAGGCCCACCTACGTGCTGTTCAACGGCGCGGAAGGCGCGCTGACCGGCGACAAGGCCATCACCGCCAAGGTTGGCGAGACCGTGCGCCTGTACATCGGCAACGGCGGCCCCAACCTGGTCTCCAGCTTCCACGTGATCGGCGCCATCTTCGACCAGGTGCGCTTCGAGGGCGGCAGCAACGTGCAGAAGAACGTGCAGACCACGCTGATCCCCGCCGGCGGCGCCGCCATCGCGACCTTCAAGGCGCAGGTGCCGGGCAGCTACGTGATGGTGGACCACTCGATCTTCCGCGCCTTCAACAAGGGCGCGCTGGCGATCCTCAGGATCGAGGGCAAGGAGGACAAGAAGGTCTACTCCGGCAAGGAGCTCGACGCCGTGTACCTCGGCGACCGCGCGGGCCCGAACCTGGCCGCCGTCGCCACGGCCACCCACGCCGCAGCCAGCGGCACGCTCACGATGCAGGACCAGATCAAGGCCGGCCAGCAGCTGTTCGCCGGCACCTGCTCGGTGTGCCACCAGGCCAACGGCGAAGGCCTGCCCGGCGTGTTCCCGCCGCTGGCCAAGTCGGACTTCATCGGCGACCCCAAGCGCATCGTCAACGTGGTGCTGAACGGCCTGTCGGGCAAGGTCACGGTCAACGGCAAGGACTACAACTCCGTCATGCCGCCGATGAACCAGCTCAATGACGACGAGGTCGCCAACATCCTGACCTACGTGCTCAATAGCTGGGGCAACGCCGGCGGCAGCATCTCCACCGAGGACGTGAAGAAGGCGCGTGCCGCCAATCCGGCCGCCAGGGGCCAGGCCGAGCACTGAGCGAGGCAGGAAAGCGCAAGCGCCATGAAACGCCTGGCCGCCCTGCTGGCCCTGGCTGCCGCCTGCGCGGCGGGCCAGGCCGCCGACTATGTGAAGCTGCCCGGTGGCCGCTTCGAAAGCGTGCTGCCGCAGGGTGCGACGCCCACGGCCTCGGCGCCGGTGGACATCGCTCCCTTCCTGATGCGCACCACGCCGGTCACGGCCGCCGAATACGCCGGCTTCGTGGCCACGCATCCGCAGTGGCAGCGCGGGCGGACGGCCTCGGTGCTGGCCGATGTGCGCTACCTCGCGAAGTGGGCCTCGCCCTTGCAGCCGGGTGCTGCGGTGCCGGCCAGCTCCCCCGTCACCGATGTGAGCTGGTTCGCCGCCGGCGCCTTCTGCGAGGCCGAGGGCGGGCGCCTCCCCAGCTGGCTCGAGTGGGAATACGCCGCCGCCGCCGACGCGACGCGCACCGACGCACGCAGCGACCCGGCCTGGCAGCGGCAGATCCTCGCCTGGTACGAGCAGCCGAGCGCGCCCACGCTGCCCGCGGTGGGCGGCCCGCCCAACGCGTACGGCGTGCGCGACCTGCACGGCGCGATCTGGGAATGGGTGGACGACTTCAACGCGCTCTTCATCGCCGGCGACAGCCGCACCCAGGGCGACCCGGACAAGCTGAAGTTCTGCGGCGCCGGCGCCCTCAACATCATCGACCGCGACAGCTACGCCGTGCTGATGCGCATCGCGCTGCTGTCCTCGCTCAATGGCGCGGACACCACCGCCAACCTCGGGTTCCGCTGCGTGCGCGACCTGGAAAGGACACCATGAACACCTCCCTGCTGCGCCGCCGCGAGGCGCTGCTGTCCCTCGCCGCGCTCGCGGCCGCGCCTGCCTGGGCGCACGGGGCCGGCCACGAGCCGCTGCCCGATCTGGCGGTCGTTCCGGGCGACTCGATCTACCGCCTCGACGCGAAGCTGGAGGACCAGGACGGCCGGCCCTTCGCGCTGGCCTCGCTGCAAGGCACGCCCGTGCTGGCGAGCATGTTCTACACCTCGTGCAGCACGGTCTGCCCGATGATCTTCGAGAGCATGCATGCCAACCTGCGGGCACTGTCCGCGCGCGAGCGCGAAGCCGTGCGTGTGCTGATGGTCAGCTTCGACCCGGCGCGCGACACCCAGGCGGTGCTGAAGAAGACGGCGCAGCAGCACCACTGCGACAGCCGCTGGACCCTGGCGCGCTGCGACGAGGCCACGGCGCGCAAGGTCGCCGCGGTGCTCGGAATCCAGTACCGGCGCCTGGCCGACGGCGAATACAACCACTCGAGCACGATCGACGTGCTGGATGCCCAGGGCCGCATCGTGGCGCGCTCGGGCAAGCTGGGCGCGGCCGATCCCGCCGTCGCCGCCGCCTTGCGCAAGCTGCCGCCGCGCGTCGGCTGAACCCGCGTCCCCGGTAGGGGATGCGCACGGCCGGCGCCGCCGGACTAAGCTGCGCGCTGCGGATCCACCGCGACGCGAGGTGCTGACATGAGGCATACGGTGCTGGCCCTGATCTGCATTGCGGCCCTGGCCTGGCCGCTCACCGCCGCAGCCGACGGCGGTGGAGGCGGCGGGGGCGGAGGCGGCGGCGGAGGCGGCGGCGGCATGGGCGTGGCCGTCAGCAACCAGGATCCCGACTACCAGGCCGGCATGGACGCCGTCGCCCGCAAGGACTGGAAGCAGGTCGTGACCAGCATGGATGCCTACGTCAAGCGCAAGCCGGACGACGCCAACGCCTGGACGGAGCTCGGCCACGCGCACCGCCTCACGGGCAAGATGGACGCCTCGCTCGACGCCTACGACAAGGCCCTGAAGATCGATCCGGGCCACCGCGGTGCCCACGAATACCTCGGCGAGGCCTACCTGCAGATGGGCGACCTGCCGCGCGCGGAGGGCGAGCTCAAGGTGCTGGACAAGCTGTGCTTCTTCAGCTGCGAGGAGTTCCGCCACCTGAAGGCAAGGATAGGCGAGTACCGGAAGACGAAGCAGGCCGGCTCCTGATACCGCCCGGCTCCGGGCAGCGCCCAGGCTCCCGGGCGGGGACAATGGCGCGGTGAGCATCCATCGCCTCTACCTCGCCGGCCCCGACGTCTTCCGCCCCGATGCCGCGGCCCACGGGCGCAAGCTCGTGGCCCTGTGCGCCGAACACGGCTTCGAGGGCGTCTTCCCGCTGGCCGGGTCGCTGCCGCAGGACCTGCCCACGCCGCAGGCACTGGCCGCGCACATCTACCGCGCCAACATCGCCCAGATCGAGCGCTGCGACGCGGTGGCGGCCAACCTCGATTTCTTCCGCGGCCCCGAGCCGGACAGCGGCACCTGCTTCGAGGTGGGCTACGCCATCGCGCGCGGCAAGCCGGTGGTGGGCTACGTGCCGGAGGAGGGCAGCTACGCCGGGCGGATCCGCCGTCGCCACCCGCAGGCGGCGGGGCCGGGCGGCAGCGACGCGCAAGGCTGGGAACTGGAGGAGTTCGGCCTGCCTCTGAACCTGATGCTGGGCGTGCCCTGCCGCATCGTGGTGGGCGGCCTGGGCGCGGCGCTCGCTGCGCTGCGGGGGCTGGCCTGAGGTGAGCCGCCCTGGCCGCGCGTGCGGTGGGGGTTTCCACACGCCGCGGCCCCACAGTTGGGGGCAGACCCGCAATCGGCGGCCGGCACCAAGGTGCCGCCACCGCGCCTGCGGCGGCGCAGCGGAGGCGCCTGAAGCCGCCGCGCACCTGCGCGTCTTTCCTCGGACGGGCCGCTGCCGGGCCCCGGGGCGGCCGCCCGGCACTTTGGTGCCGACCCCCGATGCTGGCCCGCATCCTGCATTGCCTTGTGCGTGACGCAGCCACCCCGGCCGCGTCGACGAGCAAGGAAACCGAGAGCAGCGAATCAGTCCCATCGGAAGCGCCGATCCTGCATGCCCTGACCGGCATGGCACTTCCGATGGGGCGCCCTTTTCGCCCTCCGGCCAGCAAGACTGCAGGCAAGCATGGCAAACCGTCACGAACTGGAAGAAGCCTTCATCGCCGAATCGAGGGTCTTCGTGGGCCTGTTCGGCAACACCTACCGGGCCCAGATGCAATGGGCGCTCGACGTGATGCCCGCCGAGTGCGCCGAGCACTACATCGAATCCTGGTGGCAGGGCCGGCAGACGGCGCTGCGCTACCTGCGCTGGATGGCCGAGCGCCTGCGCGAGGACGCCGGCAGCGAGGCCGGCGCCTGGCTCGATCGCTTCACCAGCACCAGCGGCGCGGTCCTGCGCCACATGGAAGACCGCGGGCCGGGCGTGCATCTGAACTAGCGGCCGGGCGCCCCGCAGCGGGATGCGGGTGCCACAGACACGCGGCCGGACTCCTGACCTACAAGGCGCCGTCGCGCGCCGTGCCAACGTGCACGCAGGAAGTTCGCCCACCCGCGCATCCGAGCCATGAAGCCGAGCACGATCCATCGCTGCGCCGAGGCCCAGGCGCCGGCCGCGCGCTGCACCCCCGGCAGCGAGTACCAGGCGCTGTTCGACGCCACCGACGAGGGCTTCTGCATCCTGCAGATGCTGTTCGACGCCGCGGACGCGCCGGTGGACGGCATCTTCCTGCAGGCCAATCCCAGCTTCGAGCGCCAGAGCGGCCTGCACGGGGTGATCGGCCGGCACGTGAGCGAGCTGCCGATGGCCGGCGAGGAGGAGCACTGGCTGCGCGTGTTCGGCGGCGTGGCGCGCACCGGCCAGCCCGTGCACATGAGCGACCGCTCGGAGCCGCTGGGCCGCTGGTTCGACGTGCATGCCTTTCGCATCGGCGAGCCGGCGCAGGCCCTGGTGGCGGTGCGCTTCAGCGACATTACGCAGCGGCGCCGGGTGGAGGAGCGCCTGGGCAGCGTGCGCCGCATCCGCACCGTGGGCGTGCTGTTCTGGGGCCAGGATTTCCGGCTGGTGGACGTGAACGACGGCTTCGTCGAGATGTCCGGCTATGCGCGCGAGGAGGCGATCGGCCTGCGCTGGCAGCAGCTGGCGCCGGCGGAATTCCACGCCGTCTCGCGCCAGGCGGTGCAGCAGGTGCTGCGGCTGGGCGAGTCGACACCGTACGAGAAGCAGTACATCCGCAAGGACGGCACGCGCTGGTGGGGCCTGTTCGCCGCCCGGCGCGTCGGCGACGAGGTGGTGGAGTTCGTGCTCGACGTCACGGACCGCAAGCGCGCCGAGGAGGCGCTGCGCGCGGCCGACCGGCACAAGGACGAATTCCTCGCCACCCTGGCGCACGAGCTGCGCAATCCGCTGGCGCCGATCCGCAACGGCCTGCAGATCCTGCACCTGAGCCTGCCGCGCGAGGCGGAGGCGCCGCTGCGCACCATCGCCATGATGGACCGCCAGCTCGGCCACCTGGTGCGGCTGGTGGACGACCTGCTGGACGTCGCCCGCATCGGCGCCGGCAAGGTGCGCATCGAGCGCCGGTTGGTCTCGCTGCGCGAGGTGCTGGCGCGCAGCGTGGAAGCGACCCAGGCGGCGATCGACGCCAAGCGGCACCGGCTGGAGGTGGACCTGCGCTGCGACGACTGCGATGTCGAGGGCGACGCCGACCGGCTGGCCCAGGTGTTTTCCAACCTGCTGTCCAACGCCGCCAAGTACACGCCGCCGGGCGGCTGCATCCGGCTCGAGCTCAGCGCCATCGGCGAGGAGGCGCAGGTGTCGGTGAGCGACACGGGCATGGGCATTCCCAAGGA
>Ga0255338_1004788_pt1 | contig 13364 bp, 8 predicted proteins | sample MeOH1_35cm_T4_19_FD_203715 | JGI IMG/M metagenome (GOLD analysis project Ga0255338, IMG submission 203715) | Sandy soil microbial communities from University of British Columbia, Vancouver, Canada - MeOH1_35cm_T4_195 | ecosystem: Engineered > Artificial ecosystem > Sand microcosm > Unclassified ...
GATCGGGAGACCCGAGGCGGGGTCGGTGCCCAGCTCCTTCTCGGCGCCGGCCGGGTTGGCCAGCAACTCGCGGGCCATCTCTTCGGTCAGCTCGTCGGGCGGGAGGTCGTCGGGCACGTTGGCCCGCGGCCTCGACCCGTCGGCGTCGCCCTCGTCGGGCGGGCCCTCGACGTACGGGCCGTAGCGACCGACCCGCAGGTCGATGCCGCTCGGCTCGCCGTCCGGCCGGCGCACCGGGAAGGTGGCCAGCTCCTTGGCATCGATCTCGCCGAGCTCGGTGACCAGCTTCTTCAGGCCCTCGACGTCGGCACTGCCGAAGTAGAACTCGGCGAGCTCGGTCGGCAGGTCCTTGCGGCCCCCGGCGATCTCGTCGAGCACGTCCTCCATCCGGGCGGTGAACTCGTAGGACACCAGCCGCTCGAAGTGCTCCTCGAGCAGCCGGGTCACCGAGAACGCCAGCCAGGCCGGCACCAGCGCGGTGCCCTTCTTGTAGACGTAGCCACGGTTGAGGATGGTGCCGATGATCGAGGCGTACGTCGACGGACGGCCGATCTCGCGGCCCTCCAGCTCGCTGATCAGGGACGCCTCGGTGTACCGGGCCGGCGGCTTGGTCTCGTGGCCGCTCGCCTTGAGGGCGGCCGCGCTGACCGCAGCACCCTCGGTGAGGTTCGGCAGCCGGCTCTCCGCGTCGTCGCGGGCCGCGTCGGCGTCGTCGGTGCTCTCCACGTAGGCCTTGAGGAACCCGTGGAACGTGATCGTGCGGCCGCTCGAGGAGAACACGACGTCCTCGCCGCCCGCCGACGGCCCGCCGAGGCGGATGGTGAGCGAGTTGCCCGCGGCGTCCTTCATCTGGGAGGCGATCGTGCGCATCCAGATCAGCTCGTAGAGCCGGAACTGGTCACCGGTCAGCCCGGTCTGGGCCGGGGTGCGGAAGTTGTCGCCGGCCGGGCGGATCGCCTCGTGCGCCTCCTGGGCGTTCTTCACCTTCGAGGCGTAGACCCGCGGTGCGTCGGGGACGTACTCGTCGCCGTACAGCTCGCGCGCCTGGGAGCGGGCCGCGTTGAGCGCGGTGTCCGACAGCGTGGTCGAGTCGGTACGCATGTAGGTGATGTAGCCGTTCTCGTACAGCCGCTGCGCGACCGACATCGTCGAGGAGGCGCTGAAGCCGAGCTTGCGGCTGGCCTCCTGCTGCAGCGTGGTCGTCCGGAACGGCGCGTACGGCTTGCGGGTGTAGGGCTTTGACTCGACCGAGCGGACCGTGAACGCGGTGTCGTGCAGCGACTCGACCAGCGCCTGGGCGCGCGCCTGGTCGACGTGCACGACGCTGGCGCCGGGCTTCAGCGACCCGTCGTCGCCGAAGTCGGCACCGCGGGCGACGCGGACGCCGTCGATGCTGTGCAGCTTGCCCGGGAACATCCGCTGGTCGTGGTCGGCGCCGGCGTCGAAGGTGCCCTCGAGGTCCCAGTACGACGCCGCGCGGAACGCCATCCGCTCCCGCTCCCGGTCGACCACGAGCCGGGTCGCGACCGACTGGACCCGGCCTGCGGACAGGCCGGACATGACCTTCTTCCACAGCACCGGGGAGACCTCGTAGCCGTAGAGGCGGTCGAGGATCCGGCGGGCCTCCTGGGCCTCGACGAGGTCCATGTCGATCTCGCGAGGGCTCTCCACCGCGGCCTGGATCGCCTGCGGGGTGATCTCGTGGAACACCATCCGCTTGACCGGCAGGTCCGGGCGCGGCTTCAGCTCGTCGAGCAGGTGCCAGGCGATCGCCTCGCCCTCGCGGTCCTCATCGGTGGCGAGGTAGAGCTCGTCGGCGTCCTTGAGGAGGCCCTTGAGCTTGGAGATGTGCGCCTTCTTGTCGCGCGAGACGACGTACACGGGCTTGAAGCCCTCGTCGACGTTGACGCCGAGGCGGGCCCAGGGCTCGCCCTTGATCTTCGCCGGGATGTCCGCAGCGGTCTGGGGGAGGTCGCGGATGTGTCCGATGGACGACTCCACGACGTAGCCCCGGCCGAGGTAGCCCTCGATGGTGCGGGCCTTGGCCGGTGACTCGACGATGACGAGCTTGTGTGCCACTTCTGCTGCGGTGTCCTTCGCTTGCGGCGGGTTGCCGGTGCACAACGTAGCGCGAGCGTCCACCGCACCGGGCCCCGTGTCCAGTGGGCCGGGGACCCGGCCCTCCGGGCCGATGGGCCCGAAACCGGCCTATCCGACCTCGAGGAACCCCTCCGCGACCAGCGCGCGGACGCCGCCCAGCCGGTCCTCCGCGCCCGCGTCGGGGCCCAGGATCTGCGCCAGCGCGCCGAGCATCTGGGCGAGGGTGAGGTCGCCGTCGCCCGCACCGGCGAGCGCGGCCTCGACCGTGTCGACCTGGCGCGCCCGGCGCATCCCGCGCTGCTGGCGCAGCACGATCCGGCTCGGGTGCTCGGCACCGGCGGCGCCGTACGTCTCCTGGACGACGTCCTCGCGCAGCGTCGGCCGGGACGCCAGCAGCGCCTCGTCGCTGAGCTCCCGCAGGCGCGCGGTGCGGGCGAAGTGGGCGGCGACCTCGTCGCCGAGCGGCTGCTCGACCTCCCAGCGCCACTCCTCGAGGAGGGGGTCACCGGTCGCGCCACCTCCCCGGGACACCAGGTTGATCCAGCCGAACCCGACGCCCTCGACGCCCTGCTCCTCGAACCACGACAGCCACGTGTCGTAGCGGGTCAGGTAGTCCGCCGACCCGTGCAGCCCGGCGTCCTTGAGCCACAGCTCGACGTACGCCGCGGGGTCGAGGACCTCGCGCTGGACGACCCAGGCGTCGCAGCCGACCATCACCTCGGGGCCTTCGGCGGGTTCGAACCAGGTCGCGAGCCGCTCGTCCCACGGCTGACCACGCAGGATCGACCAGTTGGCGAGGACCTGGCCGACGCCGCCGTCGGTGAGGTGGCGCGGCAGCGTCCGCACGATGTGCTCGACCGCCCGGTCGCCGGGCAGGCCGGAGTCGCGGTAGACCAGCCGCTCACCGGTCGCCGGCGAGATCACGAACGGCGGGTTGGTCACCACCAGGTCGAAGCGCTCCCCGGCCACCGGCTCGAAGAAGCTGCCCTCCCGCAGGTCGATGCGGCAGGGCTCGACCGAGGGGGCGTTGAGCTCGGCGTTGAGGCCCGCGATCCACAGCGCGCGCCGGTTCACGTCGGTGGCGACGACCTCCTGCGTGTGCGCGGCCAGGTGCAGCGACTGCACGCCGCAGCCGGTGCCGAGGTCGAGGGCCCGCGCGACCGGCGTGCGCACGGTCAGCTCGGCGAGCGAGGTCGCGGCCGGGCTGAGGCCGAGCACGTGGTCCGGACCGACGCGGTTCGGGCCGCCGTCGAGTCCCGGGGTCAGGTCGCCGAGCACCCAGAGGTTGCCGTCATCGGTGCCGTACGGGCGCAGGTCGACGCGGGCCGCCACCTCGCTGACCGACCGCTCGAGGATGCCGGCGGCGCAGAGCTCGTCGAGCAGCCCGGGCAGGGCCCGCTCGACGTCGGCGACCGGGGCCGTCGCCTGCAGCAGCCAGAGCCGGGTCAGCGTCTCGCGCGGCGAGCCTCCGGCCGTCCGCCGCAGGCCGGGCGTGGTCTCGTTGCGTCCGAGGGCCGCGTGCGCCGTCGTACCGAGGAGCTCGGAGACGCCGTCGAAGGTGTAGTCGGCGGCCGTGAGCGCGTCACGGAGTCGCGGGATCCAGTCGGGCACGCTCCGACCCTATGCGGGAGGGTCAGTAGCGACCGGGCAGAGGTACGTCGAGCGCGTTCGGGAGGCCCAGCCGGTAGAGCAGCGCGTCGGCCGCCTGCAACGGCGCGAGGGCGGGGTTGCGCCAGAGCCGGTACGTCGCCGCCGGGGTCGCGCTCGAGCCGGCACTGCCCAGGATCGCGTTCGCGGCCCTGCGGCCGGACTCGTTGGCGCCCTCCATCGTGGCGAGGTCGATGTCGGTCTGCACGTAGTCGCCGGCGAGGAAGAGGTTCGGCAGCCGCGTGCGCACGCCCGGCCGGTCCTGCCACGACCCGGCGGTGTTGACCAGGAGCGGCGTCTCGTTGCTGTTGCGCCCGGTCGCCGCCTCCCACTGCACGCCGGGGTCGAGGAACCACGAGTGCACGATGCCGTCGGGCAGCAGGTCTCCGGCGGTGTGGTGGTAGCGGATCTGCGCGAGCACCTCCGCCGCCACCTCGTCCGGCGAGCACTCCCGGGCCGGCTTGCCGAGGAGCATCCCCGGCGCGTCCCAGTTGGAGATGTCGACGCTGAGGCAGTCGACGGCGGTGCCGTCGCCGTAGTCGGCGGCGAAGTCCCGGTCGCTCCAGAACTGGCCCTGGGTCAGGGCGGTGAGCGCCCAGGGCGAGTCGACGAAGGTGATGTGGCCCCGGGTGAGGGCGACCTTCTCGCGCAGGAAGTACTGGATCCCCACCATCCAGTCCGTCTTCAGCCGGTCGAGACGGGCCAGGGCCGGGTCGATCGTCCGCATCGCCGGGGAGAAGTACGTGCGGGCCTGCTCCACCGGCATCGCGCTGACGAACCAGTCCGCCTCGTGGCGGGTGCGGTTGCCGACGCCGTCCTGGACCCAGACGGCGCTGACGCGGGAGCCGCTCAGCTCGTACGACGCCAGCCGCTGGCCGCCGACGAACCGCACGCCGAGCCCACGCAGGGCACTCACCCACGGGTCGATCCAGGCCTCGTTCGTCGGCAGGTCGAGCACCCGGTCCACGGCGCCGTCATTGCCCTGGCCCATCAGGTTGTAGACGAAGGCCTCGCCCATGTGGCCGATCGTGCGCGTGCTCGCCACGGTCTCCTTGGCGGCGACCAGGTTGCGGGTCAGGCCGGCCGCGAGCACGTGCTGGTAGTCCGGCGAGCGGGTGGCGGCGCCGACGAAGTCCCACCAGCTCACGTTCTCCCACTGGCCGAAGCGGCGCTCGTCGCTGCTGGTGAGGAAGACCAGCAGCCGGGTGACGAAGTACGCCAGCTCGTCGGGCGGGACGTTCTGGCCGGTCAGCGACTCGGTGAGGTAGCGACGCAGCCCGTCCACGGTGAGCAGCGCCTGCGGGTCGGGGCCGACGCCGAAGACGAACGCGTCGAGCCGGTCGCCGCCGCGCAGGAACTTCGCCCCCGTCGCGGCCACCAGGTTGTCCCAGACGCCGTTCGGGTTGGCGCCGAACGGCGTGCGCCGCATCGAGTCGGGGACGTGGTGGTAGAAGCCCGGGAAGAACCGGAAGCCGTGCTCGCCGGGCAGGTCGGCCCGTCCGCCCGCGCCGGTGCCCGGCACCGGGATGCTGCGCGCCTTGCCGCCCCAGGCCTTCGGTTCGAAGACGGTCACCTCGAACCCGCGCTCGGCCAGCTCGTGGGCCGTGGCCAGCCCGGCCATGCCGCCGCCCAGGACGGCCACCCGCCGGCCCGGCGTACTCGCGAAGGCGGGAGCCGAGCGGGTCGCGATCGCGGCTGCCGCGACGGCGGCGCCGCCGCGCAGCACGGTACGACGGGTGGGCTGCTGGCCGGGCTGGTTCGTCCCCACGACGACTCCTCGCTGGCTGCGCCGGGTGCCACGACGCCTTTGGACAGTGAGCGATGCTGACAGTTCCACTGTTACACCGGCACTGTCAACGACCTACGGACCGGCCCTGGGCACGCACGCGGGCCGCCACCCGGAGGTGACGGCCCGCGTGTGCTGGTGCGTTCAGGCGCTGGTGTGCGGCGTCAACGCCGAGTCACCGGCGTTGTCGCCGTCGTCGCTGATCGCGACCTCGCGCTGCTTGGACACGTAGACCGCGACCGCGATGATCGCCACCGCGACCACCGCGATGACGATCCGAAGGGCGTCGTTCTGGTCCTGGCCGACGCTCATCGAGACCACCGCGCTGGCGATCAGCAGCGAGACCAGGTTCATCACCTTGATCAGCGGGTTGATCGCCGGGCCGGCGGTGTCCTTGAACGGGTCTCCGACCGTGTCGCCGATGACCGTGGCAGCGTGCGCCTCGGAACCCTTGCCGCCGTGGTGGCCGTCCTCGACGAGCTTCTTGGCGTTGTCCCAGGCACCACCGGAGTTCGCCAGGAAGATCGCCATCAGGGTGCCGGTGCCGATCGCGCCGGCCAGGAAGCCGGCCAGGGCCGCGACCCCGAGACCGAAGCCCACGGCGATCGGGGCCAGCACCGCGAGCAGACCGGGCGTCACGAGCTCACGCAGCGAGTCCTTGGTGACGATGTCGACGACCTTGCCGTACTCCGGCCGGCCGGTGCCCTCCATGATCCCGGGGATCTCGCGGAACTGGCGCCGGACCTCGAAGACCACGGCACCGGCTGCGCGGCCGACCGCGTTGATCGCGAGACCGGCGAACAGGAACACCGCGGCGGCACCGAGGAGCACGCCGACCAGCACCGCAGGGTTGAAGACGAAGAAGTCCGAGAGCGAGAACGAGTCCGCGTTCGACTTCTCGAGCTCTTCCAGCACCGACGTGGCGTAGGAGCCGAACAGCGCGGTCGCCGCGAGCACCGCGGTGGCGATCGCGATGCCCTTGGTGATCGCCTTGGTGGTGTTGCCGACGGCGTCGAGCTCGGTGAGGATCTGCGCACCCGCCGGGCTGACGTCGCCGGACATCTCCGCGATGCCCTGGGCGTTGTCGGAGACCGGGCCGAAGGTGTCCATGGCCACGATCACGCCGACCGTGGTGAGCAGGCCGGTACCGGCCAGCGAGACCGCGAACAGCGAGATCGTCAGCGACCCGGTGCCGAGCAGGAAGGCTCCGAACACCGCCGAGCCGATCACGAGCGTCGTGTACACGGCAGACTCGAAGCCGACCGAGAGGCCGGACAGGATCACGGTGGCGGCTCCGGTGAGCGACGTCTTGCCGACGTCCTTGACCGGCTTGTGCTCGGTGCCGGTGAAGTAGCCGGTCAGCGCGAGGATGCCGGCGGACATCACGATGCCGATCACCACGGCGGTCGCGGCGATGATGCGGGGGTCGCCGTCCGCGCCACTGCTGGAGATCCGGTCGAGGACGTTGGCCGGGACGTTCTCGAAGTCGGCGAACGAGCTCGGCAGGTACACGAACGCCAGCACGATCGAAGCCAGCGCCCCGACGCCCGCGGAGATGTAGAACGCACGGTTGATCGTGCGCAGGCCGTTCTCACCGGCTCGCGGCACGGTCAGGTAGACGCCGAGCACGGCAGTCAGCGCGCCGATCGCCGGGATCAGCAGCGGGAAGACCAGTCCCTTGTCGCCGAAGGCCTGGGAGCCGAGGATCAGCGCGGCCACCAGGGTCACGGCGTACGACTCGAAGAGGTCGGCCGCCATGCCGGCGCAGTCACCGACGTTGTCGCCGACGTTGTCGGCGATCGTCGCGGCGTTGCGCGGGTCGTCCTCGGGGATGTTCTGCTCGACCTTGCCGACCAGGTCGGCGCCGACGTCGGCGGCCTTGGTGAAGATGCCACCGCCGACACGCATGAACATCGCGAGGAGGGCAGCGCCGAAGCCGAATCCCTCGAGGACGTGGGGCGCCTGGTCCTTGAAGATGATCACCACGATGCTCGCGCCCAGCAGGCCGAGGCCGACGGTCATCATGCCGACCATGGCGCCGGTGCGGAAGCCGATCTTCATCGCCGGGTCGCGGCCGGTGTCGTTCGCCGCCGCGGCGACGCGGAGGTTCGCCTTCACGGCCAGGGACATGCCGAGGTAGCCGACGCTCGCGGAGAAGCCCGCACCCACCAGGAAGAACAACGAACGACCGAACCGCACCCCCCAGTCGTCCGCGGGGAGGGCCAGCAGCGCGACGAACGCGATGGCGGCGAAGACGCCGAGCGTCCGGAACTGGCGGGTCAGGTAGGCGTTGGCGCCTTCCTGCACCGCGTGAGCGATGTTCTTCATGTTGTCGGTGCCTTCGCCGGCGGCCAGCACCTCGTTGCGGAACATCGCTGCCATGGCGAGCGCGCCGAGCGCGATCACCGCCACGACAACGACGAGGACGAGGTTCGAGCCGTCGAGCTGCACGACATCGGGAATGAGCCCGGTCATGTTTCTCCTCGGTGTGATTCGGCTAACACAGACCGCGCCGGAGTCTACGCAGGTGTGGCCCGCGTCACGACCAAGGGGTGAGCCAGATCACGGAGTGTTTGCGCCGAGCGGTCACAATGTCCGGTTGGCCGGTCGGACGCGGGCTGCCCGCGAGGGGCGCGCGCGGCGGCCCGGAGAGACTGCTCAGGAGCCGAGCGCGCTGGCCTCGGAGTCGTGGATCGTGAAGACCTTGGCCAGACCGGTGATCCGGAAGATCTTCAGCAACCGGTCCTGGCTGCAGACCAGCTCCATGGAGCCCTGCTGCGCCCGGACCTTCTTCAGCCCGCCGACGAGGACGCCGAGCCCGGTCGAGTCGAGGAACTCGACCTTCTCCATGTCGACGAGGAGGTCGTGGTGACCGGCGTTGACCAGCTCGGTGATCTTGTCGCGCAGCTTCGGGGCGGTGTAGACGTCGATCTCGCCGCCGACGGTGACGACCGTGCGGTCGCCTGCCTCACGGGTCGCAAGCGTTAGGTCCACAATCTCTCCCAAGCGTGCTGCGGGCGTGTTCGCCACGGCCTGCCGGCCGGTGGTGGGTGCCCGGCTATTGAATCACGACCGGGTCCGATCACCAGCGGCTCGAGCCGCCGGCCCGAAGGCGGATCCCGGCCCCACGCCACGCGAAGGTCGACGGCCGCTGCGAGACTCGGGTCCGTGAGCACCATCCCGCTGGAGACCCTGGTCGAGCGGCTCACCCACGCCTCCGGCCGGGACGACCGGCTGACCCACCTGCAGGTGCTGCCCCCGCGGACCGCGCGCACCAGCCCGTGGCCCGAGTGGGCGCACCCGGCCGTCGTCGAGGCGTGGCAGCGGGCCGGCGTGGCGCTGCCGTGGGCGCACCAGGCCGAGGCGGCGACGCTGGCGCACGCCGGCACCCACACGGTGATCTCCACCGGCACCGCCTCCGGGAAGTCGCTCGGCTACCTCCTCCCCGGCCTCACCGACATCGTGGCGGCACGCGGTCCCCGCGGCCAGCGCGGCGCGGCGGTCCTCTACCTCTCCCCGACCAAGGCACTCGCCCAGGACCAGCTGGCCACGCTGCGCCGCCTCGCCGTCCCGGACCTGCGGGCGGCGACGCACGACGGCGACTCCTCGCCGGAGGAGCGCGAGTGGACTCGTGACCACGCGGAGTACGTCCTCACCAACCCCGACATGCTGCACCGCTCACTGCTCCCCGGCCACGAGCGCTGGTCCCGGTTCTTCGGCGCGCTGCGCTACGTGGTCATCGACGAGTGCCACCACTACCGCGGGGTGTTCGGCGCCCACGTGGCGCAGGTGATCCGCCGGTTGCGCCGGGTCGCGGCCCTGTACGGCGCCGAGCCGACCTTCGTGCTCGCCTCGGCGACGGTCGCCGAGCCCGAGGTCGCCGCCCACCGGCTGACCGGGCTGCCGGTGGTCGCGGTCACCGACGACGCCTCACCGCGAGGCCGGGTCGCCCTGGCGCTGTGGGAGCCCCCGTTCGTCTCCCACGGCGGCGAGCACGGCGCCCCGGTACGCCGCTCGGTCACCGCCGAGCTCGCGGACCTGCTCACCGACCTCGTCGTCGACCGCGTCCGCACGCTCGCGTTCGTGCGCTCCCGCAAAGGGGCTGAGGCGGTCGCCCTCAGCGCGCGGCGACTGCTGGCGGAGGTCGACCCGGTGCTGGCCGAGAGCGTGGCGGCGTACCGCGGTGGCTACCTGCCCGAGGAGCGACGCGCGCTCGAGCAGTCCCTGCGCAGCGGACAGCTGCTCGGCCTGGCGGCGACCAACGCCCTCGAGCTCGGCATCGACATCTCCGGCCTGGATGCCGTCCTGCTGGGCGGATTCCCCGGCACCCGCGCCGCCCTGTGGCAGCAGATCGGCCGGGCCGGGCGCACCGGCGGCGACGCCCTCGGGGTGCTCGTGGCGCGCGACGACCCGCTCGACACGTACCTGGTCAACCACCCCGACAGCCTCTTCGGCCGCCCGGTGGAGGCCACCGTGTTCGACCCGGACAATCCCTACGTCCTCGGCCCGCACCTGTGTGCCGCGGCCGCCGAGTCGCCGCTGACCGAGGACGGTCTCGAGATCTTCGGCCCCACGGCCCGTGACGCCGTCGAGGCGCTCACCGCCGCCGGGCTGCTGCGACGCCGTTCGCGCGGCTGGTACTGGACCGACCGCCGGCGGGCGTCCGACCTCGCCGACATCCGGTCCACGGGCGGCTCACCGGTGCGCCTCGTCGAGGACGAGACGGGGCGCGTCCTCGGCACGGTCGACCACGCCTCGTCGCACGGCACCGCACACGCCGGCGCGGTCTACCTGCACCAGGGCGAGAGCTACCTCGTCCACGAGCTCGACCTCGAGGAGTCGGTGGCGATCGTCTCGCGCGCGGACGTCGACTACTCCACCTCGGCCCGGGAGGTCACCGACATCACGATCGTCACCGAGCGGGCGCACGAGACCTGGGGGCGGGCCCGGCTCTCCTTCGGCTCGGTGCGCGTCACCCACCAGGTGGTGTCGTTCCTCAAGCGCCGGGTGCCCAGCGGCGAGGTCCTCGGCGAGCAGCCACTGGACCTGCCCGAGCGCACCCTGGAAACGGCCGCCGTCTGGTGGACGCTGCCCGACGACGTCCTCGAGGACTGCGGCCTCGACGTCCAGGACCTCCCCGGTGCCGCCCACGCCGCGGAGCACGCGTCGATCGGGCTGCTGCCGCTGTTCGCGACCTGCGACCGCTGGGACATCGGCGGCGTCTCCACCGCCCGGCACGCCGACACCGGCCAGCTCACGGTGTTCGTCCACGACGGCCATCCCGGCGGCGCCGGCTTCGCCGAGCGCGGCTTCCACACGGCCGCCGAGTGGCTCGAGGCCACCCGGGAGGCGATCGACTCGTGCGCCTGCACCGACGGCTGTCCCTCGTGCGTGCAGTCGCCCAAGTGCGGCAACCAGAACAACCCGCTCGACAAGGCCGGCGCCGTGCGCCTGCTCGACCTGCTCCTCGCCGGAGCCGCGCCGGCAGGCTGACCCGCCCTCAGCGCACGTTGCCGAGGACCCGCGTCACGGACACCCGCACCGCGACCCGCCCCGGGTTGACCCGCGGCACCTGGTAGCGCTCGGCGTAGCGCCGCTCGGCCTCGCGGACGCTCTCCGGGTCGTCGAGCAGCACCGCCCGGCCCTCGACCGTCGACCAGCGGCGGCCGTCGACCTGGCATGCCGCGAAGAGGGCCCCACCGGGACCGGCCGCGCGGACGTTGCGGGCCTTGCGCGAGCCGCCCGAGGTGATCGCCCACGCGGTGTCGGAGGCAAGGTCGAGCACGACCCCCATGGGTACGACGTGCGGCGACCCGTCCGGGCGGAGCGTCGTCACGGTGCAGAGCCGGCGCTCCCGCCAGAACTCCTCGAACTCCGCCGACGACGGCAGCACCGGGCTCACCGGTCCAGCTCTCGCCGGAACAGCGGCGGGAGGTGGCGGACCATCAGCGTCGACCAGGTCAGGTGGGTGAGCAGCGGCGCCTGCAGGCCGCCCGAGGCCCGGCGCTGGAGGCCGAACAGCGTGCCCATGACGCCCGCCGCGAGGACCAGGGCCGGGTTGCGCGTGGTGGTGGTCGCGAGGACGTAGATGCCGGTCGAGGACGCCACCGGGAGACGGTCACCGAGCGCGGCGTACAGCGCGCCCCGGAAGAAGACCTCCTCGCCGACGCCGTTGGCGAGCGTGGTCAGCAGCACCAGCCGGTCGTCGCCCTCGTCGGCGAACGCGAGCACCCGGCTGACCGCCTCGTCGAGCACGGGGACCCGCCGGGCGACCAGGGCCGCGCCGTAGAAGACGGCGAAGGCGCCCACCCCGGTGGCCACCGGGGTCAGCACCGGCCGCCGCAGGGTGGCGTCGCGGCCCTCGATCCAGCCGAGGTGCAGCGGTCCGGAGAGCAGCCCGCCGAGAGCCCAGACCCCGGCCACCGCACCGGTGGACAGGTAGAACTGCCGGGACCCCGGACGGGTGGACAACGACGTCCCGAGCAGCGCGGACCCCGCGACGGACGTCGCCGCGACGACACGCCGCCGGCGCCGGACGACCGCCTCGCTCTCCACGTGGTCCACGGGGACCACGTGGGTCAGCGGCTTCGGCAGCAGGCCTGCGAGGCGGCTGCGCGCCGACCCACGCGCCACCGGCTCGGCTCGGCTCATCGCTGCTCCCGGCGTTCGCGGAGTGCCTGCCGGACGGCGTCGTCGTACCCGGTCAGCTCGAAGGGCAGCAGGTCGCGGATCGACGGGTCGTGCACGACCACCTCGTTGACCATGGAGTCGACCAGGGTGCGGCCGGTCCGGGCGTCCACGTCGGTGACCAGCGCCAGCCAGCGCGAGGACAGGCCGGGGCTCAGCAACGGCACCGGGACGATCAGGAGCCGGCGTCCCTCGATGGCGGCGACCCGGCTGAGCATCGAGCGGTACTCGAGGACCTCCGGTCCACCGACCTCGAAGACCCGTCCCACCGCCCGGGGGTTCCCGAGGACACCGACGAGGTAGCGGACGACGTCGTCGACGGCGATCGGCTGGGTCCGCGTGCGCACCCAGCGCGGGGTCACCATCGCCGGGAGGTGCTCCACCAGCTGGCGGGTGATCTCCCAGGAGATGCCGCCGTGACCGACGACGATGCCGGCCCGCAGCACGGTCACCGGCACCCCGGCGGCCCCGAGCAGGCCCTCGACCTCGCGTCGGCTCCTCAGGTGTGCGGACAGGTCGTCGCGGTCGTCACCGAGGCCGCCGAGGTAGACGATCTGGCCGAGACCGGCCTGCGCGGCCGCGCGGCCGAAGGCGCGGGCCGCCTCGGCGTCGCGCTCCTCGAAGTCGGAGCTGCCCAGCGAGTGCACCAGGTAGTACGCCGCCGAGCAGCCGCCGACGGCAGCGATCAGCGACGCCGGGTCGTCCACGTCGCCGTGGACGGCCGTCCCGGGCCCGGCGTACCGCTCGGGGGACCGCGTCATCACGCGGACGTCGTGACCGGCGTCGGCGAGCGCAGGGACCAGGCGCCGCCCGACGAACCCCGTGCCGCCCGCAACCAGGACGTCCTGCCGCGCTGCGAGCTCCATCGCCGACCTCCTCCGTGCCCTCGAACATAGTGGCTAGGGCGGCGCCAGGGCCGGACCGGCACGGGAGCGGCCCACCACCGGCCCGCCGCCCAGCGCCACGGGAAGGTCCACGGCGATGGTCGCGACGACCGAGAGGCCGTCGACGACGCACTCGGTGACCCGGGCGGCATGGCGCCCGGCGATCCGGGTCACCGCGACGCACGGGTCGGCGCCGTGCTGCAGCGCCGAGGCGCCGGCCAGCGAGGCGAGGTCGGCCGCGACCTGTGCTCGGCGGTGGG
>Ga0255338_1004789_pt1 | contig 13359 bp, 13 predicted proteins | sample MeOH1_35cm_T4_19_FD_203715 | JGI IMG/M metagenome (GOLD analysis project Ga0255338, IMG submission 203715) | Sandy soil microbial communities from University of British Columbia, Vancouver, Canada - MeOH1_35cm_T4_195 | ecosystem: Engineered > Artificial ecosystem > Sand microcosm > Unclassified ...
CCTCGGGCTCGTGGCGGTGCTCGACGCGCTCCAGGTGCTCGGGCAACGCCTGGCGGCGCGGCCGACGTGGCGGTGCCTTCGGGGTCTTGGGTGCCTCCGGCAGGGTACGCTGCAACTCGGCCAGCTGCGCCTGCAGGCTCGCTTCGTCCTCTGCCAGCGTGTCCTGGAACAGAGCGCGCTGCTGCGCGGTCATGGCTTCGGTCCTGGCGCCGAACTTCCAGCGCTTCAGGCGCGCCAGCTCGAAGTTGACCTTCTCCAGCTTGGCGTCGCGCCAGGCGATCTCCCGCGCCTGGGCCTGCACCTGCTGCTGCAATCGCGCGATCAGCGCGGCCGCCTCTGGCGGCATTTGCGCCATATCGATACGGGGAGCAGCGGTGTCGCCGAACATGCTCGGCATATTGCACGAGTCAGCACGCGCTGCGCATCAGCAGATGCGATGTCAACGCCAGCGCAGGGCTGATCGCGCCTTCAGCAGCGCCTGATGACGCCGAGTTCACCCAGGCGCTGCCACGGCAGACCGACCGCCAGGGCTTCGAACTGCTGCGCGGTCAGTTGCAGCGTGGCGGCCGCCGGGATCTGCCCTGGCGGCCGCTCCAGCCAGACAAAGCGCCCGGCATGCAGTCGCCGCGTAGCGCACCACACGCCGAAGCCGTCGTGCACCAGCAGTTTGATGCGCGTGGCACGCAGGTTGGCGAACAGGTAGCCGTGGTGCGCATGCGCCGCGCCAACGGTGTTGACGACGATATTGAGCAACCGGTCGGCGCCGGCGCGCATGTCCTGCGGCTGGGTGCACAGCCACAGCGTGTCGATGCGGATCAATGGGCAGTCTCCTCAGCCGGCGCACAGGGCGTCGGCCAGGGCACGCAACTGCGCGGCGTATAGCGCGCCGGCAGTGGCAGCGCACTGGAGCTTCACATGCAGGCCGCCGCGCTGAAGCTCGATGCGGATGTCGGTCTGGGCTGCAGGGGCGGCCACCACGAGCTCAGACCGCGGCACCTCCACTGGTACGAACTGCAGGGCGGGCGCAGTGCCACGGGCCGCAGGCGCCGCGGCACTCATGCGCTTAAGGCCGCGCCCCGCGAGCCACTTGCGCACGACATTGGTGTTCAGGCCGTGCGCGATGGCCACGGCCGACACCGACGCGCCGGGCTGCCGGCACTCGGACAGGATCCGCGCCTTGAATTCGGCACTGCGGACCCGGCGACTGGAGTTTTTGGGATTCATAGGTGTCCGCCAAAAATAGGTGGACACCATCGTCAGAAAGCCCTGCGTCAGACGCAAGGTGGGACCGCTGGACGCTCACGCCGAAGGCTCCAGGCAGTGACCATGCCGCGCGCGCGCCTGACGCCTGCAGCGCCAACTCCATGAGTCCCCGGATGGCCACCCAAAATCCCCCACCCGTGGCCACCTCAAACTCCTCCACCTGAAATGATCGGGAGAGGGTTGTAGGCCGGCACCGCCGGCCCCCTTTGGACAGGACGTGAACTGACCTCCCCGAGTGAGGAGGTCGCGGAGTTGAACGTCTTGAAGCCAAATAAGAAAACCACCATCCAGACGCTGCTGGCCAGGGGCGCCAGCCAGCGGGAGATCGCCCGCATCACGGGCATCGACCGCAAGACGATCCGGAGGTACCAGGCGGCTGCGGAGCCGGCAATTTCCCCCGGGGTGGCCACCGGCTCGCCACAAGCGCAGGAGCCCGCGTCGCCGCTGCAAAATCCCCCACCCCGGCCACCGGCCCACACGTCGGCGTGCGAGCCCTGGCGTGAGTTCATCCAGGCGCAGCTGGCGTTCAAGCGCAACGCCATGGCGATCTACCAGGACCTGGTGGACCTCCACGGCTTCGGCCACGGCTACAACAGCGTCAAGCGCTTCGTCGCGCAGCTGCGTGCCCGCGAGCCGGAGCAGTTCGACCGGCTGGAGTTCGCCGCTGGCGAGGAGGCGCAGGTCGACTACGGAGAAGGCGCACCGACGCTCGATGCGGCCACCGGCCGCTGGAAGCGCCCGCGGCTGTTCGTGATGACGCTGCGCTACTCGCGCCGCAGCTTCCGTCGCGTGGTGTGGAAGTCCGGCCAGCAGGAGTGGGCCGAGCTGCACGAGTAGGCGTTTCGGTACTACGGCGGGGTCGTGAGGTACGTCGTGCTCGATAACCTGAAGGAAGGCGTGCTCAAGCCGGACCTGTACGAGCCGCAGCTCAATCCGGTGTACGCGGCGCTGCTGGCCCACTACGGCTGCGTGGCGGACCCGGCACGAGTGCGTGATCCCAATCGCAAGGGCAGCGTCGAGAACGCGATCCAGCACACCCAGGACACGGCCCTCAAGGGCCGGCGCTTCGACTCGCTGGAGGCGCAAAACGAGTTCCTCGAAGGCTGGGAATGCAAGTGGGCGGCCAAGCGCATCCACGGCCGCGAGAAGCGCCAGGTGCAGGCCATGTACGAGGAGGAACGACCCAGCTTGCTGCCGCTGCCGATCACGCACTTTGCCTTCTTCCGCGAGATGGTGCGCACCGTGTGCGACGACACGACGGTGCGGGTGGACAGTAGCAACTACGCCGCGCGGCCGGCGGCGATTGGCTCGAAGGTGACGGTGCGGCTGTACGCGCATCTGGTGGAGATCCGCGACCGCGCCACCGGCGCCTTGCTGCGCACGCACGCGCGCAGCGAGCGCCCCGGCGCGACGGTGCTGCCCGACGGGGAGCGGCCATTCAATCCGAGCCGGCAGACCGAGCTGCTGTGGAAGCTCGCGCGCGAAATCGGCCCGAACTGCCTGGCGCTGTGCCAGCAGTGGTTTGCTCGCGAGGGGCGTGTCGGCCAGCGGCGGATGTGGGGGCTCGTAGGGCTGGCACGCCACCATCCGCCGGCTCTGGTGGAGCGCGCCTGCACGGTCGCCGCGCAGCAGCGGCGCGCCACGCTCAAGGCAATTACCGGCATCGTGGGAGAGCTTGCCGAAACCGCTGCTGCGCCGCCCGATCCGAAGCTGGCCCAAAGCGACGCGCTGATCCGCGACGCCGGCGCCTATGCCGACTTTTTCGCCGCCGCCGCGGCGGGCACGCCGGCCGCCGGGGAGTGGCTGCAATGAGCATGTCGATTGCCGAACTGGAACGCACCCTGGCGCAGTTGCGCCTCTCGGGCGCCCGCGATACGCTGCAGACACGCCTGGCGCAGGCACAAGCCTCCCAGATGACCTCGCAGGAGCTGCTCGCGCTGCTGCTGCAGGACGAACTCGATCGCCGGCAAAGCCGCCTGATCGACAAGCGCTACAAGGACTCGCACCTGGACGAGAAGGTCACGCTCGCCGAGATCGACTGGTCATTCAATCCGAAGGTCCCGCGCGCGGCGTGCTTCGAGCTGCAGACGCTGAAATTCGTCAGTGAGGGCGCCAACGCGCTGTTAATCGGCAAGCCCGGCACCGGCAAGAGCCACGTGGCGAAGGCGGTGGGGTATCACGGCGTGCAGCAGGGCCTGAAGGTCGTCTACCTCGAGGCGGACACCGACTTCGGCCGCTACGCGCTGGCCGACGCGCGCGAGCGCGAGCAGATGCTGCAACGCTGGTTGGCCGCCGACCTGCTCGTGCTGGACGATCTGTTCCTGGCCAAGCGCGTCTCCGAGGCCGCCGCGGAGCTGCTGCAGACGCTGGTACACCAACGCCACCGCCGACGCGCCAGCGTGCTGGTGACCTCCAACCGCGTCATCCGCGACTGGGGTACCTACCTCGGCGACATGACCATGGCATCGACCATCCTGGACCGGCTGATGCACCGCTCTCGCCTGCTCGAATTCGAGGGCAAGAGCCACCGGCTCAAGGAGGCCGCACAGCGCCTGGCGATCAAGGCGCCGGCGGACTGATTCCCCCGCCCGCCGTGGACAAGCCACCCGCCCACAGGACAAGCCTGTGGACGGCCCCTGCGGGGTCCGTGGCTTGCCCACCGCTCCCCGCGCACTCGCCTCCGGCCTGACGCGCTTCGCTTGCCGAACAGCCGTCAAAGAAGAAAAGACGAAAATCCCCCCGTCCTGGCCTGGGGGAGTTTGACCCGGCCACAGGTGGAGGAATTTGAGGTGGCCATCCGGGAGTCTGGCAACGCAGCTTCTTCCGAGGAATTAGTCAATGCGCCACTTCGTTCTGCAGTGCGCATTGGCGGGCTTCGAGACGGGCTTTGGCAATGAGGAGTCTGCTGACGAAAGATGTTGAGGTTCGTGGTGCTATCGAGCCGCTGCTACGCGGGGAGCATGAGGGTTGCGGTGCCGGCGACGCAGGCGGAGAAAGCAACCAACTCCATGTGCAGCAGCGGGTCGCCCGCGCGCTGGCGATCGATTCGGACCAGGAAGCGCGCTTCCTGCAGGTGCTGCGCCAAGGCTTCGTGCCCGGCCGGCGCATCAGCAGCGCTGCCGGAACCGGGAATGGAGCGATGCTGATCGACTGTTTCGTGCAGCCGATAGAAGACACCCTGACCGGTAAGATCAATGGATTGCCGGGGATCATGGAGGCGCTGGGGGAAGCGGCGGAAACCATCCGGCACGGCGCCCGCATTGGGATTGATTTCAGTCGCCTGCGCCCGAAGGGTGCGAAGGTGAATGGCAGCGAGAGCGGCGCCGCCGGACCGATGGCGTACATGCGTGTGTCCGACCGCGTTTTCGATGCACTGAGGATCTGCGATTTCCCCGAGGCAGCCCACGTTGCCGTGCTTCGCGTCGATCATCCGGAACACTCTGACAGGAGTTACTGCCCGAAGGCTTTCATCTGCGCCCACGATCCGCCTGCATCGTGGACGTCGTCCTCACTCAATAACAGGTATTGCCATCGCCCATCAGCCCGTCCACTGTTGTTGACGGTGTTCGCCCAGGTCTGAGCCGCTCGTTTCTTGGCGACCACTTCAGCAGACTGTACCTCCTTATTCATCTTGGTCTCCACGAGCCAGCACAAACGCTGTCCATCAACGCTCTCTATTACGACCAGATCGGGGTTGTACTCTCGGCCTTCCTGGGTCCATGTGATGGGGAGGTCACCTCGATGCAATCGCGCCCAGACGAGGACATCCTCGTCTGCGTCGATGGCGGCAGCAGCCTTGAACTCAGGATCCGAGTCGAACCAAGCGTACTGATAGGCGCCCTTCTGCCATCCGTTATACGCGACCGAGCGACTGAACGCGTCTGCGTGTTCGGGGGTATGCTTTCGATGAGCCGACCTAGGCTTGTCAAGCGTAATGAAGCGAACCTCTTCTGCGAAGGTTACGCTCCTCACCGCACGGTCCCTGAGCTGCTCCGTCACTTTCGATTCAAGTCGCTTCGCTGCGCGCTCAAAGTAGGCCGAGAGATTCTCGGTCGCAGACTCCCCCATTGCGCCGATCATCGCGTCTACTATGCCTGCGGCTGCTCTGAGCTCGTTGGCACGACGCTCAATGCCCCGGATCCGCAAGAGGTGCTCGATCAAAGCCCGGCGAGACGTATCCAGGGGTGTGTCGAGGTTCAGCGCGGTAACCACGTCACTAGCTCTCTGACTGCGGATCTCACCATCTTTCGCCTTCAGGACTGTTCGTCTAAGTGTGTCTGCGGCTTCGGCGGTCAACGCTTTACCAAGGTCTCTGAAGGGGGTGAAATCGTGAACCTGGTTTAAGGAAAGCGGCTGAGGCGCGGGAATTAGCTGTAAGTAGGGAACTCTGATCAGCTCCCTCTCAGGAACGACAAGATGCACGCGCGGCTGTTGCGCGAGGTCTGCTACTCTCTGTTCACTTGCTTGAAGGCGCGCCTCTATGCTCGCCACCGAAGCGACCTGATTAGCGCTCGAACGGAAATATGAGTCGGCCGTCAGGACGTTGTCCTCGATGGTGGCTGGTATCTCCATAGTCTTCTTCCGAGCGACCTTGCTCCCATCCTCGCGGGACCGAATCTCCGTCAGTACGCGGTGATCAACCAACTGACGGGTCAACGTGTTCCGCTTCTTTAACAGTGCCTCGTATTTCTCGTGGGCAAGCACTTCGAGGGTATCCAGGAGTTGTTCTCCTGTGTAGGCACCATACGGAAGTCGCATGCCACGGCCTAACGTTTGCTCAGTCAGGACCTCCGACACTGACGCTCGCATCGAGGCGATGACATAGACATTCTTGACGTCCCAGCCCTCCTTTAACATTCCGATAGAAAGGATGATCTGAATCGGAGACTGGGGATCTTCAACCCCATCCAAATCGGCGAGTGCTTTCTCCTTCTCGTCGCCCGTCAATCCCGAATGCACCAGGAGTGTCTTCCCAGCCCAGGCGCCACCATCGAATGTGGCCGATTCGAGTAGCTCCTGATACAGAGTTGCTTCGTCTATGGATTGTGCGATGACGAGCATTACCGGCTTTACCGGGGCTTTGCCACTTTCGGCGGCCCACCCTTTTCCAATTCGCTCCTTGTAACGGAGCAAAGTCACTCCGTCGAGCAGCTTCGTTCTGTCATCATGTCGATCATCTTGACGTGCGACGAGGACTGGCATCTTCACATACTCATCCTCGATGGCCTTCGCCAGAGGATAGCGATATACCACCAAACCCTCGTCCGCCGATGCAGGCGTGGCTGTCAGGCCAACCAGAACCTTCGGATTGAGGTTCGTTATCGTCCGAGAGAACGCGGGTCCTCGGTAGCAGTGATGCTCGTCGGCAAGAATGACCAAATCATCGAGGGCAGCGAGCCAGTCGTATAAGGACGTGCCAAGACTCTCCTGATACGCGTGCGTTGCTCGGCCGTCGCCGGTAGCAGTGGTGAGTGCCTGGACTGTGAATATAAAGAGCTTCGTGCGGGACGCATCCGCCATTGCAGTCGCAGCCGCGGGCGAGTCGAAGTTCTCTGCTGTTATCACTACCGGGTCCGAGAGCATCGCGCCCGATAACGACTTGGAGTCTCCTGGTGTGAAGTTGCGGACGGTCTTGTCTCTGATAGTTCGGCCAGGAGTAAGAAGCAGAAAGTTGCGCACAGGATGATCGATGCCTGTGAGATACTCGATCAAGCCCGCCATCGTGTAGGTTTTCCCAACTCCTGTTGCCGAGTCCACGATGCACTCAAATGGGCTTGGTTTTCCGTCCACATCGTAGTGCTGGCTAAGCATGACCGCGACAGACTCAATCGCTTCTGCGTTGGGCTTGCGCAGGGTTAAGCGCAGCCGAATTTCTTCTAAAAGATTGCTGTCGATTCTCACGTCAGGCATTGGCCATCTCCAGCTTTGCGAACGGGCTCCCCTTGGCTGCTCTACGACGGTACCGTCGAAGAACGGATTCCGGGATCGCCTCCAATCTGGAACCAGGGCACTGTTGCTTTAGAAGAGAGGCGGCGTCTTCGTCGAACTGGGTTGCCCAGACTTCCACAGCGGCGCCGGACGGCAGCTGGTCGAGGATCGACTGAACAGTCGAAGTTCCCACCAGCCCGTCGATCACAACGAACCGCACTTTCCCGCGAGTGCCCGCGAAGATACCATCCGGCTTGTAGCGAACGCCGACCTGAGCGCACATTGCGGCCGCCAACTCACCTTGTGCAGCCCAGTCGGCAAGAAGAACGATACCGCCGATTTCCTCAAACATGCTGGGTCGAATGCGCATATGGAGGAAGCCGCCTCCACCAAGCCAGTTCTGGATAACTTTGTCCTTGGTACGTGTGCGACGGGCTAGGTATGTCTTTGCTGCCGGGAGTAAATCCACCGGCGCGCCCTCAGGCGCGAACAGCTTCAGCAATCCCAAGAGTTGCTTAGTCTGGGCTGCATCAATGGTCGAATTTCCGTTGCGCTTCGCCGCCCGCACCAATCTTGCGAGTTCTGCCGCCAGATCTACGAGGATCGGGTCCTCGGATTTCGTCACTTTCCCGAGCAGTCGGGTGAATTCTTGCGCCTCACGAGGAGACATGTCTTCAGGGAGATCTCCCTCTGCTACTCTTTCGACGGTAGTAGTGACACCCCCCGAATCTGCCCCATAGAGTACTTTCAGCAGTCGCGGCTTCGTATATCTTTCGACGGTTTCTGGAAGTAGTTCAGAGGTGACCCACCTTCTGCCCATCTTGTGTGCTACGGCGGCTGTCGTTCCAGAACCCCCGTAGCAATCGAGAACGATGTCTCCGGGGTTTGATCCGATCTGGACGATCCGATGAAGGAGCCGCTCTGGCTTCGGCGTTGCGAAAGGTTCTTGGTCAGGAAAGAGCGCCTTGATTTCAGATTTCGCTTGCCGGTTGTGGCCGACCTCAATGTTCTGCCACCAGGTATCCGGAATCCGGCCAGTCTCCGGGATTCGCGACTTTCTTCCGAGTCCACCGGTACCGCCAGAACGAAGAATGATCCCTGGCCAGTTCCCTTGTTCGTAGCGCATTCGAGCGAGGCGAGCGCTTTCCGGAAGAGGCCGTGAAAGCATGATTGCAGGAACTCCCGGTCTGGCGGCCTCCTGCGGGATGCCGCGAATTGCGGCACGGCGATCCGCATCGTCGATCACGCGAAGCTCACACGGCGCCCACTGCTGCATCTGGGCCAGCATCCAAGTCTGACCGGCCGCCCAATGCCGGCCTCGGCTCGGGTACTGCAGCTCGCCGGTCACCGGGTGCTGAATGCCATAAATGCTCGTCTCATCGTTTGACCTTGCGCCCGGGGCAGTTGGATCGCCGTCAAACCAAACTTCTTGATCGCCGTCGGGCGACTCAAACCGCATATCCATCTCGGCGCTGCGCGGAAGGGTGTTTAGTTTGCACGCGTCCGAGCGACGATAGACCAAGATCGTGTCGTGCGAGGCGGAGAACCCATTCACGTCGTTGCGGGTGCCGTCGGCACGCTGCCAAGCAATCTCTGCCAGAAAGTTGTCCGCTCCGAGTTCCTCATCCATGACGACCCGACAGCGATGGACTTCAGAGGCATCCAGGTGGACCCACGCGGTCCCTTCTTTCGAGAGAAGCGGCTTGATTTGCCGCAACCGGTCGCGGAGCATGGTGAGCCATATAGAGTGGGCGATATTGTCTTCGTAGTGCTGAAAAGCCTTACCCGTGTTGAATGGCGGATCGATGTAGACCAGCTTCACCTTCCCGAGGTACTTGTCGGCGTACTCGGGAACCTTCGCGAGCACGTCGAGCACGTGCATCGCATCGCCCGTGATCAGCAGATTCTCCGTGGTGGGTGAAGGCAGATCCTCGGCAATCCCCGTACTCGGAGCGGCTCCTTCAACGCGCTCGACAAGATCCAGAAGACGAACTTCCGAGACGCGATAGTCGGAACGCTGAACGAACGTGTAGTCGTACTTTCCATCCGCGATGGACAGCAAAACCTTGTCCTTGTCCGTCCAGGTGAGCTCCAGACGGCCTGAATGCTTGTTGCTCATTTGCTTTTCGTGATCAACTCTCGCCGGCCGGCCGACAAGCAGCCGGACGGCAAGGCAGTACATTAACTCATCAGTAGACTACCGCCGAGTCTTTCGCCAGCGGTCGGCTCCTTTGCTGACTGCAGTGGATAGGGCGCCTTGGGTGGCAGGGAGCGAGGCCCGTCTCTTCCTACCTCTTCTGGGACAGCCGTGCGAGCATGAAATGTCTCAGGGCGGACTGTAATGTTTGGCTGCCAACTACAAAAAGCCACAGTTGCGGGTTCTCAGAACGATGAGGTGGCGGTCTTCAGGCTTCCGGGTGCCACGGATGGCGGAGCGCGTCTGGGCATGGCTGACTGCATCTGTGCAGCCCGCGCACTTTCCATCAAGGCATCCGGTCTTGGTCCGCCTGATCAGACAGACGCTGGAATGATGAAGCTAGACCCGCAGTTGGAGCTGTGTTTTAATACAGTCCTGGCGGTTGTCGTCGGGGCGCGTGCCTGCGGGATCGCCCCGTTGGACTCCGAGCGGCCCAGCTCATCGTAATGTTACAGGATACTACGACATGATGAACGCGCTCATCAGGACGCTCCTCTTCACGTCTGCTCTTTCCCCAGCCGTTTTAATTAGCGCAGCGCTGCGTTGGCAAAACACCGGTGCTGACACCGAAGTCTTTGGTTGGATAGCGGCCAGTGCGCTGATGTGTCTGTTGCCCCTTCTAATTGTCAAGGCCGCGGAAAAGCAGGCGGCGACATTACCTTTCGCCGCGAAGAAGATCGAGTCTCAGGATTGGCTGTTAGTCGTCTTCGTCGTCAGCTATTTTGTTCCGCTCATCGCACGTATCGACAACCTCCCCGTCTTCGCTGGCATTTTTCTAATCGCAGGGGTACTGCTCGCGACATTGGAAGCTGTTCCTTGCCATCCGGTTCTTCACGCATTCCGATACCGCTTCTACAAAGTAGAGGGCTCTAACGGCACGGTGTACACGTACATCGCGCATCGCCGGCTTCTGTCCGCTGCAGACATCAAGCTTGTGCGCCAGCTTTCACCTCAACTGCTGATGGATGCTAACTGATGCATACCCTTTTCGCCTACACAAGAGATCCTGGTAACCGAATCGTCCGCTTCGAGGTGGATCGTGCCGTGCAGGCGACGATGACTGCATTTCTTGACGCGCAGGCCGAGACGTTTGACTGCGTCTGCGAAGAGGTCGTATTCGATGGTAAGTACAAGCCCGATGATGGTGAGATGTTGGTTATAAACGAGTTCGAGGACCTCGATAACCTATCGCACGCAGTGGAGGCTCCTCTGAATGTCCCCATCGCCGACCCGAGCTCGTTTTCATTTGACTCAATCCGGGCGCTCTTCTTTGGAGAGACCGGCTCTGACGGCTCAACATCGGTTTACCTGCAAAACTTCGACCGGCGCCGAGTGATATCGAGTAATGGATTTTCAATTTTCCACGCCCAAGGCGTGTACAAGAAGATTGAGGGCACAGGCCTAACCCTTGACACGAAAATCGCCGCGAAACTAACGAGTACGAAGCTCAGGTTTTTCAGCTTTTTTCACGTTCGTCAGATCTTCGATATGACGAGCTACTACCAAGAGGCTACGGACGCTGACATCCGTGAATTCGCTCAACTGCAACAGGTGCGTGTGTCGGACATGGACGCGTTTGTTGCTGTCAGCGACTCTTGGATCAGGCGCAAGCTTTGGCTTATCCGGCAGAGTCAGATTTTGGAGCGAGTTTCCCCTAATGACATTCGCGCCATAGCGGCGGAATTTCAGATTCCAGTTGAATATGAGCATATCGGCGAGGAAGAGCGAATTCGCCTGCCGGCGGACCGAAAATCTCTGAAGACGCTTCTTCGCTTTCTAGATGAGGATTACTACAAGTCTCCGCTGTCGAAGACGAATTTTCTGTCGAACTCAAAACGCGCCGTCTGAGACAATTTCCGGCGTCACAGCTAGGCGCTCTCCGACTTGCCCATCGCCCCGAATTGACGCCGAAAAGCCATGTCTGCTGGTCCAGCAGCAGCACGTCGGTCTTCGCCAACTGAAGCAGCCACTTGCCAAACGTGCCGTTGCCATGCCGGATGCGCAGCTCCTCGCCCAGGCGCGGCACGCGCTGGTAGATCGCCGAGTGGCCGCGCCGGCAGGCGTACTGCGCCAGTGCGCAGGCGAGCCACGATTTGCCCGCGCCGGTCGGCCCGGTGATCAGGATGCTGTGGCCCGATTCGATCCAGTCGCCCAGCACCAGAGCCGTCACGGCCCGCCGGTCGATGCCGCGGCCGGCCCGGGTGTCCAGGTCCTCGATGGCCGCCTGCGGGTACTTCAGGCGAGCCTCCTTGAGCAACCGTTCGCGCTTCTTGTCTCCGCGCCAGTGCAGTTCGCGCTCCACCAGCAAGGCCATGCGCTCCTCGAAGCTCATGGCCTGCGTGCCGGTGGCGGCCATCTGTTCTTGCAGGCCGGCGACCATGCCATTCAGCCGCAGTCCGCGCAGCTGCTCCAGGGTGGTGTTCATCATCATCGTTGTTCTTTCCTTGATTCGCTTCATTGGTAGTAGCCGGGGCCGCGCACGTGCGCGTGCGGCGGGCTGGTCCATTCGGGCGTGGTGGTTGCATGGACGCGGTCGCGCCCGTTGGCCAGGATGTCGCGCACGTGGCTGTAGCGCGCGGTCCCCAGCTCCAGCACCACCAGGCAGGCCGCCTCCAGCCGGGGCTTGCCGTACTTCCTGGCCAGCGAGAGCAACCCCAGGCAGGCGCGGTAACCGTGCTCGGGGTGGCGCCGCTCCTCCAGCAGCCGCTGCACCGTGCGGCCGGCGGCCACCCCGATGCTGTTGCCCCAGTGCACCAGGCGCTTGGGCGTCCATTCCAGGTGCGCGCGGTGCGCCGCCGGCAGATGCGCCACCACGGTGGTGAAGCCGCCGCGCTGGGCGCTGCGGGCGTGAGCCGCCACCCGCTGGCCGCGGTGCAGCAGCTCCACGCCGCGCGTCGTGAGCCGTGCCTCCAGGACCTGGCCGACGAGGGCCTGCGGCACGCTGTAGCGGTGGCCATCGATTTCCACGTGCTGGTCGATGTGCACCCGCACCGTCTTGTACGTGGCGTACTCCCAGGGCTGCGCCGGCAGCGGCTGCAGCGCCGGGGCGTCCAGCGCCGCAAAGGCGCTCGCACGGCTGCCAGGCAGCTTCTGGAATGGCTTGGCATTGAGCTGCTCGAGCAGCGGAGCGATTGCCTCGTTGACTTCGTCCACGCTGGCGAAACGCTGATTGCGCAGCCGCATCAGGATCCAGCGCTCCACCACCTGTACGGCCGACTCCACCTTGGCCTTGTCCTGCGGCAGCCGCGGTCGCGCTGGCAGCACCGAGCAGCCGTAGTGCCGCGCAAAATCCTCCACCGTCTCGTTGGCCCGCGGCTCGTAGCGGTCGGGGTTGGCGATCATCGCGCGCGGGTTGTCCGGCACGATCAACTGCGGCACCCCGCCGAAGTGCCGCATCGCCTCGGCGCAGCCGTGCAGCCAGTCGGCCATGCGCTCGCGCGGGGTGGCGCAGGCATAGGTGTAGCTGGAGGCGCCCAGGGCCGCCACGAAGATGTGGGCGCGCCCGCCGCCGGCCAGTTCCACCGTGGGGCCGGCGAAGTCGACGAACATCTCCTCGCCGGCGCGGTGGATCTGGCGCATCGAGCGCTTCAGGCGCAGCGCGTAGCGGCGGTAGTTCTCACAGAACTGGCTGTAGCGCCAGGTGCTCTGGCCGGGGTGGGCTTCCACGTACTCCTGCCACAGCAGCATCAGCGTCATGCCCTTGCGGCGCAGCTCCTGGTGGACGCGGCCGAAGTCGGGCACCACGAAGTGGCAGGGCCGGTCGCTGCGGCCGCCCACCAGGTGGCGCTCCAAGGCGGCTTCGGTGAGGGTCTGCACGGTGGGCCAATCCAGGCCGGCGGCCGCGGCCAGGCTCGTGTACTTGGCCACCACGCCCTTGGAGATGCCCAGGGCGGCGGCAATGCGGTCGTGCGAGAGCCCCGCTTCGAGTTTGAGACGTAGAACGTCCTTGATCTTGCGCATGTGAATCCTTG
>Ga0255338_1004790_pt1 | contig 13357 bp, 9 predicted proteins | sample MeOH1_35cm_T4_19_FD_203715 | JGI IMG/M metagenome (GOLD analysis project Ga0255338, IMG submission 203715) | Sandy soil microbial communities from University of British Columbia, Vancouver, Canada - MeOH1_35cm_T4_195 | ecosystem: Engineered > Artificial ecosystem > Sand microcosm > Unclassified ...
ATGGGAAAGATGGCCATCGTCAGCGCTGCAAGCGCGACGGCAATGATGCGAGAGGCGATCATGTGCACCTCCTTGCGACTTTAGAGTCGACGAGTGCCTGTTGGAGTCGGTCTTCGCATGGAATGTTCCCGACGAAAAAGCGCGCAGCTCGCGTATGAGCGGCAACGCGGTGCAACGCGGCGCAGCTTCAGCGACGAACGCGCATGCACGGCAAAGCATGAGCCTGTTTTCGGGCATCCTGGACTGACTGGTGCTGGAACGGTATACCCAAGGTCAAGATCGTCGGGCTCGTACTATCGCCCGCACTTGTCGCCCGCCCTCGGTTTGCTGGAACCGAGAGCCTTTCCGCTCGACCATCCATGCTCGACAGCGACTGCCGGAGACATTGCGCGCCTCAGGTCGCTGACCCCTGCGCAGCGCAGCTTGGGGCCCTGGCCGAAGTGCGGGGCTGCGAGGCAGGAGAGGCTGCGCATAGGACGGATCCGGCTGCGAGGAGGAGATGGTGAGGTCGGTTCGGGATTTCCGCTAGCGAGGTATGCGGGTGCCTTACACCGCCGGCAGCCCCAGCGAACTCAAATAGTTGTAGGTTGAGTCGTAATAGGCGCGGGCTCTCGTTGGGTCTTCGGCACCTTCTGGTACCACGATGACCATGCCTTGCCGGGCACGAGTAAGAAGGACCTGGTACGCGTTTTTCAAGTACATCTGGCGCTCCCCCTTATTGGTGTTGATCCAGCGATCCCCAACGAACGAATGGTGCTGCCAGCCCTTTACCCCATACCTGAAATCCGCGTCCCAAACCACGCAAGCCCAATCCAGCTTCAATCCCTGCACATCGAACTCAGTCGCGACATCCTCCATATAAAACGACGGGTGTCGCTCTTGCCATCCAAGAACCAGTGAACAGGATCCATGGGTGAGCGCACATCGCGTGCGGCTTTAGTCGCTGTGCCTGCGACGAAACGACGATACCAAACCTTTCGCTGCGCCGCGCCTGCTGACGAAGCCATTGCTTTGCTTTAGAAAGATCTCGCGTGAGTCGAATCGGGTATCCACTCCGAAATCTCCGCTTCGCCCGTGTTGATTTCCTGACCCCCCACCGAATAAACAGACAACAACAGCCCAGTCCTTGTGGCGATCCAAGCACGAAATCAGAAACTCCGGTTCCGAGACGTCGAAATCGACTCGCCTCCTCTTGCGCGTCATGAAGTCAATGGTCTTCTCACGAGTCCAAGCACGCTGGGCTTCATCAAAGATCGCAACGTGTTCGACGGGGGGGCCGCTCGTCCTTCAAACAATCGGCTCGAAAGTGGTGCACGTTCTGCGATAAGCACTACCGCATCAATTCGCCGGCCAAACCGCGGGAGCACATATTCCAATGCGACTCCGCCCCACCCCCTAGGCACCAACAGCTCCTTGAGAAACAAAACCTCCGCTTCCCAAGCGGCGCGCTGGTTTAGCTCAATGTCACGCGCAGCGCTCGCTTCAGGGGCGCTCGCGCTCCTCGGCGCATCTCTTTCCAAGCTACAGGCAGGCAACGGGACGGTCCAACGATCCAACTAACCTTCGGGTGGGCGTCTCCGGCGACCATGCCGTGCAACTTCCTAGCGCCGCGGCGGGTTTCCAGCTATTTGTCGACAATCTATGATCCCGTGCTTACAATAACGCGACCAATGACGTGACGGGCTTGCCCGCAAGCACACCAGAATGACCAAGATCGCGACGAGGGATGCGGAGGCCATCACCAGCCGGCTGGACGAAATCCAGGAACAGGTGCGCACGATGATCCACTCGGGAGTGCTGCGCCCAGGCGAGCGCGTCAACGAGAACGCGCTGGCTGCCCAACTCGGCGTCGGGCGCAATTCGGCGCGCGAGGCGCTGCGCGCGCTCGAGCAAGTGGGGCTCGTGCGGATTGTTCCGAACCGGGGCGCCGAAGTGCGCAAGGTCTCGCTCGAAGAGGCGCTCGATCTCTACGACGTGCGTGCCGGGATCGCCCACAGTGCGGGGCGGCTGGCGGCCATGCGGCTGGAGGCTGCGGAAGAGGCCAATATCCAGAAGCTGCTGGATGGCATGGAGGCGGCGCTCGCGGCGCGCGATGGCGCGACCTACAGCAGCCTGAACCAGGACTTCCATGCGGCGCTGATGGCCGCCACCAAGAATCCGCGCCTGATTGGGCTGGACAAGGCCGTGGCAGCCGAGCTCAGCCTATACATCCGCAAGGGCGTCTACACGATGGCGCAGATGCAGCTGTCCCATGCGGAGCATCGCGGCATCGTCGAGGCACTGCGCGATGGGCGGGTGGCGGAGACGGCGGAAGCCTTCGAGCGCCACATCCTCAACGGCAAGCAGCGCATGCTCGACACCGTGCGCTCCGCTCCCGGCAGCAACTGATTCGTCCCGCCCGTTCGAACAACTTCCCTCCGACTTCCGGCGCCAAGCCCCTGTCGCTGTCGCTGTCGCCAACTCTCGCAAAGGGCAGCTTCATGCAAGAAGAATGGAACACGCTGGCGCTGGCGCACGACCCGGCGCGCGCCGTGCTGGAACTGCGCATCCAGCACCCTCCCCTGAACCTGCTGAACCAGGAAGTGCGGCGCGAGCTAGGCAGCTTCTTTGTCGCCCTGCCTGCGCTGCCCGGGGTGCGCTGCGTCGTTTTCGCGAGCGGCGAGCGCAGCTTCTGCGCCGGCGCCGACCTGAAGGAATACCCGCTGCGCTTCGATCCGGCGATCGCGCGGGCGCACGTGGACAACGCGCATCGCATGATCCTGGCGCTGGTGGAGAGCGACACCCCAGTGATCGCCGCCCTGCGCGGCCCCTGTCTGGGCGGCGGGCTGGAGCTGGCGCTGGGATGCGGCTACCGCATCGCGGCCCGCTCCTCCACCTTCGCGCTGCCGGAAGTCAAGCGCGGGGCCTGGCCCGGCACCGGCGGCATCGCCCTGCTCGCGCGCCTGGTCGGGTTCTCCAGGGCGCGACGGCTGCTGTACAGCGGCGAAACCCTGTCGGCGGACGACGCCCTGCTGCTGGGAATGCTCGACGAAGTGGTGGACGACGCCGCGCTGGACGAGCGCGCCCACGCGCTGGCGGCGGTGTTCGCGCAGCAACCGGCGACGTCCGTGCGCACGATATCCGAGCTGCTCGATGGCAGCTTTCGCACCGCTTTCCGGGAGCACCTGCGTCGGGAGGCGGAGAGCTTCGTCCGCGCCTACCAGCTGCCGGCAGCGCGAGAGGGCTACCAGGCTTTCTTCGAGAAGCGCGCCCCACACTGGCCACAACCCTGAGGCCGCTCCGCGAAAAGTGCTCCTACGGCAATTGATAAGTGAATACACCAATGCCATGTTTGTTGACAGATTGCGCATCGAAACCCACAATAGCGCAAAACAGACCGGAGACAACATGCCATCCATCCTCTACCTGACCCGCCGCGCACTGCTGGGCGCGGCGGCCGCCTTGGTATCCAGTGCAGCGCTAATCGCGAATGCGGCTACCGACTACCCGGTGCGGCCTATCAAGCTGGTGGTGCCGTTCGCCCCCGGCGGCGGCACGGACATCATCGCCCGGGTGTTGTCGGAGAAACTGTCAACAAAACTGGGGCAAACGGTGCTGGTGATCAACACGCCGGGGGCCGGCGGCACGATCGGCGGCGCCAGCGTGGCCAAGGCGGAGCCCGACGGCTACACGCTCTTGATGTGGCACGTGGGCATGATCTCATCGGCGCACACCAACAAGCCGCTGCCTTACGACCCGTTGAAGGACTTCACCCCGATCGCGCAGGTCGCCACCGCCGCCAATCTGGTCGCCGTCAATCCGCAGGTCCCCGCGCGAAGCCTGAAGGAGTTGGTGGCCTTGGCCAAGTCCAAGCCGGGCGAGCTGAACTACGGATCGTCCGGGATCGGCGGCGCCGATCATCTCTCCGGCGAGCTGCTGTCCCAGGTCGCCCAGATCCGCACCACGCATGTCCCGTACAAGGGCGGCAGCTTGTCAACGGTGGCCGTGGTCGCCGGAGAAGTGCAGTACGTGACTGGTTCGGCATCGCAGGTGATGTCCATGGTCAAGGCCGGCAGGCTGCGTCCGCTGGCCGTGATGCAGAAGCAGCGCATCGCATCGCTGCCGGACGTCCCGGGCGCCGCCGAAGCCGGCTTTCCCGAACTGGAATACAAGACCTGGTTCGCCCTATGGGGCCCTGCGCGGCTGCCCCCTGAGATCGTCGCCAGGCTGAGCGCGGCACTGAAGGAAGTGCTGGCGCGCGAGGACATCCGTGCCCAGCTGGACAAGGGCGGGGTCGAACCCGCCTACAGCACGCCGCAGGAGTTCGACGCGATGTTCCGCTCGGAACACACCCGTTGGAACCGCCTGCTCGCCGACATCATCAAGTAGGGCCGTCTTCCAGCGCCGGCGGTCGCCGCCAGCGCGTCGCGGTCGTCGGTGTCAACACGTTCGTCGCTTCCACCGCTGAAACGCCGTTCGGCGGCAGCAAGGACAGCGGTTGGGGCCGCGAGGGCGGGCCGACCGCCATCCGCGATTACCTGGACACCAAATTCATCAACGTCGCCCTGCCGGACGACGCAGCCTAAAGGGAGTACACCGCATGAAAGTCATCGCCAACCACGCCAGCGAAAAATTGCAGCAGGGCCAGCTCGCGCTCGGCATGGGCCTGCGCCAGGCGCGCACCGTGGACATCGCGCAGATCGCGCAGGCCTGCGACTTCGACTGGCTATTCATCGACATGGAGCACAACTCCATGAGCATGGACACCGCCGCCCAGATCTGTACCGCCGCGCTGGGCGTCGGCGTCGCACCGCTGATCCGGGTACCCGCGCACGAGTCCTTCCATTCCACCCGGCTGCTCGATGCGGGTGCGCAAGGCGTGGTGGTGCCCCACGTGGACAACGCGCAGCAGGCGCGACGAGTGGTGGACTTCTGCCGCTTTCCGCCGCTGGGCCATCGCTCCATTCCCGGCGGCCTGCCACAGACGCGCTTCGCGACGCTTCCCGTGACGGAAACGGTAGAGCTGATCAATCGCGAGACGCTGGTGGTGGTGATGATCGAGACGGTCGAAGGGCTGCGCAACGTGGACGAGATCGCCGCCGTGGCGGGCGTCGACGCCCTGCTGGTCGGCTGCACCGACATGGCCGCCGAACTCGGCGTGACCGGCCAGCTGGGCCACTCGCGCGTGAAGGAGGCGATTGACATGGTCGCCGCCGCCTGTCGCAAGCACGGAAAGTTCCTGGGCGTGGGCGGCGTCTACGACGAAGCCCTGATGCGCGAGTACGTCGGCAAGGGCGCGCGGCTGATCCTGAGCGGCTCCGACCTGGCTTTCCTGATGGCCGGCGCTCGCGCGCGCTCCTCCATGCTGCGCTCCATCTCCCTGCCTTGAACAAGGACCGTTTTCCGTGAATCCCGAATACCTCCTGCGCATGGTCGACCGGGCCGACCTGCGCCCCTACCTCGACGACGAGCAGTTCGAATTCCGTCGCAGCGTGGCGCGCGTGCTGCAGAAGCACGCGACGGCCGAGTACGTGCGCCACTGCGACGAGGAGAAGCGCTTCCCCGCCGAACTCATGGCCACCGCGGTGGAGCAGGGCTGGTTTGCCTTGACCATCCCCGAGCAGTACGGCGGCATCGGCGGCTACATGGACATGGCCGCCTTCCTGGAGGTGGCGGCCTACCACAGCATCGGACTGACGCGCTTCTGGAACGTGAACGTCAATATGGTGGGGGGCGCCCTCGCCCGCTTCGCCGACGAGCGCATCAAGTCGCTGGTGCTGCCGGAGATGGTGCAGGGGCAGACCTGGTTCGCCTTCGCGCTGAGCGAGAATGGCTCCGGCTCGGACGCGGCCTCGCTCACCACCCGCGCGGTGGATGACGGCGACCACTTCGTGGTCGACGGCACCAAGATGTGGATCACCGGCGCGGCCCAAGCAAAGTACATCTTGACGGCCGTGCGCACGGACAAGGACGCGAAGAAGCACGAAGGTATCAGCCTGCTGCTGATCCCGACCGACACCCCCGGCGTGGACATCCGCCCCATCGACATGCTGGGCGGCGGCGCCGTGCGCACCTGCGAGGTCAATTACGCCAATGTGCGGGTGTCCAAGAGCTGGCTGGTCGGCGAGCTGCACCTTGGCTGGAAGCGCCTGACGACGGTGCTGGCCAAGGAGCGCGTGGCGCTGTCCGCTATGTGCGTCGGGGCCGCGCAGGCCGCCGTCGACTTGGCCCGATGGTACGCGCTGGACCGCAGGCAGTTCGGCCAGCCGGTATTCGACTTCCAGGCGGTGTCGCACCTGCTGGCAGACATGCAGACCCAGGTGGATGCGGCGCGCCTGCTGGCGTACCGGGCGGCGAAGCTCCTGGCGGACGGCCAGCCCTGCGAGGCCGAGTCCTCGCAGGCCAAGTACTTCGCGTCCGACGCCTACGTCAAGGTGGCCACCGACGGCCTGCAGGTGATGGGCGCCAACGGCTACTCGATGGAGTTCGCCATGCAGCGCCACTACCGCGAAGCCAAGATGTTTCAGATCTTCGGCGGCACCAACCAGATCCAGCGCAACATCGTCGCGCGCACCCTGCGGGCCTGATCGCATGAGCATGAGCTTCATCAACGAACTGGGCCGCCTCGGGCTGGCCACCGAGGAACTGCAGGCCGACGTGGTGGTAGTGGGCGGCGGCGGCGCCGCCTCCCGCGCGGCGCTGTCGGCACGGCTCGCCGGCGCCGACGTGCTGGTGCTGGCCAAGGCGCCGCTGGGCGTGGGCGGTAGCACCGTCCACGGCGCCAGCGAGATCATGAGCATGGGCGCCTCCGGCTACGGTGACCGGCACGATAGCGCGGAAGTGCACTACCGCGACACCATGGCGGCCGCGCGCGGCTTCATCGACCCGGCGCTGGTGCGCGCGCTGGCCGAGGATGCGCCGGCGCGCCTCCGCGACCTGATTGACTACGGCGTTCCGTTCGACCGCGCCGGCCAGGGTGCCGTGCATGGCGCGCGCCCCGGCGAGGAGCGCGACTACAAGCTGATCCGCAGCGACTTCGGCAGCTATGCCCGCGCGCTGGGCGTGTCCGGCAAGACAGGCAAGGCGTTCGTCGCGGCGCTGGCCGAGCAGGCAGCGGCGCGGGGCGTGCGGGTGCGCGCGCCTGCGGGACTGGTGGACCTGTTGTTCGACGCGCAGGGGCGCACCGCCGGCGTGCTGGCCTACGATCTGCAGGCGAACCGGTGGCTCGTGGTGCGCGCACGCGCCGTGATCCTGGGAACGGGCGGCGCCCATGGCCTGTTTTCGCAACAGGTCTCGACCGCCGAGATGACCGGCGACGGCCAGGCGGCCTGCTGGCGGGCCGGCGCCGAGCTCGTGAACATGGAGTTCCACCAGTTCGGCCCGGCGCTGGTGCATCCCTACGTGCAGCTTTTCAGCAAGGCCTGCTTCGTGCTGCATCCGCGCATGCTCAACGCCCAGGGCCGCGAGTTCCTGCAGGACTACCTGCCCGCAGGCGTCACGGCGGACGAGGTGTACGACGAGAAGGTGTTCCCCTTCACCATCAGCAACGCCTCGCGCTTCATCGACATCGCGATCGCGCGCGAGATCGCCGCCGGCCGCGGCAGCGAGCGCGGCACGGTGGGCTTCTCCTTCGCCCACGTGCCAGCGGAGAAGATCGAGCGGACCATGCCGAACACCGCGCGATGGATGCGCGAGCGCGGCGTGGACCCGCAGCGCGAGCTGCTGGACGTGGGCATCGCCTTTCAGTGCCTCAACGGCGGCGTGCGCATGGTCGACGACGGCGCCCGCACCAGCCTGGCCGGCGTGCACGTGATCGGCGAGCTGGCCGGCGGGGTGCGCGGGCCAGACCGCCCGGGCGGCAACTCGCTGGCGGAGGGGCAGGTGTTCGGCCATCGGGCGGGCGTTGCGGCGGCGCAAGATGTCCGCTCCGGCTCCGGCGCGGGGCCCATCGCCGGCGAGGCGGTGCTGCAGCGCCTGGCGCGCGCCCTGCGCCAGAACCAAGACGTAGAGGCCGGCGAGATGGCGGCCGCCCTGCGCGACGCCATGCAGCGCCACGCGCTGGTGGAAAAAAGCGATGCCGGCCTGGGCCGGGCCATGGACGTTGCGCAGGGCATCGCGTCGGCGTTGGCCGCCGGCGGCAACGCGCAGGCGGCAACGCTGGCCGAAGCGCTGACGCTGGAGAACATGGCGACCACCGCCCACATCATCCTGCACGCCTGCCGCGCCCGCCGCGAGTCGCGCAGCGGCCACTACCGCACCGACCATCCCGAGTGCGACGACGCCCGGTACGGAATGGCCTGGGCCATGCGGCGCGAGGGGAGCGGCATCGCCATGCGCCCGGTCGCCTACGCGGCCCATTGAACGAGAGATCGACATGAACGCAAGCTCCACGCGCCGTCCGATGGATGGCATCACCATCCTGGACCTGACCGTGATGACGGCCGGCCCGGTCGGCACCATGCTCCTGGGCGACCTGGGCGCCGACGTGATCAAGATCGAAGAGCCCACTGCCGGCGACCTCGCCCGCAACCTCGGCACCATGTTTGTCGAGGGCGAGAGCGTGCAATTCCTCTCGCAGAACCGCAACAAGCGCAGCGTACGGCTGGACCTGAAGACCGAGGCGGGCCGCGATGTGTTCCTGCGGCTCGCGCGCAGCGCTGACGTGGTGGTGGAGAACTTCCGCCCTGGCACGGTCGACCGCCTGGGCATCGGCTACGACGCGGTGCGGGCGGCGAACCCCCGGATCATCTACGCCAGCGTGTCGGCGTTCGGACAGAGTGGCCCCTATGCCGGCTGGCCGGCCAACGACCCCATTGTGCAGGCGGTGGCCGGCCTGATGGCCATGACGGGCGAGGCGGACGGGCGGCCGGTGCGCGTGGGGGCGCCGCTGCCGGACTTCGGCGCGGCGGCCATGCTGGCCTTCGGCCTGTCGGCGGCACTGCTGCACCGAGAGCGACACGGCGAGGGCCAGCGCATCGACACCTCCCTGCTGGCGGCCACGCTTTTTTCCACCATCCCGCGCGACGGAGAAGCGATCCGCAGCGGCCACGCGCCCGAGCGCCTGGGAAGCGGTCACCCGACCATGGTGCCGTATCGGAACTACATGGGCAGCGACGGCCGCTACTTCTTCGCAGCCGCCTTCACGCCCAAGTTCTGGCAGAACCTCTGCCAGGCCTTGGGTCGGCCGGACCTTCCCGCGGATCCACGCTTCGTCGACAACAAGGCGCGCACCGCCAACCGTGACGCGCTGGATGCCATCCTGGAAGAGATCTTCGCCCAGCATCCCGCCGCCTACTGGGTGGACCGCCTAGCCACGTGCGACGTGCCCTGCGCGCTGGTGCAGGATTACCACACGGCCCTGGCGGAAGACCCGCAGGTGCGCCACAACGGCGCCGTCCTGCGCTTCGACCATCCCGTGGCCGGCACGATGACCAACATCGCGAATCCAGTGAACTTCCACGGCACCCCCGCCGCAGTCCGCCGTGCTCCGCCAGTGCTGGGGCAGCACACGCGCGAGGTGCTGCTGGAGAAGGGGTTCACGGCGCAAGAGGTGGAGGTGTTAATTCGGGAGGGAACGGTCGTGGGGGCGCGGGTGGGGGAGGAGTAGGCACGGACGGGATCACGTTATTGCCAGCGCACAGCGCGCGTCTTGCGCGGACCGTGCGGCAGCGGCACAACTCCGTGCAGCATGAATGGTGAAGCGGCATTCCACCCGCAATCGGTCGGCTGGCCGCGCGCTGCACATGACGTGGCCGGCCCCCTAAAAGAGAAGCGGGGCACAAGTTTCTCGCAACTTATGCCCCGCAATTTCTCAATTAATGCCCTTACCTACAGGCAGGCAACATCACACGTCAATATTCGCCGCCCGCAACGCGTTCGTCTCAATGAACTCCCTGCGCGGCTCGACCTCATCCCCCATCAGCATCGTGAACACGCGGTCTGCCTCGATCGCGTCGTCGATCTGCACGCGTAGCAGGCGCCGCACCTGCGGGTCCATGGTGGTCTCCCACAGCTGCTGCGGGTTCATCTCGCCCAGGCCCTTGTAGCGCTGCCTGGCGGTTGCGTTTTCGGCCTGGGCGATCAGCCAGCGCATGGCCTGGCGGAAGTCGCTGACTTTTTCTTCCTTCTGCCGCTCGCCTTCGCCGCGCACGACCTTCGCGCCATCTCGCAACAGGTCGCGGAAGGTGTCGGCCGCTTCGGCCAGGGCGGCGTAGTCGGCGCCGTGCACGAAGTCCTGCGTGATCACGCTGCTCTTGATGTTGCCGTGATGCCGGCGGCTGATGCGCAGGATCGGCTTGTCGGTGCGAACGTCGAATTCGCCGGCCACTTCGGCCGGGCTGGCGTTGCTCACCCGGTCCAGCTCCTGCAGCTTGGTCTGGAGCGCCACCGCGGACGCCTCGGCGTCCGGCACGGTGTCCAGGTTCAATCGCACGCCGTCGGCGATCGCGCGCAGCGCCTCGGCGTCCATGAAGCCCGACAGGCGATTGATCACGGCCTCGGCCCCTTGGTGCTTGCGCGCGAACTCCGCCAGCGCTTCGCCGGTGAGCACCTTGTCGGGGTTCACGCTGCCATCGGGTTCCGTGCCCGTGACGACGCTCGCGCCGTTCATAGCGATGCGCAGCAGGAACTTGTCGAGTTCGGTGCCGTCCTTCAGGTACAGCTCTTCCTTGCCCGACTTCACCCGGTACAGCGGCGGCTGCGCGATGTAGATGTGGCCGCGCTCCACCAGCTCGGGCATCTGCCGATAGAAGAACGTGAGCAGCAAGGTGCGGATGTGGGCGCCGTCCACGTCCGCGTCGGTCATGATGATGATGCGGTGGTAGCGCAGCTTGGCCACGTTGAAATCGTCGGCGCCGTTGTTGCTTCCGTTACCGCCGCCGTTGATGCCACCCGCCTTGCCGATGCCGGTGCCCAGCGCCGTGATGAGCGTCAAGATTTCATTGCTGGTGAGCAGCTTCTCGTAGCGCGCCTTCTCCACGTTCAGTATCTTGCCGCGCAGCGGCAGGATGGCCTGGAATTTCCGGTCGCGGCCCTGCTTGGCGCTGCCGCCGGCCGAGTCGCCCTCGACAATGTAGATCTCGCACTCCGCCGGGTCTTTCTCCTGGCAGTCGGCCAGCTTGCCGGGCAGGCCCATGCCATCCAGCACGCCCTTGCGGCGCGTCATCTCGCGGGCCTTGCGAGCGGCCTCACGGGCGCGCGCGGCCTCGATGATCTTGCCGACGATGATCTTCGCGTCGTTGGGACGCTCCTGCAGGTAGTCGCCCAGCGTGCGGGCCACCACGTCTTCGACCGGGCCGCGCACTTCGCTCGAGACCAGCTTGTCCTTGGTCTGGCTGGAGAACTTGGGCTCGGGCACTTTCACGCTCAGCACGCAGGTCAGGCCTTCGCGCATGTCGTCGCCGGTCACTTCGACCTTGGCCTTCTTCGCCAGCTCGGTCTCTTCGATGTACTTGTTGATGACGCGCGTCATCGCCGCGCGCAGGCCCGTGAGGTGGGTGCCGCCATCGCGCTGCGGGATGTTGTTGGTGAAGCAGAGCACCTGCTCGTTGTAGCCGCTGTTCCACTGCATCGCCACTTCGACACCGATGTTGGTGTTCTGGTCGCTCTGGCGATCGCCGATCGCGTGGAACGGGTTGGGGTGCAGCACCTGCTTGCCCTTGTTGATGAACTGCACGAAGCCCTGTACGCCGCCTGCGCCGGAGAAGTCGTCTTCCTTGCCGGAGCGCTCGTCCTTCAGGCGAACGCGCACGCCGTTGTTCAGGAAGCTCAGCTCGCGCAGCCGCTTGGACAGGATTTCGTAGTGGAAATCGCTGTTTTCCTTGAATATCTCCGTGTCGTCCGGCAGGAAGTGCACCTCGGTGCCGCGCTTGTCGGTGTCACCCAGGATCTGCATGGGCGAGACTTCGACCCCGTCGACGGTTTCGATGATGCGGTTCTGCACGAAGCCGCGGCTGAACTCCAGCACATGAACTTTGCCGTCGCGCCGCACCGTGAGCCGCAGCTTCTTGGACAGGGCATTGACGCAGCTCACGCCCACGCCGTGCAAGCCGCCCGAGACCTTGTAGCTGTTCTGGTTGAACTTGCCGCCGGCGTGCAGCTCGGTCAGGGCAATTTCGGCAGCCGAGCGCCTGGGCTCGTGCTTGTCGTCCATCTTGATGCCCGTGGGGATGCCGCGTCCGTTGTCCACCACGCTGACCGAATTGTCGGTGTGGATGGTCACCATGATGTCGTCGCAATGCCCCGCCAGGGCTTCGTCGATGGAATTGTCCACCACCTCGAAAACCAGGTGATGCAGGCCCGTGCCGTCGGACGTGTCGCCGATGTACATGCCGGGGCGCTTGCGCACCGCTTCCAAGCCTTCCAGGATCTGGATGGCGCCTTCGCCATAGCCTTCGCTCGCGCCGAGCTGGTGGGCATCGATCTTGGGCTGAAAGTTGGAGCTTTCTTCGCCGGCCGGACCCACATGCACCGGGCCGCCTTGCTTGTTTTCGTCGGACATAGACAACTTTTCGTGAAACGGACTGCCGTTTTCTCAAACCTCTTAAGGACCAAACCCGCCAAGGGTGGCGGGTTGGGGCCGAAGGACGCGCCCACCGGGCCGCGCTTTTTCCCTTAAATCCTCATCGGCATCACGACGTACTTGAACGTCGAATTCTCCGGAATGGTGATCAAGGCCGAACTGTTGGAATCGGCCAGTTCCATCTTGACCATTTCCTGGCTCATGTTGGACAACGCATCGATCAGGTACGTGACGTTGAAGCCGATCTCGATCGCGTCGCCGCCGTAGTCGATGTCGAGCTCATCCACGGCTTCTTCCTGCTCGGCGTTGTTGGAAGCCACCCGCAAGGTGCCCGGCTCGATGTTCAGGCGCACGCCCTTGAACTTTTCGCTGGTCAGGATCGCGGTGCGCTGCAGACTGGCCAGCAGCGGCGCGCGGCCCAGCGTCACCGAGTTCTTGTGGTTTTTGGGGATGACGCGGTTGTAGTCGGGGAACTTGCCTTCGACCAGCTTCGTGACGAACTCCATCCCGCCGAAGCTGAATTTGGCCTGGTTGCTCGCGAACTGCATCTCGATCGCGCCCTCGGCATCGGACAGGAGCCGCTGCATCTCCAGCACGGTCTTGCGCGGCAGGATCACTTCCTGCCGGGGCACTTCCACGTCCAGCGTGGCGTTGGCGAATGCCAGGCGGTGGCCGTCGGTAGCGACCAGGCTCAGCTGCTTGCCTTCGGCGACGAACAAAATACCGTTCAGATAGTAGCGGATATCGTGCACCGCCATCGCGAACGACACCTGATTCAGCAGGTCCTTCAGGGTCTTTTGCGGCACGCTGAACACCGGCCCGAAGCTCGCGGCTTCCTGCACCAGGGGAAAGTCTTCG
>Ga0255338_1004791_pt1 | contig 13357 bp, 10 predicted proteins | sample MeOH1_35cm_T4_19_FD_203715 | JGI IMG/M metagenome (GOLD analysis project Ga0255338, IMG submission 203715) | Sandy soil microbial communities from University of British Columbia, Vancouver, Canada - MeOH1_35cm_T4_195 | ecosystem: Engineered > Artificial ecosystem > Sand microcosm > Unclassified ...
GAGCATCAGTGAATCAGGTCGTGATCTATACGGACGGCGCGTGCAAGGGCAATCCCGGCCCCGGCGGATGGGGCGTCCTGCTCAAGTCCGGCGCCACCGAGAAGGAGCTCTACGGCGGCGAGCGCCTGACAACCAACAACCGGATGGAACTGATGGCCGTGATCCAGGCGCTGCAGGCGCTCAAGCGCCCCTGCGCCGTGACGCTGAACGTGGACAGCCAGTACGTGCTGAAGGGGATGACCGAATGGCTGCCCGGCTGGAAGGCCAAGGGCTGGCGCACCGCCGCGAAGCAACCGGTGAAGAACCAGGAACTGTGGCAGGCGCTGGACGAACTCGTGAACAAAGGCGGCCATGCCATCGAATGGCGCTGGGTGCGGGGCCATAACGGCGATATCGGCAACGAACGCGCCGACGTCCTCGCCAACAAGGGTGTCGAGGTCGCGATGGGCCGGCTCCCCGCCCCAATGTAAAGAGCGGGTAAAAACCGGCAGCGCGCCCCGCGCGGCGGCTTGGGAATAGGGCCAACGAGAATGCCCGGCGGACCCGCTGCTGCTACATTGGCGAGTTGGTCGGGGCAACAACCAGTTACGGCCTTCGCCCCGGCCGTCCCAACTACTTCATGGCATCGAAAGCAATCTATACAGTCGTCGCGGCCCTCGGCATCGCCGCCGCCTCAGGCCTCGCCTGGTGGTACCAGCACAAACCGGCCGCGCTCCGGCCCGACAACGGCCAGGCGAGCGCCCCGGCCGGCCAGGCCAGCGGGCCGTCCCGGCCGCCCGCCGTGGAGGTGGCGCGGGTGGAGCTGACCCGGCTCACCGACGACGCCCAGGCGGTCGGCAGCCTGCGCTCGCGGCAAAGCGTCGTGCTTCGCCCCGAGGTGAGCGGGCGGGTGACGCAGCTGAACTTCCGTGACGGCGACCGCGTGCGCCGCGGCCAGCTGCTGGTGCAGCTGGACGACCAGCTGCCGCTCGCGCAGCTGCAGCAGGCCCAGGCCGAACTGTCGATCGCCCAGGCCAACCACAAGCGCAACCAGGAGCTCGTGGCGCAGGGCTTCATCAGCCAGCGGTCGGTCGACGAGAGCGCGGCGAATCTCCAGGTGTCCCAGGCCAAGCTGTCCCTGGCCCGCGCCACGGCGGCGCGCCTGCGCATCGTCGCGCCGTTCGACGGCATCGCCGGCATCCGCAACATCAGCGTGGGCGACTACCTCAAGGACGGCGCGGACATCGTCAACGTCGAGGACATGGACGCGATCTTCGTGGACTTCCGCCTGCCCGAGCGGTTCCAGACCAAGGTGCAGCGGGGCCAGACCGCGTACGTCGACCTCGACGCCCTGCCGGGCCGCAAGTACGCCGCCGTGGTGCAGGCGATCGACCCGCTGGTCGACGCGAACGGCCGCTCGGTGGGCATCCGGGCCTGCATCGACAACCGCCACCTGCAACTGCGTCCCGGCATGTTCGCGCGCATCACGGCCGTGTTCGGCGAGCGCGACAGCGCCCGCGTCATCCCCGAGGAGGCCATCGTCCCGCAGGCGGGCCGCCAGTTCGTCATTCGCCTCGTCGACGGGCCCGACCAGGACACGCGGATCGCGCAGCGGGTCGAGGTCAAGGTCGGCATCCGCCGCCCGGGCCGCGTCGAAATCCTCGAGGGGCTGCAGCCCGGCGACCTGGTGGTGACGGCCGGCCAGCAACGCGTGCAGAAGGACGGCATGCCGGTTCGCATCGTCGACCTCGGCCGTCCGGCCGGCGCGCCCGCGTCGAACGCGCCCGCGGCGGCGCAGGCCGCCCCGGCGGGCGCACCGGCCAGCGCGCAGGTCGCAGCCGCCCCCACGGGAATTCCCGCGCGGCTACCGGCTCCAAGGCTGGAGGGGCCGAACCCCTGCCTCGTCGCGGCGACGGCCGCCGGCCGCTGACGGCCCGCCCCTCCTGGAGACTTCCCGATGCAGTTGCCTGAAATAGCGATACGGCGCCCGGTCTTCGCCACGGTGCTGTCGCTGCTCGTGGTGCTGGTGGGGGCGGTGAGCTACAACCGCCTGTCGGTGCGCGAATACCCGAAGATCGATGAGCCGGTGGTCACCGTGAGCGTGCGGTATCCGGGGGCATCGGCCGAGGTGATCGAAACCCAGGTCACCAAACCGCTGGAAGACTCCATCGCCGGCATCGACGCCGTGGACGTGATCACCTCGATCAGCCGCGCCGAGCAAAGCCAGATCTCGGTGCGGTTCCGGCTCGAAAAGGACGCCGATGCCGCCGCCGCCGAGGTGCGCGACCGCACCTCCCGGGTGCGCAACAAGCTGCCCCAGCAGATCGATGAGCCGGTCATCGCCAAGGTCGAGGCGGACGCCTTCCCCGTGATCTGGCTCGCCTTCACCAGCGATACGCTCAGCCCGCTGCAGATCAACGACCTGGTCAACCGCATCGTCAAGTCGCGCCTGCAGACGGTGACCGGCGTGGCCGACGTGCGCATCTACGGCGAACGCAAGTACGCCATGCGCGTCTGGCTCGACCCGGACAAGCTGGCGGGCTACCGGCTCACCACCCAGGACGTGGAAGACGCGATCCGGCGCAGCAACCTGGAGCTTCCGGCGGGGCGGATCGAATCGCAGCAACGCGAGTTCAGCGTCACGTCGCAGACCGACCTGGTGCGGCCCGCCCAGTTCGGCGAGATCGTCATCAAGAACGTCGCCGGGTTCCCGGTCAAGGTGAGCGACGTGGCGCGCGTGCAGGAGGCCGCGGCCGACGAGCGCAGCCGCGTGCGGCTGAACGGCAAGACGGCGATATCGGCCGGCGTGATCCGCCAGGCCACGGCCAATCCGCTGGACCTGTCGGCGGGCGTGAGGGAAATGATCCCGAAGCTCAAGGCGGACCTGCCCGCGGACATCACCATCGAGATCGCGAACGACAACTCGGCCTTCATCGACCGCTCGGTCAAGAACGTCTACACGACCATCACGGAGGCCATCGTGCTGGTGGCGCTCGTGATCTTCGTCTTCCTGCGCACGGTGCGCGCGTCCATCATCCCGATCGTCACCATCCCGGTCAGCCTGGTCGGCACGTTCGCCATGATGGCGCTCGCCGGCTTCACCATCAACACGCTGACGCTGCTGGCCCTGGTGCTGGCCATCGGCCTGGTGGTGGACGACGCGATCGTGATGCTGGAGAACATCTTCCGGCACATCGAGGAGGGGCAGGACCCGTTCTCCGCGGCGATCCGCGGCGCGCGCGAGATCGGCTTCGCCGTCATCACCATGACGCTCACGCTGGTCGCGGTCTACGCGCCGCTCGCCTTCACGCCCGGGCGGACGGGGCGCCTCTTCGTCGAGTTCGCGCTGGCGCTGGCCGGCGCGGTGCTGGTGTCGGGCTTCGTCGCGCTGACGCTGACGCCGATGATGTGCTCCAAACTGCTGCGGCACAACCCCAGGCCGACCTGGTTCGACAGCCACATGGAGCGCTGGCTGACGGCGCTGTGCGACCGCTACGCCCGCGTCCTGCGCTGGGTGCTGCTCGCGCGGCGGCGGCCCGCGCCCGGCAGCGACCCGGTGCTGATGGACAAGCTGCTGCAGGCGCGCTGGCTGGTGATCGGCGTCATGGTGCTCAGCGCGCTGGCCATCGTGGCGGTGTGGCCCACCATGCGCCAGGAACTCTCGCCGCTGGAAGACCGCGGCACCATCCTCGCGAGCGTGAACGCGCCGGACGGATCGACCCTCGACTACACGGACCGCTATGCGCAGGCGCTGGAGAAGATCGGCCAGCCCTACAAGGAATTCGACCGCATCTTCGCCAACGTGGGCAACCCCACGGTGTCGCAGGCGAGCGTGGTGTACCGCACGATCGACTGGGAAAAGCGCCAGCGCACGACGCTGGACCTCGCGCGCGAACTGGGCCCAAAGACCAACGCCTTGCCAGGGGTCAACGCCTTCATCATCACGCCGCCGTCGCTGGGCCAGGGCTTCCGCGAGCGGCCGCTGAACTTCGTGATCCAGACTTCCGACAGCTACGAGAACCTCAGCCGGGTCGCGCGCCAGATGCTCGACGAGATCGCGAAGAACCCCGGCATCGTCTCGCCCGACATCGACCTGCGCCTGAACAAGCCGGAGCTGCGCATCGAGGTGGACCGCGAGAAGGCGGCCGACATGGGCGTGAGCGTGGAAGTGGTGGCCAAGGCCCTCGAGACCATGCTCGGCGGCCGCAACGTCACGCGCTACAAGCGCGATGCGGAGCAGTACGACGTGATCGTCCAGACCGAGGCGCGCGGCCGCAGCACGCCCGAGGACATCGACAGCATCAACGTGCGCGGCCGGGGCGACACGATGATCCCGCTGTCGGCGCTGGTCAAGGTGCGCGAGAGCGTCAGCCCGCGCGAGCTCAACCACTTCGGGCAGCGGCGCTCCGTGTCGATCACGGGCAGCCTGGCGCCGGACTATTCGCTGGGCGAGGCGCTGGCGTTCATGGACCAGACCGCGGCCAAGGTCCTCAAGCCCGGCTACACCACCGAGCTGAACGGCACCTCGCGCGAATTCCGCAACTCCCAGGGCGCGCTGGCCATCGTGTTCGTGCTCGCGTTGTTGTTCATCTTCCTGGTGCTCGCGGCCCAGTTCGAGAGCTTCGTGGACCCGCTGGTCATCATGCTGTCGGTTCCGCTGTCCATGATCGGCGCCTTGCTGGCATTGAAGTGGTCGGGTGGCTCGCTCAACGTTTACTCGCAGATCGGCCTCATCACGCTGGTGGGCCTCATCACCAAGCACGGCATCCTGATCGTGGAGTTCACGAACCAGCTGCGCGAGCAGGGCTTCTCGACCGTGGATGCCGTGGTCAAGGCGGCGTCGCAGCGGCTGCGCCCGATCCTGATGACCACGGGCGCGATGGTGCTGGGGGCGATGCCGCTGGCCCTGGCGAGCGGCGCCGGCGCCGAGAGCCGCACCCAGATCGGCTGGGTCATCGTGGGCGGCATGTCGCTGGGCACGCTGCTCACCATCTTCGTCGTCCCGACCATGTACATGCTGTTCGCACGCGGCAAGGTGCCCGGCGCGAACCAGGCGGTGGCGAGGGACGCCCTGGCGCCGCACCACGACGGCGACCTGGTCGCAAAGTAGGGCGGCCGGCGCGGGCTTGACCCGCGTCCCGCCGGGGTGTGCAATCGGCGCTCCATGCCAACGGTCGAATTCGCCCCGGCGCTGACACGCCACGTCCCCTGTGCTCCCCAGGCGGTGGAGGGCGCGACGCTGCGGGACGCGCTCGACAATGCATTCCTGGCGGCGCCCGCGTTGAAGGCTTACGTCCTTGACGAGCAGGGGGCGGTGCGCAAGCATGTGGCCATCTTCGTGAATGCACGGCAGATCGCCAGCCGTGCTCGACTGGACGTGCCCTTGCGGCAGGGCGACAAGGTGTTGGTGATCCAGGCCCTGACAGGAGGCTGAGATGCAGACATTGTGGGTGGGAACACGCAAGGGCCTGTTCGCGGTGCGGCAGGCGCAGGGCGGCTGGCGCATCGGCAAGCCGCGCTTTCCCGGCGAACCGGTCAGCCAGCTCCTGGTCAACCCGTACGACGGCGCGTGCTATGCGGCGCTGCGGCTCGGGCACTTCGGCGTCAAGCTCTGGAAGAGCATGGACGGGGGCAACGAGTGGAAGGAAGTCGCTGCGCCGGCGTTTCCGGCCAAGCCCGCGGACGGGCCCTGGAAGGACGACCCGACGCCGTGGACCGTGGACCAGGTCTGGGCGCTGGAAGCGTCGCCGGACGACCGCCTGTGGGCAGGCTGCCTGCCGGCGGGCCTCTTCACTTCGCGCGACGGCGGCGCCTCCTGGCAATTGGTGGAGAGCCTGTGGAACCGGCCCGAGCGCAAGGAGTGGTTCGGCGGCGGCTACGACTGGGCCGGCATCCACTCGATCCTCGTCGATCCGCGTGCCGCGGCGCATGTCACGGTCGCGATCTCCTGCGGCGGTGTCTGGCAGACCCGTGACGGCGGGGCCAGCTGGACCAACACCTCGGCCGGCATGGTCGCGGACTTCATGCCGCCCGAGCGCCGCGAGGATCCCGACATCCAGGACCCGCACCGCATCGACCAATGCGCGGCACACCCCGACGTGCTGTGGTGCCAGCACCATGGCGGCATCTTCCGCTCGGCCGATGGCGGGCTGAAGTGGAGCGCGATCGCGAACCCCCGGCCCAGCGGGTTCGGCTTCGCCGTGGCCGCGCATCCCACCGACCCGCAGCGCGCGTGGTTCGTGCCCGCGCACTCGGACGGCCAGCGCGTCGCGTCGGAAGGGCGGATGGTCGTCACCCAGACGAAAGACGGCGGCGGCACCTTTTCGATGCACGCGGAGGGCCTGCCGCAGCAGGACGCCTACCACCTCGTCTATCGGCACGCGCTCGCCGCGAGCGCGGACGGCATGACGCTGGCGATGGGCTCCACCACCGGCGGCCTGTGGGCGAGCGACGATGCCGGCGACACGTGGCAATGCCTGTCGCGGGACCTGCCGCCGATCGCGGTGCTGCGCCTGGCCTGAGCCTGCGCCGGCCCTCAGACCGTCCCGGCGAACATCATCACGTCCACTTCATCGCCGGCGGCCACGTTGCCCTGGCCATGGTGCAGCACGATGAGGCCGTTGGCCCGCACCATGGAGCTGAGCACGCCCGAGCCCTGGTTGCCGGTCGTGCGCGCGTGCAGCGAGCCATCGGGCGCACTCTCGACGATCCCGCGCTGGTATTCGGTTCGCCCAGCCTTCTTGCGGATGGCCTCGGCGCTGCGGGCCTTGAGCAGGGGAGGCGGGGCTTCGGTGCTGCCCATCAGGCGAAGCAGCGCCGGCCGCACGAAGGCCAGGAAGGTCACCATCACGGCCACCGGGTTGCCGGGCAGGCCGAACAGCACCGAGTTGCCGATGCGGCCCACGGCCATCGGACGCCCGGGCCGCATCGCGATCCTCCAGAACGCGACGTCGCCCAGTTTCTTCATCATGGCCTTGGTGTAATCGGCCTCGCCCACGCTGACGCCGCCGCTGGTGATGATCGCGTCGGCCGTTGCCGCGGCGTCGCGGAAAGCGGCCTCGAGCAGCGACGGATCGTCGCGCACCACGCCCATGTCGATCACTTCGCAGCCCAGGCGCGTCAGCAGCCCGAACACCGTGTAGCGGTTGCTGTCGTACACGGCGCCTTCGCGCGGCGGCTCGCCCAGGCTCAGGATCTCGTCGCCGGTCGAGAAATACGCCACGCGCACACGGCGGTGAACCGCAACGGCCCGCAGGCCCAGGCTGGCGACGAGTCCGCATTCGGCGGGGCCCAGGCGCGTGCCCTTGCGCAGCGCAGGCATGCCCCGCATCAGGTCCTCGCCCTCGAGCCGGCGGTTGTCGCCGGGCTTGAGCAGGTTGGGGGGAATGCCGATGCGCGCCTCGCCGGCCGGCTGGGTGAACTCCTGCGGCACGACCGTGTCCAGGCCGGCCGGCATGATCGCCCCGGTCATGATCTTCACGCACTGGCCTGCGCCGACGCCGCCCTGCCAGGCCTTGCCCGCGAGCGCCGTCCCGACGACTTGCAGCGTCAAGGGGGCGCCGGACCGCAGCTGCGCCCCGTCGAATGCATAGCCATCCATGGCCGAGTTGTCGTGTGGCGGCACGCTGATGGGGGACACGATGTCTTCGGCCAGCACGCGGCCCAGTGCCTCGAACACGCCGGCCTGCTCGATGCCGGCAACCGGCTCGACCAGCCGGGCCAGGAAGTCGTTGACGGCGCCCGCGCTGAGTGCCTGCGGGTCGTACCCCTGCAGTTGCGCCGCGACCTCCGCCAGCGTCTTCATTTCGCGTGTTCGAGCTGGTGCAGCTCGGCGAGCGTGTTGGCGTTGAAGAAAGCCCGGGGGTCATCGCCGGGCGCATCGAATGGAACGACTGCAGTCTTGTGCTGCCCCGTCCACGCGTCGATCTTGCGGCCGCCGCCGTGCGTGAACTTCACGAGGCTCTCGAGCAGGTCGATCCGCAACAGGCAGAACACGGGCTGCGTGCGCACCTTGCCATCCTCTTCGCGCGCCGCCGCCATCGCGATCTCGGCGTCCTGCTCATGCGCCGCCTGCGCGAGCCGCGCCACGAGGTCCTGCGGGAACAGCGGCGTGTCGCACGGGACCGTCACGAGCCACGGCGTTTCGCAGCGCTCCAGTGCCGTCAGGAAGCCGGCGAGCGGGCCCGCGTAATCGGACAGGACGTCGGGCCAGACCGGCACGCCGAAGGCCTCGTAGGCCCCGAGGTTGCGGTTGGCATTGATCATGATTTCGCCGACCTGCGGTTGCAGCCGCAGCAGCGTGTGCAGCGCCAGGGGCATGCCGTTGAAATTCTGAAGGCCCTTGTCCACGCCGCCCATGCGCGAGCCGCGGCCGCCGGCGAGGATCACGCCCGTGATGTCCGCTGTTTCCATCATTCAGCCTCCGCCGGGCCGCCCCAAGGAGGCCGGGCCCCCTTCGGGGGGCAGCGAGGTACACGAAGTGCCGAGCGTGGGGCCACATCAACCTCCGATGTAGCTCATCTCGACGCGGCGCCTGCCCGTGCCGGAGTCCGGCGCCATCGAGCCGCGCAGCTGCGAGTAGCGGTCGCTGCGGCCCTGCCAGATGTGGCCGATGGCCGAAGCGATGTCTTCGTCGGACGCGCCGCCACGCAGCAGCGTGCGCAGGTCATGGCCCTGGCTCGCGAAGAGGCACAGGTACAGCTGGCCCTCGGTCGACAGGCGCGCACGGTTGCAGTCGCCGCAGAACGCCTGCGTGACGCTGCTGATCACGCCGATCTCGCCGCCGCCGTCGGCGTAGCCCCAGCGCTCGGCCGTCTCGCCGGTCGCGCTGGGCTCGAGCTGCGCCAGCGGCAGCTCGGCGTGGATCATCCTGACGACTTCGGCCGAGGGCATCACTTCGTCCATGCGCCAGCCGTTGGTCGCGCCGACGTCCATGTATTCGATGAAGCGCAGCACATGGCCCGTGCCGCGGAAGTGCCGCGCCATGCGCAGGATCTCGTGCTCGTTGGTGCCGCGCTTGACCACCATGTTGATCTTGATCGGGCCGAGGCCGGCTTCCCGCGCCGCGTCGATGCCGCGCAGCACTTCGGCGACCGGGAAGCCCACGTCGTTCATGCGCCGGAACACCTCGTCGTCCAGCCCGTCCAGGCTGACCGTCACGCGCTTCAGGCCGGCGGCCTTGAGCGCCTTGGCCTTGCGGGCCAGGAGGGAGCCGTTGGTGGTGAGGGTGAGGTCCAGCGGTTCGCCGTCGATCGTCTTCAGGGCCGCGAGCTGCTCGACCAGCCCTTCGACATTCTTGCGCAGCAGGGGTTCACCGCCGGTCAGGCGGATCTTGCGCACCCCGTGCGCGATGAACTGGCGCGTCAGCCGCGTGATTTCCTCGAAGGTGAGGAGGGCCGAGTGCGGCAGGTAAGGGTAGTCCTTGTCGAAGACTTCCTTGGGCATGCAGTAGCTGCAGCGGAAGTTGCAGCGGTCCGTCACGCTGATGCGCAGGTCGCGCAGGGGCCGGCCCAGGGTGTCGGACAGCAGGCCCGTCGCGGCGATGGGTTGGTCGGGCACACCCGCGGCCAGCGCCGCGATGCGCTGGTCGACGATGGGGATCACACGCTCGGCCATTCGGCTATTGTCGCTGGCAACCTGTAACCCTACACATGGACGGACCGCGAAATCATCCGTGCCGGACGGCCACCGTCTTGAGGGTGGTGAAGCCGTACAGCGCCTCGAAGCCCTTTTCGCGGCCGTAGCCCGATGACTTGACACCGCCGAACGGCAGCTCGACGCCGCCGCCAGCGCCGTAGTTGTTGATGAAGACCTGGCCGCTCCTGACGCGCTTGGCCATCCGCAGCTGGCGCCCGCCGTCGCGCGTCCAGATGCCGGCGACGAGGCCGAACTGGGTGGCATTGGCCAATTGCACGGCCTGGTCCTCGTCCTCGAAGCTCATCGCCGCCAGCACGGGGCCGAACACCTCCTCCTGGGCCACGCGATGGTCCACCGGCACGTCGCGCAGGAGCGTCGGCGCCTGGTAGTAGCCCGTCTCGGGCGCCTCGTCGACCACCTGGCCCTGGGCCACCATCGGGATGTTCGCGTGCTGCGCGTCCGAGAGGAAGTCCCACACGCGCTGCTGCTGGCTTGCCCGGATCAGCGGCCCCACGTCCAGGTCCATCGCGGCCGGCCCGACGCGCAGGTTCTCGAAGGCCTTGCCCAGGCGCTCCAGCAGGGGTTCGTAGATCGATTGCTGCACCAGCAGCCGCGAGCCGGCCGAGCAGGTCTGGCCGGCGTTCTGCACGATGGCGTTGATGACCATGGGCAGGGCGGCGTCGAGGTCCGCATCCTCGAAGATGATCTGAGGGCTCTTGCCGCCGAGCTCGAGCGTGACCGGGCAGTGGCGCTCGGCTGCCACCTGCTGGATCAGCGTCCCGACCGTCGGGCTGCCGGTGAAGCTGATGTGGTCGATCCCCTCGTGCCGTGCCAGCGCGTCGCCCACTTCATGGCCATAGCCGGTGACGATGTTGATCGCGCCCGCCGGGAAACCCACCTCCGCCGCGAGCTGCGCCACGCGAATGAGCGACAGGCAGGCGTCCTCGGAGGGCTTGACCACGCAGACATTGCCGGCCGCGAGCGCACCGCCCACGCTGCGCCCGAAAATCTGCATCGGGTAGTTCCACGGAATGATGTGGCCGGTCACGCCGTGCGGCTCGCGCCACGTGAAGACGCTGTAGCCGTCGAGGTAGGGGATGGTGTTGCCATGCAGCTTGTCGCACGCGCCGGCGTAGAACTCGAAGTAGCGCACCAGGGCCGCCGCATCCGCACGCGCCTGCTTGGTCGGCTTGCCGCAGTCCCGCTGCTCGAGGTCGGCCAGCTCCTGCGCATGCTCCGCGACTTTGGCCGACAGGCGCATCAGCAGGCGGCCCCGTTCGGCGGCGCTCAGCTTGCTCCAGACGCCTTCGTAGCACTGCCGCGCGGCGCGCACGGCCGCGGCGATGTCTTCGGCGTCGCCTCGCTGCAATTCGTCGAAAGGCTGCCCGTCGGAAGGATCGATGACGGGGATCGTGCGGCCGGAGGCAGAGGCCCGCGCCGCGTTGGCGATGTAGTGGTGTTGCATGCCAACATTCTGCTTCAAAGCAACGCCGCGCCCACGCGGTCGCCGATGCTCAAAAAGTTCGCGTGGGCGTCAGGCTGCCGGGCCGACGGGGACGTACCGGTCGCTGTGTTCGGCGAGCCAGCGCTGCGAAAGGCCGCTTTCCTGCTGGCGGGGATGGAAGTCACCGCGCAGGTAGGCGCGCCAGGGCCTGTAGGTCTGCCGGATCAGCCCGCGCTTGCCGAAGAGGTAGGCGGCCGCGCTCTTCCAGGTTGCCCACTTCCACAGCGTGCCGTCGCGCCGCAGGTTGTCGACGGTCTGGCGCAGGGTGTCGCCCAGGAAGATCATCGTCACGCGGCGGAACCAGGCGATGCGCCATTCGTGGCTGCCGCCCAGGGCCCGGTAGAGGTCGAACGCCGTGCTCTTGTGTTCGGATTCCTCGGCGGTATGCCACAGCCACAGCGTGCTCAGGCGGGTATCGTCGCTGCCGACCAGGTCGGGGTTGCGCAGCATCCAGTCGGCCATGATCGCGGTGAAGTGCTCGTTGGCCGCGGTGATGCCCAGGGCGTGCCGGGGATCGAGTCCATCGAGCAGCTTCAGGCGCTGCGTGGCACGGCCGGCCCACTCGTTGACCAGGCCGAGCCGCTCGAGGTGCGAGTTGAACAGCCCGTGCAGGCGTCGGTGTGTTGCCTCCTGCCCCACGAAGCCCTGGACTTCCGCGCGAAACGGTTCCCGCCGCTCCGCCGGCAGCGCCTTGAACCCGTTGCGCACGGCATCGATGAAGAACTGTTCCCCGACGGGAAAACTCATCGAGAGCGCGTTGAACAACGCGGTGCGGAACGCGTCGCCGCCGCACCAGTGGCGGGCGATGGGCGCTTCCATGTCGATCAGGAGGCGGCGCACGACGAGGTCGGTCATTGGTTCTTCCTGGCGGATAGTCCGGGTACGTTATGGTACCGTCCCAAATAATAGGGAAGTTCCAGGGTACGATCAAGTACCTGGCCGAAGCCGCTGAAAATCGCCTCATGGTTGAAACCGACACCGAGACCGAAGTTCACCACCACCGGCGGCGCCTGCTGGAAGGCATGGCGCATGCCGTCGCGGCGAAGGGCTACGGCGACACGACGATCGCGGACATCGTCCGCGAAGCCGGCGTCTCCCGCCGCACTTTCTACGAGCACTTCTCGACCAAGGCCCAGTGCCTGATCGCGCTGTACGAAGTGGCGAGCCACAATGCGCTGAAGGTGCTGCGCGATTCGATCGACCCGGAGCACGACTGGCACATGCAGATCGAGCGCGCGCTGACCGCCTATTTCGGCCGCATGGCGGAAAGCCCCGTGCTGATGCGCACCCTTTTCGTCGAGATCCTGGGGCTGGGCCCCGAGGGGCTGGCAACGCGCCGCAGGGTCAACAGGGAAATCGCCGACTTCATGCTGCAGGTCGTCAACGGCCAGGGTGGGCGCAAGGCCGGCAAGCCGCTGTCCCCGGACATGGCCATGGCGATCGTGGGCGGGATCAACGAGCTGATCCTGCAAGCCATCGAGCAGGATCGCGTGGCGCAACTCACGGAGCTCGTGGCGCCCGGCAGCAGGCTCGTGCGGGCGGTCACCGAGGGATAAAGAAAAAAGCCCGCCGAAGCGGGCTTTTCTTCCTGGGGACTTTACTGCTTCGCCGGCGTCACCACGCCGGAAGCGGCCGGCGCCGTGATGGCGGCCGGTGCTTCGGCCTTGGCGGCGGGCACCTCGCCGCCGTGGAACTTCACCACCAGCGGCACGATGAGCAGCGCCACGATGTTGATGATCTTGATCAGCGGGTTCACGGCGGGGCCGGCCGTGTCCTTGTACGGGTCCCCCACGGTGTCGCCCGTCACGGCGGCCTTGTGCGCCTCCGAGCCCTTGCCGCCATGGTTGCCGTCCTCGATGAACTTCTTGGCGTTGTCCCAGGCGCCGCCGCCCGTGCACATGGAAATGGCGACGAACAGGCCGGTGACGATGGTGCCCATCAGCAGGCCGCCCAGGGCCTTCGGACCCAGGGCGAGGCCGACGACGATCGGCACGACCACCGGCAGCAGCGACGGGATCATCATCTCCTTGATCGCCGCCTTGGTCAGCATGTCCACGGCGACGCCGTATTCCGGCTTGGCCGTGCCTTCCATGATGCCCTTGATCTCGCGGAACTGGCGGCGCACTTCGACCACCACCGAGCCGGCGGCGCGGCCCACGGCCTCCATCGCCATCGCACCGAACAGGTAGGGGATCAGGCCGCCGATGAACAGGCCCACGATCACCATCGGGTCGGACA
>Ga0255338_1004792_pt1 | contig 13354 bp, 8 predicted proteins | sample MeOH1_35cm_T4_19_FD_203715 | JGI IMG/M metagenome (GOLD analysis project Ga0255338, IMG submission 203715) | Sandy soil microbial communities from University of British Columbia, Vancouver, Canada - MeOH1_35cm_T4_195 | ecosystem: Engineered > Artificial ecosystem > Sand microcosm > Unclassified ...
GCGGGTCAGGTTCAGGAGCACCTGCTCGACCATGGTGCGGTCGCAGCGCACGCGCGGCGCCGGGCTGGCGATCTCCAGGTCGATGCGGGTGCCGCTCTTGCGCGCCTGCAGCCGCACCAGGGGCAGCACGGCCTCGATCAGCTGGTCGACGCCGATCGCCTCGCGCGCCTGCTCGCGGCGGCGCACGAAGTCGTGCACGCTCTTGATCACGCGGCCGGCGCGCTCGGCCTGCTCGGCGATGCGCGTGACGGCCTGGCGCACCATGGCCGGGGTCTGCGGGTCCTCGGCCTCGCGCACCAGCAGGTTCAGCGAGGCGGTGGCATAGCTGGCGATCGCGGCCAGCGGCTGGTTCAGCTCGTGGCTCAAAAGCGAGGCCATCTCGCCGACGGTGGCCAGGCGGGCGGTGGCCTGCAGACGGTCCTGCTGCTGACGCGCCACCTCCTCGACCTTGCGCTGGGCGCTGACGTCCAGCACCGCGCTCATCCAGCCGGTCTGCTGGCCCTGGGCGTTCTTCAACGGCGCCTCGAAGATCAGCACCGGGAAGCGCTCGCCGCCGCGGCGCATGAAGACGGTCTCGAAACCCTGGCGCTGCTCCTGGCCGGCCTCCCAGCGCGCGCGCCGGTCATGGTGGCGACGCCGGTATTCCTCGATGAACTCGGGCGGCCAGTAGGGCGGCGTGGCCTGGTAGAGCAACTCCTCGGCCTTGTAGCCGACGATGGCGCAGAAGGCCGGGTTCACATAGGTGATGTTGCCCTCCATGTCGCGCGCGCGCAGGCCGGTGATCAGCGAGTTCTCCATCGCCTGGCGGAAGCTCAGCGACTCGGCCAGCGCCGCCTCGGCCAGCGCGCGGCGCCGGCCGTCGCGCGCCAGCAGCAGCACGACGCCGAACAGGGCCAGCGACAGGCCCAGCACCAGGGCGGTGGCGAGATTCGGGATCAGCTTGGGCTGGCCCATCGCGCTGTCCACGCGCAGCTGCAGGGTCAGGCCCGGCAGATCCACGAGGCGCTCCGACTGGTAGTAGCCGGCGCCGCGGGTCAGGCCGGTGCGTGCCAGGCGGGTGCCGTCGCCTTCGACGAAGGACATCTCGTTGCCGCGCCCCAGCTCCGGCGTGACCGACTCCTCCAGCAGCGGTCGCAGGCCCACGGTGGCGACCAGGAAGGCCGTCACCTCGCCGGCGCGCAGCTGCGGCAGGCACAGGTCCATCACCTCCAGGCCCTCGCCGCCGGCCATCGGCACGAAATAGCTGCGCGAATAGAGCTGGGAACCATGGCGCACCGCGGCGGCGCAGGCCAGATCGGTCTCCAGCTGCAGCTGGTCGCGGCTGATCTGGGTGAACAGCGGCGGCGAATAGGGCGAGTCCACCGCCTCCAGCACCTGGCGATGCATATCGCGGTACTCCAGCCGCATCAGCGCGCGGGTGCGGCGCAGCAGCTCGGCCGCATCGGCGCGCCAGCGCGGCTCCTGCACGTTCTCCCACAGCAGGGCCTGCAGGCCCTGCAGCTCGCGCCCGGCGATCTGCTTGGCGCGCGCCGCCACCTCGGCCGCGGCCTGGTCGACCTGCTCCTGGGCGCGCGAGGCCTCGTAGCTGAGGGTCAGGGCCACCAGCAGGGTCTGGGCGATCAGCAGCAGGGCCACCAGGGCCCCCCACAGCAGGGCACGGCGCCAGCGCCGCCACAGGGGCAGGGCGGGAGCGGCGGTAGGAGGGGGAGCGGTCGTGTCCATGATGGCAGCCGGCAGTATCCTGCCCCCGGAGTCCGCACAGATGCGCAGTTTCGCGTATCCCGGTGCGCGCTGCCGGGTTCACACTCCGGGATGCCCGGCGGGCCCTGCCCGCCTGCCGCCGGCCCGCGGCTCCTACAATCTCCGAGCTCGCGCGGCGCTTTGCCGCAAGGCCCGTCACACGAAAAGCCTATGTCTACGTCCGAAGAAAAACGCGCCCAGCTCCGTCAAGCCGCCCTGGAGTATCACGAGTTCCCGACCCCGGGCAAGATCGCGATCGCGCCGACCAAGCAGCTGATCAACCAGCGCGACCTGGCCCTGGCCTATTCGCCCGGCGTGGCCGCGGCCTGCGAGGAGATCGTGGCCGATCCGGCCAATGCCTTCCGCTACACCTCGCGCGGCAATCTGGTGGCAGTGGTCACCAACGGCACCGCCGTGCTGGGCCTGGGCGACATCGGCCCGCTGGCCTCCAAGCCGGTGATGGAAGGCAAGGGCGTGCTGTTCAAGAAGTTCGCCGGCATCGACGTCTTCGACCTGGAACTGCAGCAGAACGACCTGGACAAGCTGGTCGACGCGATCGCCGCGCTGGAGCCCACCTTCGGCGGCATCAACCTCGAGGACATCAAGGCGCCGGACTGCTTCTACGTCGAGCGCGAGCTGCGCAAGCGCATGAAGATCCCGGTCTTCCACGACGACCAGCATGGCACGGCCATCGTCGTCGGTGCGGCCCTGCTGAACGGCCTGAAGGTCCAGGGCAAGGACATCAAGAAGGTCAAGCTGGTGACCTCCGGCGCCGGTGCCGCGGCCCTGGCCTGCCTGAACCTGCTCCTGAAGCTGGGCCTGCCGCGCGAGAACGTCTTCGTGACCGACCTGGCCGGCGTGGTCTATGAAGGCCGCACCGAGCTGATGGACCCGGACAAGGCCCTGTTCGCCCAGAAGACCGAGGCGCGCTCGCTGCGCGAGGTCATCAAGGACGCCGACGTGTTCCTGGGCCTGTCGGCCGGCGGCGTGCTGAAGGCCGACATGGTGGCGACAATGGCGGCCAGGCCGCTGATCTTCGCCCTGGCGAATCCCAACCCGGAGATCCAGCCGGAAGAGGTCAAGAAGGTGCGCGACGACGCCATCATGGCGACCGGCCGCACCGACTACCCGAACCAGGTCAACAACGTCCTGTGCTTCCCCTACATCTTCCGCGGCGCGCTGGACTGCGGCGCGACGACCATCAATGACGAGATGGAGATCGCAGCCGTGCGTGCGATCGCCGAGCTGGCCCAGGCTGAGCAGAGCGAGGTGGTGGCCGCGGCCTATGCCGGCGCCAACCTCTCCTTCGGCCCCGAGTACCTGATCCCCAAGCCCTTCGACCCGCGTCTGATGATGAAGATCGCGCCAGCCGTGGCCAAGGCGGCCGAGGACTCCGGCGTCGCGCTGCGCCCGATCCCGGACTGGGACGCCTACCGCGAGAAGCTGCAGAGCTTCGTCTACGCCTCGGGCACGACGATGAAGCCGATCTTCAACGTCGCCAAGCGCGCGCAGAACAAGCGCGTCGCCTACGCCGAGGGCGAGGAGGAGCGCATCCTGCGCGCCGTGCAGGTGGTGGTGGATGAGGGCCTGGCACGCCCCACCCTGGTCGGCCGCCCGGCCGTGATCGCCCAGCGCTGCGAGCGCTTCGGCCTGCGCCTGCAGGAAGGCCGCGACTACGACGTCGTCAACGTCGAGCAGGACCACCGCTACCGCGATTTCTGGCAAACCTATCACCAGATGACGGAGCGCAAGGGCGTCACCCAGCAGCTGGCCAAGATCGAGATGCGCCGCCGCCTGACCCTGATCAGCTGCATGCTGCTGCACAAGGGCGAGGTCGACGGCATGCTGTGCGGCACCTGGAGCAACACGGCCATGCACCTGCAGTACATCGACCAGGTGATCGGCAAGCGCCCCGGGGTCAAGAACTTCGCCTGCATGAACGGCCTGATCCTGCCGGGCCGCCAGGTGATGCTGGTCGACACCCATGTGAACTACGACCCGACGGCCGAGCAACTGGCCGAGATCACCATCATGGCGGCCGAGGAGATGATGCGCTTCGGCCTGCGCCCCAAGGCCGCCCTGCTCTCGCACAGCAACTTCGGCTCCAGCAACTGCCCCTCGGCGATCAAGATGCGCGATGCCCTGGGCCTGATCCAGGCTCAGGCACCCTGGCTGGAGGTGGATGGCGAGATGCATGGCGACACGGCACTGGATGCCGACTACCGTGCCAAGCTGATGCCGCACTCGACCCTGACGGGCGAGGCCAACCTGCTGGTGCTGCCCAATATCGACGCCGCCAACATCAGCTACAACCTGCTGAAGACGGCTGCCGGCGGCGGCATCGCGATCGGCCCGGTGCTGCTGGGCGCGGCCAAGCCGGTCCATGTGCTGACGCCCTCCGCCACGGTGCGCCGCATCGTCAACATGACGGCCCTGACCGTGGCCGACGCCAACGCCGCGCGCTGACAAGGCCCGCACCCAGCCCCCCGGAAAGCCCCGCATTGCGGGGCTTTTTTTGCACCATGGCAGTGCATCCGGCGCGCCGCGGCGACCCTTGTTTACAAAAGTTTGTGAGAGCTCACCAGCCGCAATTTCGGGCAATGCTTGCAGCGATCACAAGCATTGCCCAGACTGTGTGCGCACACTAACTAAGCCTTGAACGGCCCGGGGAGATGGCCCGGCGGCTTGAGATTTTCGGCCCCATTCGGTACCATCTTGCTTTCAAAGTTCAGGGTAAACCCGTGTTTTTGCTCGATCGGTCACCGATGTGGCCATCCTGGCGCAAGGTCGGTCTCGCTGTCGCTCTGGTGGCGACGCTGGGCAGCGGCGCCTCGGTGCAGGCCAAGGAATCGGTGGGCAATGCGCAGGACACGGTGGCCTTGGCAGCGCTGCCGCGCGAAGCCCAGAACACGCACAGCCTCGTGCTCGCCGGGGGGCCCTTCCCCTACGACAAGGATGGCAGCGTGTTCGGCAACCGCGAGCGGCAACTGCCACCCAAGGCCCGGGGCTACTACCGCGAATATACCGTCAAGACACCGGGCGCCCGCAACCGCGGAGCCAGGCGTCTGGTGTGCGGCGGCAAGCCCCCGACCACGCCTGACGTTTGCTATTACACCGACGACCATTACGCGAGCTTCCGGCGCGTGCAGCGCTGAGGCCCGGGCAGTGGAGCCGATGATCAAAAGTTCTGTGACTATATAGGAGGATCGCGACCATGCTTTTGCAGACCGTCCGTCCCAATATCGTGCAGGCCATACGGGCCTACCGCGTAGAGGACTTGATGCAGGCAGCCCAGGATGCCGGCCAGCATTTCCTGTATGCCAATCTGAGCGAGGCTCAGTCCAAGCAAGACGTGCTGGAAGGTATTGCCCAGTCCTTTTTGTTCCCGGCCCATTTCGGCAAGAATCTGGATGCGCTGCATGACTGCATGACCGACCTGGTCCACAAGTCCGGCGCCCAGCCCGGCTTCGTGGTGGTGCTGGAGCAGTTGCCCGACAACATCCGCTTCGACCGCGAGGCCCGCGAGCAGTTGCTCGACGTGTTCCGCGACGCGGCCGACTACTGGGCCGACCGCAAGGTCCAGTTCCGGTGCTTCTATTCTTTTCAGTAGCCCGCTCCCAAGAAAACGGGTCATGGGAGCGGGCTGCTGAGGTGGCCCCGGTTGCTGAAAAGCCTGCCGCGAAAAACAGCAAGGCAGCGGCGAATGCGAATTTCGGCATGAACATGCCGATGATGTGCAGCGCCTTCGATACCTCGATGTGGCTGAGCGCCGCCTGACGGCGCGTCGACGACAGACATCACCAGCAAAGGCCTCTGCGGCAGCGCAGGGGCCTTTTTTTGAGCCGAATACCCTTCTCCTTCCTATGAGCAACCTCTTCCAATGGCGGGAAGTCCGCCCCGCGCCCGGCGCGGTCGTGGCCCCCGACGAGCGCCTGCCCTGGCCCCAGACCCTGGCGATGGGCGCGCAGCATGTGATCGCGATGTTCGGCGCCACGGTGCTGGCACCGCTGCTGATGGGCTTCGATCCCAATCTGGCGATCCTGATGAGCGGCATCGGCACGCTGATCTTCTTCCTGCTGACCGGCGGCCGGGTGCCCAGCTACCTGGGCTCCAGCTTCGCCTTCATCGGCGTCGTGATCGCGGCCAGCGGCTATGCCGGCGCCGGCCCGAACGCCAACCTGGCCGGCGCCCTGGGCGGCATCATCGCCTGCGGCCTGCTTTACACCCTGATGGGTCTCGTCGTGATGGCGGTCGGCACGCGCTGGATCGATGCGCTGATGCCGCCGGTCGTGACCGGCGCGGTGGTCGCGGTGATCGGCCTGAACCTGGCCAGCATCCCGGTCAAGAACATGGCGCCGACGCCCTTCGACGCCTGGATGCAGGGCCTGACCTTCGTCTGCGTCGGCCTGGTCGCGGTGTTCGCGCGCGGCATGGCCCAGCGCCTCCTGATCCTGGTGGGCCTGATCCTGGCCGGCCTGATCTACGCCCTGCTGACCAACGGCCTGGGCCTGGGCAAGCCGATCGACGTCGGCGGCATCGTCAATGCGCCTTGGTTCGGCCTGCCGAAATTCAGCGCGCCGCGCTTCGACGCCCAGGCCATGCTGCTGATCGCGCCGGTGGCCGTGGTGCTGATGGCCGAGAACCTCGGCCACCTGAAGGCGGTCGGCGCGATGACCGGCCGCAATCTGGACCCGCTGATCGGCCGCGCCTTCGTCGGCGACGGTATCGCGACCATGGTCTCGGGCGCCGGCGGCGGCACCGGCGTCACCACCTATGCCGAGAACATCGGCGTGATGGCCGCCACCCGCATCTACTCGACCGCCACCTTCGTGGTCGCGGCGCTGATCGCGCTGCTGCTGGGCTTCTCGCCCAAGTTCGGCGCGCTGATCCAGGCGATTCCACTGGCGGTGATGGGCGGCGTCTCCATCGTCGTGTTCGGCCTGATCGCGGTGTCCGGCGCCAAGATCTGGGTCGACAACAAGGTCGACTTCGGCGACCAGCGCAACCTGATCGTCGCCGCGATCACCCTGGTGCTGGGCACCGGCGACTACACGCTGAAGTTCGGCGGCTTCGCACTGGGCGGCATCGGCACCGCCACCTTCGGCGCGCTGATCCTGTGGGCCCTGCTGGGGCGCAGGAAGTAAGACCACCCCCTAGCGGCTGCGCCGGCCCCCTCAAGGGGGCAAGGCCGGCCGCCCGGCAGAGCCGGATCGGCGGCGTTCGCAGGGAAACGCCGCCCTCAGCCGGCCACGGCCTGCGCCAGCGCCACGTACTCGGCCACCGGCACCTCCTCGGCGCGGCGCTGCAGGTCGAAGCTGCCGCCGAAGCCGCGTGCGGCCAGCCAGACGCCCAGGCTGTGGCGCAGCAGCTTGCGGCGCTGCGAGAAGGCCGCGGCCACCATCTCGGAGAACAGGGCCATCTCCAGCCGCGCCGGCTCGGCGTGGGGAATCATGCGCACGATGGCCGAATCGACCCGCGGCGGCGGATCGAAGGCCTCCGGCGGCACATCCATCACCGACTCGATCTGGTAGCGCCACTGCAGCATCACCGACAGGCGCCCATAGTCCTTGACGCCGGGGCCGGCCGCCATGCGGTCGACCACTTCCTTCTGCAGCATGAAGTGCTGGTCCACCACATGCTCGACGAAGCCCAGCAGATGGAACAGGATGGGACTGGAGATGTTATAGGGCAGGTTGCCGACCACGCGCAGGCGCTGGCCCTTGGCGGCCGCCAGCGCGGCGAAATCGACCTTCAGCACGTCGGACTCGATCACCTCGATGCCCTCGCGCTTGCGCAGGCGCTCGGCCAGGTCGCGATCCAGCTCGATCACGGTCAGCGGCCGGCTCTCGGCCGGCAGCCGCGCCAGCAGCGGCAGGGTCAGGGCCCCAAGGCCGGGACCGATCTCCACCAGGGTCTCGCCCGCGGCGGGTCGGATGGCATCGATGATGCCCTCGATGATCGCGTCATCGGTCAGGAAATGCTGACCGAAGCGCTTGCGCGCGACATGCTTCATCAGCGCCGCCCGCTCACTGCCACTCGCGCAGTTCCACGAAGGCGCGCGCGCGCAGCTCCTTGACCCAGTCCTGGTAGGCCTCCTCGTACTTCTGCTCGCGCAGCGCATTGCGGGCCTGCTCGCGCAGCTGCTTCATGTCCACCTCGATGTCGCGGCGCTCCAGCACCTGGATCAGGTGCAGGCCGAAACGCGAGGGCACGGGATTGGAGATGCCGTTGATCGGCAGGGCATTCATGGCTTCCTCGAACTCCGGCACGAAACCGCCCGGCGAGACCCAGCCCAGGTCGCCGCCCTGCTCCGCGCTGCCGTCCTCGGAATTCTCGCGCGCCACCTTCTCGAAGCTGACCCGCCCGCTCTCGATGGCACGCTTGAACTCGGCCAGCCGCGCTGCCGCCACCTCGGCGCTCAGCTGGGCCGAGGGGCGCAGCAGCACATGGCGGGCACGGGTTTGGGTGACCAGATTGGCGGCCTCGCTGCCATCGCGCTTGAGCACCAGCTTCAGCACATGGAAGCCCGCGCCGGAACGCAGCAGGGTGGGCGCCACCTGACCGTTCTTGAGCTCGCGCACGAAGTTGACGAAGACATCGGGCAGGCGGTCCACCGGGCGCATGCCGATCTCGCCGCCGCGCTCGCGGTTGCCGTCCTCGGACAGCTCGCGCGCCACCTTGGCGAAATCCTCGCCCCCCTGGACGCGGGCCAGCGCCGCCTCGGCCTTGGCGCGCCGCTCGGCCACCAGGGCCTCGCTGGCGTTCTCCGGCACCGTCACCAGGATCTGCGCGATGTTCAGCGCGCCGGCGCCGGTGGCCGTCTTGCGGCGCTCGTCCAGGTAGTTGTCGATCTCACCGTCGGTGATGCGGATGCGGCCCTGCACCTCGCGCTCGCGCACGCGCTCGGTCATCATCTGGTCGCGCAGGTTCTCGCGAAAGCGCCGGTAATCGACGCCCTCGGCCTTCAGGCGCACGCGCAGCTCCTCCATCGACAGCTTGTTCTGCGTCGCCACATTGGCCACGACGCGGTCGAGCTCGGGCTCGTCGACGCGCGAGCCGTTCTCGCGCGCGTAGGTGACGATCACGCGGTCCTCGATCAGCGCATCCAGCGCCGCCTTGCGCAGGGCCTCGAGGTCGGGCGTGTCGCCGCGCCGGCGTGCCTCCTCGCGCAGGCGCTCGATGCGCTGGGTCACCTCGCTGGCCGCCACCACGTCCTGGTTCACCACCGCGGCGATATGGTCGCCGGGCTGCAGGCTGCTGGCCGCGCCTTGCGCCTGGGCCAGGGGGCAGGCCAGGGCAGCGCTCAGCGCGCAGGCCAGGGTCAGGGAACGGAAGGACAGATCAGTCATAGGATTGGAAGGCCGAGCGCTCGCTGCTCAGCTGTCGGTAACCGGGAATATTGTCTCTCAGGACCCCGAGGGCATTCGAGCCCAGCTGGGACAGGCCCACCAGCTCCAGCTGCAGCAACAGGCGCGTGTTGGTTTCGGCCCGGCCGGTGGACAGGCGCTCGGCGCCGACGCGCAGGATCCAGCAGCCGGCGTCGTACTCGACGCCCAGCACCGAGTCGGTGAAGCGCTTGTCCTTCAGGCTGTACTGCAGGCGGCCGGCGCTGTACCAGGCACCGCCACAGGAGCCGCCCGAGGCCATCGCACTGCGGCGGCTGGGGCGCTCCTCCAGGCCCGGCACCGCGCCGAACAGCGGCCATTGCCAGCCCAGCTCGAACTGCTCGCTCTGGCCGCGCGCCAGCCGGTAGGCGGCGCTGACGGTACGGAAGGGCCCCGGCGAATAGCGCAGGCCCAGGGTCGAGCGCACGCTGCGGCCCGTGTCGGGGTTGAACTGCAGGGTGCCGTCCAGCCACCAGCGCTTGTTCGGGTGCGCCGAACCCAGCAGCAGCAGGTCCGAGACCTTCTGCGTCAGCGGCGTGCCATCGGGCGTGATGCGCTGGTCGCTGAACAGGAAGCGCTGCACCAGGCCCAGGCGCAGCAGTTCGTCGCCGCGCTCGGCGTCGATCCAGCGCGAGGTCGCGCCGGCGGTCAGCTGGTGTGCGTCGGAGACGCGGTCCACGCCGGAGAACTGGTTCTCGGTGTAGATCGAATCGAAGTTGAAGTCCTTGGCCGCGGCGTCGAAGTTGGGCAGGTTCGACTGGTCGCGGTAGGCCGTGTGCACGAAGAGCAGGCGCGGCTCCAGGGTCTGGGTCAGCGCGCGGCCGAACAGCCGCGTGTCGCGCTCGAAGATCCAGCCATGGTCCAGGCTGAAACCGGGCACGGCGCGCGACGCGGAGCGGCGGCCGTCCGCCATCGCCAGATCGGTCGAGTAGCTGGCCGCGTTGAGCGAGAGTTTGGGAATCAGCCACCAGGCCGCGCCGCTCATCGGCAGGCTGACATGGCCCAGCAGGTGCACGCGCGAGCCGGTCTGGGTCTGGCCGGACAGGGCCTCGCCGGGCAGGTCGAAGCGGTTGTATTCCAGCTCCACCGCCCCCTCCAGCCGCGCCTTGCGGCCCCAGGGCGTGAAGCCGGCCAGCACGTTCTCGTCGGCCAGGGTGGCCAGCCGCACGCCCACCTGGGGCGTGCGCTGGTAGGGCGACTCGAAGCGCGCCAGCGGATCGGTGCCTTGCAGCAGCTGCCAGTGCTGCACGCGTGCATAGACCTGGGCCTCGCCCCAGCCGAAGCTGCGGTTGCGACCCAGCTGCAGGTCGCTGCTCAGCAGGCGCGGCGTCGGGCTGTTCAGGCGCTTGGGCAGGTCCTTCCAGTAATCGTCGTCGGACACCCGCTCCGCGCGCAGCTGGTAGCGCCAGTCATGCGCCAGCTCGCCGCTGTTGTTCAGGCCCAGGGCCCAGCGGCTGCGGTTCACGACCCGGTCGTTGGGCAGCCAGGCCAGGTTCAGCTGCCCCTGGTGCGAGGACTCCAGATAGCGGAACTCGCTGTCCAGGCCGGCGCCGCGCCGGGTCATGATGAAGGGCGTAAGCGTGGCATCGCGCTGCGGCGCGATATTCCAGTAGTAGGGCAGGCCCAGCTCGAAGCCGCTGCGGTTGTCCAGCCCGATGTTCGGCGGCAGCCAGCCCGATTTGCGCTCGCTGCTCAAGGGGAAGCTCAGCACCGGCGCGGCCAGGATGGGCACGCCGTAAAAGCGCAGCACGGCGCCGCTGGCCACGCCCTCGTTGGCCTCGAAATCCATGTTCAGGCTCTGGGCCGTCAGCTGCCAGGCCGGCGTGGCCTCGCCCTCCACGGCCGGGCAACTGCTGTAGGTGGCCTGCTCGGCGCGCATGTGCTTGGCGTCGATGAAGCGCAGCGAGCTCGCCCGGCCGCCGCCGCCGGTCTGCGAGAGGAAATAGCTGGGCGTCAGGAACTCGCCCTCGAAGCGCTGCAGATAGAGCTGCAGGCTGGGGCCGCGCACCACATTGCCGGCCCGGTTGACCTCGACGCCGCCGCTGGCGCGCGCCAGGTCGGTGGCCTGGTCGTAGCTGAGGCTGGGTGCGCGCAGCAGGGTCTCGCCATAGCGCAGCTCGGCATCGCCCTCGGCCTGCACGCGCTGGTCGATCTGGCTCTCCAGGCGCTTGGCGCTGAGCACCAGGGCCGGCTTGCTCTCCTGGCCCGGGCCGCCCGGCGGCAGCAGCAGACGCGAAGGCCGCAGGCGCAGCGGCACGCCGGCCTCCTCGGCGGTCGCATCGGCAGCCTGGGCCAGGGCGGGCAGGCCCAGCAGCAGCGCGCAGATCAGCGGCCTGAGCCGCGGCGCGGCGTGCGGGAGCGGGGGCGGAGATGGTGGGCGCAGCACGGCGTCGGCGGGCGTCTTCGAGGGACGGGTTGGGCAGGGACTTCGGCGCGGTGCCGACGGTTTGTAGAATTCATTATCCATGAGGCACCGCCTCCCCTCGCAATGCCGCCCAGCGCGGCCGCCCGCCCTACCCCATGAACCCTATTGCCTGGCCGGACCCGGCCCGCGAACAAGCGCTGCTGGCCTGGCTGCAGCGCTTGCAAGGCCCGCATCGCCTGCTGCCTGAAACCCTGGAGCTGGCCCATGCCGATGCCAGCACGCGCCGCTACCTGCGCCTGCAGCAGGCCGGCGGCGGCTCGCTGATCGTGATGGACGCGCCGCCCCAGCACGGTTCCCAGCAGTCCTTCATCGACATCGCCGCCCATATGGCGGCCTGCGGCCTGCATGTGCCGGCGGTGCTGGCCGCCGACGAGCCGCAGGGCTTTCTGCTGCTCAGCGATCTGGGTCGCCTGACCTATCTGCAGGCCCTGCGGGAAGCCAGCCCGGCCCGGGCCGACGCCCTGATGCGGGACGCCATCGCCACCCTGCTGCAATGGCAGCTCAAGGGCGATGCCAAGCGCCTGCCGGTCTACGACGAGGCCTTCGTGCGCCGCGAGCTGCAGATCTTCATCGACTGGTGCGTGGGCCGCGAGTTCGGCCAGCAGTGGGACGCCACCCAGCAGACCTGGTGGGAGCATTGCTGCAAGGTGCTGGTGCGCAACGCCCTGGCCCAGCCGCAGCTCGCGATGCACCGCGACTACATGGTGCGCAACCTGATGGTCTGCCCGCCCGAGCAGGGCAATCCCGGCGTGCTGGACTTCCAGGATGCGGTCTGCGGGCCGGTCGCCTACGACATGGCCTCGCTGCTGCGCGACGCCTTCATCTCCTGGGACGAGGAGCGCGAGCTGGACTGGGCGATCCGCTACTGGGAACAGGCGCGCAAGCTGGGCCTGCTGGGCGAGGGCGGCCTGGCCGAGGACTTCGGCGAGTTCTGGCGCGCGCTGGAGTGCTGCGGCCTGCAGCGCCACCTGAAGATCATGGGCATCTTCTGCCGCCTCAAGCACCGCGACGGCAAGCCCGCCTATGCCGAGGACCTGCCGCGCCTGTTCGCCTACTGCATCAAGGTCTCGACCCGCTATGTCGAGCTCTCGCCGCTGACCCGGCTGCTGGAAAGCCTGCGCGGCAACCTGGTGCAGACCGGCTTCAATCTGCGCTGACGGCGGCGGCGTTGGCGGCCGCCGCCTGCGGCGCCCGCGCCTCCCCGCAGACGCCGGGATTGGTCTCGCAGCCGGCCGCCGCCAGCCAGGGGTCACGGTCCTCGCCGCCGAAGATGTCGAGCAGGAAATCGAGAAAGGCACGGGTGCGCGCCGGCATGTACTTGCGCGTGGGCATCGCCGCCCAGATCGTGAAGCTGAACAGGCGCCAGTCCGGCAGCACGCGCTCCAGCGCATGCTCCAGCAGCGCATCCTCGATCAGGAAGGACGGCAGGCCGGCCACGCCCAGGCCGTGCAGGGCCGCGGCGTAGTTGGTGTCCATATGCGCGGTGGCCAGCACCGGCTTCTTGGGCACCAGGGTCAGGCTTTCGCCGCCGGGCTCGTCATCGCCCCAGGCGCCGCGCTGGAACACGATGCCGCGCTGCAGATCGGAGACCGGCGGCAGCAGGGAATCGTGGTCGCGCAGATCGTTGGGATGCTGGGGCCGGCCGCGCTGGTTCAGGTACTCCGGCGAGGCGCACAGGATCACCTCGGTGCGGGCCAGGCGGCGCGCGACGAAATCGCCGTCCAGCGGCTGGCGCGTGCTCAGGATGGTGATGTCGAAGGACTCGTCCACCGCCTCGATGCCGCCGGGCGAGCTCAGCTCCACC
>Ga0255338_1004793_pt1 | contig 13348 bp, 16 predicted proteins | sample MeOH1_35cm_T4_19_FD_203715 | JGI IMG/M metagenome (GOLD analysis project Ga0255338, IMG submission 203715) | Sandy soil microbial communities from University of British Columbia, Vancouver, Canada - MeOH1_35cm_T4_195 | ecosystem: Engineered > Artificial ecosystem > Sand microcosm > Unclassified ...
GCGCCTTTAGGCGCAGGTTTTTCGGCATCAGCCGGCGGATGCTCATCCCCAAAGCCTGAGCTTCGGTGTAGCCGTACATCTTCTGCGCGCCTTTATTCCAAGCGGTGATCCGATCCTTGAGATCGCAAACAGTGATGGCATCGTTGGAGTCGAGCACCACGGCGGCCAGACGCAGCACGGCTTTTTCCGCGGCCTTGCGCTCCTGGACCACGTCGTCATGGTGATGCCCCCCGGCGGACACGCCGATGGCGACGATGGGTAACGTCCCGGACTTGCTGATTTGACTCACGAGTTATAGTACCTATCCTTGACGCGCCCAGGGGGACGATGATGAAACGATTTCTCGACGAAAAAGCGCCTGCTATCGGCTATAGCTGGTCCAAAGCAAGGGCTGGCCGGACGCCTGCTGGGTCTCCCCCGACGCCTCGGCCGTGATGAACAGATCGAAGGTGTGAAGCGGGGTCTCGGCGAGGAGCGTGCCGGAGAGATCCGAGTCGACCTTCAGCGCCCCGATGCTCTGCGGCACCGCGTCCTTGCTCGCCTTGGTCCAGACGACATAGCTGCCGGCCGCGGGCGTGAGCTTCTCCGGGTGGGGCAGATGCTTGACCCGCAGGACGATGCTCGTGTTGTCGTTCTTGGTCTCGCTGAAGCGCGCGGTGCCCTCGGCCGCGGGCATGGCCGGGCTCGCGGACATATTGACCTTGCCGCCGAACAGCGCGCAGCCCGTCATCGTCGCCGCCGCCAGAACCGCCGGGATCCATCGTGAGCTCATGTCGTTCTCCTCGCGTCACAAGCACTGTACCCTCTTCCCGGCAGCGGGCCAATGAGTAGTTATACGGACGAGGGGGGATATGCGTACAACTCCGCATTGGTCGAAGGCGCGTCATCGCGCATACTCTCCGGAAGTCGCTCCGACGACCCTTATGCGCCATCTGACCTTGATCTTCTGCCTTCTGGCCGCGCCCGCGGCGGCGGCACCCCTGAGGAAGCCGCACCCGGCGGCGGGCCTCGTCATCGCCTCGATCCGGATCGAGACTCACAATGTTTTCGATACGAGCGTTCCGCCCGAGAACAAGCTCCTGTATAAGGCGGCCAACCGCCTCCACATCAAGACCTTCGATTCCGTCATCCAGCGCGAGCTTCTCTTCGAGGTCGGCGACAAGTACGACCCCCTGCTGATCGAGGAGACGGAACGCAACCTGCGCGGCTTGGGGTTCATCCGGCGCGCCGAGATCTCGGCGACGATCAACGCCCAGGGCGCCGCGGACGTGATCGTGCGGACCTACGACTCCTGGACGCTCGAGGTCGTCGCCAGCTTCAAGCGCGCCGGGGGTGCCACGAACATCAAAGCGGGGCTCGCCGAGCACAACATACTGGGCCAGGGAAAATCCGGCTCCGCCATCTACAGCCGCAACGGCGGCGCGGAATCGAAATCCTTCGCCTACAAGGACGTCCAGTTCCTCCATTACAAGCGCCTGCAATACTCGATGGTCGCCGTCACCGCTCCTGGAAATCAGAATTTTTCGATGTCCTTGAACCGCCCCTTCTACGCCTCGATCGCCCGCCGGGCCGCGGGCGCGACCGTCAGCTACGGCTCGAGCGCGGTCGGCGAGGGCGTCTCCCGCCGGGTCGGCGAGGTCGGGACCAACTACGGCGTCGCGTTTGCGACCTCCACGGAGCGCACGCGGCGCGTCAACTTCGGCCTCCTGACGCGGCGCTCCCAGTCGAACGGCCCGGTGCCGGGTCTGGAGCAGCTCACCTTCCTCAAAGTGGGCGCGGATTGGCAGGAGCTGGACTTTCTGACGGCCCGGCGCATAAATAATTTCACCCACGACGAGGACTTCAACCTCGGCCTCGGCATCTTCCCCACCGTGGCGTGGGCGCCCAAGATCCGCGCGCTCGGGACCACCCAGGCTCAAATCATCCCGAGGATCGACGTGACCAAGGGCTTCACCTGGTCGAACCAGCTTCTTCTCCTGAAGTCCGGCTACAGCTCAAAATACGTCAACGGCGCCAACGGCAACACCGTCGCCTCGTTCGACGCGGCTTTCTTCCTGCGCGCCCTCCGGTTCCAGACCTTGGCCTTTCACGCCGGCGTCGACCTCGGCTGGAAGCTGGACGCCCTCCACCAGTTGTCCCTCGGCGAGATGAACGGCCTGCGCGGCTACGGCTTGAGCGAGTCCGCCGGCAACCGGCGGTTCATTTTCAACATCGAGGACCGCATCTACGTCTGGGACGATCTGTTCAGCCTGATGGACGTCGGTTCGGTGATCTTCTACGACATGGGCAACGCGTGGGCGTCGGCGAGCCGGATCGCGGGAGCCGACTTGAAGCACAGCGTGGGGCTGGGCCTGCGCCTGGCCCCCTCCCGCTCGGGCAGCAACAGCCCGGTGCGCATCGACATGGCCTTCCCGCTCAGCCGCCAACCCGGCCGCCCCGCCTGGTCGCTCTCCATACTCGCGGGACAGGCGTTCTGATCCGGCGCTCTGCGTATTCCTACCGGGCTCTCCGGGTACAACTCCGAATATCGGCGGGCGCGGGGTGAGCGTATACTGCCGATGAGTCCGCCGTCAGGGACCGACAGGGAGAACCAGAATGAAGACCAAGGACAAGATGATCGGCGCCGGGATCGGCCTCGCGGCGCTCGCCGCGGCCGGAACTTATTTTCTTTACGGGAAGCGCGGCGCCAAGAACCGCGAGACGATCACCGGCTGGGCCCTCCAGCTGAAGGGGCAGGTGCTCGAGAAGATGGAGAAGCTCAAGAACGTCAATCAGGAGGAGTACAACAAGCTCATCGAGGAGAGCGTGGAGCGCTTCGGCCGCGTGAAGAACGTCAGCGCCGCCGAGCTCAAGCTCGTCACCGCGGACCTCAAGAGCGCCTGGTCGCACATCGGCAAAGAGCTGAAATAGGTCACGGCATGACCAACGCGACCAAGGCTGTCGACGGCAAGCCGTTCCTGAGCGACATCAAGACGCTCCGGGATCGCGCGCGCCTGCATATCGAGAAGGGCGCCGTGACCGCCGGCTACAAGGCCGAGCGGGAGACCGTCATCAAGGTGCTCAACGAGGCGCTCGCGACCGAGATCGTCTGCGTCCTGCGCTACAAGCGGCATCATTTCATGGCCCGCGGGATCGAGGCGCAGTCCGTCGCGGCCGAGTTCGCGCAACACGCCCTCGAGGAGCAGGCCCACGCTGACCTGCTCGCCGAGAGGATCGTCCAGCTCGGCGGCGAACCCGATTTTTCGCCGTCGGGCCTGGCGACGCGCAGCCATTCGGAGTATGCGGAAGGCAAGGACCTGGCGGAGATGATTAAGGAAGACCTCATCGCCGAGCGCATCGCCATCGACAGCTACGGGGAGATGATCCGCTACATCGGCAACGACGACCCGACGACCCGGGCCATGCTGGAAGGGATACTCGCCAAGGAAGAAGAGCACGCCGACGACCTGTCGTCCTTGCTCAAGGAGAACAAATGAATACCCTCCCTCGTCTCGCCCCTCGATGGATTTCGACGCTCTTGCTCGCGGCGGCCGTGCTCGCGCCGAGCCTCGCCTTCGCGGAGGCCTCGGAGATCGCCGAGGGCGTCTCGATCGGCGGCCGCGCCATGTATTTCCGCCCTAAAGGGGCCAACGACGGCGCGCTGAGCGGCGGCGCCCAGGTGAGGATGCACCTGTCCCCCATGTTCGCGCTCGAGGGCTCGATCGACTATCGCAAGTCGACCTTCGGCGACGTGGTCGTCGACGTGTATCCCGTGCAGGCCTCGCTGCTGGTCTACCTGATGCCCTCGTCCCGGCTGACGCCTTTCGTCCTCGGCGGCGGCGGCTGGTACTACACGCACGTTCGCGCGCCGTATGAGAAAACGCAATACCGGTTCGGACCCCACGCCGGAGCGGGCTTGAAGCTGTCGCTCAGCAAGTTCTGGTCCATCGACGGCTCCTACCGCTATCTGTGGACCCGGGACATCAACTCCGAGGACCTCTCTCATCCCGCGGGCCGGAACTTCAGCGACAACGGCTACATGCTGACCGCGTCGTTGAATCATCACTTCTAGCCGCGATCAGCGGAGACGGACAGGAGATCATATGGAAAGCCTGATTTTGGCCGTATCGCTTGTATGCGCGCTGGCTCCCTCCACGCCGGTGCTCGCCGCCGATGCGACGAAGATCGAAAAGAAGGCCCCCGTGACGAAGGCAGAGTACGTCAGGAAGGCGCACGCCGAGCTCGACTCGCTCAGCGCCAAGATCGACGCCCTGGAGCTCAAGGCCAAGGACACGGGCGAGGATGCGCGAGAAGGCATGGATGAGAAGCTCTCCGCGCTCAAAGCCCGACGGAAGACGGCGAAGAAGGATTTCGCCAAGCTCCGTCACGCCGGCGGCAAAGCATGGATGAGCTTCAAGGCCGCGGTCGACAGGGGCATCGAAGACCTCAAGACGGGCTATGACGAGGCCGTGAAGGACTGATCAGCCCCGGGCCGAGGCGGCGCGCGAGCCAGACCAAGGCGACCGCCCAGGTGAACCCGACGAAGGCCGCCGCGGCGATCCCGCCGGGCCATATCTCGAGCGAGCCGAAGGTCCAGCCGCCGAAGACTCCTCCGAGCAGGCCCAGGACGGCGTCGGCGAGGCCGCCGAAGCCGCCCTTCATGGCCTTGCCCGCGAGCCAGCCCGTGACGAGCCCGACGACGACTAGATACAGAAGGTTCATGATCGCTCCTTTCACTTGCCCGGCAGCAATCTCGCCGGGATCTTCACGGGCACCGGGAGGGACTGCTTGCCCCGGAGAAGGTGATGGAGGCCCGAGTTGGGATCGGCCGGATGGAAAAAGGGAAGCTGGGTGTGCTGAAAGTCGAATTGCACGAGCAATCCGACGGTGTGGCCTCCGTTGCCGTGTCCCCGCGCCGCGTTGATCCCGTAGCCGTAGCCGCCGAGGACCTGCCAGGCCTTCGAGCGGGACAGATAGGCCGCGCCCGCTCCCAAGCCGGTGTGGGACTTGCCGCGCTGCCCGGCGCCCGGGGCATATTCGACCAAGGCGGTCGACGCCGTGAGGCTCGCCGTCCAGGTCTTCCGGTCGCGGCTCAGCGGGACGATGTAGCTTCCCCCGAGAAGCGCGTAGCGCCGGGCGCGGATCTCGTCGTAGTAATATCCGGGCAGGGAGAGCGGGAATTCCGCGGCCATCGGCAAGTCCCCGCCCAAGCGGTAGGCGCTGAAGCGGTCGGCGCGCAGGCTCGTTCCGCCGCTGACCACCGCGATGAAGCGCCGGTCGGATTCGGGCTTGTTGTAGATGAGAAGCGCCCTTCCCCATAAGAGCTGAGTGTCGCGCTCGACGCGACGGTCGCCGGCGAAGCCGTAGGCCATCGGCGAGAGCCGGTAGCGGCCCTCGTACCACGCGGATATTTCCATCGCCAGGCTGGGATTGAGGAAGGGTTCCTTGCCGCCCAACCGGAAGCCGGCGCGGGCGTTGATCTCGCTCTGGGGCTCCGGAAGAGCGAACCCGGGATCGGTCGTCTTGTCCCGCGTGAATTTGGAGTAATGGCCCTCGACGCGGACGATGCCGGCCAACGGCACCGGACCGTACGGCGGGAAGTCATGATAAACGCCCAGGGCGGTCCGCAGCCCGTCCCCCCGGAAGGACTCTCCCTTCAGATAGCGGCTCTGGCGGATCTCGGTGTGGCTGTCGGCCATGGCGCCGCCCGCCAATCCGACCCCGAGATCGGTCTTCTCCCCGAGCGCCTTTTTAAAGCCGACCTCGGAGTCCGCATAGCCCGGCGCGACGACCAATCTCAGGGCCCGCTTCGGCGAGAGAAAGGTGGGCGCGTTCAGATAGTAATAGGCATAGGCGGCCAGCGGCCCCCGGCCGTCGAGCGCCTGATTGAAGCCCAGCTGCAGCAGCTGCCGGCGCTCGGAATCGATCTGGGCGGCGGCGGGGCGCGCCGACGCGCACAGCAGCAGCGCGACGCTCAACGCGCGCGGTCTCACGAACACGGCAGTCTCCTGTCATCCATCGCTTTTTGATGATACCTCCATGGCGGCGGCTCGGCCATGCGGAGATGTACGCGGGGGGCCGCGTAGAATTCCGCATAGTCGCCTTTCGCCGGAGGAGCTATAGTCAGCCAACGCTCAAGGAGATCACGTGAAAAAGAACATGCTGCTCGCCCTCGTCTGCCTCGCCGCGCTCGGCGCCTCGCCCGCACGCGCTCAAATCGCCGGGGACACCGGAGTCGGCGTCGTTCTCGGCGCGCCGAGCGGCGTCACCGGCAAGCTCTGGCTCACCGGGACCCAGGCGATCGACGCCGGCCTCGGCTGGAACTCGGAGCTGACCGTTTACGCCGACTACCTCTGGCACGGCTGGGACGTCGTTCCCCAGCCCTCCGAGGGCAAGCTGCCGGTCTACCTCGGCCTCGGGGCGCAGGCGCGGACCTTCAACGAGACCGAGTTCGGCATCCGCACGGTCGCCGGCATCGCCTACTGGCTGCCGCGCCATCCGGTCGAGGTCTTCCTCGAGATCGTCCCCGTCTTCCGCCTGACCCGTCACGAGGGCGTCGGCCTGGAAGCGGGGCTCGGCGTACGCTATTACTTCAAGAGCTGACGATGGACATCCTCCTGAACCTGCTCGTCGGCGCCGTCGCGGCGCTCATCTGGTTCTCGCCGTCCATAAAAGGCTGCGCTCCCGCAATGCGCGCCGCCCGGGTTTCAGTGATACGATCCCGGCAGCACCCTAAAAGGAGAGACCGATGAACATAATCCTCAACATCCTCGTCAGCGCCGTCGCGGTGCTGGTCACGGGCAAGCTGCTCAGCGGCGTCACCATCGACGGCTTCGGCACGGCCATCGTGGTGGCGATCGTCCTGGGCATCGTCAACGGCGTCCTGGGGCCGATCCTCTTCGCGCTGACCTTGCCGATCAACGTTCTGACGCTGGGCCTGTTCACCTTCGTCATCATCGCCGCGCTGGTGATGCTGACGGCGGCCATGATCCCCGGCTTCAAGGTGGCGAGCTTCTGGTGGGCGCTGGGCTTCGCCTTCGTGCTCGCCGTGGTCAACTCCGCGTTCCACGCGGTCACGAGGGTGTGATCATGAACAAAATCGCTTCGATCGCATTGCTCGCCCTCGGCGTGGTCCTGCTCGCGATGGGCTGGGACGCGTACCGCTCCATAGGCTCGGACGTCTCCCGGGTCTTCACCGGCGCGCCGACCGACCGCGCCGTCTGGCTGCTCGTCGGAGGCGGCCTGGCGGCCGTGGCCGGACTCGGGGGCCTTTCCCGGGGAAGATGAGTCGTCGTCCTTCCGTCATGGAGGCCGCGCGGACGAAATGATAAGATGCGCGAAGCGCCGTAAATAAGGAGCTCCCCCATGAAAACCCCCTCTCTCGACAGCTTCAAAACCCGCAAAACCCTCTCCGTCGGCTCTCAGAAGGTCGACTACTTCAGCCTCGCCGCCTTCGCGGAAAAAGGCTTCGACCTCTCCAAGATGCCGTTCTCGATGAAGATCTTCCTCGAGAACCTCCTGCGCCACGAGGACGGCGCCGTCGTCAAGAAAGGCGACATCGAGGCCGTCGCCAAGACCGTCGGGACCAAGCCCGCCGAGCGCGAGGTGTTCTTCATGCCCGCCCGCGTCGTCATGCAGGACTTCACCGGCGTCCCCGCCGTCGTGGACCTGGCCGCCATGCGCGACGCCATCAAGAAGCTCGGCGGCGACGCCAAGCGCATCAACCCCTTCCAGCCCGTCGACCTCGTCATCGACCACTCGGTCCAGGTCGACTTCTTCGGCGCGTCCGACGCGTTCGACAAGAACTCCGAGCTCGAGTTCTCCCGCAACAAGGAGCGCTACTCCTTCCTCAAGTGGGGCCAGAAGGCGTTCTCCAACTTCCGCGCCGTCCCGCCTGAGACCGGCATCGTCCACCAGGTCAACCTCGAGTACCTCGCCAAGGTCGTCTGGACGCTCGACGGCACGGCCTACCCCGACACCGTCATCGGCACCGACTCCCACACCACGATGATCAACGGCCTCGGCGTCGTCGGCTGGGGCGTGGGCGGCATCGAGGCCGAGGCCGCGATGCTCGGCCAGGCCATGCCCATGCTCATCCCCGAGGTCGTCGGCTTCCGCCTGACCGGGACGCTCTCCGAGGGCGTGACCGCCACCGACGCGGTCCTCACCGTCACTCAGATGCTGCGCAAGAAGGGCGTCGTGGGCAAGTTCGTCGAGTTCTACGGCCCCGGCGTCGCCGGCCTCTCGCTCGCGGACCGCGCGATGATCGCCAACATGGCCCCCGAGTACGGCGCCACCGTCGGCTTCTTCCCCGTCGACGACCGCACGCTCGACTACCTCCGCGTCTCCGGCCGCCCCGAGAACGACATCGCCCTCGTCGCCGCCTATTGCAAGGCGCAGGGCCTGTTCCGCGACGACAAGGTCGAGCCCTCGTTCGCCGAATCCCTCGCCCTCGACCTCTCCACGATCGCGCCGTGCGTGGCCGGGCCCAAGCGTCCGCAGGACCGCATCGAGCTCGGCTCGGTCAAGAAGCAGTGGCTCGCGACCGACCTCCCCGGCTTCCTGAAGGAGAAGGACAAGAAGGGGAACACCCCCGCGCCCGCCGGCACGCAGGTCGCGGTCAAGGACTACAAGATCGGCCACGGCGCGGTCACGCTCGCGGCCATCACCTCGTGCACGAACACCTCCAACCCCGGCGTGCTCATCGCCGCGGGCCTCGTCGCGCAGAAGGCCGTCGCCAAGGGCCTGAGCGTCAAGCCGTGGGTGAAGACCTCTCTCGCCCCGGGCTCGAAGGTCGTCATGGACTACCTGAAGTCCGCGGGCCTCGTCGAGCCGCTCGAGAAGCTCAAGTTCCACCTCGTGGGCTACGGCTGCACCACCTGCATCGGCAATTCCGGGCCTCTTCCCGAGGAAGTGGCGAAGGCCGTGTCGGAGAACAACCTCGTCGTCTCCGCCGTCATCTCGGGCAACCGCAACTTCGAAGGGCGCGTGAACCCGCTGGTGAAGGCCAACTACCTCGCCTCGCCGCCTCTCGTGGTGGCCTACGCGCTCGCCGGCAACGTCGATCTGGATCTCGCCACGGAGCCGCTCGGGACCGGCAAGGACGGCAAGCCGGTTTACCTCAAGGACATCTGGCCCACCAACGACGAGGTCGCCGCGGCCGTCGACAAGCACGTGACGCGCGAGACCTTCCTGCGCCAGTATAAAGACGTTTTCGCCGGCGACAAGAACTGGCAGTCGCTGAGCGTCTCGGCCACCGAGCTTTATGATTGGGACGAGAAGTCCACCTACGTGCGCCTGCCGCCGTACTTCGCCGACCTCGATCTCAAGCCCCGCGCCCTCGTCGACATCAAGGGCGCCCGCGCGCTCGCGGTGTTCGGCGACTCGGTGACGACCGACCACATCTCTCCGGCCGGCAACATCGCCAAGGACTCCCCCGCCGGACGCTACCTGGAGTCGAAAGGCGTGAAATCCTCGGACTTCAACAGCTACGGCGCGCGCCGCGGCAACCACGAGGTCATGATGCGCGGCACCTTCGCCAACATCAGGATAAAGAACCTCATGCTCAAGGACGTTACCGGCGGATATACGACTCATATCCCGTCCAAGACTCAAATGGCGATCTGGGACGCGGCGGAGAAATACCAGTCGGAGAAGACGCCGCTGATCGTCGTCGCGGGCAAGGAGTACGGCACGGGCTCCAGCCGCGACTGGGCCGCCAAGGGCCCGGCGCTTCAGGGCGTGAAGGCCGCCATCGCCCAGAGCTTCGAGCGAATCCACCGCTCGAACCTGGTCGGCATGGGCGTGCTCCCGCTGCAGTTCCTCGAGGGCGAGTCGGCGCAGACCCTCGGCCTGACCGGCTACGAGACCTTCGACGTCGTGGGCCTCGCCTCGGTCAAGCCCCGCTCGCCGCTGACGGTGCGCGCGACCGACGACGCGGGCAAGGCCAAGGAGTTCAAGGTCCTGTGCCGCATCGACACCCCGATCGAGCTCGAGTACTACCGCTGCGGCGGCGTGCTGCGCTTCGTGCTGGGGCAGATGCTCGCGGGCTCGGGCAAGACTCCCGTCGCTGCGTAGATCCGGCAGACCCGGACTCGCACCGGTGCGAGTTCAGGCGTGAAAAGAGCCCCTCGGGAAACCGAGGGGCTCTTCTCTTCCCGGCGCGGTCTCAATTCTTGGACTTCGAGGGCCAGGTCTTCTTGACGGCCTTCAGGATCGAGTCGGCGACCGCGCGCGCGCCCTCCTCGAAGGTGTACACGCTCGTCGAGTCGGAGCCGGACCAGAGGATCTCCCCGGTCGGCACGAAGACGAGGCGGGCGGTGACGCCCAGGCGCCCGTAGGTCGTCACGGTGCGCGGCTCGCGGCGCACGACGCGGGTGGTCCGGTAGCCGGACAGCTCGGTGACCTCGGTGCTGGCGAAGGTCCCGTCGGGCTGCTGGACGCGCTTTATTTTTCGCACGTAGACCGGGTCCTGATGGGTGTCCACGACGTCGGCGCGGACCAAGGACTCCCGCGGCTCCCGGAAATCGGTGATGCGGCCCATCAAGAGGGCGTCCACGCCCAGCAGGCGCCCGATCTCCTTGGCGGCCTTCGGCTCGACGGCGAACAGCTTCTTCTCGCGCAGGACCTTGTCCACCTGGGAGCGTTCGACGAGGTCGTAGCCGGCGGCGATCAGGCCCTGCTCGAAGGCCCCGGACAGGGCCTCGCCGGAGCCCTGGCGGCCCGGGTGGTCGGAGAAGCCGACGACGGCCACGCGCTTGACCTTCGAGAACTCGAAGTCGGACTTGATCGCGACGGTGGCGGTGCCGCAGGCGCCCAGCGCGAAAACGGCCGACAGCAGAAGTAGCTTCCTCATTCGCCGATTGTAGCGCTTTAAGGCTTGGCCGGCGCCTTCTTCTTCGCCGGAGGGATCCGCGGCTTCTTGAGCGGAGGGAAGCCCCGCGCCCCGCCCTGGACGGCGCCGCTCAGATCCTCGGCCGTCATGAAATTGAAGGGCTTCTCGATGATGGTCTTCGGGTCCGACTTCATCCAGCAGTGGCGGACGCCCATGGCCCCGGGCTTCGTCGTCGGATGGACGACATCCTTCTCGCAGACCAGCGCGTCGCCCTCCGGGGCGGCGTCCCGCGTCAAGCCTTTGAGCCTCGGGCCTCCACGGTCGGGAGCGGCCCCCTCCAAGGAGGTCTTCTTCGTCTCGAACGGGGTCAGCGGGAGCAGGCCTTGATCGGCCGCGCCGGCGAAGACCGGGATCAGGAGGCACAGCGCCGCGAGAAAAGAGCGCATGACGGGCCTAACCTTTCTTCAGCTTGAAGCGGCCGAGGCGGAAGCGGTGCAGGTTGAGCTCGGACTTGCCGCCGACGATGAGCTCGGCCATGGACTTGCCGACGATCGGGGCGAACTTGAAGCCGTGCCCGGAGAAGCCCGCGGCGACGAAGCCGTTGGGCGCGTCGGGCAGGCGGTCCATGATGAAGTCGTCGTCGGGCGTGTTGTCGTACCAGCACACGTGGCCCTCGAAGTCGACGAAGGCCGCGAGCTCCGGGATGTACTGCTTGAGGAACTTGCGGCAGGTCTTCTCGAACTTCGGCGACAGCATGCGCATCTCGTCGGGGTTGGCGGTCTTCACCACCGGCCCCTTGCGGTGGTCGCCGATCTTGATGAAGCCCTGGATGTGCACGGGGAAGCCGTAGAAGCCGGCGGCGGCGCAGGCGAAGACGGGGAAATGCTCCGGGCGGTAGCGGCCGCGGCCTTCCTGGGGTCTTAAGAAAAGCTGCTCTTGTTTCGTGATCTTGATAGGGACGCCCCACGGCTTGAGCAGCTCGTTGGACCAGTAGCCGGCCGTGAAGAGGAACTTGTCGGCCTCCCAGACCTTGCCCGTCGAATCCTTGACCGACTTGATCCCGTTCTTGTCCTTCTGGATCGAGACGACCTTGACGCCGTTGCGGATCTTGACGCCCTTGCGCTGCGCGATGGACGCGGTCGCCGCCACCGCGCGGCTGGCCCAGATCATGCCGCCGTCCGGGTGGAACAGCGCCCACTTGAAGGCGCCCGAGCGGTACATCGGATAGCGCTTCTTGACCTCGGGAGGCAGGAGCTTCTCGAAGCGGACCTTGCGGTCCTGCAGCACGCCCATGCTGTGCGCCTCGTAGCCGGCGGCCTTGGGCGCGAGCTCGAGCACGCCGTTCTGGAGCAGCAAAGTCTCCTCGGCGAGAGTGTTCAGCTCCAGCCACAGCGGCATGGCCTTGAGCGCCATCTCGGTGTAGAAGGAGTCCTTGCCGTAGGTGAGGCGGAACACGCGCAGGTGGTCGCCCGAGGCCGCCCACTGGTTGGGGACGTCGCGCTGGTCGAGGAGGGTGACCGTGTGGCCGAGCAGGGCGAGGTGGTAGGCCGTCTGCACGCCCATGATGCCGCCGCCGACGATGATCACCGAGTTCTTGACGCTCATTTGAGAAACCGCCCTCCGATCCGTCGCGCGACGCCTTCCGGCGGCGAGCCGTGGCCGACGCGCATCCACTTCCCGCCCTCCGCCTCGGCCATCTCGCCCAGCTCGACGTCGGCCGTCACGACCGTCGTCTTCCCGCCGTTCCATTTCCGGGAACGGACCCGGTCGAGGATCATGTCGTCGGCCTTCAGCTCGCGCGTGAAGCTCACGCGGAAGTTGTCCGGCCGCGGGCCTCCGAGCGTCCGGAAGGCCCCGTCGTAAAAGAGCTCGACCTCGATGTCCCCGCCGGCGTCCTCGCACAGCTGGGCGAAGATCACCGTGATCCGGTCCGTGTCCGCGTCCTCCTGCGCCGAGTGGGCCGGGCCGCCGCAGCCGTAGGCGGTGCGGACCAGATTCGTGCCGTCGACGCAGAACAACCGGCTCATCTTTGGATATTTTAGCAAATCGATAAGGTGGGCCGCGGGGTCCAAAAATCGTCAAGGAAATGCGTCCCCAGGACCCTTGACGCCCCCATCCCAGGTCTTTACACTGACAAGGAATCTTCCTCTCATAATGAAGCGTTCCCCCGCGCCCCTGGCGCTCGTCTTTTTTCTGGCCCTGTCGCCCGCGCTCGCCGCGGACGACGCCGCCGACGCCCCCGCCGCGACCCCCGCCCCCGCCGCGCTCAACTGGCGCGTGGCGCCGGCCGACGCGACCCCCGGCAACGGGTCCTCGCTGAGCGGCCTGGCCGGCACGCCGTCGCGCGGGCTGCTGCGCGATTTCAAGATGATCCTGGAGGGCCAGCCGGAGAGCAAAGCCAAGTCCGAGCTGTCCGCCGCCGTCGAGGACATGATCAAGGGCGCCGACGCGGTGAAGCCGGCCGAGCAGCAGATCTGGATCGACAACCATCTCGGCGAGCTCAACAACACCGTCCGCCACCTCCCCCAGGACGCG
>Ga0255338_1004794_pt1 | contig 13342 bp, 11 predicted proteins | sample MeOH1_35cm_T4_19_FD_203715 | JGI IMG/M metagenome (GOLD analysis project Ga0255338, IMG submission 203715) | Sandy soil microbial communities from University of British Columbia, Vancouver, Canada - MeOH1_35cm_T4_195 | ecosystem: Engineered > Artificial ecosystem > Sand microcosm > Unclassified ...
TGACGAAAAGACAGGCAGGAGCGCCGATTTGATCTTCACGAAGTATCTGCGTCCGTTTGTCGGTTCGGAGGATCTGATCCAAGGAAAGGTACGTTATTGCCTTTGGATCGATCAAAGTCACTATGACGACGCTTTGCAGTCTCCTTTAGTTGCCGCGCGCCTGGAAGCAGTTAAGCAGATGCGGCTCGCTAGCAAAGCTGCATCAACACGCGAGTACTCGAAGGCTCCGTATCGGTTCGTCCAGATACAGGGGTCGGCCCAGTTGTCCGCTCTGATCGTGCCGCGTCACAGTTCTGAACGACGAACTCATCTTCCAATTGGACTGCGCGATTCCACGACCATCGTCGCGGACAGCGCATTTGCGGTCTACGATGCTCCGCTATGGAACTTCGCATTGATTTCGTCGCGTCTCCATTTGTTGTGGATCGCGTCAGTGTGCGGGAAGCTCAAGACCGACTATCGCTATTCGAACACGCTTGGGTGGAACACCTTTCCTCTGCCGCTGCTGACCGAAAAGCACAAAGCCGATTTGATCGAGTCTGCGACGGAAATCCTGCTGAGCAGAGAGTCGTACTATCCCGCAACGCTTGGCGAAATGTACGATCCGGACCACATGGCCAGCGAATTTCCGCGACTGCGGGCAGCACTCGACCGTAACGATGAGATCATCGAGCGCATCTACATAGGTCGGAAGTTCAGAAACGACACAGAGCGTCTTGAGAAGCTGTTCGCACTGTACGCGCTCGAAAGTCCTCAACAAGACGCTTCATCTAGGAGCCGGTCATGAGCGAGATCGCTCGTATTGCCCAGCCTGCATTGGGAACGACTCTCGACGCAATCGAAGAAATTATGAAAAATGGTGGCTTCGAAAGCGTGGACGTTGCCGTAGCCTACATTACCTCGGGCGGAATATTCGATCTGCTCAAGAGGGCCGAAGCGACGTTGGGCGGTGCTTGGACAGCAGTGGAGAAGAGGTGGATCACTTCGTTTGATTATTGTCGTAGCGAGCCGCTTGCACTGAAAGTTCTCTCGTCCCTTCCGGCCTCGTCGGTGCGCGTGCATGACGCTGCGTTCTGCTTGGCACATAAGGCGATGCCGAGAGTTCCGTTTCACCCGAAGATGTATCTGTTTCGGAATACGACGCGTGACTATGCACTGGCCGGCTCTGGGAATCTGTCGCGATCTGGATTGTCTAGGGGCGTCGAAGCAGGACTGGTGCTGGCCGTCAATCGCAAGAATCCTCCTGAGCAGACCTCGGTCGATTCTATAAACGAGCTAAGAAACTGGTACTCATCGATCTGGAAAAAAGCGACGCCCTTGGACGAGAACTTGCTGAAACAGTACTTCACGTTGTTTGACAGGGCGGAGAATCTACGGACCCCGACTCCGACGGAAGATGACATCGCGAGCGGTGAGACCGGAAGCGGGGCGCTATCGATAAGGGACCTGCAGAAGCTAAGAATCTGTAGACATTTCTGGATTGAGGGCGGGAAAATAACGAGAAATAGAGGACCGCATCTGCCGGGCAATCAGCTCATGATGAAGCGTCTTTCCCGCGTCTTCTTCGGTTTTTTGCCCGCAGCTGTTCCAGAAAACACACTGATAGGAACAGTCGCGATGTCATTCAATGGTGGGGCGCTTGATTCTTATTCGCTTACGTACAGCGACAACAAGATGGACAAGTTGGTTCTTCCCATACCGGGTGGTGGGGGGCCGGCGGCTTACGATAACGAATGCCTGCTGTTCAGAAAGGTTGGCTCGCGAACGTTCGATCTGACGCTTGGAACGAAGGCCGATAGGGTCGGCTGGTTGAATCGAAGCAATGCCATTGGGGGCGCCTTTAAGATGTCCAGCGGGCGAGCGTGGGGCGTGTTCTGATGGCGACACCCATCGAGAGGAAGGAATTTGCCGTTCCTTCAATCTCCGTATCCTACACTCGCAACGGCAATTCGACCAAGGTCAATGCCCTTGGCATGCGGCCTATGCAAGAGCGCGCCTTCGAACGGCGCGGCGAACAGTATCTGCTCATCAAGTCGCCGCCGGCCTCGGGCAAGAGCCGTGCGCTGATGTTCATCGCGCTTGATAAACTGAGCAATCAGGGCATCAAACAAGTCATTATCGTTGTGCCGGAAAAAACGATTGGGGCGAGCTTCCATGACGAGCCGCTGAGTAAAGACGGCTTCTTTGCCGATTGGACGGTAGAGCCGAAGTGGAATCTTTGCGATGCACCCGGATCGGACAATGGCGGCAAGGTCAATTCCGTCGGCGCGTTTCTGGACAGCAGCGACAAGGTACTGGTCTGCACCCATGCCACGTTCCGCTTCGCGGTGGAGAAATTCGGGGTCGAGAAATTCGATGACCGGTTGATCGCCGTCGATGAATTTCATCATGTATCAGCCAACCCAGACAATAAGTTGGGCCTACATCTTGGGCAGTTCATCGCCCGGGACAAGGTTCACATCGTGGCGATGACAGGTTCGTATTTTCGCGGGGATGCCGAAGCGGTGCTGGCTCCCCAGGATGAGGCGAAATTCGATACCGTTACTTACACGTACTACGAACAACTCAACGGCTACGAATATCTAAAGCAACTCGACATCGGCTACTTTTTCTACTCCGGCTCGTACACAGACGACATTTTGAAGGTTCTCGATCCGGCAGAAAAAACGATCATCCATATCCCGAGCGTCAATTCGCGCGAGAGCACAAAGGACAAGATAAAAGAAGTCGAACACATCATCGAGGAATTAGGCGAGTGGCAAGGAGCCGATCCGACTACTGGCTTCCAGTTGGTCAAGATCGCCTCTGGCCGTGTCCTCAAGATCGCCGATCTGGTCGATGACGACGTCGCCAAGCGCGACCGTGTATCCGCCGCGCTTAAAGACCCCGCGCAGAAGAACAACCGCGATCATGTCGACATCATCATCGCCTTGGGAATGGCCAAGGAAGGCTTCGACTGGGTTTGGTGTGAGCATGCGCTGACCATCGGCTATCGCGCGAGCCTGACCGAAATCGTTCAGATCATCGGTCGCGCCACGCGCGACGCGCCGGGCAAAACCCGCGCTCGCTTCACCAACCTGATCGCCGAGCCCGATGCCGCTGCCGAGCTTGTTACCGAGGCGGTGAACGACACGCTGAAGGCCATCGCGGCCAGCCTGTTGATGGAACAGGTCCTTGCGCCGCGTTTTGAGTTTATGCCGAAGAATCCGCAGAGCGGTCCGGTCGAAGGCTTCGACTATGGTGAAGGTGGTTACGACCCGAACAGGACCAACGTTGGCTTCAATGAGCAGACCGGTCAGTTTCAGATTGAGATCAAAGGGCTCGCCGAGCCCCAGAGCAATGAAGCCAAACGCATCTGCCGTGAGGATTTGAACGAGGTCATCGCCGCTTTCGTGCAGGACAAGCCAAGCATTGAACGTGGCCTGTTCGATGAACAACTGGTGCCCGAGGAACTGACGGTGGTTCGCTTGGGTAAGATCATCAAGGACAAATATCCCGAGCTAGACGACGCGGATCAAGAGGCCGTGCGCCAACACGCAGTTGCTGCCCTAAACCTGACGCAACAGGCCAAGCAGATCGTCCTTGGTGGCGCAGGCGCCGACGCTCAGCCCAGCGCCAACACCGCCCTGATAGACGGCGTGCGCAAGTTTGCTATGGACGTGCGCGAACTCGATATTGACCTAATCGACCGGATCAACCCGTTTGGCGAAGCCTATGCCATCCTCGCCAAAACAATGAGCGAGGAAAGTCTGAAGCAGGTGGCAGCGGCGATTTCGGCGAAGCGAGCTACCCTCACGGTGGAAGAAGCCCGCGAACTTGCGAAGCGGGCCTTGAAGTTCAAACAGGAGCGCGGCCGCTTGCCGTCGATCACTTCAAGCGATCCCTGGGAAAAGCGCATGGCCGAAGGGGTAGCCTACCTTGCGCGCATGAAGGCAGAGGCCGCCCGTGGCTAAGGGGTTCACCGACGAAGACGATGCCCTTCTTGAAGAACTCGGTGTCGAGGTCGAGCTAAAGAAGGAAACGGGCCGCACGGCCCGTGACGAACGGATCATTGCCGGCTTCGAGGAAATCCAGCGGTTTGTCGATCAGCACGGCCACGCGCCGCAGCACGGGGAAGAACACGATATATTCGAACGGTTATACGCCGTGCGGCTTGACCGCTTGCGCGAATTGCCCGACTGCCGAGCCGTGCTCGAACCCCTCGACCGCCAAGGGCTATTGGCGCGCACGGCCCCTGCGCCGGCAGCTTCCGTAGATGATCTTGGTGATGACGCGCTACTGGCTGAATTAGGCGTTGACGTCACCGGGGATGACATCGCCAAACTCAAGCATGTCCGCTCAGCTGCCGAGAAAAGGGCAGCGGAGGAAATCGCCAATCGGGAACCCTGTCCGGATTTTGAGAAATTCAAGCCGCTGTTTACCGAGGTTCAGCGCGATCTCGACACAGGCATAAGGAAAGCCCGTGCGTTCGTGAGAGACGCAGGCTTCCTGAAGGCAGATATCGCAGAAGGACAGTTCTTCATTCTCGGCGGGCAAGTTGCCTATGTCGCCGAAGTCGGTGAAACGTTCAAAGCTCCAAACGGCGAATATGATGCTCGCCTGCGCGTCATCTATTCCAACGGTACACAGAGCAACTTGTTGCGCCGGTCACTACAACGGGCGCTCTATAAGGATGAAGCCGGTCGGCGCATTACCGACCCGGCTGCGGGACCGCTGTTCGCGACCGAGAGCGAGGACGGCGATTTAGAGAGCGGCACCATATACGTACTTCGGAGTAAGTCCGATAACGCGGTGGTCGCGGCGAACCGTGAGGTTCTGCACAAAATCGGTGTGACCGGAGGCAAGATCGAGACACGGATCGCCGGTGCACAACTCGATCCGACCTTCTTGATGGCCGACGTCGAAATCGTCGCCACCTACAAGCTCTCCAATATCAATCGTACAAAGCTCGAAAATCTCATTCACCGCATCTTCGGTCCGGCACGGCTTAATATCGAGATAAAAGATCGTTTCGGGAATCCGATCATCCCGCGCGAATGGTTTCTCGTACCCGTGTTTGTCATTGACGAAGCCGTTGAGCGCATCAAGGACGGAACGATAACGGACTACGTTTATGATCCGGAGAAAGCAGCACTGGTTCGTGTCGCTTAACTCCCCATCAACCGTTCGCCTCTCTAAAGAAAAATCTTTAGTCTCTCGACCGTAAGCTTTGATCCCGCCTCATTGGGGGGGACCTGTTCTGGTCCGAGAACGGGTTCTCTTACCGGCCTTCTTCGAACAGGTTGGCGATCTTGACCTTTAACGCCTGCGCTACGTGCCAGGCGGTGAGGATCGTGCAGTTCCGTTCGCCCAATTCCAGACCGCTGATGTAGGCCCTGTCGACGCCGACGCGCTCGGCCAATTCCGCCTGGGACAGCCCGGCCGCTTTGCGCAGCCGCCGTACATTCCGACCGACCATCTGGCGAACGTCTTGCCCCATCCGAAGGATAGGGGCACTTGGTGTATTTTAATGCGACGCATTATAATGCACATTCCCTATATCGGACCCACGAGGAAAACGTGATTTCGTCCATTAAGAGATACGTTCCAATCTTGCTGGCTTTGGCGTTCGGGTTCTCCCTCGCCCCGGCCTTTCGCGCGAATGCTCAGAACGTCGAGTGCAACATTGACACGCTCTACGGGATGAAAGGCGAGGCGTATTCCAAGTGTCAAAAACAGCTCAGCGAAGGTCACGAAAAATTTAAGCAGATGATGAAAGAGCAATGGGCGGAATCGATGTACCGCTACATTGATGCTGCGAAAGCCGCGCAAACATGCATCCGCACGTGGGTCCCGGTCTATTCGACGGCTTCGAGCGAACAGGCAGCTACGGTGGCCGAAGTAATCCTCTCACGGTGCAATAGGGAAGTCGGATACTACGCCGCCCTTGCCGCCGGCCTCGAAAATGGACAGCCGAAGGCGCAGACGATGGCGCAAATGAAGGCTGATGCGACCCGCCTCGTTGTCGAGTTTCGGGCTTTGAGGAGCGTCCCTCGAAGTTCTCATCCGGCCGGCCGAGATAGGCAGATATGATTTCGAACTATCAGGCTCTCAAAGTTCGCCGCTCGGTGACTCATTCTGATGTTCCTCTACACTTCCCTCTAAGGTTTGTTCTTCCATCTCGCAGTATTTAGCTTGCCGCTTGGCATACGTTTTCTTGCGAGATGGCAGTACGTCGGCAATAGCCTCTGCGTCACCCATGCGAGGACGGTAGACATTGTACCGCTTCCGCCCGCCACCCTTGGTCACCTCCAAGAACCCAGCCCGCCGCAATCGCTCTACGGACTTCCAAACCGTTGATGGGTCGAGCCCTGTAAGGTCCGCAATAGTTTGAAGAGATGGCCACGCCTGCCCGGAATGGCTGTTCAAGTGCCGCGCCACCACGAGAGCGACCCGGTAGTCCGCCCCCGACAGCGGGTGCCGGGCAAGATTCATTAGCCAGCCTTCTTTGGCGATTTGGAAATTTGCCGCCGAGGACCGCCCATTCGGTCCCGGAGGTGCGTCGGGGCGAGATTGCGGCTCGGAGGACATTTTTACGGTGCTGCCGGCGGGGACGTGCTGGCGCGAAGAAACGGGGGGCATGGCGCCGCTGCTTCTGGCTCAACTCTCGCTGGGCGAAGGCTTCTCACGATTGGGACGGAGATCGCTCGTTGAGCGCTGCCTAGGGCCGATCTGTGATGCGGCCCAAGCATCGAGGTCGGACCGCTCGTAAAGAGGAACACGACCGGCTTTCCGAAAGACGGGGCCGCCGCCGAGCACGGCCAGCTTTGCAAGCGTACCGGTCTTGCGCTCAATGCCGTAGCGCTCGAACAGATAGGCCGACGCTTCTTTCCGGCGCAGCGGGCGCTCGACAGACACAAAGGATATTTCGGACATAACAGACCCTCCACAGCAATCTCGGCACATCGCCGGTAATTCGTGGACAGGATGCGCACACCATCGGACGTTCATCGAACAACAAAGGTGGACATAAAGGCGTCGTGTATGAATCGACCTCGCTATATCGGGCTTGTAGATGCCGAAGGCTACGAGCTGCTTAGCTTTCCCGTGATGCCAACAAATCGACCGGCTACGATCATCGGAGGCCCACCCGAGGGGAAATACATAGCGGGCAGGTCAGGCCGCCCCATGTTGAGGCCGGTCAGCAACCCGAACACGTGGCGCAATCTTCTAAAGTTGGAAGGCCCGGAAACCCTCGTTCAATTCCAGACCGAATACGGACCGCTTACACCCGTTGACCCGAGCGAGAGGTTTTTTGAGCCGTGGATTTTGCTAGAGCCGGTCTTGGAGCTTCTATTGAAGCTCGCAAAGTGCGCTGACGCTTGCGATCAAGAAGGCCTCTTAAAGCTTGTAGAAGGTCGGCAGGTGCTAGTTCAGCGCCTCGGCTCTTTGCCGTCTAAAAAGGGCGGTCGCCCTCATCCGGGTCTGACTATCGAATTCCAATCGCTGGCCAGTTTTCTCATCTGGCAAATGTGGAACGCGTGCGGCGAGCAAGATCATCCGGCAACCGAACGGGTGCGTATGTGCAAACACTGCGGAGAGATGTTCGTGGCCGGCCAAGCCAGGGCAGCGGGCGGACGGCGGGTGGATGCAAAGTACTGTCCGACAAAGTGTAAGGACGCCGCGAGCAAACGACGGCGGAGGGCCGCATTAGCTTCGAATAATTTTGAGTGCACTGAATAGCGGACCAAGTCAGCAAAACAGACCGATTACGGACAGGGGTCTTTTTTGGTTTGTGGGAATGCGCCACTCGCAAGGCCCCCCGTCCAAATCGAAATTCGCCCCCTCCCCCGGGTCCCCGCAAAGGGGACCCATCTCGCTCAGACGGCCTTGCGACCCGAGAACGCCAAGACTTCGGCGCCAGCCTTGCCGTCGAGCGCGTCCGCGAGGTGAGCGGCAACCTGATCTGCCGCTGACACCAGCGCGCGATCAGGCACATGAGCATAACGTGCCGTGACCCCGGGCAATCGGTGGCCCAGTAGACCGGCAATCGTAAGCTCCGAGAAGCCGAGTTCGGCGGCGGCAGCGGCGAACGAATGCCTCAGCGTATGTATGGTCACGCCCTTGATCCCGGCGCGCGCACAAAGCCGCCTGAGAACGCGCGGCAGACCAACGAAGTGCCCGTCGCCGTGATCCGCCGGAAAAACCCATGGAGAGCCTTCCTTGGCGGGCTGCGAGGTCAGGAATTGAGCCGCCTTCGTCCCGATAGGTCGGAGTTGCGCCCCCGATTTTGTATCGCCGAACCGGATGCAGTTCGCCTTCGCATCAACCCACGACCACGGGAGGGCGAGGATTTCGTTTCGGCGGCATCCTGTGAGTAGCAGCGTCCGGATAGCCGCAAGGCCGGTCGGGTTCTCTCCCGCTTTGGCGGCTTCCTGCATCGCCTTTCCCAGCGCTCGAATTTCTTCGAACGAAAGGTAGCGCTCCCGTTTCTTGTCCGGGATTCGTCGCACGCCTCGCGCCGGATTGACCGATATGAGACCACGTCGCTTAGCGGTTTCGAGAATGGTTCCCAGCATACCCACAGCCCGTGCGGCAACGCCCGGCCCGCCAGTAGTGCGTCCTCCACGCCCCTTTGCGGGCCGCCCTTTTGCGGATTTCCCGGTCGCAACGGCCGCCTGAAAGCCCTCGATATCGCGGCTCACGAGGCCGGCGACCGCCCGCATCCCAAGCAGCGGCCTCACGTGGCGGTCGATGCGGCTGCGGTCCGCTGCGAGCGTCGATTCCTTGATGTGCCCTTTGCCCTCGGACAGGTAGAGGTCGCACAGTTCGGAAACGGTCATGGCTCCGCGAAGGGCGTGGCGCTCGGCTGAGGGGTCGCCGCCATGGCGGACATCTGCAAGCCTCTTGGTCGCCAGCGCGCGGGCTTGATCCGGAGTTAGCTCGCTTTGTCGCCCCAGCACGAGCCGGCGCGTGCGGCCTTCCCGGTTCCGGTACTGCACGATGTATGAGGCCGCCCCGCTGGGCTTCATGCGCAAGCCGAAGCCTTTGAGCGCTCCATCGCCTGCGTCCCACAAGAATACGTCGCGATCCGCGACCGGCTTTAGAGCATCGACAGCACGCTTTGTGATTTTCGGCATTTCAGACCCGTGTTGCTTCCCCGGGCAACCGACTATCCGGGGGAAGCTTTGGGGAAGCAGTGAGGAAGCATCTCGGTCAAAGTCGGTCTATGACCCGGACACAAGAAATTCCCGCGTAACACGTTATAAGTCAATGCGAATAAATCGCCGTCAACGACGGGGAAGCAAGGGCAATGATATGACCCTAACCTTGCCAAGGTCGGGGTCGAGGGTTCGAATCCCTTCGCCCGCTCCAATTTTCGCGCTTCAAGACGCGACGATTGGCAAGCCGGTAAGCTCATAAAATCATCAGGTCGTCGCGCGCTGAGTCCCTATACTCGGGACGAACTCCGTATTGGGACTGCGCGATGTATTCGGCCATCATCGGACAACGCCGCTACGGCTTCCCCGACCTGAAGACGCTGATGGCCAAGGCGACGCCGTTGCGCAGCGGCGACCAACTCGCGGGCCTTGCCGCCGAGAGCGGCGAGGAGCGGGTGGCGGCGCAATTCGCGCTCGCCGATCTGCCGCTCAAACGGTTTTTCGACGAAGCGGTGGTGCCCTACGAGACCGACGAGATCACGCGGCTGATCGTCGACAGCCACGACAAGGCGGCCTTCGCGCCCATCGCGCATCTGACGGTTGGGGCGTTCCGCGACTGGCTGTTGTCGGACGAGGCGACGACGGCCGTGCTCGCCACGCTCGCGCCGGGCATCACGCCGGAAATGGCAGCCGCGGTGAGCAAGATCAGCCGCCTGCAAGATTTGATGGTGATGGCGGCGAAGTGTTCGGCGGTCACGCGCTTTCGCAACACGATTGGCTTACCTGGCTGCCTGTCGGTGCGCCTGCAGCCCAACCATCCGACCGACGACGCGCGCGGCATCGCCGCCAGCATTCTCGACGGCTTGCTGCTCGGCGCGGGCGACGCGGTGATCGGCATCAACCCGGCGACCGACAGCCCGGATCGCACTTACACCTTGGTATCGATGCTCGACGAGATCATCACCAAGCTCGATATCCCGACGCAGTCCTGCGTGCTCGCGCACATCACCACGACGCTCGATCTGATCGGGCGCGGCGCGCCGGTCGATCTCGTGTTCCAGTCCATCGCCGGCACGCAGGCAGCCAACAAGAGCTTCGGCATCGATCTCGCCTTGCTGCGCGAAGGCCGCGAGGCCGCGCTGACTCTCCAGCGCGGCACCGTCGGCGACAACGTGATGTATTTCGAAACCGGCCAGGGCTCGGCGCTGTCGGCCAGTGCGCATCACGGCGTCGATCAACAAACGCTGGAGGCGCGCGCTTATGCTGTGGCGCGTGCCTTCAAGCCGTTGCTGGTCAACACGGTGGTCGGCTTCATCGGGCCGGAATATCTGTTCGACGGCAAGCAGATCACGCGGGCGGGGCTCGAGGATCACTTTTGCGGCAAGCTGCTCGGCGTGCCGATGGGCGTCGACGTCTGCTACACCAACCATGCCGAGGCCGATCAGGACGATGCCGATGCGCTGCTGGCGCTGCTTGCGGCCGCCGGCGTCAATTTCGTCATGGGCGTGCCGGGCGCCGACGACATTATGCTCAACTACCAGAGCACATCGTTCCACGACGCGCTGGCGATGCGCGATCTGTTGGGCAAGAAGCCCGCGCCGGAATTCGCCGTGTGGTTGGCGCGGCAAGGTCTGCTCGATGACGCGGCGCGCGTGAGGCCGCGCACATTGCCAGCGCAATTCAAGGCCTTGTTGCCGGCATGAGCGACGATCTCACCGAACAAGGGCCCTGGGCGAACCTGCGGCGGCTCACCGCCGCGCGCATCGGCCTCAAGCGCAGCGGCGCGTCGTTGTCGACCGCGCCGCTGTTGCAGTTCGCGCTGGCGCATGCACAAGCGCGCGACGCGGTGCACGAGGCGCTCGATGAAGCAAAGCTTACGGCCGATCTTGGCGCACTGGGCTTGCCGGTGCTCAAGGTCGCGAGCGCGGTGGAAAGCCGGCAGCAATATCTGATGCGGCCCGATCTCGGGCGCCAGCTTGCGGCGGGCGTCGACGCTGTGCTCGCACCGCACAGCGGACCCTATGATGTGGCGTTCGTCGTTGCCGACGGATTATCCGCCCGCGCCGTGCAGGCCCACGCGGCTTCGGTGCTGCGGGAGGTTTTGCCGGTGCTGCGCAAGGACGACTGGCGCGTGGCGCCGCTCGTTATCGCGCGGCACGGGCGTGTCGCCATCGGCGATGAGATTGCGGCGCGGGTGAAGGCCGACGCGGTGATCGTGCTTATCGGCGAGCGGCCCGGCCTGTCGTCGCCCGACAGCATGGGCGCTTATCTGACATGGCAGCCGCACGCACAGACCACCGACGCCGACCGCAACTGCATCTCCAACATCCGTCCCGAAGGCATCGGCTATGCCGACGCCGCTTTCAAGATCGCATCGATCCTGCGCGCGATGAAGACACGGCGGCTCTCCGGCGTCATGCTCAAGGACGAGAGCGACCGGCTGATGCTGGAACCCTGACGGTTCAGCGCTTTCAGCCTTCCTTCACGTCCGCCACTTCGCCACCCGTCATGCGCACGAGATCCTCCGGGCTGGTGCGGAACACATGCTGCGGCGTACCGGCGGCGGCCCAGACCGGATCGAGCGCCATCAAATCCCGATCGATGAAAATGCGCTGGCCCGCCGTATGGCCGACCGGCGACACGCCGCCGATGGCGAAGCCGGTCACGTCGCGCACCCAGCGGCCGTCGGCGGGCTTCACCGGCTGACCGATAAGCGCGGCGATTTTCTTGGTGTCGACGCGGTTGGCGCCGGAGGCAATCACCAGTACCACGCGCTCGCCCGCGCGTAGCACGATCGACTTGGCGATCTGCGCGACCTCGCAGCCGACGGCATTGGCGGCATCCTGCGCGGTGCGTGTGCCTTCCGGAAAAGCCATGATCGTGTCGGCATGGCCGGAAGTGATAAGAGCGGCGCGCACGCGGTCGACGGATTCGCTCATGTCAGTTCAAGTTCTCTTTCAATATCCTGCCGCCAGCGCGCCGCGCGTGCGGGGGTCGGCGGCGCCGACGATGCCCTGCGGCGTCACAGCGATGGAGTTGGCTGAAGAAGCCGGACGTGTCGGTGTGATCCTATGCCCGCGTTGCTTCAAGGCATCAAGTACGGAAGGCGCAAAGCCCGGCTCGACGAAAACGTCCTCCGGCTGCCACTGAGCGTGCAAACGTGGCGCGCTGACCGCCTCTGCCACCGGCATGTGGAAGTCGATCACATTGGTGATGACCTGCAATACGGTGGTGATGATGCGGCTGCCGCCGGGCGAGCCGGTGACGAGGAACGGCTTGCCGTCTTTGAGCACGATGGTCGGCGACATCGACGACAAGGGCCTTTTGTTCGGCCCTGGTAGGTTGGCGGTGTAGCCGACGAGGCCGAAGGCGTTGCTGGCGCCCGGCTTGGCGGTGAAGTCATCGAGCTCGTTGTTGAGCAGGACGCCGGTGCCGTCGGCGACCAGGCCGAGGCCGTAGGAGAAGTTGAGGGTGTAGGTGTTCGAGACGGCATTGCCGTCGCGGTCGATGACCGAGAAATGGGTGGTGTTGCGGCCTTCGTAATCGGCCGGCTTGCCCGGGCGGATATCGGCCGCGGGCGTCGCGCGCTCGGTGATGCCGGCGCGCAGACTTGCGGCATATTGTTTGGAGATGAGGCCGGCGATCGGCATCTTCACCGCCTCCGGGTCGCCCATGAACGTGGCACGGTCGGCATAGGCGCGCTTCATTGCCTCGATCATCAGATGCAGCGCATCGGCGCCGCGGCCGAGCTTGGCGAGATCGTAGCCCTCCAGGATGTTGAGCATCTCGATCAGATGCACGCCGCCGGAGGAGGGCGGCGGCATGGAAACAATGTCATAGCCGCGATAGGTGCCGCGCACGACCGGGCGTTCGATGGCGTGGTAGTGCGCAAGATCGGCCTTGGTCATGACGCCGCCCGCTTTCGTCACGGCGTTGGCGATGCGATCCGCGGTGTGTCCTTCGTAGAAGGCGCGCGGGCCGCCCTTCGAGATGGCCCGCAGCGTGTCGGCTAGGTCTGATTGGATTAGCCGGTCGCCCTCGTGGAGCAGCTCATCGCCATTGAAGAAGATGCTGCGTGTCGAGGGCCAGCGCGCGAGCCGCGCACGCGCGACCGGCAGCGAGTCGGCGGTGTCGTCCTCGATGGGGAAGCCCTCCTGCGCGAGTTGCAGCGTGGGCGCGATCAGTTCGGCGAGGCTGAGCTT
>Ga0255338_1004795_pt1 | contig 13340 bp, 11 predicted proteins | sample MeOH1_35cm_T4_19_FD_203715 | JGI IMG/M metagenome (GOLD analysis project Ga0255338, IMG submission 203715) | Sandy soil microbial communities from University of British Columbia, Vancouver, Canada - MeOH1_35cm_T4_195 | ecosystem: Engineered > Artificial ecosystem > Sand microcosm > Unclassified ...
TGTCCGGGCACGGAAAGCGACGTCTTGAAGGCCGCATCGACGCGTTTTTTCCACGTGGCGTGGTAATCCCAGATCGCGCCCCACGCGATACATGCGGCAAAGCGCGGTTCCATCGACGCGCAGCGCGGCGAATAATAGCCGCCGAGGCTGATGGCCACGACCCCGATTTTCCCGGGATCGACGTCGGCGCGCTTCTCGAGATAGTCGATGCACGCCGAGCCGGCAGCTTCGTAATCGTGGCGCAAGTACAGGTTGCGGAAGCGGATCGCCTCTCCCGTGCCCGGGCCGTCCATCACGAGGCACGAGATGCCGCGCTTCACGAGATCGGGGACGCCGCGCATGTACTGGATTTCCTTGGTGACGTCGAGACCATCGAAGAACACGACGCAGGGCGCGCGCTTGCCCTTGGCGTTTTGCGCAGGCACGAAGTACCCCGGCAGGCTGCCGCCTTCGAAGGGCACTTCGACAATCTCGATGTTCATGTCGGAGAGCCCGGCGAACTTGTGGAAGCAGTCCACGCCGGTGCGGAAGGCATCGAGCGCCTTCCGATCCTTGGGCGTGCGAAAGCGCTCGCCCATCTGATAGTAGTTGCAGGCGCGCAGATAAAACGACGCCGCCGAAACCGGATGGCGGGATTGCTCGAAACGCTCGGCCGTCGCGCGCACGCCGTCCGCGACCTTGACGCACGCATCGAACCAGGCACCGTCGTCTTCCGGATTCTTGTCCTTCAGCATCTGCCCGATCTTGTGCAGCTCGCCGATCTCGGCGCCGCCGAACGCGGACGAGCTCAACATGTTGATGAAGCCCGCCGACCAGCGATAGTTGCCGGGGAAATACATGAAGTAACCGGGATCCTTGGACATGCTCGTTCCTCTCCTGTCATGTAGCAGTGACCGGTGATCCGTGACCCGTTACCCGCGCGCTGTTTCACCAGTCACGAGTCACGGCTCACGGGTCACCGCTTTATTCCGGCTTGATGCCCGCCGCCTTTCCGACCTTGGCCCAGCGCTCGGTCTCCGCCTTCATGAACGCGGCGAATTCCGCGGGACCGTCGCCTGCGACGTCGAAACCCTGTGCCTGGAGATGCTCGCGAGTCTCCGGCGTGTGCAGGGGCTTGCTGAGCACGGCGTGTATACGGTCCACGATGGCTTTCGGCGTGCCGGCCGGCGCGAGTATGCCGTTCCAGTTGTAGCTCGAAAATCCCTTTACGCCCTGCTCGTCGGCTGTCGGCACGTCGGGCAGCAGCGGCGAGCGCTGCAGTCCGGTAGTGCCTAGCGCCTTGAGCTTGCCTTGCTTCACGTGGGGCGCGGCCTGCGCCACTTGCACGAACGCCATGTCGATCTGTCCCGCGATCAGGTCTATGACGTAGGGCGCAGCGCCCTTGTACGGCACCATGTTCATCTTGATGCCCGTCATGTACGCGAGATATTCCACGCCGAAGTGGCCCACGGTGCCCACGCCCGGCGTCGCATAGTTGATGCGGCCCGGTTTCGATTTCGCCAGCGCGACGAACTCCCTGACGTTCTTCGCCGGCATGCTGGGATGCGTGCAGATGCAGCTCTGGCTCTTGGCGATGAGCGTGATCGGCACGAAATCTTTCAGCGGGTCGTATGGCAACTGTTTGCGGATGCTCGGCGCAATGGTGAGCGGGCCCGGGTTGCCGCCGAGCAGCGTGTAGCCGTCGGGCGCGCTCTTCGCGGCCATCTCCGTTCCTATGATCCCGCCTGCGCCGCCGCGGTTGTCGACGACGACCGGCTGCCCGAGCGCCGCATTGAGCTGCTGGCCGGCCCAGCGCGAATGCGTATCGGTCGGTCCGCCTGCCGCGAAAGGCACGACGATGCGTATGGGCTTGGTGGGGAACGCCGTCTGCGCGCTTGCAGCAAGCGGAAGCAGGGCGGTGACTATGCTGAGTATCGTCTTTTTCATGATCTCCTCCTTCTCCTCCGTGCGTGTGGATGCGCGCACCGGATCGATTCTAGCTCACGCCCCCGCTTTCGCCGGAATGACGGGCAGCAGCAGGTACGAAGGCGTGTCGCCGCCGGTGTAGACGGTGTTGTGGCCGCCCGTGTTGTACGCCGCCGGATAATGCGTGTAGGGGGCAGCTCCGGCGCCGTCGCGAGGTTGGATGTCGAGGCGTATGCGGTGACCTTTCCTGAACACCATGCATGCGGGCCAGATCTCGATCTCGCATTCGACCACTTCATCGGGCTTCAGCCACCAGCGCTCGTCGTGCGCGTGGTACGGGCGATAAGGCAGCGTCAGCGCCTCGTCGAGCTTGCGATGCGAGGCGCGCAGCCAGCCTTTTGCGACCGGCACGGCTTGACCTTGCTGGCCGACTTCCCACACGTCCTTGCCGTCCGCGTCCATGTTGCGCAGCGTGACGAAGACGTCCATGTCTTTCTGCGTGCTCGAGACCCACAGCACGAGCTTCACCGGTCCCGTGACCTCGGTATCGTCGCGCATGGCCTCGGTCTCGAAGGTGACGCCCGTCCGGTTCATCGGGCCGCCCGAGAGCATGGTGGAAGAAGCAGAGGCGACGCCAGCGTGCGTGGTTCCGGTCGCCGAGTAGGTCACCGACGCCTGCTTGCCCGGTTTGCTCGATAGCAGCCGGCCTTCGATGCCAGAGGCGTCCGGTTCCTTCTTCTCGGCTTGCAGGTAGAGCTTCGTCCACTGCGTGCGCGCGAGCGGCCATTCGTTCTCGAACCGGTACTGGTAATCCCGCATGCCTTTGCCGCCCGTGCGAATCAGCAGCTTGACCGGCGGTTCCTCGAGGATGCCGGTGTCCGTGCCTTTGAGCCAGTGGTCGAGCCAGCGGATCTGGTCCATGCGGCCTTCCTCGGTGTAGAAGGCGTGGTAATGCGTGCCCGTGTGTATGCGCAGCTTCTTGTGCCTCGATTTCGCGCGCACGTAGCCTTCGGTGTTGCCGCGCAGGTGAAGATTGTGTCCGCTCCAGTTGCCGGCGCTGAATACGGGAACTTCGATCTGGTCCCACTGCGCGCTGCGGTTGTCCCAATAGCCCGTGTCGAGACTGTTGCGCATGTAGTTGTAGAGCCGCTCGTTGTGAAACGCGTCCGGGTTGTATTCCTGCGGATCGCCGAGCAGGTGATGCGCCATCTGCGTCGCGTACCACGTCGACAGGTAGTAGAGATGAAAGATGCCGCCGTGATAGCACGAGTCGCGATATGCGTCACCGTAGCCTTCCCAGGGGATGATCGCCTTGAGCGACGGCGGCTTGAGCCCCGCTACGCGCCATTGCGTGACGGCATGGTACGAGATGCCGCAGGTGCCGACGTTGCCGTTGGACCACGTCTGCTTGCCCGCCCACTCGATGCAATCGTAGAAGTCGAGCGTCTCCTGCCAGCCGCCCGGGTCGGAGAGGCCCGGCGATTTGCCCGAGCCGCGCGTATCGACGCGCACGCAGGCATAGCCGCGCGGTATCCACCATAGCGGATTGACCGTCTCCCACGTCATGTAGGGATTGGCCTGCTCCTCGAGATCGGCGGGCGGCACCCACACCTTGTCTTTCTGATAGGGCCCGATGTTCATGATCACCGGAAACCGGCCCGCGCCCTTGGGCCTGAAGATGTCGCCGTAGAGCGTCGCGCCGTCGCGCATCCGGATGCGCACGTCTTTTTCGATGTCCACGTCGTAGCGGGGCTGGGAAATCCGGTGTGCCATGCGATCCTCCGTTCGTAGCGTGCGCGATTGTCGCGCATGCGGTGCCGGCAAAGTCTAGGCGCAGCGTCGGCGCCCCGTCCATAAGCCGGCACGCATGGCATTCATTCGCCGCGTGAATCGCGTGCATAGCTGCCATGCGGTTGGCGGCGAGGATCGTTCTGGTAAACTCGATGCTCCTGAGCGCTCTGGGATGAATGGGGGAGTCACATGGCAGTTGCAACGAAAAAATCCAAGTCGCGAACGAGCCGCAAGTACCGCGACATCCTGTATGAAGTGAAGGACCAGGTCGCGTGGGTGACGATCAATCGGCCGCGCGTGCTGAACGCGTTCCGTGAGCAGACGCTCGACGAAATGATCGATGCGTTGAAGTCCACGCGCGAAGATCCGTCCATCGTGTGTGCGGTCGTGACCGGCACGGGCGAGAAGGCGTTTTCCGCGGGCGGCGATTTCTACGCCATGAAGCGGCTCAACTTCGCCAACGCCTACATGTGGAACGACCGCATGCTGGGCCTCGCGATGACCATACGCGGGCTGCCGATCCCGGTGATCGCGATGGTGAACGGCTATTGCATGGGCGGCGGCCACGAGCTTGCGCTGTGGTGCGACGTCGTGATCGCTTCCGAGAACGCCGTGCTGGGTCAGACCGGCGCGAAAGTCGGGGCCTGCCCGACCGTGGGGGCGACGCAGTATCTGCCGCGCCTCATCGGCGAGCGGCTCGCGCGCGAGATGATCTTCTGCGCGCGGCGCTTCACGGGCCAGGAAGCGGTCGCGATCGGCCTCATCAACAAATGCGTGCCGCAGCAGGACCTGCTGAAAGAGACGCTCAAGTGGTGCCAGACGATGAAGGGCCACAGCGCGCTCACCATCCGCATGACGAAGCGCTCGCTCAACTTCGAATCCGACAATCTCTATGCCTCGTGGCAGCACGGCATGGAGTTGCTTGCGCACGTGTGGGGCTCGGAAGAAGCGAAAGAGGGCATGGAAGCGTTTCTTGCCGGCCGCAAGCCCAACTTCCAGAAATTCCGCATGCGCGACAAGAAGGAGCTCCAGCGCTATCTCGCCGGCTGCGAGCGCGACGAGAACGCGCCGCCGTCCATGCGGGGCAAGCAATAGGCAGCAGCGCCATGGCCGAAGGCACCGGCGCGCTCGCCGGAATACGCGTTCTCGATCTCACACGCATCCTCGCGGGCCCCATGTGCGCGATGATGCTGGGCGACATGGGCGCAGACGTCATCAAGGTCGAGCCGCCCGGCACGGGGGATGACACGCGCACCTGGGGCCCGCCGTTCGTCGGCGGCGAGGCGGCATACTTTCTGGGCTTGAATCGCAACAAGCGCTCCATCACGCTCAACATGGCGGCGCCCGCGGGCCAGGAGATCCTCGCGGCACTGATCGCGAAGAGCGATGTGCTGGTCGAGAACTTCAAGGTCGGCACGCTGGAGAAGTGGGGTTTTTCCAACGAGTGGCTGCAGCAGCACGCGCCGCGCGTCGTCCGGTGCTCCATCACGGGTTACGGCGCGAACGGACCGAAAGGCGGCCTGCCCGGCTACGACTTCATCCTGCAGGCCGAGTCGGGCCTGATGAGCATCACGGGGCCGAAGGACGGCGAGCCGACGAAGCATGGCGTCGCGCTGGTCGACGTGTGCACGGGCATGCTGGCCTCGAACGCCATACTCGGCGCGCTGCAGGCGCGGGCGCGCACCGGGCGCGGCCAGCACGTCGAGGTGTCGCTCTACGAGAGCAGCCTCTTCATGCTCGCGAACGTCGCGTCCAACTACCTCGCGGCGGGCCGCGAAGGCGGGCGGTACGGCAACGGCCATCCGAGCATAGTCCCGTACACGACGTATCCGACGAGCGACGGCATGATGGCGGTCGCCGTGGGCAACGACGGGCAATTCGCGAAGTTCTCGCAGGCCATCGGTCATCCCGGGTGGGCGGCCGATCCACGCTTCGTCAAGAACAAGGATCGCGTGGAGCACCGGGCGACGCTCGACGCGATGATCGCCGATACGCTCAAGACCGACGCCGCCGCGGCATGGATCACCAGGCTCAAGGCGGCAGGCGTGCCGTGCGGACGCATCAACTCGGTGAAGGCGGCGCTCGACGACGAGCAGACCGCTGCACGCCGCATGGTGGAGACGGTGGAGCATCCGGCGATCGGTGCGCTGAAGGTGATCGGCACGCCGTTCAAGATGAGCGATACGCCGACTTCGATACGCCGTGCGCCGCCGACGCTCGGTCAGCATACCGACGAGATCCTGCGCACGGAGCTGGGATACGGCGACGCGAGCATCGCCGAGCTGCGCGCGGCGAAGATCATATAGGCCGCGCGATGATCACGGGCTTCAGCCATGTCTCCATCGTCGTCCCGGACCTCGATGCGGCGGTTGCCCGCCTGAAAAACGTGTACGGGCTCGAAGCCGGGCCGCCCGATGTGAACGAGCAGCAGGGCGTGCGTCTGGCCTATGTGGTGCTGCCCAACGCGAAAATCGAATTGATGGAGCCCACGCGGCCGGATTCGCCGATCGCCAGGTTCCTCGAGCGCAATCCCGCGGGCGGCATCCATCATTTCTGCCTCAACGTGGACGACGTCGATGCGACGCGTGCTGCGCTTGCCCGGAGCGGCGCGCGAGTGCTCGGCGACGGCACGCCTCAATACAACGCGCACGGCGAGCGCATCGCCTTCGTGCATCCGAAGGATTTCCTCGGCGCGCTGGTGGAGCTGGAGCAGCACGGCGGCTGAAGCGTAGGGAACCGCAGTCAACTTCGAGGAGGGCGTGCGATGAGACAAAAAATGAAAACGGTGGCGGTCCTGCTGGTGGCGCAGGCCTGCATGGCGGGCGTGGTTGCGGCTGCGGAGCAGCCTTACCCGAGCAAGCCGATACGCCTTGTGATTCCCTATGCGCCGGGCGGTGCGACCGACATCGTCGCGCGCATACTGGCGCCCAAGCTGACCGAGCGCCTGGGCCAGCAGATCGTCGTCGACAACCGGGCGGGTGCGGCGGGCAACATCGCGGTCGAGCTCGTCGCGCAGGCGCAGCCGGACGGCTACACGCTGCTCGTCGGCAACATCTCGACGAACTCCATCAATCCCATCCTCTTCAAGTCGAAGGGCGGCATCGACGCGAACCGCGATCTCACGGGCGTCACGCTGCTCGCTTCGATCCCCAATCTGATCCTCGGCGGCCCGAAGGTGCCGGCATCCAATTTGAAGGAAGCGATCGCCTATGCCAAGGAGCGCCCGGGTCAGCTCAACTACTCGGCCCCCCTCGGCTCGTACTCGCATCTCGACATGCTGGCGTTCACGCGCGCGGCGGGCATCAAGATGGTCCATGTGCCCTCCAAAGGCGCCGGCGAGACGCTGCCGGCGCTGCTGAAAGGCGAGGTGCACATCACCGAATCGAATCTCGCGTCCAACGTCGGCGCCGTGCGCGCGGGCCAGGTGAAGGCGTATGCGACCACGGCGAAGCAGCGCGTGCCCGAGCTACCCGAAGTGCCGACGATGACCGAATCCGGCTTTGCCGGCATAGGCAGTCTCAACTGGAACGGCATTTTCGCGCCGGCCAGGACGCCGAAAGCGGCCGTCGATGCGCTCTACAAGGCGACGGTCGCGGTGCTGAAGGACCCCGAGATGCAGGCGTTCATGGCCAAGCGCTCGATTCCCGTCGACGTCAGCGCGTCGCCTGCGGATTTCAACAGTTACGTGCGCTCGGAGCGCGAGCGCTGGGCGAAAATCGTCACGGACAACGGCGTCAGAATCGAGTGAGCGAAAGAGCGAACATGCCTGAAAGTGCTGCGTCCCCGCTGCGCGTACCCGCGAAGCAAGTCCAGTCATTCATTGCGCGAGCGCTGCGTGCGGTCGACATCCCGGCGGCGGATGCCGACACGTGTGCGGAGCTGATGACGCGTGCGGACGTGAACGGTGCCGACGGCCATGGCGTGTTCCGCCTGCCGCAGTACGTGCGGCGCATCAGGGGCGGTGCGGTGAACGTGCGGCCGCAGATCAAGACGGTGCGCGAGGCGCCTGCGATGGCGCTCGTCGACGGCGACAACGGCATGGGGCATCTCGTGATGCGCTATGCGACCGACAAGGCGATCGAGAAGGCGAGGCACGCCGGTGTCGCTTGGATCGGCGTGAAATGGAGCAATCACGCGGGGCCGGCATCGCTCTATGCGAGCATGCCGCTCGCGCACGACATGATCGGGCTCTACCTCGCGGTCGGCAACGCGAACCACCTTCCGCCGTGGGGCGGCATCGACATGCTGCTGTCCACCAACCCCATCGCGGTTGCGATACCGGCGGGCGAGGAAGCCCCGGTCGTGCTCGACATGGCGACTACCGTCGCGGCGTACGGCAAGGTGAAGACCAAGGCGCAGCGCGGCGAGATGATGCCCGAGGGCTGGATGATGGACCGCAACGGCCAGCCGCTCACCGATCCCAGGCGCTCCAACGAAGGGTTTCTGCTGCCGATCGGCGGCTACAAAGGCTACGGCCTTGCCCTGATCTTCGGCCTGCTCGCCGGCACGCTGAACGGCGCGGCGATGGGGCGCGACGTCGTCGACTTCAATGCCGACGACACGACGCCGACGAACACGGGTCACGCGATCGTCGCCATCAAGGTGGAGAGCTTCCAGCCGGTTGCGGAATTCAAGGCAGCCGTCGACGCGCTGGTGCGCGACATTCGCGGCTCGCAGAAACTGCCCGGCGTGGCCCGCATCTGGCTGCCCGGCGAGCAAAGCATGGCGAAGCGCGCGGAGCGGGCGAAGGACGGCATACCGATGCCGCCGCCGCTGCTGGCGAGCCTCGATCAGCTGGCGCAGGAGCTCGGCGTCGCGCCGCTCTGCGATTGACCCGTTACCCGTTCCCGTTACTGGTTACTGGTTACTGGTTACTGGTTAATCGTAACGAACTACCAGTAACGAGTAACCAATAACTAGTCACTGAAGTTGAGGCTGTCGTCGTCCGGCTCTTCGATGACCGAATTGCGCAGCACGCCTATGCCTTCGATCTCCGCTTCGACGATGTCGCCGGGGATCACGGTCGCAGCCGCATGTGGCCGCGAACCGTGGCTCGTGGGTCCCACGGCGATCACGTCGCCGGGCATGAGCGTGATCTGCGATAACTGCGCCACCAGCTTGGGAACGGACAGCGCCATCTGTCCGGTGTCGCCTTCCTGCCGCGGCTTGCCGTTCACACGCAGGCCCATGCGCAGGCTCATGGCATCCGGCACGCCGCCGCGCGTCACGATCCACGGTCCCATGGGCGAGAACGTGTCGTAGGTCTTTCCAAGGAGGAGATGGCGGCTCGCGGCATGGTCGTCATCGCTGGCGGCAACATCGTTCACGACGGTATAGCCCGCGATGACGCCGTAAGCCTCGGACTCGGTGACGCGCTTGCACTTCTTTCCGATCACGATGGCGAGCTTCGTCTCGCACGCGAGAGCGTTGCAGGACGGCGGCTTCATGATCTGGCGATCCGGTCCTATGATCGCCGACAGGGTCTTCACGTGGGTCTCCGGCAACTGGCGTGCCCCTTCTTCCATGCCGCCGGAGACGCAGATCAGCTTCGACGGCCGCAACGGCGCGTACAGCTGACAGTCCGCGAGCGGCATGAAGAGCTCCTGATCGCTCAGGCCCGTCGCGTCGGGCGCGTTCTGCGCGAGCTCGGTGAGGTAGCCATGGGCGTCTGCGAGCGCAAGCCACGCGGCTTCGCCAGCGTGCAGAAACTGGACGATATAGGGCGGGAAATAGATGTCGGCGACCTGCTGTCCACGGGGATTGCGGGCGCGCTCGACGAGGTAACGGGCATAGCCGGCACGCAGATCGGCGACGAGCCCATCGCCGACGAGGATGCCCAGACGCGCAAGCATCGCGGCCTCGTGCCTGCCGCTGTAGCGCATCAACTTCATGACTTCCCCCCTTTGCCGCTGCTGCGGTGCGGGGCATCTTATCAAACAAGCTCAACCGGGACGTGTGACTTAAGCCCTGTGGGCCGCTTGTTGCGCCCGCGTGGTGGGTAACCTGATTTCGTTGTATTTCATCCGGTTATGGCGGTCGTGAAATGGCACGGCGGTTGCAGGGAACGTATTCCTCGCGAGGCTATCTATTTAACTGGACCTGATTCAGGAGACCGACGTGCTGAGATTTTTATCGAAATGGATCGCGGCAGCTTCATGCGTGTTTTTCATGAGCGGGCTCGCGGCCGCCACGGCCGCGGACGTCGCGCCGGACGCGCTGGTGAAGACCACGGTCGCGGACGTGCTGGGCGTGATCAAGGAAAACCGCGACCGCCGCATGCTCGTGGATCTCGCCGAGAAGAAAGTGCTGCCCCACTTCGACTTCCAGACGATGACGCGGCTCGCAGTGGGCAAGGCGTGGCGTGAGGCGACTCCCGAGCAGAGGAAGGCGCTCGAAAACAGTTTCCGCGCCCTGCTCGTCAACACCTACGCCACCGCGTTGAGCCAGCAGGACGCCGTCGATCCCACGTTCGAGGTGAAGCCCGTGAACGTCACCCCCAATCAAAAGGACGTCGTCGTGCACTCGGTGGTGAGCCAGCCGGGGCGCCAGCCGGTGGCCGTGGACTACCGCATGGAGCGCACCAGCAACGGCTGGAAGGTGTACGACGTGATCGTTGAAAACCTGAGCCTCGTCACCAATTATCGCAGCACCTTTGCGAGCGAGATCTCGCGCAGCGGCATCGACGGGCTCATCAAGAGCCTCGAGGCCAAGAACAAGCAGATCGGGACGGGTTGACGGTGGCGCGCACGAGCTCCGCGCGGGTGCAGGCGCGCCGGGGCGAAATTTCCTAGAATAAGCGCTCCATGAACCGCCATTTCACGATGTCCGCCGCCGCCCGCGGCGCGATCTGACGCGATCGCGCATGGCCGCGCCTGCCCGCATGATGCGCTTTTACTATCCGCGCTCGTTCCTCAAGCTGCTGTTCGTGGGCTTCACGCTCATTGCGCTACCGCTCATGTTCGCGCTGATCAACAATGCGATCTCGATCGACCAGCTGTCCAACCGCAGCCAGAAAGCCGTGTACCAGGCGGTCCAGGCCACACAGAGCAGCCGCCAGCTGACCGAGCTTCTGACCGCCATGGAGCGCAGCGCGCACCAGATGCTGATCCTGGGCGACCGGTCGCTCCTCGACACCTACGCCGGTAACCGCAAGCAGTTCCTGGAGACGGCCAACGAATTCACGGCCCTGCCGTTCGATCGCGAGCAGATGCAGGCCTTGGGCGAGATCGTCCGCGGCGAAGCGCAGATCTACGAGAGGCTCTCGGACCCGGTCTCAACGCCCAAGGATCTGCAACAGGCGCTGCAGGGCTTCGACCGGCTTGCCGAGGACGCCCAGGCGATCACCGCGCGCAGCAACGAGCTGATCGACCGCGAAGTGGAAACGATGCGCGACACGGCGCGGCAGGCCCGTCACATCACGCTGTGGCAGCTGCTTGCGCTGATTCCGGTGGTCGTGTTCCTGATGATAGGGTTTACTATCGTGATCGCGCGTCCGATCCGCCAGATCGACGCGGCAATACGGAGCCTGGGCGGTGGGGATTTCAACGCGCCGGTCGAGGTGAGCGGGCCCGAAGACCTGCAGTACCTGGGCGAGCGCCTGGAATGGATGCGCCGGCGGCTGCAGGAGCTCGAGCAGCAGAAGAATCGTTTTCTGCGCCACATGTCCCACGAGCTGAAGACGCCACTCACCGCGCTGCGCGAGGGTGCGGAGCTCATGTCCGAGGAAGTGGTGGGCCCGCTCACCCCCGAGCAGCGCGAGATTGCGGAAATCCTCCGCCACAACAGTATAGAATTGCAAAAGCTTATCGAAGATCTGCTCTCGTACGGGGCGAGCCAGTTCCACAAGCCGTCGCTCGAGATGCAGAACGTCAACATCCGGCACGTGATACATCGGGTGATCGACGACCAGAAGCTCACCATGCGCGCCAAGAACCTCAAAGTCGAAGCAACGGCGCCCGACATCATGCTAGTGGCCGATTTCGAAAAAGTGCGCGTCATGCTAGACAACCTGCTGTCCAATGCCATCAAGTTCTCGCCCGTCGACGGCGCGGTAACCATCGCCGCGCGCAGCGCGGGCGACATGCTCGAGCTCGAGGTCGCGGACAACGGGCCGGGCATACTGCGGGAGGACCGCGTACGGGTGTTCGAGCCGTTTTATCGCGGAGAGCACGCCGCCGATACGCTGGTGAAGGGCACCGGCATCGGGCTTTCCGTGGTGCGCGAGTACGCTCACATGCACGGCGGCTCGGTCGACGTCGTCGACGGCGAAGGCACGGGGGCACGATTGCGCATCGTGCTGCCGCTGCGCACTTCGCAGCCCACTGCGCCTCACGCGGCGCGCGCGGCCGTGGGAGCATGATGCGCACGCGCCTGCCCTTCATCCTGCTCGCCGTCGTGCTGTCAGGCGCCGGGTGCGTGACTGCTCCGCCGCCGTCGTCCTCGACGCCGGCCGAAGCGCGCGTGCTCGAAGCGCCCGAGCCGCCGCCCGTGGTCGAGCCGCTGGTCGCGCGGCCCATGTCCGTGCCGCCCGCCGATGAAACTTCGCGGGCACTGTCGTACTTCGATCGCCTGCGCCGCATGCCGCCGCCGGAGCTCGCCCGCGAGCAGGAGAGCGTGCGGACGGCCTATTTGCGCTCGCACGAGGACGCGGACCGCATGCGGCTCGCGATGATCTATGCGCTGCCCAACAGCAGCATCACCGACGAGGCAAGGGCGCTCGAGCTGCTCGAGCCTCTCGTGAAGACTCCCGCGCACGCGCTGCACCCCGTGGCCGTGCTGTTATCCACCTACGTCCAGGAGCAGAAACGTCTCGCGCAAAACGCGCTGGCGCTGCAGAAGGACGTTCAGACGCTCCAGCAGAAGCTCGATGCGCTGCGCTCACTCGAGCGCGCGCTCTCCGAGCGCGAAGGTACCGCCCAGCGGCGCCGTTAAGGAATGAAAATCATGTCACTACGTCCCAGCATACTCGTCGTCGACGACGATCCCGATTTGTTGCGGTTGATGCAGATCCGCCTGGCTGCCGCCGGTTATCTCGTGACGACGGCGGAGAGCGGCGAGCGGGCGCTCGCGCAGCTCGCCGCTGCGCGGCCGCGGCTCGTCGTCACCGACCTGCGCATGAACGGCATGGACGGCATGGCGCTCTTCGAGGCCATCCATGCCGCGCATCCCGCGCTGCCCGTCATCATCCTCACTGCGCACGGCACGATACCGGAGGCGGTGGGGGCGGTTAAGCGCGGCGTGTTCGGCTATCTCACCAAGCCGTTCGACGCGAAAGAGCTGCTCGCCGAGATCGAGCGTGCGATGCTCGCGGCCGGCGGCATGAGCGTCGAGCATCATTCCGACGAAGACCAGGCCTGGCGCCGCGAGATCATCACGCGCAACCCGCTGATGGAAGACGTGCTCACCAAGGCGCGGCTCGTCGCGGAGAGCGACGCGAGCGTTTTCATCTATGGCGAGTCGGGCACCGGCAAGGAGCTGCTGGCGCAGGCGATACACCGCGCGAGCCCGCGCCGCGACCGTCCGTTCGTCGCCATCAATTGCGGCGCCATTCCCGAGCAGCTGCTCGAGTCCGAGCTCTTCGGTCACGTGAAAGGCTCGTTCACGGGCGCCACGCGCGATCACAAGGGGCTGTTCCTCACCGCCGA
>Ga0255338_1004796_pt1 | contig 13340 bp, 7 predicted proteins | sample MeOH1_35cm_T4_19_FD_203715 | JGI IMG/M metagenome (GOLD analysis project Ga0255338, IMG submission 203715) | Sandy soil microbial communities from University of British Columbia, Vancouver, Canada - MeOH1_35cm_T4_195 | ecosystem: Engineered > Artificial ecosystem > Sand microcosm > Unclassified ...
GGGGCTGGGATACGCGCGGTTTGGCTCCGCACCGGTCACGTCCTTACCCCGGCGGGAGGATCGCTGCGCGAATTGGTCCGCGCGATGGCTGCAAGGCGCCAGGTGCGGTCCGGACGCGAGGGTTTCCGCTGGATCAGCATTGAAGACTTGCTGGGTATCATCCAGTTTGCGGCGTTTCATCCGTCACTTTGCGGCCCCGTCGAGGCGAGCGCGCCGGGCCGTGCCTCGACTGCGGATTTCCTGGGTACGGTCCGCCGGGTAATGAAGCACCCGGCGCAGACTGACCTACAGTCGCCCGCGGCTACTTCGGTCCCGCTGCTTTCGGAGCACGATTTCGACTTCCTCTTTCCGGAACTGGAACGCGCCTTGCGGTTCCTGCTTGGCAGGTGAGCAGCAGCTCACGAAGTGCGCTAGGGTCAACGGTTCAGCGAAATGAGCCTGTCGGGTCTGTAACCTTTGGGGCGCTCTCACACGTCTGAGGGACAGACGACATTCGGCCTTTCGTCCCGGTCCAGGTGGAGGCGTAACCGTGCGCATTCCTCAAAATTCCCGTCGCTGCGCGCTGCGGCTGTCGATCCCCGTGCTGCTCACGTTGTTAGCCGCTCTTGCCGGCACTCCGCCGTGGGCGGTCGCGGAACCGGATTCGGACGGGCCTCCGCAAGTAGGCGTTGAGTCGCCCTCCACTCGGGAAGACCGTCTCCTTCACCTGCTTTGCCGCTACCTGAAGCTGACTCGCACGCAGGTGCTGCACCTCGCTCCCTTCGCGCGCCAGGCAAGCCGGGGCCGCGACTTGCTGGAGCGGGAGTGCGCAGAGCGTCGCCGGGTATTCGAGCCGCTCAGCGCGTCACAGCCGGAGGCGGCCGAACGGCTCCGACTGGCGATGGAGCAGCGCCGGGAAGAGGTGCTCAAAGACCTCACGTCTACCGGAACCCGGGCACTGCTGCGGATCCTAACCCGCGAGCAGATCGCGCTGGTATGGCGTCTCTCCCAGCGCAACCCGCCCAAGTACGCCCAGGCGGATCCGGCACTGCTCGATCCCATGGCCGGATTTGCGAAGCCGGTCGGGCAACTGTTGCTCTACAACGATTCCACGACGGGGCAGTACGTATTGAGCGATGACTCCGTGCCGATCGATCAGCAACTCGTGGGCCGCCTGGCGCGGATGACGGTCCGCACCACGATCCTGCCGCGCGCCGGACTCCCAGGAGCTAACCAGGATCTGGACACGGGGGGGCGCGTAGGCCGGCGGGTAATGCCTGGAGTGGGCGGGGAACGGCCGTTTCCGCAGTTGGTGGCGGAAACGAATGACCCCAACGACCTCGTCCCCGCGCTGGAGCCGCTGGCCGGGCGCGTATTCTTCAGCGACCGCTGGCTGCCCGTGCTGGATGAGATCCTGCGTACCGGCGAGAACCCCGCCGTCCCACGATTGACCGTGCCCGGACCGCTCCGGCTCCTGCGCGATTTCCGCATGGAGCGCGGCTTCCGGGACCTGACAGGCCGCGGCCCGGAACTGGAGCCGCTGGGCGGCGACGTACAGCATGGACAGTACCTCTTCGGACCGGGTCAGGGGCTGCGCATTCCCGATGCCGGCGTCACCGATCATTACGCGATCCAGCTCAACCTGCTTTACCATGGAGGCGAGAGTTATCAGAAGATCCTCGACTTCAAGAATCAATCGGCCGACGGGGGGCTCTACTTTTACCAGGGGCACTTCACGTTTTACACCCTCGCGAACGGCGGCGCGCCGCAGCCGGAGCAAGAACACCGGCTGCGGCTGGAACGGGACCGCACCACGCGCATCGTGCGTGCCTACCTGGATCTTCGCCCGATCTTTGCGTTCATCGATCTCGATGACGACGCGGTCTTCGATAAGGGCGCCGGTGCGCTCTTTGTGGACGATAAGACCACCAAAAACGAGCAGGGTCCGGGAGCGCTGCGTTCGGTCAGCGTGTGGGGACCGGCCCCCGCCAGATAGCTCCTCCGACCGGATGGAAGAGCCGTCTCGACCACTAGTCATTGCCCTTCGCTACTGGCAAGGCATGAGGCACAGTGGAGCGGTAACTCAGGCGAAGGCGCATTGCCGAGAAGCAGGCGAGACGCTGGGTCCGGAGTCGGATTTGGAAACGGCGAACACCTCGGATGCCGCGCGTGTAGCGGAACTTCGACGTACTGCTTGAGCGCGGCGTTTATCGCGGTGGTCCATAATCAGTGCGAGCTGTCTCACTTGGCGCCGATCTAGGGATCAGGTAATCAACAGATTTGCCGGTTGGTAAACCGCCGAGCCGAACACCGAGATCAAAGACCTGGAGCAGCCTGAGGTGGAGCTGACGCCCGAGTAGGCAGAATCCGTAAGCGGTGGCGCTTCGGATTACCTGTTGACGCTCGACGACATCAAGGGTGAAAGCAAGGCCACCCAATCCCCGGCTCGCTCCGGGCTTACTAAAGTCGGCACTGGCACCCTCGCCTAGCTTGCGGTCCACGGTACTTTCCAACGGGCAACCCTATCGATACGTTTAGCCGGCGTAGCCGCCGGTAGGGTCGCCTCGTTGACCTGCGAAGGGATCTGACCGCCGGTGGGGAAAAGTAAACCAGACGAAGTAGTCTGGTTCCACTTTGCGGGTGCGTGATGACCTTTTCCTGGTACCGGTCCCTGGTACTGTCTCTTACGGCTTTTGCCGCCGGCGCTACTGCCTGGGCTGCGGCGACCCCGGCCAAGCCATCCGCAGCCTCCGTGTCGAAGCCGGCTGCCGGTGACGAAGAGTTCTTCGAGACTCGCGTGCGACCGCTTCTGGCCGGGCGCTGCGGAAGCTGTCACAACGGCAGTAAGCCATCGGGCGGTCTCGGGCTGAAAGAGCGAGCGACGGCGCTGAAAGGCGGCGACAGCGGCCCGGCTCTCGTGCCCGGCAAGCCGGAAGCAAGCCTGCTTTTTCAGGCGGTAGCGCACCTCGCGGGCGCACCGAAGATGCCCCCGGACGGCGCGCTCCCCGCCGACGAAGTGGAGACGCTCCGGACCTGGATTCGCCGCGGCGCTTACTGGCCAGCCGTCGCTGCCGTGAAAGCGGAGGGCCCTCTATGGTCCGCCCAGCCCGTGCGGCGACCTACCGTGCCGGCGGTGAAGGACCGCGCCTGGGTGCGCAGCCCGATCGACGCCTTCATCCTTGCCGGTCTGGAAAAGAAGGGCATGCGCCCCGCCCCCGAGGCGGACGCCCGCACGCTGATCCGCCGCGTCACCTTCGACCTCACCGGTCTCCCGCCCAGCCCGGAGGAAGTCGAGGCGTTCGTTCGTGAGGTAGCCACGGAGAATGCTGTTCACCCCGGAACCGCTGAGACCCCGAGCGGAGGAAAGAAGAGTCGCGCCTACGAAAAACTCGTCGATCGTTTGCTCGCTTCACCCCGCTACGGTGAGCGCTGGGCGCGCTACTGGCTGGATCTGGTACGCTATGCAGACTCGAACGGCTACGAGCGGGATGCGGAGAAGCCGAACTCATGGAAGTACCGCGACTACGTCATCCAGGCACTGAATTCGGACAAGCCGTACAACCGCTTCGTGACCGAACAATTGGCGGGCGACGAGCTTCCGGACCGCAGCGAAGAGACGGTTACGGCGACCGGCTTCCTGCGCCTGGGGACCTGGGACGACGAGCCGAACGATCCCCAGGAGTACCAGTACGAGCGGCTGGATGACCTGGTCCACTCCACCAGTACCGCCTTCCTGGGCCTAACCGTCCGCTGTGCTCGCTGTCACGACCACAAGTTTGATCCCATTCCCCAGAAAGATTACTACGCCATCGGGGCGGCCTTCTGGGGTGGTTACCTCCAGCCGGGGGACGGGCGGCTTCTGGGTGGTCCTCCGCCGGAGCGCCTCGGGTTTCCCGTGCTGGGATTTACGGAGCGAGGGGCCACCGCGCCCGCGCTGCACCTGCTCGAAAATGGGGATGCGCGTCGCGAAGGACCGGTGGTCGAGCCCGGTTTCCTCTCGCTGGCCCCCGCCCTTCAGCGGCAGGTGACGCCTGCGCCGGCCGATGCGCCTACCACCCGCCGCCGGTCCCAACTCGCCGCGTGGATCACCGATCCGCGTAATCCGCTCACGGCCCGCGTGCTGGTCAACCGGGTGTGGCAGCACCACTTCGGGCAGGGCCTCGTCCGCACCCCGAACAACTTCGGCCGCAAAGGCGCACCGCCCACGCATCCGGAGCTACTGGATTGGCTGGCAGCCGCTTTTAGCGGAGTTCCGAATTCTGCGTTCCGGGTTCCGGGCTCTTCTTCGGCGAAGAGCAACGCAGAACTCGGAACGCGAAACCCGGAACTGAATTGGTCGCTCAAGTCCCTGCACCAGATGATCCTGCTCTCCAGCACGTACCGGATGGCCTCGGTCCACCCGGACGAGAAGAAGTACGAGCAAGTCGACTACGACAACGAGCGGTGGTGGCGCTTCAACCGGCAGCGGTTGGATGCAGACGCGCTGCGGGACTCGATGCTTGCCGTGAGCGGGCAGCTCAAGCTGGACATGGGGGGGCGCGGCTTCACGCCCGCCGTTAACCGGGAAGCGCTGGAAGGGCTTAGCCGCAAGGGCGCGGAGTGGGTGGTCTCGCCGCTGGAAGAGCAGCGGCGGCGCAGCATCTACATGTTCCTGAAGCGCGCGCTGATCATGCCGTTCATGACCGTGTTCGATTTCGGAGACACGACCCAGCCGATCGAGGGCCGGGAGAGCTCCATCGTCGCTCCGCAGGCGCTGGCGCTCATGAATAATGAGTTCAGCTACAAGCAGAGCCAGGGGCTGGCGGAGCGCGTAAAGCGCGAGGCCGGTGCGGACCCGGCCCGGCAGGTCCAGCGCCTCTGGCGCCTCGCGCTGGGTCGCGCGCCGGATGCGGCGGAGCGCGCCGCCGGTATTCACCACCTCACCCGCATCGCCGCTGCCCCAGCCACTCCTCGCCAGGCCGCGTCGCCAATGCTTCCGGACGCGCTCCCGCAGCTCCGTCTCTGGCTGCGCGCCGATAGCGGGGTCACGGTGGATGAGCAGGGGCGCGTGAGCGGGTGGAAGGATCGCTCCGCCGGGCACGACGCGCAACAAATGCTGGCCTCCGCTCGCCCCGAACTGGTTCGGAATGGCGTGAATGGCCAGCCGTCGCTGCGTTTCGATGGGCAAAAGCGTTTCCTGTCCCTGAACGGCCAACCGCTCACCTCCCAGTCGTTCACCATCCTGGCGGTGGTTACGGACCGCGCCGGAGCAGCAGGGCACCGGGAGGTCTTCTCCAACTGGCGCCGGGAAAACAACATCGGCAGCGCGCTCTTTCTCGGTACCACCGGCGCCAGCGCCGTACGGTTCTCAGACCATTTCGCGCCCGCAGGGATCCTGTCGCAGCCCGATCAACCGCTCGTCCTGGCAGCCCGCACCGGCCCCGGCGGCGCCGCGGTGTTCCAGGACCGCGAGGTCCTCGCGGAGCGTCCGGCCCCACTGCCGGAACGGAAGCTGGACACGCCTTACGTCATCGGCCAGCAGGGGAACATCGACGGCGAATACTGGAACGGCGAGATTGCGGAGATACTGGTGTATGACCGTTCGTTGTCCCGCGCGGAGCTGGACGGGCTCTGGGACTACCTCGCCGCCCGGTACCGGGTCGCCCGCCGCGCCGAGCCGCCCGCGCCGGCCGACCAGGCGCTCTCGTCGCTGTGCCATGTGTTGCTGAACACGAACGAGTTTCTGTTCATCGATTAGCTGATGTAAAACGTATTACGCATCACGCATTACGCACCCTCTGACCGGATGCCCACCATGAAATCTCGACAGCCATCCAACGAAGGTCGCGCGCTCTTCCCGTGCGGGCACACGCGCCGGGAGTTTGTATGGGAGATGGGCGGGGGATTTGCGGGGCTGGCACTGACCAGCCTGCTGGCGGAAGATGGTTTCTTCGCGCGCCACGCCGGGGCCGTGCCGGTGGCGGCCCAGAAGCCTGCCGGGCCGCTGGCGCCGCGGAAGTCGCACTTTCCCATGCCCGCCAAGAGCGTCATCTTCCTGATGATGAACGGCGCGCCGAGCCACATCGATACCTTCGATTACAAGCCCGCCCTCGCCCAGTACGCCGGGCAAGAGCTGCCGTCCAGCTTCAAGTACACCAACTCCGGCGGGCGGAAGAAGGGCTTCCTCACGCCGGCGTGGCGTCCGTTCCGGCCGGGCGGCAAAAGCGGTCTGATGATCAGCGACTACTTCCCCAAGGTGCGCGAGCACGCGGATAAGCTGGCGCTGATCCGCTCGTGCCACACGGACAGTCACGCGCACGGCTCCGCCCTGGTGGCGATGAATACGGGAAGCATCCTCATCGGCAAGCCTTCACTCGGAAGCTGGTGTGTCTATGGACTGGGGACGGCCAACCAGAACCTGCCCGGCTACGTGTGCATCCTGGACAAGCGCGGCGGGCCGATCAGCGGACAGCCGAACTGGGCGTCCGGGTATTTGCCCTCCACCTACCAGGGAACCCTCTTCCGCCCGGCGGGCGATCCGGTGCTGGACCTGCGTGGCCCCTTTGACGCCCGCACCCAGCGCGAGCAGTTGGACGTGCTCCAGCTACTGAACGAGCGCCACCTTCAGCGCCGGGCCGGTGGTCAGGAGCTGGCCTCGCGGATCCAGAGTTACGAGCTTGCCTTCCGGATGCAGTCCGAGGTGCCGGAAGCCGTCGACCTTACCAAGGAAGACCGCCGCACGCTGGAAATGTATGGGGTGGGCGGCGAGCAGACCGGCGAGTTCGGGCGCAACTGCCTCATCGCCCGGCGACTGGTGGAGCGGGGCGTGCGGTTCGTACAGCTCTACTCCGGCGGCGGGCACCTGGAGGAGACGTGGGACGCCCACGAGAGTGTGGAGAAGAACCACGGCCGCCATGCCGCCGAGGTCGATCAACCGATCGCGGCGCTGCTTACCGACCTGGAGCGCCGCGGGCTGCTGGAGAGTACGCTGGTGGTATGGGGCGGCGAGTTCGGTCGCATGCCGTTTGCCGAAGGCGTGGGCGCGCCGGGCCGCAACCACAACCCCTATGGTTTCACCATGTGGCTGGCGGGGGCAGGAGTAAAGGGCGGCATCTCCTACGGCGAAACGGACGAGTTCGGCTTCGCCGCCGCCAAGGACCCCGTGCACCTCCACGATCTGCACGCAACCATCCTGCACCTGATGGGGATGGATCACACGAAGCTCACCTACTTCCATCAGGGCCGCGACGAGCGGCTCACGGACGTCTACGGAAACGTGGTCCGAGGCGTGCTGGCATAAACACGCATGAACATCCGAATCGGCTGCTGGTTGGTGCTTCTGACCGCGGTGGCGACACCCTTACGGTGCGTGGTCGCCGCCGATCCTACCACTGCGGATGAGGTGATCCATCGCGCCGAGGAGCGGTTCCGGCAGCTTTCGGATTATGATTGCCTGGCGGACACCGACTCGCGCGCGGGCAAGAAGACCGCTTCCGGCACCTATCACCTCTGGTTCAAGAAGCCGGAGATGGTGCGCATCCGCGTGATCCAGGGCGGGCACCGCGGCTCGGAAGTGGCGGTGGACCGGGACGGTAAGGTCCGCGGTCGGGAAGGCGGGCTGCTGAAGCCTTTCGTCGTCGGCCTCAGCAAAACCGATGGCAGGCTGAAGAGCATTCGCGGCGTCTCCATTACCCAACTCGACTGGGGCACCTTCTACCGCGGCTATCACGAGGCGGCTGCGCGCCCGGGTGCGCGGACTACTCTCACCCCGCCCGCTGGCGGTGCCGGGTCGTACGAGGTGACGGTCGCCTTCCCGCAGGACGGGAAGCGCGTGCGGGAAGTGTACCGGGTCGATCCGGCCCGGTGGATCCTCCTGGAAGCGGATGTCTTCGAGGATGAGACGCGCGTGGACCACATCCTCTTTCGAGACGTCAAGCTCGACACGGGACTCGAGGATCGCTGGTTCCGCATCTAGCGGCCTTACTCCGGAATTCTCCCGCCTCCCTCCATCGTGGTTGATGGAGGGAGGCCAATGGGGTGGAGTGGCTGCAGATTGGCGATCGAACGGTCTGGCGTCTAACCCGTCGAGTGCGCGGGCGTCAGGCTCCCGTTGCCGGTGCGGGCCGCGCGCTGGCTCAGGGCCAGCCAGGCGACGAGGCCGATCAACGGGGAGAGGCTCACCATAATCAGCACCACGCGGTAGTCTTTGTTGTAAACGTCGGCGATCTTGCCGATGAGCGGGTTGAAGACGAAGTTACACGCCCCGAAGCACGCGTTCATCAACCCGTTCATCCTCCCCGATTGCTCCGCGGGCACGCACGAGATACCGTACGCCAGCAGCGCCACGTAGGCGAATTGGAAGAAGAAGCGAGCGAGGTTCAGCCAGGTCATCGCCATCGTGAGGTTCGGGGCGGTGCTCACGAGGAGCATGAGGGTGGAGCCGCCGAAGCCGGCCACCATCACCAGGCGCCTCGCGGAGAGGGGAGACCAACCGGAGCGCATGAGGGTCGGCAGCAGCGCCGCCGCCACCAGCTGTCCCAAATCCATTGCCAGGAATGGCTGCCATTGGAGCGCCGCGAGGGATTTGACCGGGAGCCCAAAGGTATCGGAAAGGTAAAGCGCGAGGAACGAGAGGGTGAAGACCGTGGGCGGGATGGTGAAGAAGATCGCCACCATGGTCGCCCAGATGCCGGTGGAGCGGAAGTCGAGACCCCGGGATGGCACGGCGACGTCGCCGGGAGCGACGGGCTTGGGGTCGAGCGCCTGTCCCGCCTGCGAGCGAGTGGCAGCGATCCAGAGCGGAATCCAGATAAAGCCCAGCGCCGCGGTGATGATGAAGGCTGCCTGCCAGCCCAGCTTATCCGCCAACGGCGCCACGAGGATGGGCGCCAGCAGCGCGCCCAACAGGGTGCCCGCACCCACCAGGCCAATGCCGGAATCCTGTAGACGTGGGGGGAGCGACTGCCGGATGCCCTTGAGTAGGCACGCGCCACCCGGGCCCTCACCTGCGGCCAGCATCACCCGCCAGAAGCAGAGGCTTTTGAAGCCCGTTGCCAGGGAATGCCCCGCCGCCGCCAGCGACCAGACCGCGGTGCTGATCAGCAATCCCTTCCGCGCCCCGACCCGGTCTACCCAGATGCCGCCGAGCGCGGACGTAAAGATGTAGGCCAGCGCAAAGATCGAGTTAACCCAGCCCCACTGCTCCGCGCTCATGTGGAACGACTTGATCAGCATGGGGCTGATGACATTGGTGGACTGCCGGTCCACGTAGTTGATCATCGCCGAGAAGACCAGCAGACCGACGATCAGCCACTGCGCTGTCGTTACCTTGGGTGACGGCGCTTGCCGGACCCTTTCCGCTCCCGAACGCTCCATCCGCCACTCCGTTTCTTGCCTGGCAAGCCGTTTCCTACGAAGGGTACTGAATCCTTCAGAGATATGGAGCGGGCCCCTTCTGGAATTAGAATGAGTACAAAAAGTCGTTTAGGCGGCGCATCGGGAATCGGGATTCGCTGTTAGAACAGTAAGGAGTGGCGAGTTGCGCCCACTACTGCTGACGTTTGCCTCAGGAGGTGCGGGTTGGACATCCGAGAATATGCCGTGGTGATGGCTGCCTACAACGCATGGATGAATGACAAGGTCTACGCTGCTGCTGCGGAACTGACCGATGAAGAGCGAAAGCGGGACCTGGGAGCGGCGTTCGGGTCGATTCACCGGACGCTGAACCACTTGCTGTTGGGCGATCAGGCCTGGATGCAGCGCTTCCACGGCCAGCCGGTCACCATGAAATCTCCGGACCAGCAGCTCTACGACGAGTTCGACGAATTACGGCGGGCGCGGATTGCGATGGATGCCGACATCGCCGCATGGGCTGCGACGCTTACGGAGGAATTCGGAGCTGCTCCATTCCGCGTGGCCAGTGTGACCTACAAGCGGGAGTGGGTCCGCCCCACCTGGGCGCTGGTGGCGCATTTCTTCAACCACCAGACCCACCACCGCGCGCAGGCGGGTACGCTCCTCCACCAGTTGGGCAAGGACATCGGCGTCACCGATCTCCCCATGCTGCCTTACTTCGAGCAGGAGCCGGGAAGTGCCGGCTGACCTCGTGTTCGTCCCACGCCACCGGAAGAAGGTGGAGGGGCGCATTACGGGGATCCTCGGGAAGAGGAGCTCTCGTCCGATTCGCTAGAACGTTGAGGGTCGCGGTCCATTCACCCTTTGCGGGGCGGTGTGGTTGATCGTGAAGCGGTGCCCGTGTGGCGCCGGGAGTCCGGGCAAACTTTCGATTACGGCTGTTGGTACGGACCTCCTCCTTTCACGCAAGGACGCCCTTCACCACTTCCCCTTCTACGTTGGTGAGGCGGCGCTGGATGCCGTTGTGGTAGAAGGTGAGCCGCTTGTGGTCCATGCCCAGCAGGTGCAGGATGGTGGCGTGGAAGTCGTGGATGGTGACGGGGTCCCGGCCGGGCGCGTAACCCACGTCGTCGCTCTCGCCATAGGCGAAACCGGGCTTCAGACCGGCGCCCGCCATCCAGCAGGTGAAGACGTGCTGGTGGTGATCGCGGCCGGGCTTACCGACCCCCTGGGTGAAGGGGGTCCGGCCGAACTCGGTGCACCAGATCACCAGCGTGTCGTCCAGCATCCCCCGCTGTTTTAGATCCTGCAGGAGCGCGGCGACCGGTCGGTCCATCGTGCCGGCTTCCTTGGTGTGGTTCTCTTTGATGTCCTCGTGCGCGTCCCAGTTGACCCGCGGGGAGCCGAACGCCCCGCCGTGGTAGAGCTGCACGAAGCGGACCCCATGTTCCAGCAGGCGCCGCGCCAGCAGGCAGTTCCGGCCGAAGCTCTTGGCCGCGGGGTCTTCGACGCCGTAGAGCGCGCGGGTGGCTGCGGACTCCTGGTCGACCCGCGCCACGGCGGGCACGCTCAACTGCATCCGCGCCGCCAGTTCGTAGCTCCGGATGCGGGCCGCGACACTGCTCTCGCCGGCGTTCTGGCGCTCGAACTCCCGGTCGATTGCGTTCAGCAGGCCGCGGCTGGCCGATTCGGTGGCCGGCGTGATTGCTTCGGCGGGGGAGAGGTCGGGCACGGGGTCGCCTTGCGTGCGGAACATCACTCCCTGGTGGGCGGCCGGGAGGAAACCGGCGCTCCAGTTGATGGCTCCGCCCGCAGGTAGCTGGCGCGGGTCCGGCAGCACCACGAACGCGGGCAGCTCTTCGTTCTCGCTGCCCAGGCCGTAACTGATCCAGGAGCCCATGCTAGGAAACCCGTTCATGGTAAAGCCGCTGTTCATCATGAACGCGCCCGGCGTGTGGTTGTTGCTCTGCCCCACCAGTGAGTTGAACACGGTCAGGTCGTCCGCGCATCCGGCGAGGTGGGGCAGCAGCTCGCTCACCCACAGGCCGCTTTTCCCACGCCGCTGGAATGCCCAGGGGCTCTTCATCAGGTTGCCGGGTTGCGCGAAGAAGGTGTCTACGGTCCCCTTGCCTGTAAGCGGCTTGCCGTCCAGCTTCTCCAGGTCCGGCTTGTAATCGAACGTGTCCAGGTGGCTCACCCCGCCGGCTAGGAAGATCTGAATCACCCGCTTTGCCTTCGGGGGGAAGTGCGTCGCCAGCGCGGTCGGGGCCTTCCCGGTTGCCGGCGACTTCTCCGCCGCCTGCGCCTCTCGCTGCATCAGCCACGCCAGGGCCACGCCGCCTATCCCGCCTCCCACGCGCCAGAGCAATTCCCGGCGATCGAGGCTCAAGTTCGATTTGTAATTCCCGGTTTTCGATTTGGACATGGCTCGTGAGCACCTCTCTGCCATCATTCCGGCTCTGCGTGGGGTCAGCGTACGTAGACGAACTCGCTGGTGTTGAACAGGACGCGGCAAAGCGCGAAGAGTCCATGTTCCCGCACAAAGGCCAGTGCCCGCTCGTGCTCGTGAGGGTCCGGCGGCCGGCCGAAGACCTGGCGGTAGGCGAGATCGACTTCTCGTACGGGCAAACCGCCCGAGTCGCGCTCCAACTTTTTCGCCAGTTCCCGCGATTGCCGCAGCAGGAACGAGTTGTTCAACAGTACCAGTGCCTGGAGCGGCGTAGTGGTGGTGCTGCGGCGGGGCGTCTTGACGCTGGGGTCGGGGCAATCGAACGCTTCGAGGAGCGGGACCGCCGCGCTGTTGACCACGGTCCGATAGATGCTGCGGCGGTTGAACTCCGCGCCGAGCTTGTCCTCGTAGGTGTAGAAGTGACTGTTGCTCACCTCTACGTTGAACGCGCGGAAGCCCGGACCGCCCTCCTGGAGGTTGATCTGGCCACTCGTGAACAGCAGCGCGTCGCGGAGCTCCTCGGCGTCCAGCCGCCGCGGGGAGAACCGCCAGAGCAGCCGGTTATCCGCGTCCACTGCCGCGGCGCCCGCATCGAAACGACTGCTCTGCTTGTAGGTGTTACTGGTGACGATGAGCCGATGCAGCGCTTTGAGGGACCACTTCAGTCCCGGGTTCCGGGTTTGCAGTTCCGTGGTGCCCTTCGTCGCGGGACTGCCCGGAACTCGGAACTCAGAACCTGGAACATCGCTGAAAGTGGCCGCCAGCCAGTCGAGCAGCTCCGGATGGCTGGGCGGCTCTCCGTTGATCCCGAAATCGCTGGGCGTGCCGACGAGGCCGCGGCCGAAGTGACCCTGCCAGACGCGATTGACCATTACCCGCGCCGGGAGGGGGTTCCGGGAGTCGGTGATCCAAGCGGCCAGTTTGCGGCGGCGGTCGGCGTCCGGAGCGTCGGCGGGAAGGCCCAGGTCTCCGGGAAGGCCAGGTACGCAGCTCAGGCCGCTGGGTGATACCACGTCCGCTTTCTTGAGCACGTCCCCGCGCTGCAGCAGGTGCACCTCCGGCGCGCCTTTGGGATTGGCGGCGTAGACGAGGGGCTGATCGCGCAGTTGGCCTACCTTGTCGCGGAGCGTCTTGAGCTCGGTTTCAATCGCGGCATAGCGGGTGCGCGACTCCGGTACAAGCGCGGCCACCAGTTCCTGCGGCTTCACGCTCGCGGGGCCCGCCGCGAACGAGGCCTTAACCTCCGCAGCCGAGAGCGCGCGGTCGTAGACCCGCGCCTCCTCGATCTCGCCGTGCAGCCAGGCGGCGCCGCCCGCACCGGTGTGTCGCAGGCCGAACAGCACGCGGCTGCGCTCGGCCGGATAGGTGCGCAGGGACGCGCCTTCGTTGCCTTCAGGCACGTAGCTCTCGCCGTAGGCCACCCCATTTCGAAACACCGTGATCCGGCCATCAGATGCATAGGTGATCGCCAGGTGGGTGAGCTCGGTGGGGCTTGCTGTTTCCTCCGGCGCCGCAAGATCGCGCGTGCGTTGGAACCCGCTGCTCCCGGCGACCCACTTCTTCGGCTGCCGCTCTCCAA